>Ga0181537_10004474_pt1 | contig 11619 bp, 10 predicted proteins | sample PEATcosm2014_Bin_39_FD_119765 | JGI IMG/M metagenome (GOLD analysis project Ga0181537, IMG submission 119765) | Peatland microbial communities from MTU Mesocosm Facility, Houghton, MI, USA - PEATcosm2014_Bin23_10_metaG | ecosystem: Environmental > Terrestrial > Soil > Wetlands > Peat | place... | reverse complement strand
TGCTTATCCACTCGGTGTTATGGGCGGTCGCGCTCAATACTCATTCCGGATTTCTGTCGGTGTCGAATACCCTGCGCATGGTCGGCCGCAATTACGGCTTGAGGGGCCTGCCCTATGTCGTCAAAATCCTGATCCCGGCTGCGTTTCCCAGCATCCTCACCGGGCTCAAGATCGGCTGGGCGTTCGCCTGGCGCACGCTGATCGCTGCCGAGCTGGTGTTCGGTGTGAGTTCCGGTTCGGGCGGCCTCGGCTGGTTCATTTATGAGAACAAGAACCAGCTTGAAATCCCGTCGGTGTTCGCCGGACTGTTCACGGTGATCCTCATCGGTCTCGTGGTCGAGAACGTGGTGTTCCGCAATATCGAGCTTCGCACCGTGCGAAAATGGGGTATGCAATCGTGACGACCCGGAGGTTTGAATGAGTGGGCTGATGCGAGTTGGAATGGCTGTTGTTTTGGCGCTGTGCGTTGCCTTTACCTGTGCCGCGGCACAGGCCGCCGAAGTCGCGGGCGTCCTGCTCGCGGACCGGGTACGCCTGACCGATGACGGCCCGGAGCTGTTTTTGAACGGCGCGGGCCTGCGCACCAAGGTGATATTCAAGATCTATGTCGCGGGTCTGTATCTGCCGGAGAAAAAACCGACCGCCGCCGAAGTGCTCGCCCTCAAGGGGCCCAAACGCGTGCTGCTGATGATTCTGCGCGAGCTTAGCGCCGAGCAATTGGTCGAAGCCCTGCACGACGGGCTCAAATTCAACGCCAGCCCCGACGAGCTCGCGCGCATGAAGCCGCAGATCGCCGCTCTCGATTCCATCATGCTTGCCGCCAAAAAGGTGGATAAGGGCAACAGCATCGCCTTCGACTACCTGCCCGCGTCCGGTACCCGGATCACCATCAACGGCGAAGTGAAGGGCGCGCCGATCCCTGGCGAAGACTTTTACAAGGCCGTTCTCAAAATCTGGATCGGCGAACAGCCGGTCGAGTTAACCCTGAGAGACGCCATGCTGGGTGTCGCGCCTCAGCATTGAGGAGAAATCGATGTCATCGCTGCCCCCATTTCATCTTGCCTTTCCGGTGACCGACCTCGCGGCGGCGCGCGCGTTTTACGGCGGCCTGCTCGGCTGCCCCGAGGGGCGTTCGGACAAGGACTGGATCGACTTCAATTTCTATGGCCACCAGATCGTCGCTTATCTCGCGCCCGCGGAAGCGGGCCGCAGCCAGACCAGCGCAGTCGATGGCGACCAGGTTCCGGTGCGCCACTTCGGCGCCGTGCTACCCATGCCCGAATGGGAAAAGCTTGCGGAAAAACTGCGCGCAGCGGGGACGCGCTTCATCATCGAGCCGCAGTTGAGGTTCAAAGGCGAGGTGGGCGAGCAGGCGAGCCTGTTTTTTCTCGATCCCTCCGGCAACGCGATCGAATTCAAGGCTTTTGCCGATCCTGGCCGCATGTTTGCAAAATAGTTTGTCCGATCGCAAAAAGTTTTGTCCGCGAAGTCCGGAGCGTTTCCTGCCGCGAGTATAATTATCCCGAACCCATGAGGGCAGCGGAAAGGAACTTCTCATGAGCGCAAGCGTCTCGCTGGACGACCATTACCAGGCCCGGGTGCCCGCGCCTTTCGGCACTCTCGGCGTGCGCATCGACGGCGACGTGGTGTCGGAAATCGTATTCCTGCCGAAATCCATGAGCCCGCTCGCGCCGCGAAACCGGCTCGCGGAAAAAGCCGCCGCCCAAATCACCCGCTACCTCGACGACCCAAGCTACCGTTTCAAGCTGCCGCTGAAAGAAGTCGGCACCAGCTTTCAGCGCAAGGTGTGGAACGCCATTTCGCTGATCCCAAGCGGCCAGACCCTGTCGTACGGCGCGATCGCGCGGCAAATCCGCACCGGCCCGCGCGCGGTGGGCCAAGCCTGCGGCGCCAACTGGTTTCCACTCGTCATTCCCTGCCACCGCGTGGTCGCCAGCGGCGGAATCGGCGGCTTCGGCAGCCAGGACGAGGAAACCGGCGGTTACCACCTCACCATCAAACGCTGGTTGCTTGCGCACGAAGGAGCCTGAGCCCCGGGAGGGGAAAACGAGCCAGGGCGACGCCGCGCTGCTCGACGAATTTTGCGACGCGGTCTGGCTCGAAGACGGGCTGGCTAAGAATACCCTCGAATCCTATCGCCGCGACTTGCGGCTCTACTCCGCGTGGCTCGCCTCGCGATCGCGCTCCTTGCTGGAAGCGCAGGAAGCGGATATCTCGGCTTACCTCGCGTATCTGCTGCAAAAGCGGCAAGCCCGCGCGAGCTCAACCGCGCGCGGCCTGTCGAGCCTCAAGCGCTTCTATCGCTATTGCGCGCGCGAAAACCGCATTGCGCAGGATCCCACGCTCAAGATCGATACGCCGAAGCGCGCGCCGCGTTTCCCCAAGTCGTTATCGGAAGCCGACGTCGAAGCTCTCCTCGCGGCGCCCGACGTAGAAACCGCGCTCGGCCTGCGCGACCGCGCCATGCTCGAAGTCCTGTACGCCACCGGCCTGAGAGTTACAGAGCTGGTCGGCCTGAAAGAGATCGAGGTCAGCCTCGACATGGGCGTGGTGCGCGTGTTCGGCAAGGGCAACAAGGAGCGGCTGGTACCGCTGGGCGAGGAGGCCGCGACCTGGATTGCGCGCTATGCCAAGGAAGCGCGGCCCGCGCTATTGCAAAGACGCGTGAGCCACGCGCTGTTCGTCACCGCGCGCGGCGGGGGCATGACGCGGCAGGCGTTCTGGTACCTGATCAAGCGCTACGGCAGCCAGACGATCCCGGACAAGGCGCTCTCGCCCCACGTGCTGCGCCACGCTTTCGCCACTCATCTCATCAATCACGGCGCGGATCTGCGCGTGGTGCAACTGCTATTGGGGCACGCCGACATTTCCACCACGCAAATCTACACCCACGTCGCGCGCGAGCGTTTGAAGAGGCTGCACCAGCAGCATCATCCGCGCGGGTGAGACTTACTGATGCCGCTCGATGGTGACGCCGACCTGTTTCACGCCACGCATCACGCCGAGCTTCGCCACGCTCACCTTGACCCAGGGCGCGCCGAATTCCGACAGGATCATTTTCGCCACGTGATCGGCGAGCGTTTCCACCAGGCCGAAATGGCGCGACGCCAGTTCCGCGACGATGCGTTCGATGACGACGGCATAATCGAGCGTGTCGGCGACTTTGTCCGTCACCGCCGCCTGGTTTGCCGGCAGGCCGATATCGAGGTCGAACTGCACCGTCTGACGTGTATTGCGCTCGCGCCGGTAAATGCCGACAGCGGCTTCGAGCTTGAGTTCGCGGATGAAAATCGTGTCCATGAAAGTTGGTGGCGGAATCGACTACAATCGCGGGCATTCTAACAGGGTGCCGATCTCAATATCGCGGGCAGCGTGACAGCCGCCCGCAAGGCGAGCACATGAAGCCCGAATGAACCCCGTCAATACCGCCATCGCCGTCGTCGTCGCCTACCTCGTGGGCTCGATCTCCTTCGCCATCGTGACTAGCTACGCCTTCGGCATTGCCGACCCGAGAACTTACGGCTCGAAGAATCCCGGCGCCACCAACGTTTTGCGCAGCGGAAAAAAAGTCGCTGCGGCCCTGACCCTGCTGGGAGACGCGCTGAAGGGCTGGGCGGTGGTCTTCGTCGCGCGGCTCTATTCCGGAGAACTGCAATTCGACGGCATCGCTCTCGCGCTCATCGGCCTGGCGGTGTTTTTCGGCCATCTGTACCCGTTGTATTTCCGCTTCAAGGGCGGCAAGGGGGTGGCGACGGCGCTCGGCGTGCTTGCCGGATTCAACGCCTGGCTCGCGCTTGCGACCCTTGGCACCTGGCTGGTGATTATCGTGTTTTTCCGTATTTCCTCATTAGCGTCCTTGCTGGCAGCGGCGTTCGCGCCGGCGTTTGCGCTCTATTTGTTCGGCTTCAACGCGCAGACGGTCGCGGTCTTCGTCATGTCCGCCTTCCTGTTCTGGCGCCACCGCGGCAACATCGGTAACCTGCTGGCAGGCAGGGAAAAGCCGATCGGCAAATCCTGAAGGCGCCTCAAAAATACCACCGCATAGCTGGACAAATAGCGTAATTCTGGCGCACAGTACGCCGCATAAAATAAATACAAGGAGGACGCAAATGGAGGAGGGCAAACACCCCGCTGATAACGCGGGCCAGCCGGAATCAGCGGCTGGGAAGCTCATCGCAGCCGAGGAGCGGTTGCTGGCAGTGGAGCGAAACAATCCGGCGTCGCCGTATTTCAACCAAGGCGGGCCGCCCCGTGCGGGTCGGCGAAAATTCATGCTGGGCTCGATGGCTGCGGCGGGCGTGGCGGGAGGCTTGCCGTTAAACGCGCTCTCGGCGGTGCCCCTGGGCGCGGTCGAGCACGAGGTCCCGGCGGACGCCAGCAGAGTCCAGGGCTACCCGTTGGACGACCAAAGCTACGGCTCGCGCTCGCAGTTCGAGACCGAAGTACGGGCCCGCTTCAAGACGGCTACCGCCCAATCCTCTTGGACCTTCACGCCGCTGGATAAGGGCTGCGGCATCATTACGCCGTCCGGCCTGCATTTCGAGCGCAGCCATGGCGGAACCGCCGTCATCGACCCGGCCACGCACTCGGTGTATGTGCACGGCATGGTGAGGCAGCCGAAGAAATTCTCGATGGCGGATATTCGCCGCTTCCCGTCGGCGTCGAGAATCATGTTCATCGAATGCTCGGGCAACGGTCTCACCGAATGGTCGAAGCCGACCATGAAAACCGTGCAGGGCACGCACGGACTAACCTCCACTTCCGAATGGACCGGCGTTCCGCTGTCGACGATTCTCAATGAAGCCGGCGTAAAAGGCGGAGCGAAATGGCTGCTGGCGGAGGGCGGCGACGCGGCCGCGATGACCCGCAGCATTCCGCTGGAGAAGGCGTTGAAGGATTGCTTTCTCGCCTATGGCCAGAACGGCGAGGCGATCCGCCCCGAGCAAGGCTATCCGCTGCGGCTGATCGTGCCGGGCTTTGAGGGCAACATGAATATCAAATGGCTGCGCCGGCTGGAGATTTCCGACGTGCCGTTCATGACGCGCGAAGAAACCTCGAAGTACACCGATTTGCGGCCGAGCGGAAAAGCGGTGCAGTTTTCATTCGAGATGGAGGCCAAGTCGGTGATCACGTCGCCCTCCGGCGAAATGATGCTGGACGAGCCCGGCTTTCACGAAATCACCGGAATCGCCTGGTCGGGGCGCGGCAGGATCAAGCGCGTCGACATCTCGGTCGACGGCGGCCAGACCTGGAACGCCGCCGCGCTGCAAGGGCCGGTGCTGCCGATATGCCACACCCGCTTCCGCTTTCCCTGGATGTGGGACGGGAAGGACGCAATTTTGCAAAGCCGTTGCGTGGACGAAACCGGCTATGTCCAGCCGACGCTGGGCCAGGTCATCGCATTGCGCGGACTCGATGGCCCGCTGGGGTCGATCTACCACCTCAACGCGATTCAAAGCTGGGCAGTCGCAACCGACGGGAAGGTGTCCAATGTCCACCACTATTAAATTGGCGAGTGCCGTCGCGGCGGCGGCGCTGCTGTCGTCCGCGGCGCTGGCCGCCGACAAAGACAAGCCCGTATTCGGTTTCGGTTCCACCCCCACGGCTTCCGAGTTGCAGAAATTCACTTCACCGCTGCCGGATGGCCGCGGTTTGCCGCCGGGCTCGGGGTCGGTCGCGCAAGGCAAGGTGGTGTACCAGGAGCAGTGTCTCGCCTGTCACGGCCAGAAACTGGAAGGCGGCATCGGCGACAAGCTCATCGGCGGGCGCGGCAGCCTGGTGAACGACAATCCCGCAAAAGCGCCGGTCAAAACCGTCGAGAGTTATTGGCCTTATGCGACGACATTGTTCGATTATGTGAAGCGCGCGATGCCGCTCCTCGCGCCCGGCAGCCTCACCGACGACCAGGTCTACGCAGTCACGGCCTATATCCTGTCCGAGGCGAAAATCGTTGCACCGGATGCCGTGCTCGATGCAGGCAGCCTCGCGAAGGTCGTCATGCCGAACCGGGACGGTTTCATACCGGACCCGCGTCCCGAAAAATTTCCTTCGGCGACAAACTCACCGCACCAGGATATGAAAATTGCGGCTCCCGCGAAATAGCGGTGCGCAGCGATAACCTCTAAGCCTTTTCGATTTCCGCAAGCTCCCAGCGCGGGCGCACAGTAAAAGCGTAGCCGCCCTGTTGCGGCGTACCGAGACGCAGCGAGCCTGCAAACGCGATCATCGCGCCGTTGTCGGTGCATAGCGCGAGATCGGGGTAATACACCATTGCGCCTTGCCGGGCCGCAGCCGCGTCGAGTGCGGCGCGCAACTGCCGGTTCGCCCCCACGCCGCCGGCCACCACCAGGCGCGTGAGACTACAGGCATCGAGCGCCGCCATCGCTTTCGTTACCAGCACTTCGACGATGGCCTCCTGAAACGCCCTTGCGATATCGGCGCGCGTTTGCGTGTCCGTTTCGGACTTCTTCACCAGCAGCGACACCGCGGTCTTGAGCCCGGAAAAACTCATGTCGAGGTTGTCGGATGAGAGCATGGGCCGCGGCAGCTTGAAGCGCTTGGGGTCGCCCGACTCGGCGAGTCTGGAGAGCGCCGGGCCGCCGGGGTAGCCCAGGCCGAGAAGTTGCGCGGTCTTGTCGAAAGCTTCGCCCGCTGCGTCGTCCACCGTCTCGCCCAGCAATTCGTAGTTTCCGACCGCGGCCACGCGCATAAGCTGAGTGTGCCCGCCGGACACCAGCAGCGCGACAAACGGAAATTCGGGTCGCGAATCCGCGAGCAGGGGCGAGAGCAGGTGGCCTTCGAGATGGTGAATCGGAATCGCCGGCACTTTGAGCGCCATCGCGAGCGCATTGGCGAAACTCGCGCCGGTCAGCAAGGCGCCGGCGAGTCCCGGGCCCTGGGTGAAGGCGATGGCGTTGAGGTCCGAGAGCTTGCGACCGGCTTCGATGAGAGTCTGCTCGAGCAGCGGCAACAGCCGCCGGACGTGATCGCGCGACGCAAGCTCGGGCACCACGCCGCCGTATTCCTGGTGCATCGCCACCTGCGAATAGAGCGCGTTGGCAAGCAAGCCCTGCTCGCGGTCGTACAGGGCAACGCCGGTTTCGTCGCAGGAGGTTTCGATGCCGAGGACGAGCATGGGGCGGGGGTGGTGTGCTGTTTAGCGGAGTGAAAGGATGGATAGTACCAGTCGACCTGATGGGCCGACTGGTAGTAACAAATCGCACTGATGACCCGGTTTAGGGTCAGCGCTCGGCCGGTAGTAACCAGTCGCGCTGATTAACCCGGCTTAGGGTCAGCGGTCGACCGGTAGTATTACTTGGTGTCTATTGACCCGGCTTAGGGTCAGCGCGATTCCACCATCCTCCCCCAAGCGCCTGAAACAATGCTGCAGTGTCGGCATACTGACTGGCGCGCGCCTGGATGAGATTGATCTGGACCTGCTGGTAAGTCTGCTGCGCGATGAGGAGGTTGAGGTAGCTCGTCGAGCCGAGGTCGAAGGTGCGCTTGGCGATTTCCAGGCTGGTGGCGGCGGCGCGCTCAGCCGCGATCTGCGCCTGCAGCGCTTCGGAATCGGCGCGCAGCGCGCCGAGTGTGTCCGCCACGTTCTGGAACGCCGCGATCACCGTGCTGCGATATTGCGCGCCGGCCTGATCGAGCGCCGCTTCCGCCGCGAGCTTCTTGTGCACCAGCATGCCGCCCGCGAACAGCGTCTGCGTGAGGCTGGCAGCTGCGCTCCAGAACACATTGCCGACCTGGAACATCTGGCTGAATTCGGTCGCGGTGCCGCCCTTGGCGCCGCTGAGCGTGATCTGCGGCAGCATGTTGGCGATCGCGACGCCGACCTGGGCCGAAGCGGCGTGGAGGTTTTCTTCGGCCGCGCGCACGTCCGGGCGCTGCTCGACCAGTTTCGACGGCAGGCTCAGCGGCAGCTCCTGCGGCAACTCGAGGCTCGCAAAATTGAATTGCTCGGCCGGCTCGTCGCTCGGAAAGCGGCCGGCCAGCGCCGAAATCAGGTCGCGCTGCAGCAGCAGTTGTTTGCGCAACCCCGGCAGGCTGGCCTCGGATTGCGCGAGCAGGGTTTCCTGCGCGTGCACGTCGGCTTCGGCAATGGCGCCCAGGGTCAGCAGTTTCTGCAGGATGGTGAGCTGCTCGCGCGCGGAGGCGATGACTTTTTCCGTGGCTTCGATTTGCGCACGCAACGACGCTTCCTGCGTCGCCGCCAGCACCACGTTGGAAGTCAACGTGAGGTACGCTGCCTCGAGCTGAAAACGCTGCGCCTCGGCCTGCGCTTTCGCCGACTCGATAAGCCGGCGATTGCCGCCGAACACATCGAGGGTATACGACACCTCCACCTGCGCGGTATAGAGTGAATACACCGGCGCGCCCGAACTCAACGTGGGCGCGAGAGTGCCGACGGGATTGCGCTGGCGCGAAGGCGCGAAATTCGCGTCGATCGTCGGGAACAGCACGCCGCGCTGGGCGGCATAATTCTCGCGCGCCACGCGCAGCGCGGCCTGCGCCGCCTGCAGGTCGGGATTGGCTTTCAGGGCCTGCTCGATCAGCGCATTCAATTCCTTGGAGTGGAACAACGTCCACCACTGGGCGGGGATATCCATGCCCTGCACAATGTTCAGTGTCTCCGGCGCCATGGGTTTGGCGGCGAGAGCGGTCTTGCCCTCGTAGCTCGCAACCTGCGGCGGCTGCGGACGTTTGAAATTGGGGCCGACCGCGCAACCGCCAAGCGTGGCTAGCAGGCAAGCCGCGACGAACAGGGACCGGGTCGAGAACCTCATGCGCTCGGCTCCCCATCTTCGCCCTGCCAAAGCTTGCGCGTCGTTTCCACCACGCCCGGCGGTCGCCGCTTCGAAAAAATCTGGATCAGGATCGGCAGAATGATGAGAATCAAGACCGGCGCCAGCAGGATGCCGCCGACCACCACCAGCGCCAGCGGTTTTTGCACTTGCGAGCCGATACCGGTCGAGATCGCGGCGGGCAGCAGGCCGACGCAGGCCGCGACGCAGGTCATCACCACCGGCCGCATCTGCACTTCGCAGGTCTTGAGAATCGCGGCGTCGAAATCGAGGCCCTCCGCCAATTGCTGGTTGTAGTACGAGATCACGATAATGCCGTCCATTGCGGCGATGCCGAATAGCGCGATGAAGCCGATCGCCGCCGACACGGAAAACGGCGTGCCGGTGAAATACAGGCTCAGCACGCCGCCGATCAGCGCCATCGGCATCACGCTCGCCGCCAGCAGCATATCCGTCACCGAGCCAAAATTCATGTAGAGCAGCACGCAGATCAACAAAAGGCTCAACGGCACCACGATGGCGAGCCGCTGCAGCGCGTCCTGCAACTCGCCGAACTCGCCCGCCCAGTCCATGCGGTAACCCGCCGGCACTTTCACCTGCTTGGCGACTTTCTCCTGCGCTTCGAGCACGGCGCTGCCAAGGTCACGGCCGCGCACGCTGAACTTGATCGGAATATATCGCTCCTGCCCCTCGCGATAAATAAACGACGCGCCGGACACCAGGCTGACCGTCGCGACGTCGGAGAGCGGAATCTGCACCACGCCGCTGCCGGATGGATTCGGCGCGCCGACGGTGATGCGGCGGATGGTGTCGAGGCTCTTGCGGTATTCAGGTGCGAGGCGCACCACGATCGGGAAATGCCGGTCGCTGCCGTCTTCGAACAGATCGCCCGCGGCCTGGCCGCCGATGGCGGCCTGCAGCGTGGAGTTGATGTCGCCGACCGCGAGCCCGTAGCGCGCGGCGCGCGCGCGGTCGATGTCGATTTTTACCGTGGGCTGGCCGAGCGAATTCAACACCGCGAGGTCTTCGATGCCTTGCACCGTCCCCATCACCTTGGCAATGTCGTTCGCCGTCTTCTCCAGGGTTTCGAGGTCGTTGCCGAAAAGTTTCACCGAGTTTGCACCTTTGACGCCGGAGGCCGCTTCCTCGACGTTATCTTCGATGGTCTGCGAGAAATTGAATTCCACGCCGGGGAATTGTTCCTGCAACGCCTTGTTCACGTCCTCGGTAAGTTTCTCCTTGTCCATGCCGTGCGGCCACGTGTCGAACGGCTTCAGCGGCACATAAAATTCCGCGTTGAAGAAGCCGGTCGCGTCGGTGCCGTCGTCGGGCCGGCCGTTTTGCGAAATCGCGGTAATGACCTCGGGGAAACCTTTAATGACCCGGCGCATCTTGTTGACCGACTCGTTGCCCGCTTCCAGCGAGATCGAAGGCGGCATGGTGGCGCGAATCCACAAGTTGCCCTCTTCGAGCTTGGGCAGAAATTCCAGCCCCAGCGTGGTGCCCGCAACGATCGCCAGAATCACGAGCACGCCGCCGCTGCCCAGCGCGAGGATGCGGTTCTCCAGCGAAAACGCGATTGCGCGTGCGTAATAAATGCGCATCCACTTGACCACCCAGGTATCGACTTCCTCCATGCGGGCGGGCAGCAGCAGGGAGCTCAACGCGGGCGCGATGGTGAAGGTGGCGATGAGTCCGCCGAGAATCGCGTAGGCATAGGTCTTGGCCATCGGCCCGAAGATGTGGCCTTCAACGCCGGATAATGTAAACAGCGGCACGAAGCCCGCAATGATGATGGTGGCCGAGAAGAAGATCGCGGTATTCACTTCCAGCGCGGCGTTGGCGATGACCAGGAATTTGCCGCGCAGCCCGATGTTGGTCGTGCGCGTGTGCAGATATCCCTGGCCTTCGCGTCTTTCCTGGTCGGTCTCCGACAAATGGCGGAAAATATTCTCGACCATGATCACGGTGGCATCCACAATCAAACCGAAATCGATCGCGCCCACCGACAGCAGGTTCGCCGACTCACCCCGCGCCAACAGGATGAGGATGGCGAAGAACAGCGCGAACGGAATGGTGGTGGCAACGATGACCGCGCAGCGGAAATTGCCGAGGAAAATCCACTGCACAAAGAAAATGAGCAGGATCCCCATCACCATGTTGTGCAGCACAGTGCGGGTGGTGACGTTGATGAGTTCCGTGCGGTCGTACACGCGGTCGATATGCACCCCCGGCGGCAGGATGCCGGAATTGTTGATGTCATCGAGCGCCGCCTTGATATTGTTCAGCGTCGGCAGGCTTTGCTCACCGCGGCGCATCAGGATGATGCCCTCGACGATGTCGTCATCGTCATCCTGGCCGGCGATGCCGAGGCGCGGCTGGTTGCCCACCGTCACCGTCGCCACGTCCTTGATCATCACCGGCGTGCCGTTGCTCGACGTAAGCATGGTGTCGCGGATGCCGTCCATGGTGTGAATCAGCCCCACGCCGCGCACCACCGCGGCCTGGTTGCCGAAATTCACCGTCTGCCCGCCGACGTTGACGTTGCTGTTGTTCAGCACCGCGAGCACCTGCGGGAAGGTGAGGCCAAAGGAAACCAGCTTGTTGAGATCGACCGTGACTTCGTAAGTCTTGGTCTTGCCGCCCCAGCCGTTGACGTCCACCACACCGGGCACCGCCTTGAAGCGGCGTTCCAGCATCCAGTCCTCGATCGTCTTCAGGTCGGTGACTGAATAACCGGGCGGTCCGACGACGCGATAACGCATGATCTCGCCGATCGGGCTTTCCG
>Ga0181537_10004473_pt1 | contig 11624 bp, 16 predicted proteins | sample PEATcosm2014_Bin_39_FD_119765 | JGI IMG/M metagenome (GOLD analysis project Ga0181537, IMG submission 119765) | Peatland microbial communities from MTU Mesocosm Facility, Houghton, MI, USA - PEATcosm2014_Bin23_10_metaG | ecosystem: Environmental > Terrestrial > Soil > Wetlands > Peat | place... | reverse complement strand
TGCGATCCTGCTCCTCGCGGACGATCTGCTCGACCCGCTTCAGCACGCGCAGGCCCAGCGGGAGCCACGAATAGATCCCGGCGCTCGATTGGCGGATCATCCCGGCGCGCAGCATCAGCCGGTGCGAGACGATCTGCGCCTCAGCCGGGTTTTCGCGCAGCAGCGGCAAAAAATACTGGGAAAGGCGCATGGCGGCGGCTTCTTTTGCTAGGGGCGCGCACTCTAAGCGCGGTTGACGAGACCGTAAACGCTGATCGCCACCCAGAACCCTTCGAGCACCACCGAGGGCAGGTTCCACTCGACGAACAGCGATATCATGACCAATACCGAACCGGCGAGATTGAGAGCCGGATAGCGCCAATCATCCGAATTCAGCCAGCGCTGCTGGGTCGCGAAATAGGCGCCGATAAACAGCACAACGCCCACAAGGCCGATCACCCGATAAAAATCCAACTGCTTCGCCCCGTTTACTCGCGTCTGATAGATATTGTAACAGTTTGTGTCACCTCTCCGGCGGCAGGCCACGCATACTCGGCGACGCCGCACTGCAGCAACCTAGTAAGGGCGAGGAGCAGAGGAGAGGATCGATGTTTCCCTGGTATATTGACGTCGCACTCGTCTGTGGCGTCTTCGCATGTTTCTACGGTGTCTGGTCGTGCTCGACGCCAAGCGGCTTTCCGACGCATCGGTTGCATCCCAGCGAGGTCGAAAAGGCGAAAGCCGGCACCGGCGATTAGCCCCTTCTCGATCCCTCAATTCTCGATAGCCGGCGCGTAGCCGGGAGCGGCACGAGATTTTCTCGGACTCCCAGGCAACCTGACGGCAAACTCGGCCGACTGACAACAGAGTTGGCGGCCGATGCTCGATTCCCTGTTTCGCCTCGGTGAAAACGGCACGACCGTGCGTACCGAGATCGTCGCCGGGGCGACAACGTTTTTGACGATGGCCTATATCGCGCTCGTCAGCCCGCAGATCCGGTCGGCGGCCGGCATGGACAAGGGCGCAGTGTTCGTCGCGACCTGCCTCGCGTCGGCGCTGGCGACGCGGTTCATGGCGCTTTATGCGAACTATCCGCTGGCGTTGGCCCCGGGGATGGGGCTCAACGCCTACTTCACCTATGGCGTCGTGCTCGGTCTGCATTACCGCTGGCAACTGGCTCTGGGGGCGGTGTTCATCTCGGGCTGCCTGTTCTTGGTGTTGAGCCTCACGCGGGTGCGGGAGTGGATCATCGACACGATCCCGCTGTCGCAAAAGATCGCGATCTCCGCCGGCATCGGTCTTTTTCTCGGCATCATCGCGCTAAAGGATGCCGGGATCGTTGTCGCCAGCCCGGCGACGCTCGTGACTTTGGGCGATTTGAAGGCGCCCGCGACATTGCTTGCGGCGGCCGGGTTTGTCGTGATGGTGGCGCTCGACCGCCGCCGGGTGCCGGGCGCGATCATCATTGCCGTGCTGGGCACCGCCTTTGCCGGCATCCTGCTGCATGTTTCACCGTTTGCCGGGATCGCCAGCCTGCCGCCGAGCCTTGCGCCGACCTTTCTCGCACTCGACCTCAAAGGCGCGCTCGATATCGGCATCGCGACGATCGTCTTCGTCTTTTTGTTTGTCGACCTGTTCGACAATACCGGGACGCTGGTCGGCGTCGCCTATCGCGCCGGGCTGGTCGACGCCGACGGCCATATTCCGCGCCTGGGGCGGGTGCTGGTGGTCGATTCGGCCGCGTCGATCGCCGGCTCGCTGCTCGGCACCTCGACCGTGACGAGCTATATCGAAAGCGCCGCGGGGGTCAGGGCCGGCGGCCGCACCGGACTGACCGGAGTCGTCGTCGCGGCGCTATTCCTGTTGACGCTGTTCTGCGCGCCGCTCGCCCAATCGGTGCCCGAATACGCAACCGCGCCTGCCCTGCTTTTTGTCGCGTGCTTGATGGCGCGCGGGTTTTCCGAACTCGACTGGAACGATGTCACCGAATATGCCCCCGCCGTGGTGACCGCGCTGACCATGCCGCTGACCTTCTCGATCGCCAACGGCATTGCCTTTGGCTTCATCACCTATGCCGCGGTCAAGCTCCTCGCCGGGCGCTGGCGGGAAGCGAGCCCGTCGCTTTTGGCGCTGGCCGCAATTTTTGTCGTGAAATATGCGTTATTTTGAAAGAAAGCGCGTGACCGCGTGCACGAATCTGCGTAACATAACGGCAATAGCACTCAGCATGGGCAAATAGCCCGGCCCGAGTTCAGGGAGGCTCTGAATACCGGCTGACGGCGGTGGTCCGCAGTCGGAGAAACGGCAAAACCGCAGGCAGGGCATTGGCCCTGCCTATTTTTTTGGCTTGCTGGGGCATATTCAGCGCGTGTCTCGACAGCCGGATTGGCGATTGCTAACGGGGCGTGCGCGATTATGCTGCGCGGCTTCCACCGAAAGCGAGAATGCACCCGGCGGCATAAGGCCCGGGGCAGATCGCCCCTAGGCTCGAAAGACCACGGCTCAAAGGACGACGCGATGGCAAATACGCACGGCTTTCATTTCTTTATGAACCCGGGGCCAACCAACATCCCGGACCGCATTCTGCGCGCGATGGATCGCGCGACGATGGATTTCACCGGCGCCGCGTTCAAGGCGATCTCGGACGAGTGTTTAGCCGGCCTGCAGCGCATCTTCAAGACCGAGCAGCCGATCCTCGGCTATGCCGCGACCGGGCATGGCGCGTGGGAAGCGGCGCTGGTCAATCTGTTCTCGCCCGGCGACAAGGTGCTGATCGCCGAGAGCGGCTATTTCTCGCAGAACTGGGGCCTGCGCGCCGAGGCTTTCGGCCTGCAGGTCGAGACCGTCGCCAATGATTGGCGCCGCTCGTTCGACCCCGCCAAGCTCGAAGCCCAGCTGCGCGAGGACAAGGCGCACGAGATCAAGGCGGTGCTCGCCGTCCATAACGAGACGTCGACCGGCGTCGCCAACCCGATCGCGGCGATGCGCAAGGCGATCGATGCCGCCCGCCACCCGGCGCTGTTTTGCGTCGATACGATCTCCTCGCTTGGCTCGTTCGATTTCCGCATGGATGAATGTGGTGTCGATGTCGTCGTCGTCGGCTCGCAAAAGGGGCTGATGCTGCCGACCGGCATGTCGTTTACCGGGGTCAGCGCCAAGGCGATCGCAGCGACCGCGGTCGCGAAATTGCCGCGCGTCTATTGGGATTGGCGACGCCTCCTCGGCCAGGGTTCGCCGCAGCAGGGCTACTGGAACGGCACGGTGCCCGTTCATTTCTTCTACGGGCTGCAAGAAGCGCTGCGCATGTTCGAGGAAGAAGGCCTCGACAACGTCTTCGCGCGCCATCACCGGCTTGCCGAGGCGACCCGCCGGGCGGTGCGCACCTGGCGACAGAATGACGGCCCGGAACTCTTCGCGATCGACCCCGCCGGACAATCGGATTCGGTAACCGCGGTGCTGATGCCCGAAGGATACGACGCCGACGCGATGCGTCAGATTTGTCTCGACAAGTTCAACGTGTCGCTGGGGGGCGGCCTCGGACATCTGCGCGGCAAATTGTTCCGCATCGGCCATCTCGGCGATCTGAACGAGGCGATGGTGCTCGGCGCCCTCGCCGCGGTCGAAATGGCGCTCGACCTGACCGGCGCGCCGCATGGAAAAGGCGGCGTTCTTTCAGCGATGGAATATCTGTCAACAAGCGCTTAAAGAAAACGTCGATCAACCGTTGCGTTTTGCCAAGCAGAACGCGGAGAACGAAAGGCGAGAGCATAGGGGAACCAGCCTTTACATTTGATGTTAGCCAGCGAGCTCACATCTTTGAAAGGATAAGGCTGTGAAACCCATCATTGCAGCGGCGGCCTTTGCGTTGATTGCCGGCCCGGCGCTCGCGCAGTCGATGACGGAAACGAAGACTGTCACGACCACCACGATCGCACCCGCCGAGGAAACCGAGATGAACGAATACGTGGTGCACGAGCACCACGCCGAAATTCCCCCGCCGACCGGGTTCACCGTTACGACGGGCGCGGTAGTGCCGCAATCGGTCGAGCTCTACAGCTTCCCGGCCGATCGTCACTGGGGTTACCAGTACACGACGATCGGGAACCAAACCGTGCTGGTCGATCCGGCCACGCGGCAGGTCGTCCACATCCTGCATTAAGGCCGACCTGCACGATGAAACCGCCGCCCCGAGCTCACCCTTGGGACGGCGGCTTTCGCTGTCTTAACGATCCAACAGTTGCCTTGCGGCCGGGCGCCGGTTATAAACCGCGCCGCTTTGAAAGGCCCTGCGCGATGAAAGACGGCATCCACCCGGATTACCACGAGATCACCATCCTGATGACGGACGGCAGCACGTATAAGACGCGCTCGACCTACGGCAAGGAAGGCGACACGCTGCGGTTGGACATCGACCCGAAATCGCATCCGGCGTGGACCGGCGGGCAACAGCGCCTGCTCGACACGGGCGGCCAGCTAGCCCGCTTCAACAAGCGCTTTGGCGGGTTCGGCCCGAAGTCGTAATCGTCATTCCGGGCGCGGCGCGGCAGCGCGCCCGGAACGACGCTCAGATCATATTCCCGGAAATACGCGCGGCCAGGTTGGCGGCGGCGACAACGGCAGCAAGATCATGTCGTCCGTCGGCGCGTGATCCGTTTTCGTCTGCTCGGCCCAGCCTCCGCGTTCGCCGTAGCGCCGCGCTTTTGGGCGCCAATCAGGCCCGGTTTGACGGGCACGGGCGGTTTTGCGTGAAAGATCGGTCTTGGTCTCGACAGTCATTGCCACGTTCTCCCCTTGAGCAACATGGAAAAACACTGAGGTGCCGAGCCCGCTGTGGCGCCCGGCCGCCATCGATTTAGGTAGCTCACGTTGCGGTTCAAGAGGACGGATGGGAACGCGCGATCGGGTGCTTGAAACCGCTCTTTCCGATACCTAGATCAGCGTTGCGCGGATGCCCATTCGGGGCCGCGCACTGAACCGGCACTGGGCCATTTGGCCGGTGCCACAACCATGTTGCTCGATGGAGGACTTGGAAATGGACCGCTTTGACTTTTCGCCTTTGTTCCGCTCGACGATCGGCTTTGATCGCCTGGCCCGCCTGGTCGACAGCGCCAATCGCTTCGACACCGCCTCTCCCACCTACCCGCCCTACAATATCGAAACGACCGGTGAAGACTCCTACCGTCTGACGATGGCGGTGGCCGGGTTCTCGCGCGGCGAGATCGACATTACCGTCGAGAAGAACTCGCTGGTGATTTCGGGCAAGGCGCAAAAGGAAGACGAGGAGACGCAGGGCCGCTATCTGCACCGCGGCATCGCCCGGCGCGCCTTTGAGCGCCGCTTCAGCCTGGCCGACCACATCAAGGTCAGCGGCGCGAGCATGGATAACGGCTTGCTGCATGTCGACCTGGTCCGCGAGGTGCCGGAGGAGGCAAAGCCCCGCCAGATCGCGATCGGCGACGGCGCGGCGCAGCCGCAGGTGACGCAACAGGCCGCGTAACCGCGCCTGTTTCAACCGCAGCGAAACGCCCCCGGCAACGGGGGCGTTTTTGCGTCCGGCTAAAGCCCGCCCTGCTCGACGATAAAGTCGATGATCGTCGGCATCCCTTCGCCCGTCTTCAGATTGGTGAAGATAAAGGGGCGCTCGCCGCGCATCTTTCGCGCGTCGCGGTCCATGACCTCAAGGCTCGCCCCGACCAGCGGCGCCAGATCGATCTTGTTGATGACCAAAAGATCGGACCGGGTGATCCCCGGACCGCCCTTGCGCGGGATTTTATCGCCGGCGGCGACATCGATCACATAGATCGTCAGATCGGCGAGCTCGGGCGAAAACGTCGCGGCGAGATTGTCGCCACCCGACTCGATCAGGATCACGTCGAGGAGCGGGAACAGCCGGTTCAGCTCGGCGACCGCCGCAAGGTTGATCGAGGCATCCTCGCGGATCGCGGTGTGCGGGCAGCCGCCGGTCTCGACCCCGCGAATGCGCTCGGGCGGCAACGCACCGCTGCGGGTCAGGAATTCGGCGTCCTCGCGCGTGTAGATGTCGTTGGTGATCGCGACGATTTCCAAGCGCTCGCGCAGCCGCTTGCAGAGGTGATCCATCAGCGCCGTCTTGCCCGAGCCGACCGGACCGCCGATGCCGACGCGCAATGGCCCACGTTGTTCATTCATGAGCGGAAGAGCCTTGAAAGCCGGGTCAGCATCATGTCCTCGATGGGTCTTAGCAGAAAGGGTGCCAGCAAAAACCGGCGATAGGAAGCACGGGCCGGTTTGATGATGACACCGGCGTTCCCTGATCGGCTGAGAAACGGACGCCGCGATCGTTCTATCGGCGAGCTGTCGGCACGTATCTTCGATAGCCGCGACGGCAAGGTGCCTCCGCCGACGGCTTCGGCTACGCGCTTGCCATGCAGCGGTGTGACACTGATCACTCTCGGCTCCCTCATCCGCGACTAGGCTTCTGCGGGGACCTTTTTTCCTCGCCCGCCTATATGGGAAAGGGGCCGCGAATGGCCGAACAGACGATTGAAGGGGATCGGGTCCACCGGTTCCGCACGCCACCGATGAAAAGACACCAAAATCACCATATCCGGGAACTGGTCATTCACACCGTGGCGTTCTTTTTAGCCGCGGCGGTCGGGGCAGCCATCCTTTGGCATTATTACTGGTTCTTTGAATGGAACACGGATGACCCAAGCGGTGCGCGTGACGCCTATTTTGCGTCCGTCGCGGTTGTTGGCGGTTTTGGCCCCGCGATCACAACGCTGTTTCTTTGGCTCCGCAAAATCGGGCGCTAGCGCTCGGCTTCCGCCTCTAGCTCGGTACGCGCGGGTTGAGGCCATGCATGGCGCGCCATAGTCGGGCTCGGCTCACAGGGCGTCGAGCCGGTGCTATGCTGCTACGAGCGGCTAGAAAGCGGGCGAAGAACACACGTAAAGCGCTCCTTCGCCATATAATCATTAAGCTGGTATTGGCTGTTAATTTGATCTGCCCGCCAATCTATATATTCGACATCATATCCATTAATTTTAGCAAACTCATTTAGTGCACCGACGCTGGTTGTTCCGACTAGAGTTTTTGGGTTATTACTAAAGCCCATATCTGGATTTGATGTGTCTTCATATTGAAATCTTGAAACAAGCTCGCCGGAATTGGACAGCACGCTATCGATTATAATGGCTTCTGGTTTAAGAGAAGTCATGAGAGCAACCATCCGTTCGTGATTTAGTATGTGATAAAATAACCCGAGGCACAAAATGGTATCATATGCACCTGGTTTGACCTTTGAAATTAAATCAAATACATCACCAATTCGGAAATTGAATGAATTTTTATGGTCACGATATAGCAGAGAAATACTCTTTTTCCCCGCTTCGACAGACGCCTTTCTTGCTTCGAAGCCTGTAACAGATTTGGCTCCGCTCTCCAAACATGCCCACATCCACCTCCCGTCATGAGCGCCCAAATCCAAAATTTTCTTACCCGTAATATGATTTAGTTGCGGTTGAATAATGTGATTGTATCGTTCGTTTAGGCGATTCATGAAACGCTGGTCAGAATTATAAACCCCTCGATCACTAAAAAATGGCATTGCCTTTCCTTTCGAGCCGGCTGCTCTTACTTTGGCATAAATCGCCGGTTCCGGTGCCGCGAATGCGGCGTGCGGGGCCAATGTCGACATCAGTAGAATTGTGAGAGGAACCGCATTTTAAGCCAAAGGCTCGTGAATCACTTCATTACGAGCGGAACAGCCTCGTATATTGGGTCTCATGCGCCATCGAGGCGAGGTCGATGGCGAAGGTCGCTGCGCCAAAATCCTCCGTATCACGCGCCAGCGACGCGACGACGGCGGAAGCGACCACCGGCTCCAGCGCCGCCAGGATGCGCTGCCCATCATTCTGCCCGACGATACCGAGCCGCAGACCCGCCGACATCAGATTGGCGGTGAAGGCTTGGAGGTAAGCCGTCAACGCATCGCTCAGCGCAACACAAGCGCGCGCTGCCGCCGCGCCAAAGACTGCGGCGTGGCAATGCGCGTCGAGAGAAGCCCCACCACGACCCTCCCCCGCAGGCGCGGAAGGGTTAGCCCAAGCCGCCTCATACGCCGCCAGAAACGCCGCACCTTGCTGGCTTGATTCGAGCGCCAGCTCGGCGGTCGCGCGGTAAGCGGCACCGCACCGGTGGGTGTCGGCCAGCGCCGCGTCGTCACCCGTCGCTGCGGCGCGCCACGCGTCGCGCAGAATGTCGGCGTCGATCCGGCCGCTGCCGTAGGTGATGGTCGCCGCGATCCAGCGATCCAGCGTCGCGCGGTCGCGCACCACGCCCTCCTCGGCCGCGTATTCCAGCCCATGCGAATAGCTGAATCCGCCGATCGGAAATGCCGGCGACGCCCAGGCGAGCAGCCGATAGAGCCCGCTTGTCTCAGTGGTCATGGCCATGACCGTGCCCCTGCTCGGCACCGGCATAGGCACCGGTCTCGGGATCGAACGGCGCGCTCAACCGGGTCACTTTGCCGCCCAGGCCCTCGACCATCTCGGCGATCACGTGATCGTCGCGGATGCGCAGCCGCCCGTCGAGCGCCTGCACCGGCAGATGCCGGTTGCCGAGGTGCCACGCCAGACGCAGCAAATCGGTCGGGCCGTCGCCCTCGATCTCGAGCACGCGCTCCGGCGCCGCGCAAACCCGGACATAACCACCATCGTCGAGCTCGAGCCCGTCGCCATCGGCGAGGTGCTGAACCCGCGCTAGATCGAGCAGAAACGGCGTGCCGCTATCAGCGACCAGCCGCAACCGCCGTCGGTGCCGGTCGACAAACGCCAGGGTGACGCGGTCGATCGCCACTTCTTCCGGCCAGTGGCCGCCCTTATGAACCGCGATCGCCCGGCGCATGTCTCGAACCTGTTGTCATTGCGAGGAGCGGCAGGCGACGAAGCAATCTCACGCCGGGAACCTCAATCGGCGCGAGATTGCTTCGCTGCGCTGGCAATGACAATCGTGAGTGGTCAATACAGAAAATACCGCTGCGCCATCGGCAGCACGCTCGCCGGTTCGCAGGTCAAGTGCACGCCATCCGCGCGGACCTCATAGGTCTCGGGATCAACCTCGACCTTCGGGGTCGCGGCATTGTGCACCATCTGCGCCTTGTCAATCTTACGGATGCCGCGCGCCGGCAGAACCATGCGCTCGATGCCGAGCTGCGCTGGCAATCCACGTTCGATGGCGACGGTCGGCAGAAACGTCACCGCCGTCGCAGTCAGCGCCTTGCCGTAAGCGCCGTACATCGGCCGGTAATGCACCGGCTGCGGCGTCGGGATCGAAGCGTTCGGGTCGCCCATCAGCGCCGCGACGATCATCCCGCCGCGCAACACGACATCGGGCTTCACGCCAAAAAACGCCGGCGACCACACCACCAGATCGGCCAATTTCCCAACCTCGACGGAGCCGATATGCTCAGCCAAGCCGTGCGTCAGCGCCGGGTTGATCGTGTATTTAGCCAGGTAGCGCTTGACCCGGAAATTGTCGTTGCGATCGCTGTCTTCCGGCAATCGGCCGCGCTGCCGTTTCATCTTGTCGGCGGTTTGCCAGGTGCGGATCAGCACCTCGCCGCAGCGCCCCATCGCCTGGCTGTCCGACGACATCATCGAGAACGCGCCGAGATCGTGCAGGATGTCCTCGGCGGCGATCGTCTCGCGGCGGATGCGACTTTCGGCGAACGCGACGTCCTCCGGGATGCGCGGATCGAGATGGTGGCACACCATCAGCATGTCGAGATGCTCGTCGATGGTGTTGACCGTGTAGGGCCGCGTCGGGTTGGTCGAAGACGGCAAGACGTTGGGCAGCCCGCATACCTTGATGATGTCGGGTGCGTGCCCGCCGCCGGCGCCTTCCGTGTGAAAAGCGTGGATGTTGCGGCCCTTGAACGCGGCGATCGTGTCCTCGACAAACCCGCTTTCATTGAGCGTGTCGGTGTGGATCGCGACGGCGATGTCGAGCTGCTCGGCGACGCTCAGGCAGCAATCGATCGCCGCCGGGGTCGTGGCCCAATCCTCGTGCAGCTTGAGGCCGCACGCCCCACCCTCAACCATCTCGACGAGCGCCTTCGGCTCCGACGCGTTGCCCTTGCCGAAAAAGCCGAGATTGACCGGTATCCCCTCGGCCGCCTGGATGATCCGCGCCAGGTGCCACGGTCCCGGCGTGCAAGTCGTCGCCGAGGTGCCGGCCGCTGGCCCGGTGCCGCCGCCGAGCATCGTCGTGACGCCGCTATAGAGCGCGTCCTCGGTCTGCTGCGGACAGATCATATGAATATGCGAGTCGATCCCGCCGGCGGTGATGATCTTGCCTTCGCCGGCGATCACCTCTGTGCCGGGGCCGACAACGATGTCGACGCCCGGCTGGACATCGGGGTTCCCGGCCTTGCCGATCCCGGCGATGCGGCCGTCCTTGATGCCGATATCGGCCTTGACGATGCCCCAATGGTCGAGGATGACGGCGTTGGTGATGACCGTGTCGACCGCGCCGTCGGCCCGGCTCACCTGGCTCTGCCCCATGCCGTCGCGGATCACCTTGCCGCCGCCGAACTTGACCTCCTCGCCATAGATCGTGCGGTCGCTTTCGATCTCGATGACGAGCTCGGTATCGGCGAGGCGGATGCGGTCGCCGGTCGTCGGCCCGAACATCGCGGCATAGGCGCCGCGTCCGATTGTGTTGGCCATCAAAGGCTCCCGTTAACCTTGCCGTTAAAGCCGACGACGCGGCGCGCACCGGCATAGGCAACCAGCCGTACCTCACGGCTCTGCCCCGGCTCGAAGCGGGTCGCGGTGCCGGCCGGAATGTCGAGCCGGAAGCCGCGCGCCTGCTCGCGGTCAAAGGACAGCGCGGTGTTGGTCTCGTAGAAATGATAATGCGAGCCAACCTGGATCGGCCGGTCGCCGGTATTCGCCACGGTGAGCGTCACGGTCGGCCGACCGGCATTCAATTCGATATCGCCATCGGCGACGAAAATCTCACCGGGGATCATTGGTTTCCCCTGTCATTGGGAGCGCAGCGAAGCAATCTCGACCCGCCTTGGCCCGCTATAGAGCGAGATTGCCGCGTCGCGCTGCGCGCCCCTCGCAATGACAGCTTTCTCATCGTATCGGCTCATGCACGGTGACGAGCTTCGTGCCGTCAGGGAAGGTCGCCTCGACCTGGATTTCGTGGATCATCTCGGGCACGCCCTCCATAACCTGCGCGCGCGAGATCACGGTCGCGCCGTCGCGCATCAGCTCGGCGACGGTCTTGCCGTCGCGCGCGCCTTCGAGCACGTAATCGGTGATGAGGGCCACCGCCTCCGGATAATTCAGCTTGACGCCGCGCTTTAGCCGACGCTCGGCGACCATCGCGGCGACCGCGACGATCAGCTTGTCCTTCTCGCGTGGTGTCAGGTTCATCGGCCCTCCCCCAGGGCTCTAGCGATATCCGGCTCTAGCGATATCCGGCTTTATCAATATCCGTCTGGCATCAAACGTGCCATAGGCGCGGCAAACGCGGCGGCAATCCCATCGCCTCCGCGCGCAAATGGCAAGCCAGTTCGGCATAGGCGCGGCGCAACGGCACGGCATCGCCGAGCCAGCGCGCGACCAGCAAACCGTTGACCGCGGTAACGCCAG
>Ga0181537_10004472_pt1 | contig 11624 bp, 12 predicted proteins | sample PEATcosm2014_Bin_39_FD_119765 | JGI IMG/M metagenome (GOLD analysis project Ga0181537, IMG submission 119765) | Peatland microbial communities from MTU Mesocosm Facility, Houghton, MI, USA - PEATcosm2014_Bin23_10_metaG | ecosystem: Environmental > Terrestrial > Soil > Wetlands > Peat | place... | reverse complement strand
TGGTCACCGGGCCCACCGGCTCGGGCAAGACGACCACGCTCTATGCGGCGCTCGAGCGGCTCAACGACAACACCCAGAACATCATGACGGTCGAGGATCCGATCGAGTACTACATCGACGGGCTCGGCCAGACGCAGGTCAACACCAAGGTCGAGATGACCTTCGCGCGCGGACTGCGTGCGATCCTGCGCCAGGATCCCGACGTGGTGATGATCGGTGAAATCCGCGATCTCGAGACCGCGCAGATCGCCGTGCAGGCGAGCCTGACCGGTCACCTGGTGCTCTCCACGCTGCACACCAACACGGCGGCCGGTGCGCTCACGCGCCTGCGCGATATGGGCATCGAGCCGTTCCTGCTCTCCTCGAGTCTGATCGGCGTGCTCGCCCAGCGCCTGGTGCGCAAACTGAACCCGGCCTCGCGCGTGGCATTCCAGGCCGGTGAATACGAGCGGCGCCTGATCGGCCTCGAGCCCAACCAGCCCTCCCCGACCCTCTACCGGCCGGGCAATGATGCCAGCGGCGGCTATCGCGGCCGCACCGGCATCTACGAACTGATCGTCGTCGACGATGCGATGCGCACGATGATCCACGACGGCGCCCCCGAGCAGGAACTCGAGCGCCACGCCCGGGCGACGACACCCTCGATCCGCGAGGACGGGCTGGCGCGCGTGCTGCGCGGGGAAACCACGATCGAGGAAGTGCTGCGCGTCACCCGCGAGGACTGACGCCCGGCCCGCTAAAGGCGCAAATCCATGGGTGCCTTCGAATACGTCGCGCTCGATGCCAGCGGCCGCCAGAGCAAGGGGCTGCTCGAGGCCGACACGCCGCGCCACGTGCGCCAGCTGCTGCGCGAGCGCGCGCTGCTGCCGGTCACGGTCACGGAGCTGAGCGAGCAGGAATCGAGCAGCGGCAGCTTCTGGAGCCGCCTGTCCCTCGCCCGGCGCGTCTCGGCCGGCGACCTATCGCTGCTGACGCGCCAGCTGGCCACGCTGGTGCGCGCCGGGCTGCCGCTCGAGGAGGCACTGCTGGCGGTCTCGCAGCAGACCGAACGGCCACGCGTGCAGAGCATCCTGCTCGGCGTGCGGGCGCGCGTCGTCGAGGGCCATCCGCTCGCGACCGGTCTCGGGGACTTCCCGCGCGTGTTCCCCGAGATCTACCGCGCCACGGTCGCGGCAGGCGAGAGCTCGGGCCACCTCGATACCGTGCTCGAGCGGCTGGCCGACTACACCGAAGGACGCGAGCAGATCCGCCAGAAGGTGCTGGGCGCGATGCTCTACCCGATCGTGCTGACGATCCTGTGCGCCGCGATCGTCTCGTTCCTGCTCGCCTACGTGGTGCCCAAGGTGGTCGCGGTGTTCGAGACCAACAAGGCCAAGCTGCCGCTGATCACGACCATTGTCGTGGACACCAGCGATTTCCTGCGCCATTACGGGCTGGCGCTGATCGTGCTGATCATCGCGGCGATCTTTGCCTTCCGCCGCTGGGTGCGTAACCCGCAGGCCCTGCGACGGGTCCACCGGCTGCTGCTGCGCCTGCCGCTGGTGGGCAAACTGCAGCGGGGCTTCAATACGGCGCGCTTCACGCGCACGTTCTCGATCCTGACGGCCAGCGCGGTGCCGGTGCTCGATGCGCTGCGGATCGCCAGCGAGGTGGTCACGAACCTGCCGATGCGTGATGCGGTGATCGAGGCCACGGCCCGGGTGCGCGAGGGCGCGCCGATCGGGCGCTCGCTGGCCGCCAGCCGCATCTTCCCGCCGATGATGATCCACCTGATCTCCAGCGGCGAGTCGAGCGGGGAGCTCGAGGCGATGCTCGAGCGGGCGGCGGTGAACCAGGAGCAGGAGGTCAATACGCTGGTGACGGCGATGACCGGGCTGCTGGGCCCGCTGCTGATCGTCGCGATGGGCATGATCGTCATGGTCATCGTGATCGCGATGCTGCTGCCCATTTTTGAGATGAACAGCCTGATCCGTTAACTCGCCCGTTGCATCCGCCCCCGCTTGGACGTATGTTCGGCCGCGATGCCGGAGGCGCGCCGATTTGCCGCTGCCGGCAGGTTCGACTGAGCGATCACCGTAAGTTAACGCGGCCAGCGCAAGACCTATGGGCGGGAATTCAGATTCGGATGAATTCGAGGACGACGACGGCGAGGAGATCGCCGCCGATGAGGACCTCGATCTGGACCGGGCCATGAAAGACATGGAGATCGGTAAGCGGCGTGCGGCCAAGGCCGGTGAACCGGCCTGGCGACGGCTCGAGCAGCGCATGGAGCAGAAGCACACCGCTGAGCTGATCAGCGATTTCGAGGACTACAAGATTGGCGACGAGCCCGGCGGCAGCGCCCGCTCCCGCCCCAAGAACGGCCGCTAGGCCGCGCTCGAGCGCGCTGTCGCAGGCGAGTCGCCCGCCAGGCGCAGCACCCCGACCACCACCCCTTCGATCACCACCGCCTGCTCGCGCAGGTCGACCCGCAGCGGCTTGAACTCGCGGTTCTCCGGCATCAGCCACACCACGGTGCCATCCTGCCGGTAGCGCTTCACCGTCACTTCATCCTCGATGCGCGCCACGACAATCTGCCGGTTGCGGACCTCGGCGGTGCGGTGCACGGCGACCAAATCCCCATCAAGGATCCCGGCATTCTTCATGCTCATGCCGACCACCTTGAGGAGGAAATGGGGCCGTGGACTGAACAGCGTCGGATCGATGCGCAGGTGATCCACAATGTGTTCTTCGGCCAGGATCGGCTGGCCCGCCGCCACCCGTCCGATCAGTGGCAGCCCGAGCTGCTCGCGCATCGTGTCCATCAGGCGGATGCCGCGCGAGGAACCCGGCAGCAACTGGATGCACCCCTTGCGGGCCAGGGCCCGCAGGTGCTCCTCGGCGGCGTTCGGGGAGCGGAATCCGAGTTCCGCGGCAATCTCGGCCCGCGTCGGCGGCATGCCGGTCTCGACGATGCAGCGGCGGATCAGATCGAGCACCTGGGACTGGCGTGGGGTTAGATCAGACATGCTGTGATTATATACAGTTCTGAGCAATCCTCAAGCGCTGTAATACCTACCGCACTGATAGGTACGGCAACGCACATTTTGCCGTGCAAATTCAGGCGCATCATGTCGCCGGGCACAGACACGGGCCAATCAGCTATTGCTTTCGATCGCTAATTTTGGTCAAGTTGCGCCTCCGCAATATTCACGTCGCAGCAACTTGCTGGCGTGGCGCGGTAGAACCCACATGCAAGTACAAGGGGATGAGACGATGAACAAGGCAATTATTGTGAAGCTGGCTGCTGCGGCGGTTGTTGTCGGGCTGGCAGGTTGCACGGACCTCAAGCCGCTGCAGGCCGAAGTCGACACGCTAAAGTCACAAGTCGCCACGCTGCAGTCGGGCCTGGCCGCGCACGTTGCGGACAAGACCGATGCGAATGCCGCTGCGAAGGCTGAGGCCGACGCGATGGCTGCTGCCAAGGCTGCCGCCGCTGCTCAGAGCACCGCCAACCAGGCGCTGTCGGCTGCGCAGGCCGCGCAGGCGGGCGTCGATGCGACCAACGAGAAGATCGATCGCATGTTCAAGAAGTCGGTGTCCAAGTAAGAGCGAACCGACCTTAAGACCATCTCAGGTTCGAAGAACGCCGCGCTCTAGCGCGGCGTTTTTTTTGAGCGGTGAGTTAACGAGCAACTGCCGGTGCATGTTTTGCAGGTTTTTCGGCCAACTTCGAATTCCAAATCAATAACGCAGGAGCGCCGAACCCCACGTCAGCCCACCACCGAAGGCCTCGAGCAGCAGCATCTCGCCGCGCTTGATGCGTCCATCGCGCACCCCGACATCCAGTGCCAGCGGCACCGAAGCGGTCGAGGTGTTGCCGTGATCCTGCACCGTCACGATCACCCGCTCCATCGGCAGGCTGAGCTTGCGCGCGGTGGCCTGGATGATGCGGATGTTGGCCTGGTGCGGAACCAGCCAGTCAATCGCATCCTTTGAAAGATTGTGGAACGCCAGCGTCTCATCGACGATCTGGCCGAGCTTGGTGACCGCCAACTTGAACACTTCCCCGCCAACCATGCGCACCAGATTGCCCTCCGGCGGCGTACCGCGCGAGACGCCACCGGTGCAGTACAGCAGCTCGTGGTAGGCGCCATCGGCGCGCAGGTGTGTGGAGAGCACGCCGGTCTCGGCATCGGGAACCAGCACCACGGCGCCGGCGCCATCGCCAAAGAGGATCGCGGTCCCGCGATCATTGTGATCGGTGATGCACGAGAGGGTCTCGGAGCCAACCACCAGTGCGCACTTGGATTCGCCCGCGCGCACGAATTTATCCGCGATCGAGAGTGCGTAGAGAAAGCCGCTGCAGGCGGCCTCGACGCTGAAGGCGGGACCGCCGCGGCACCCTAAGCGCCCCTGCAGCAGCACGCCGCAGTTGGGAAAGACCAGATCCGGGGTGGTCGTGCCGACAATGATCAGATCGATCTGTTCGGGCTTGAGCCCGGCGGCCTCGATCGCACGGCGCGCCGCGTGCTCGGCCATATCCACCGTGGTTTCACCTGGCGCAACCCGGTGGCGGCGCTCAATGCCGGTGCGCTCGCGGATCCACGCATCGGTGGTGTCCATGCGCGCTTCGAAGTCCGCGTTGGTGACGATGTGCGCCGGCAGGTAGCTGCCAGTGCCAGCAATGCGCGCAAACATGGGGCAGCAGACTCCTGCGCTCGCCCGCTAGGGCGCGGCCGGAGTGCCTATTCCTTGCCTTCGGCTTCGGCAGCCTTCTCGATCACACGCTTGCCACGGTAGAAACCATCCGGCGTGATGCAGTGGCGCAGGTGCGTCTCACCGGTGCGCGCATCCACCGACAGCGCCGGGGCCGGCAGCTTGTCGTGCACGCGACGCATGCCACGGCGGGAGGGGGTTCTGCGGCTCTTTTGTACGGCCATGATCGATCAACTCCTAAAACAGACGGTCACAAAATCGAAAAAATCCTGCCAGCTTCGCTCCCGCTCAGCGCGGCTCCTTGCCAAGCAGTGCGCGCAAATCGGCAAACGGCCGCTGCGTCTCGGCCTCCTGCGCTGCCGGGGCTGTCGCGGCCAGCGGCTCGAGCAGCTCGCGCGCCAGCGTCCCGCAATCGCGCGTCACCGTGTGCCGTGGCACCACCGGGAGCGAGAGCAGCACCTCCTCGGCGATCAGCGCCGCGAGCGTCAGCTGCCCATCGCTCGCCAGCACCGTTTCCCATTCAGCCGGCACGCCATCGGCCTGCGCGCTCGTGCTAACCACCGCGACGCGCGAACTCGACTCCAGAAGCTGCATCATCGGCTCAAGGCAGCGCTGGCAGATCATCGGCACCGAGCCCTGGATTGCCACATCCACGACCGCCAGGCCCTGCTCACGCGTGAAGCGCAGCGTGGCGTGGACCGTGCCTGAAGCGCCCGCCCATTCGGCCGGCATGCCCGGCAGTTCTGCGAAGGGCACCTCGAGATTAAATTCGGCGCGCGCTGTGGCCAGCTTGGCAACATCACGCGGTATGGTCCAGCCAGCGGGCATGGGGCGCGTATAATAGGTTTGAGATCGCGGCAAGTCAAAGCCGCTGCTACCGCTAACCCCTTGTTTTTCTTATTTGGTGATTGCTTGCCCGCCGCGCCGCGCCTGATCCTCGCCTCCACCTCCGTCTACCGTCGCCAGCTGCTCGAACGCCTCAAAGTGCCGTTCGAAGTGGCCAACCCCGGGGTTGCCGAGCCTCACCACCCGGGCGAGTCGCCGCCAGCGCGTAGCGCCCGGCTGGCGGCCGAGAAGGCCCGGGCGGTCGCTGCGAGCCACCCGCAGGCCGTGGTGATCGGGAGCGACCAGGTCGCCGTCTGCCGCGGTCAGGTGCTCGACAAGCCCGGCAGCGAGGCCGGCTGCTGGGAGCATCTGCGCCGGCTCTCCGGCGCGGTGGCCGAGTTCCACACCGCCGTCGCGCTGCTCGGACCGGACCCGGCTGCACTGATCACCTTTAGCGATCTGACGCGCGTGCATTTCCGCACGTTGAGCGAGGCCGAGATCCGCCGTTATGTCAGCCTCGATAAGCCCTATGACTGCGCCGGGGCGTTTCGTGCCGAGTCGCTCGGCATCAGCCTGTTCGAGCGCATCGAAAGTGAAGACCCCACGGGCCTGGTCGGGCTGCCACTGATCGCCTTAAGCACGGCACTGCGCCGGGCCGGCTTCGAGCTACCGTGAGCGGCGACGGTCGCGCACACCAGGGCTGCGCTTGCTCTTGGACTTGAGACTCAGCTGATCGAGCACCTGCTTGAGCGCATCCGGCAGCGGCACGCTGATGTCCACGTCAGCACCCCCCGGCCAGGTGAACGAGCAGTGGTGTGCGTGCAGGAACATACGTGAGAGCCCGAGCGCGCGCATGCTGGTGTTGAATTCCTGCTGCCCGTACTTCTCATCGCCGGCGACCGGATGATCGCAGTACGCGGCATGCACGCGGATCTGGTGCGTGCGGCCGGTATGCAGTGTCGCCTCGAGCAACGAGGCGCGCGCGCCGTAGCGCTCGATCAGGCGAAATTCCGTGCGCGCCGATTTGCCGCCTTCGGCCGCGCGCACGGTGCGCTCGCCGCCGACGCGGGTATCGGTGCGCAGCGGCACATCGATGATCTTGTGCCCGAGCTCCCAGCCCCCGGCGACCAGCACCAGGTAGCTCTTGAGCACTTCGCCATCACGCAGCAGCGCGTGCAGCGCGCGCAGCGCCGCAGCGGTCTTGGCAACGAGCAGGCAGCCGCTGGTGTCCCGATCGAGCCGGTGCGCGAGCTCGAGGGTCTGCTCAGGTCGCGAGGCGCGCAGTGCCTCGATCACCCCGAAGGACAGGCCGCTGCCGCCGTGCACGGCGACACCGGCGGGCTTGTTGAGCGCAATGAGCTTCTCGTCCTCGAACACGATCGAGCGCTCGAGCGACTCGGTCAGCGTGGCCGGAACCCGCGGCGCAGCGGGTGCGCCTGCAACCGGCGGCGTCAGTCCGTCGCGGACCGGCGGGACCCGCAATTTGTCGCCGTTCTGCAGGCGCTGCTCGGGGCTGGCACGGCCGCCGTTGACCCGCACCTCGCCCTTGCGTATCAGCCTGAAGATGCGGCTGCGCGGCACGCCCGGCAGCAGAGCGCTGAGCACCCGATCGAGGCGCTGGCCGCTGTGCTGCTCATCGATCAGCAGCTGCTGGACGCGGCTGCGGCCGCCGCCTGCGGCCGCACCAGGGATCTGTTCGGGCACGCGGTCTCCTCGTAAACCATTGTTTTGGAAATAAACTGTCGCTATACTGAACTGGTTGCGCAGCGGGCCTACCATATAAAGTTACGGCCACGCGCGGCAACAAGACTGCGGCAATGCGCCGCATGGTAGTTGGTCCTCGGCATCGAGGCCATCGTGTGAGTCGGCCGACCAGGTCGTAGCCCTCGCCTCGTAACAGCTCCTCAAAAGGTTGAGCCCGGCGAGCGCACCCGGTCAGCGGACCCCTTTAGGATTTCCGGCGCGCCGTCCCGCAATGGGCGGCGAACAGCAAAATCGATGAACAATCGCGAGCGCCGCCTTTCAATCCTCAGGTTTCCTGCTGCCCTGGTTTATTGGCGGTGCTGTCTGTGAGCAGAGGCCTGCCCAACCTGCCGGCCCCTCACCTTAATCTGGTAGGGGCAAATGAAGAGAATGCTTGTCAATGCAACTCAACAGGAAGAGTTGCGCGTAGCGCTGGTTGATGGTCAGAAACTCTACGATCTGAGTATCGAGTTACCGTCCCGCGAGCAGAAGAAGGCTAACATCTATAAGGCGCGGATCTCGCGCGTCGAGCCTTCGCTCGAAGCCTGCTTTGTCGATTATGGCGCCCAGCGCCACGGCTTTCTGCCGCTGAAGGAAATCTCCCGCGAGTACTTCCGCAGCCAGCCGCAGGGCGGGCGCCTGAACATCCGCGAGCTGGTCAACGAAGGCCAGGAAATGGTCGTGCAGGTGGAGAAGGAGGAGCGCGGCACCAAGGGCGCGGCCCTCACCACCTTTATCTCGCTGGCCGGGCGCTTCCTGGTGCTGATGCCAAACAACCCCCGGGCCGGCGGCGTGTCGCGGCGCATCGAGGGCGAGGATCGGGACCAGATGCGCGAGGTCATGAGCCAGCTGCAGGTGCCCGAGGGCATGGGCGCGATCATCCGCACCGCCGGTGTCGGCCGGAGCGTGCAGGAACTGCAATGGGACCTGGATAATCTCAAGACCCAGTGGGAGGCGATCGACCAGGCCGGACAGGGCCGCAGCGCCCCGTTCCTGGTCTACCAGGAAAGCGATGCGGTGACCCGGGCACTGCGCGATTACCTGACCGATGATATCGGCGAGATCCTGGTCGATGATCCGGCCGCCTACACCAAGGCGCAGGAATACATGCAGCGCTTCATGCCCAACGATGCGCAGCGCATGCTCAAGACCTACACCGATGACATCCCGCTGTTCACGCGCTTCCAGATCGAAAACCAGATCGAGTCGGCTTACGCCCACAAGGTCCAGCTGCCCTCCGGCGGCAGCCTGGTCATCGACTACACCGAGGCGCTGGTGTCGATCGACATCAACTCGGCCCGCGCCACGCGCGGGGCCGACATCGAGACCACGGCGACCAACACCAACCTGGAGGCGGCCGAGGAAATCGCCCGGCAGCTGCGGATTCGTGACATCGGCGGCCTGATCGTCATCGATTTCATCGACATGGAATCGACCAAGAACCAGCGCGATGTCGAGGACAAACTGCGCGATGCGGTCAAGATGGACCGGGCGCGCATCCAGATCGGTCGCCTCTCGCGCTTTGGCCTGCTGGAGATGTCCCGCCAGCGGCTGCGCCCGAGTCTGGGCGATTCCTCGCACCTGGTGTGCCCGCGCTGCATCGGCATCGGCAGCATCCGCAGCGTCGAATCGCTCGCGCTCTCCATCCTGCGCCTGGTCGGCGAGGATGCACGCAAGGAGCGCACCAGCCGCATCGTGGTGCTGGCCCCGGTGGATGTGGCCACCTATCTGATCAACGAGAAGCGCGACTGGCTGCGCACATTTGAGGAGAAGACCAAGGTCGGGATCATGGTGGTGCCCAATCCCCATATCCAGACACCCGAGTACTCGATCCGGCGCGTGCGCGAGGATGAGACCGGGCTCTCCGAGCTCAATCAGCCAAGCTACCAGATCCCGGTGGCACCGGTCATCGCCGATCCGAGCGCCGAGGCGGCGCGCAAGGCCGCACCGGAACCGCCGGCCGTCGTGGCGATCATTCCCACGACTGCAGCGCCGGCACCGATCGCTGCGCCGCCCGCCGCGATCGCTCCAGCCCCGCTCCTGCCCCCGCGCGGCCTGGGTTTCTGGGCGCGCTTGAAGTTTCTGTTCAGCGGCGATGCGCTGGCCAGCGCACCCCAGATGCAACGCGATCCAGGGCCCTCACAAGGTATCCGGCGCGAGGGCCCGTCGGGCCCACGGCGCGATGCTCGCAGCGGTGGACGCGATCGCTATGGCCGCAGCGGCGGCGCTGATCGGGATCGTGAGCGCGATCGTGACCGCAACAATCGCAACGGCCCGCGCAACGCCGAGGGACGGCCTGGCGAACCACGCCGCGATGAACCGCGCCGCGACGGCGCGCGCCGCTTTGAACCGCGCAATGAGGGAGCACGCCGCGATGAGCCGCGTCGTGAGGAGCCCCGGCGTGAGGAACCGCGTCGCTTCGAGTCTCGCAACGATGGCCCACGCCGCGAGGAACCACGGCGTGAGGAGCCGCCACGCGAGGCGCCGCGCGAAGGCGCGCAGGAAGTGCGTGCCGATGCCAACGGCGCACCGCGCAATGGCGGCCTGCCCGGCGGCGGCCAGGGCTTCAACCGCCCCGAGGGCGAGCGCACCGAGCGCACCGGTCGTTCACGGCGCGGTGGACGTCGCCGGCGTCGTGGTGGTGCCGGCCGTGACGGGGGCATGGGCCAGGATGCGCAGAGTCCGGGCACGCCCGATGGCAATCGCAGCGACTATGCCGGCGATGTCAACGGCAACGTGGCGCCGCCCCCGTACCCGGGCGATGCGCGCCCGGCCTCCGATCAGTTTGATTTCGGGCCTTCAGACCAGCACGAGCATCATGAGGAGCCGCGCGGCCATCAGGAGCCGCAGCGCGAGCCCGCGATGTATCGCGCTCCCGAGCCGCAGCACGAGAGCGCGCCGCCGCCCGGTGCGCCACCGGCCAGTTCAGGTGGCGGGGGGGATAACTTCCCGCCGCCGCCACCGCCGCGGCCGCACGTCGTGTGGTCTTCGGCCCCGGCCGCCGAGAGCCGGCCGGAAGACCTGCATCGCGAGGACTGAGCAACAGCGGGCGCTGTTCAAAGGCACTGGCACCCACAAGAGCCGGCGGGGTCATGCTCCGCCGGCTTTTTTATGCCCGCAGCAGCGCTATCCGGATGGCTCGAGCATCCGCGCAACGCGCGCCACATCCTCGGCAGTGTTCACATCCGGGCCTGGCAGCACGACGCTGTCGCCGACCCGTATGTCCATGCCGTGCTCGAGCGCGCGCAACTGCTCCAGTCGCTCGAAATGCTCCAGCTGCGTCGGTGAATTTGCCGCCAGCTGCACCAGTGCGCCGACCCGATAGGCGTAGATGCCGATGTGGCGGCGCGCGCCGCTGAAGCTGCGCTGGCTCGAGAGCCCCGCCGGCGCGCCGTCGCGATGCCAGGGAATCGGGGCCCGGCTGAAGTACAGCGCGCGCTGCTTCAGGTCAGTGACCACCTTGACGACATTCGGATCCAGCATCGCCTGCAGCGAGCTGATCTTGGCCGCGAGCGTCGCCACCTGCGCCGTCGGGTGCTGATCCAGCACCGCGGCCACCTGATCGATCAGCTCCGGGGGCATCAGCGGCTCATCGCCCTGCAGATTGACGATGATCTGCTGCTCGCTCCAGGATTTCAGGCGCGCCACTTCGGCAATGCGGTCGGTCCCGGACTGATGTGAAATCGAGGTCATCACGACCGGGGCACCAAAACCCTGGGCCGCCGCGGCGATGCGATCATCATCGGTGGCTATGCACACATCGGAGGCGGCGCTGCGCCGCGCGCTCTCGTAGACCCACTGGATCAGCGGTTTTTCGGCGATGCGCAGCAGGGGTTTGCCCGGAAGGCGCGTCGAGGCAAAGCGCGCCGGGATGACGACGCGAAAATCCACGCCCATCAGCGCTCCAGCAGCGGATCGCCCGAGTCGAGCAGGCGCGCTTCCTCCTCGAGCATGATCGGCACGCCATCGCGGATCGGAAAGGCCATGCGATCGGCATGGCAGACCAGCAGCGACTGCGCACGCTCATAGCCCAGGGGCCCCTTGCACAGCGGGCAGGCAAGGATATCGAGCAGGCGCGCTTCCATCAGATTCTCCTCAGCAGCTCTGCGGCTGCATCCTCGGCAAACTCGGCCGCTACCGGCAGGTACCAGCAGTCCGATCCTGCCAGTGTGCGGCATTTTACCGCATCCTTCTCGGTCATCAGCACCGGCAGCGCTTCCGGAAACCTGAGGTCCGCGCCCTGGTAGTGATGATGATCATCAAAAGCATGGCCCTTGACCTTAAGTCCGGCCTGTTCGAGCGTCGCAAAGAACCGCTCCGGGTTGCCGATGCCGGCCACCGCATGCACGCTGCGCCCC
>Ga0181537_10004471_pt1 | contig 11625 bp, 8 predicted proteins | sample PEATcosm2014_Bin_39_FD_119765 | JGI IMG/M metagenome (GOLD analysis project Ga0181537, IMG submission 119765) | Peatland microbial communities from MTU Mesocosm Facility, Houghton, MI, USA - PEATcosm2014_Bin23_10_metaG | ecosystem: Environmental > Terrestrial > Soil > Wetlands > Peat | place... | reverse complement strand
CGAGAGTTGCGGCCTCAGATGGAGCCTTTAGGCGTCGCGGTCGTCATTCCGACGCTCGACGAGGCGGAATCGATAAAGGGCGTCGTTACCGAGATACCGCGCGATGTGGTCCGCGAGATCATCGTCGCCGATGGCGGCAGCCGGGATGGCACCGCCGAGATTGCCACGGCCGCGGGGGCGCGGGTCATTGCTCCCGGCAAGCGCGGTTATGGCAATGCCTGCGCCGCCGGGATCGCGGCGGCCTCGCCGGAATGCGGGATCATCGTGTTCATGGATGGTGACGGCGCCGATCGCGGCGATCTGTTGGCGTGTCTCGTCGATCCGATCCGCGAGGGGACCCATGATTTCGTCATCGCGTCGCGGGCGCGTGGTGAGCGCGAACCCGGATCGATGAGCTGGCACCAGCTTCTCGCCGGTTACCTTGCGGGGATCGGCACAAGAGCGCTTTACGGCGTGCGCTATACCGATATGTGCGCCTACCGCGCCATTCGCCGCGACTGCCTCGACCGGCTCGGCATGCGCGAGATGACTTATGGCTGGAACATCGAGATGCAGATGAAGGCGGCGCGCGCCGCGCTGCGTATTCTCGAAGTGCCGATGCCCTACCGTCGGCGCAGCGGCGGCGCCTCCAAGGTGGCGGGTACGGTCCGCGGGTCGCTGCGCGCCGCCTGGCGTATCGTGACGACGTTCCTGCGGGTCGCGGTGGCGCCGACGACCCGATAGATCCGCCATTTTCCTTCCCGCTCATCGACGCGCCGAAAGCGCGGGTCGCCGGCAAACGGATCGCGGTTCCATGCGCCGTCGCGCGCCGTGAGAATGAACACGCGGCAATCGTAGCGCGTGGCGATGTCCTCGATGTCCCGCGGCGTGCCGTCGCCGGCGAAGACCCGATCGAACATCTGTTCCAGACGGTCGAGTTCAGATTCGGGCAGCGGCACAAAGGCACGCGCGAGGTTCCATCCGGCAAAACACGAGCGGCGATCGGCGAAGAGCGCCCAGGAAATGTTGACCGGCCATTGCACGCTGTCAAAAAAGAACAGCGGGTTGTTGGCGATGCGCTCGTCGGGCGCGGTGTGGCGGCGCACCGCTTCCCACATTTCCGGCGTCTCGGCCAAAGCCGGCGCCGAGGGCAGCCTCAAGCCGATGGCATTGTCGGCGATGATTGCCACCCCCCCGGGGATGCCCAATGCCAGGCAGGCGAGAGCGGCCATCGCGCGAGCGGGTGCCGTCGCCAACCAGCGCGACAGGCCCGCGGCGGCGAACGCGGTCAGCACGAGAACCCCCGGCAGCACGCCCCGCCAGCCAAGATCGTTGTTGGCGATCGTGCTGGCAAAGAGCCACGGTATGCCGAAACTCGCACCGGCGAGCGCGGCAAGGGCAACGACGAGCCGCCGCTCTGCCGGCGCTACGTCCCGGCGGACCAGCGTGCCGAACAACGCCGCCACGCCTGCGGGGTAGATAGCGGGAAGCGCGATGACGAGGCCAATCAACCAGTAAGCCAGCAGGTCGAATAGCCGGCGCGCCGGATCGGCCACCAGCGATCCCAGCACCTCGTAAGGATGAAACGCGATCGGCGCGCCGAGATGTCTCGCCGCTGTCGCGGTGAATTCCTCACGCAGAAAGGGGTATGCGAGCACCACCGCGAGAACGACCGCCGCGCCCGCCTTCGCCAACAGATCGATGCGGCTGCGCAGGCCATCCGCATCGAGCATCAGCCAGACGCCGATCGCCAAGGCAGCCGCGCCAAAGATGATGCCGCCGACCCAGGCCGAGCTCTCAAACCCGGCGGCGGCGACAAGCGCGAGCAGCGGCACAAGCGGCCAATTCAGCCGCGAGAGGATCAGCACCGCGAGCACCGCGCAACATGCCGAAGCGAGGTGTTGCGGAACCCATGTCGCCTGAAAGATCCAGGAATGCGGCAACTGGACTTGCGACAACCATCCGCCGGGCGAAAAAACGAAACGCAATACCGGGCCGAGCGATGCCGCGAGGCTTAACAGCAACGCCAGCACCACGGCGAGGCGGCGACCGCTGATATGCAGCGCCAAACCCATCATCAGCGACAGCGACGCAAAAGCGGTGAACCAGGTCAGCGCGCTATCGGCTGCCCAGCCGCCAACCCCCAGCAACGCGGCAAAGACGGCGGCGCTAAAGTGCCACAGATAGTAATAGGCCAATCCTTGTATCGCATCGGCACCGCCATAGAACGGGTTGCCGACCGGGAGACCGAGCCGCACGACATCGTCGATAATCGCGATCTTCGAATGGTCGAACAGCGGGGCGGCGAGCACCAGGCCGCCATCGCTCAGCTTTGGCCATACCCCAAGCGTCGGCAGGATCGCGAGCAACGCGGCCGCGAGGTATGCCCAAATAGGCACGGCGGGGCCGTCATCGATGCGTCCGGGGCTGCGAAAAAATATTGCGGCGCCAGCCACGACCGCAACACCGCACAGCAGGATCACATGGCTCCGCGACCACCCGGCCACGGTCAGGATCGGCAAGGCGAGGGCGCTAAAGACCGCCCACCCCAAGGCCGGCGCCAGGGCCCAGGCGAGCGCCCGCTGCGGCGCTAGTCGAGATGACAGGGGCAGGCCGACGCAGACGCAGATCGCGAGCATCGTCAGACCGCAGAGCAGCACGTCCGGGAAGTCCGGCATCCATTCAACGCAAGTCTGGTTGATCCACGGCGAACCCCGGTGTTAGGCGACAGTCGAGAACAACAAGCAAGCGGTTATCCGGGATCGCCCTAAAGCCGAAACTGTGACCAAAATGGGCCTGTAGATTGGGGCCGACCGGTACCTGACGGCGCTTGGATAAGCTTTCGCGTTGACCTTCGCGCATGACAACTTCGTGAGGCCGCGCGGCGCGTGCCCAACCACCGACCGATCGTGTACGATGCGTCGATAGCGCACCGCGACCGCGCGCGCCCCCGCAAGATGCCTGGAGCCACAGCAATGACCGATACGCCCGAATACACGCCCCCCAAAGTCTGGGTCAACAAGCCGGCGCTTGGCCGGTTCGCCAACATCAACCGTCCCACCGCGGGCGCCCAGCATGAGAAGGAGCTGCCGGTTGGCCGCCACCCGCTGCAGCTGTATTCGCTCGGCACGCCGAATGGCGTGAAGGTCACGATCATGCTCGAAGAGCTTTTGGCTCTTGGCCATAAGGGCGCCGAGTACGATGCCTGGCTGATCAAGATCGGCGAAGGCGAGCAGTTTGGCAGCGGCTTTGTCGCGGTGAACCCGAATTCCAAGATCCCGGCGCTGTTGGACCGTAGCGGTCCAAAGCCGATCCGCGTCTTCGAGACCGGCGCGATCCTGGTGTACCTCGCCGAGAAGTTCGGGGAGTTCCTGCCGACCGAGATCAGTGCGCGCGCCGAATGCCTGTCATGGTTGTTCTGGCAGATGGGCAGCGCGCCCTATCTGGGCGGTGGGTTTGGCCATTTCTACGCCTATGCGCCGATCAAGATCGAATATGCAATCGACCGGTTCGCGATGGAGACAAAGCGTCAACTCGATGTGCTGGATCGCCGCCTCGCGGAAAGCGAGTATATCGCGGGCCCCGCCTACACGATCGCCGACATGGCGATTTTCCCGTGGTATGGCGGGCTGTGCAAAGGTTGGCTCTACGGGGAATCGGCGACGTTTCTGTCGGTCCACGAATACAAGAACGTCCAGCGCTGGACCGATATGCTCCTCGAACGGCCGACCGTAAAGCGCGGGCGTATGGTCAACCGTCTCTCCGGCGAGCCCTCGAGCCAGTTGCACGAGCGCCACGATGCCAGCGACTTCGAGACCAAGACGCAGGACAAGCTCGCCGCCGTAAGCTGAGCGAAATCCGCGCGGGGCAGACTGCGCCCGCCGGCTCGATCGAACGGGAACATCCGCGCGCGTCCGGCGCGCGGATGTTGCTCGGTCACTCCGCGGCGGCGCGTGCCGGGGCTGGCGATTGTGCCTTGAGCACCGGTAGCACTTCCTTGGCGAAAAGCTTTAGGCCGCGCTCCGAGACCTCATAGGGCGTGCCGCCAAAGCGGAAGGCGACGTTGAGCTCGAAATCGCCGATGAGTTGGCGGCGCTCTTCGAGCCCGCGCAGGATCTTGTCGGGCGTGCCCCAGCTCGCCGCCTGCATAAAGCCGGCGACCGCGCCTTCAAGGCCGCCTTTGCGGGCGATTTCGGCCTTTTGCTGGTACGCGTCGTAGCCCTTTACGGTCTTGAAGTGTTCGCCGAGAAATTCGTAGTGGTAGAAATTGCTTTCGACGAATTTCCCCTGATACTGTCGTGCTTCCTCCTCGGTCTCGGCGAGGTTGGAGCCGCAGACGCAGAACTCGGTCAGCATGACATGTGGCGCCGCGGTGCCGTGATATTTGCGGTGAAGCTCCCGCCCGCGCTCGATGACCGGCGCCCGCATCTCCCACGGGCGATCGGCGAACATGACCATATGCGCGCCGAGCTTGGCGGCCGAGTTGACCGAGTCCTCGCTCGACGCCACGGCGTAGATGCGCCCGTCAAACGAGTATTGCGGCCGCGGTCGCAGCTCGGTGCGCGGCTGCTGGTAGAATTTGCCGTCGCCTTCGATAAAGCCGGTCTTTAGCGCATCGACGATCATCGGCGCTGCCTCGTCAAAGCGCTCGCGTGACTCGTCCATGCTGAGGCGGAACGCGGCGAATTCCCGCCGCGCCAGGCCGCGCCCCAGGCCGAGACGCAGCCGGCCCTTGCTCAGCATATCGAGCACCGCGGCGTTCTCGGCGACGCGCAGCGGATCGTGCCACGGAACGATGACGGCAGCGGTGCCCAGATCGATATCGGGGCAGAGCGCCGTCAGATACGTCATCAGCTGGATGTTGTCGGGCACGAACGAGTAGTCGTTGAAATGATGCTCGGCCGACCACAGGCAGTCGAAGCCGAGATCGGCGGCGAGCCGCGCCAGGCGGATTTCCTCGTCCCACACGCGGCCATCGGCGCAGTTCTCCCAGCCATAGCTGGCGAACACCATCATCATGCCCACGTCCATCGCGCCTCTCCCTTGATTGTCGTGTTTCGCCAGGTCAGTCGGCCTGCCCGGTTGGGGTGAACTGAAAGTCTTCCGCCGGCACGGTCTCGAAGAATGCCTTGTGCTCGCTCTGCGGGAACGGCCACAGGACCGGCGTTGCCTGCTTGCTGGTGTACCAGTTCTTGCAGCCGCCGACCCAGACGGTTCCAGGGAAGGCGGCGCCGAGGCGGGCGAGGAATTTCTCTGTCGCCGCGACGGTCGGCGCGACCGCGGCGCGGCGCGCGCGGGCCTCGGCGATCAGCCGCATGATAAAGCCGATCTCCTGGTCGAGCGCCAACGGCACCGGAACGTTGTTGACCGGGGCAAAGGGGCCGTAGAGCATGAACAGGTTCGGAAAACCGGGCAGCGCGATGCCGCCATAGGAATAGACTTTTTCCTTCCAGGCCTCGTCGATCGTCATGCCGTTGAGGCCAGTCACGTTCATCGGCCGCATATAGGCGTGCGGGTCGAAGCCGGTGGCGTAGACCAGCACGTCGAGCTCGACGCGTGTCCCGTCCGTCATGACGACGCCTTCAGGGACGATGCGGTCGATCTGTCCCTTGACGATGTGGGCGTTTGGCAGCTGAACCGCCTCGTAATAGTTCTTGTCCGATTTCGGGATGCGCGTGCAGCCGAGATTATAGTCGGGCGTCAGCTGCCGCCTCAGCTCGGGGTCCTTGATGTAATCGAGAAAGGATTCGTACTCGCGCTCCATCGCCTCGCGCAGCTTCCCGGGCTTCAAACGCCAACTGTCGCTTTCATTGATCAATTGCCACAGCCGGCGCTGCTCGCGCTGGTAGCCGCCGGGCAGCCGCAGCTTCAGGCGCTCGCGCCAGGTCGCGTACGGGTTTTCGCGAATGTGCACCCATTGCGCGCGGCGAATGAACTGGGTGACATCGCAGCCGGCCCAGGCCAGCGCCTCGGTGATCTGCACGCCACTGGCGCCGCTGCCGATGACCCCCCAACGTTTGCCCTCGTAGGGCACGCTGTGATCCCAGCGGGCCGAATGAAACGACACGCCGGCGAAGCTCTCACGCCCCGGGATGTCGGGCAGCAGCGGTTTGTGCAGAAACCCGGTGGCACAGATGAAAACATCCGCGACATCGGTGTTTCCCTTGGCGGTCTCGATGTGCCACGCGCCATCGGTGAAGCGCGCCGCGGTGATTTCCTCGTTGAAGCGGATGAATTTGGTGAGGCCACGGTCGCGCGCGACCTTTTTGACATAGTCCCAGATTTCGGTTGCCGGCGCGTATTTACGCGACCAGTTGTAGTTGGGCTGGAACGGGAATTCGTACTGGCGCGACAGGACATCGACAAATAGGCCGGGAAAGGTGTTGTCGCGCCATGTCCCGCCGACATCGCCGGCCTTTTCATACACGGTGACGTCGATACCGGCGCGCTTCAGCGTCTCGGCCATGAACAGCCCCGACACGCCGGCACCCGCGACGACAACTCGAAATCCCCGATCAGCCATCTCGCCTCGCTTGCCCGATGAAACCCATCCGGGTCACAAAAGCTTAGATCGCCCGGCGCGGCTTTAACAACCCAAGTAGCGCGGGAAAGACCGCTATATCCGTGAGCTTTGCCGATAGAACGGCTGATGCTGCTGGGGATCGAAATACCCGGCGTAGAATTCCTTGACGTGCGGCAGCAGCGCCTTTGACAGGCGGCGGCGCTCGACCTCGTCGTCCGACAAGGCGCGCTGCAGATCGAGGTGCAATGCCTGCAGCGCGGCGCCGCGGTCGATCTTGGTGAACTTGCCGTCGGCGTAGATCACTTCGCCGTCGCAGATCGTCGCGCGCACGCCGCTGGTCTTGGCGCGTTGCAGCACCGCGTCGAGCAGCGGCATCTCGGCGTCGAGATACGGGAAGCTGATCTGTTCCCAGTCGATCAGCACCATATCGGCCGCGCGGCCGACCTCGAGCGCGCCGATCGTGTCGCCAAACGCGGTGGTCTTGGCGCCGCCCGAGGTCGCCATCCGCAACACTTGCGCCGCGGTCGGCACGTCGTCGTCCATGCCGGGGACGCGGTGCGCGCGCAGCACCATGCGCATCTCCTGCAGCATGTCGCGGTCGTCGTTGATCCCGGCCTCGTCCATGCCGATCGCGGTGTTGATGCCGTTCGCCTCGAGGACGTTGAGCGCCGCGATCCCCGAGCGCAGCCGGAAATTCGACGAGCAGTTGTGGCAGACGCAAGTGCCGGTCTCGGCGAGGCGCCCGATGTCGCTTTCGCTGAGCCACACACCGTGGCCCAGGGTCATCTGGGGGCCGAGCAGGCCGAATTTGTCGATATATTCGACCGCGGTACAGCCGCCTCGGCGACGCGCGTATTCCTTCTGATAGGCGGTCTCCAGCAAATGCATGTGCAAGGGCACGTCGTATTTTGTCGAGGTGTCGGAGAGGCGCCCGAGCGCCGCGTCCGAGCACCAGTGCAGGTTGGCCGGGGCGAGCTGGATCTTGACCCGGCGCTTGTTGTGGTGGTGGCGGCCGTGCAGCGATTCGAACAGCGCGATGTAGTCATCGAGCGATAGCTGGAAACGCTCAAACCAGCGCTGCATCGGCCCGCGCAACTCGGCCGGCAGGCTCGCGACAAAATCCTCGTCCTTCTGGTAGACGAGCCGGTTCTGGTCGCGCACCGCGAACGAATACGAGACCCGCATTCCGACATCCTCATAGGCGCGGACGATCTCGTCGGCGCCGCTATCGACCTGCGCCAGGTTGCCCGGCAGCCAGCCGTGCAGGTGCTGCACCGTGGTGACGCCCGAGCCGATCATCTCAAAGGCCGAGTAGAGCGTGTCGAGATAGAAATTGAGGTTGCGCGAAACCATGCGCGTGACGAACCACAATTCGAGCGGCATGTCGGGCGAGCCCAATTGCACCGGGGTCAGCCCGACATGGTGGTGGCCGTTGACAAAGCCGGGCATCACGATGTCGTTCCCGCTGCCGATCACCGGCAGGTGAGGATGCTTGCGGCTAAGCTCGGCATAAGTGCCGATCTCGGTGATGATCCCGTCTTCTTGCACCAGCGCGCCGTTGGCGATCTCGTTCCAGTGATGGCGGTCGATCGCGTGGGTCACCAGTGCGCGGCTGCGGATCAGGGATGCGGACATGGGTTCCTCCCGGTGAGTTGGTTACTTAAACGATGCGCGTCATTGCGAGGAGCGCATCGCGCGACGCGGCAATCTCTGTCCGTAGAGGGCCAAGACGGTGGGAGATTGCTTCGCGGAGCCTGCCCTCGGGCCGCGACGGCGCGGACCCGGCGGCTCGCAATCACAGCCGCCGCGCCGGTCAAAGAGCGAGTGCTTCCTGCTCGGCGAAGGCGCGGTCGACTTCGTCGCGCAGCGATTGCGTCAACTCGCGGCGCAACCGCTCCGCCTCTGGCGAAAACAGGTCGCGTGGTCGCTCCAATTCGACCGGGATAATCGTCTTGATCCGCCCCGGCCGGGCGGTAAACACGACGACGCGATCGGCCAACGCGACTGCCTCATCGATGTGATGCGTCACGAACAGCACCGAAGCGCCGGATTGCGACCACACATCGCCGAGAAAATCCTGCATCTTCGCGCGCGTCTGCACATCGAGCGCGGCAAACGGCTCGTCCATCAGCAGCACTTTCGGCCGCATCGCCAAAGCGCGCGCGACCGCGACGCGCTGGCGCATCCCGCCGCTGAGTTCGTCGGGGCGCTTGTCGAAAGCTTCGGCGAGCCCCACGCGCTGCAGGGCCTGGCGGGCGATCTCCTTGCGCTCGGCGGTCGCGAGCCCGCGGATCGACAGGCCGAATGATACATTCTGCCAGACGCTGAGCCAGGGAAAGAGCGAGGTTTCCTGGAAGATCAGGCTGCGCTCGGGCGACGGCCCCTCGACCAGGTCGCCAAAAAACCAGCTTTGCCCCGAGGTCGCGTCTTCCAGCCCGGCGAGCAGATAGAGCAAGGTGGACTTGCCGCAGCCCGATGGTCCGAGCAGCACGACGAACTCGCCCGGCGCGATGTCGAGATCGATGCCGCGCAACGCCTCCTGCGCGCGCGGCGTGCCGTCGTTCCACACCTTGCCGACACCGCGGCAGACAAGCGCGCTTTTTGACGAGAACGGCTTGAACGCGCTAGAGGCCACGCAGCGTCTCCACCCCTTGCGGCACCCAGTACAGCACCCTGTTTTGCACGAAGCGCATCAGCCAATCAAAGCTGTAGCCGAGCACCCCGATCAGCACGATCGTAAAGAATACCAGCGACGGGTTGAAGGTATTGCGGCCGAGCATGATTACCTGGCCGAGCCCATAGCCGACGCCGGTCGCCTCGGCGACGAGCACGACCATCCACGCGCCAAACAGATTGAAGCGCAAGACCACAAAAAGCTGCGGCAGGATCGCCGGGATGATCACCCGGAAATAGATCTGGCGCTTGCTGGCGCCCATCGTGCGCGCAACGTTGACGAAATTGCGGTTGACGTGATCGATCTGGCTGATCGTGGCCAGCACCATGTGAAAGAGTAGCGCGATCACCACCATAAAAATCGCCGGCTTGTTGCCGATGCCGAACAGGAAGATCGCGACAGGCAGCCAGGCGATCGGCGACACCGGCGCGAGCAGCGTTATCGTCGGCAGGGTCAGGCGCTCGAACAGCTTGAAATAGCGGATCGCGACACCCGTCGAGATCGCCAGCGTGGCGGCGATGACCAGCCCCGCAAAGACGCGGCCGGTCGTCGCCAGCACGGTGTAGAGTACGGCCATCGACGGCGGCGGACCCGCATCCTGGCCGACACCCACCTGCCAGCGGCTGACCGTGTTAAAGAATTTGGCCTGTTCGACGATGGCGCCGAGAAAAATATGCGGCGGCGGGAGCAGTTTGGGGTCGGCCCAACCAAGCGCCCAGCACGCCTCCCAGATACCCGCGAACAAGCCAAGCGACGCCGCGGTCCACAACAGGCGCGGCACGGCGCGGCAAATCGCGGCCCATGACTGGCTGACGACTATCGAACCCTGCTGGATGGGCGTTTTGCGCCCTTCGAGACGACCGCTGCGCGGTCTCCTCAGGATGACGTCCGTTCTCAATGCCATCCAATGTCTCCGTCATTCTGAGGAGCGCCGGAACGGCGCGTCTCGAAGGACGCACGATCGTCATTACAGCTGATGCGGAGTGCCGCCGGCCACCGCCGCCCGGGGTCAGGCGGATTTGTATTTGAGCTGGTCGTAGATGTCCTTGTTCTCGGCGATCACCTGCTCAAGCAGGGTCCAGTCGATCGCGTCGCGGCCGGGCTTGTTTTTGATATAGCCCATCTCGACCAGGGAGTTGACGCGTTCGAGGATGAAATCGGTCTGGGCGCGCGCATCGACGACCGACGGCTGCTTCGACATCGCGATGCGGGCGTTTTCGATCGAGGTCTTGTAGTAGGGGCCGACCAGCAGCTTCAACACGTCTTCCGGCTGGGTCTCGGCCAGGTGTTGCGCCTTCATCATGCCCTTGAGCAGCGACTTGATGCCGGCCGGGTTTTCCTTGATCAGGCTTTCGCGCACTGCGAGCACGCAATCGGTGTAACCCTTGCCGTAAATGTCGAGCCCGTCGGACAGCATCACGCTGCCCTTGACGTCGTTGAGGAGCGCGGTGCCGTACGGCTCGATCGTGCAGATCATGTCGAGCGCGCCGGCCTTGAAGGCTTCGACCGCCTCCGGCGTGTTGCCCATGTAGCGCACAGTGATGTCCTTGAAGCTGACATTGTTCTTTTTCAGCCAGTCATAGGGCAGCACTTCGAGCGTATCCATCTGGAAGGTGCCGAGCGTCTTACCCTTGAGCTTGGCGGGCGTATCGAGACCGGGCTGGGCGACGAGGATGCAGCCCTGCATACCGCCGCCGCCGACGATCTTGACCGGCGCGCCCTTGTCATAGAGCGCGATAAAGCTCGTATAGGGGATGAGCGCGGCATCGACCTGGCCGGCGCCGAGAAAGGTCACCATCTCGGCGCTGGTCGGTGTCACGACAAAATCGAGGATGGTGCCGTCATCCTTGGCGAGCTGTTTCGCCTCGGTCAGGAAGTAGTTGAGGTTGCAGAAGCCGCTTCCATGGACCGATTTAATGTGCGATTCCGCGGCATGCGCATGTCCGTGTAGGCCGCCGCCAACGGCGATAGTCAGTGCTCCGGCGCCGGCGGTGCGCAGAAAACTGCGGCGGCTGAAATCCATCGCATTCAACGCAGCCAAAGACATCGGCTCAACCCGATCGCACACGATTACCTCCCCGAGAACTGACGCCGATAGCGACGCAATCGGCATGCCAGGCAAGCCTGTTCAGTCGCTACAAGCACTTATACGGGGCGATGAGGTGGGGTTAGGCCGGTACCGGCTTCACGCCGCCCACTTCGGCGATGATCTCGAAAGAGCGCTTGCGCTTCTGATGGTCGAAGATATTGGCGGTTACCATCAATTCGTCGGCGCCGGTGCGAGCGACGAGGTCCTCGAGGCCGCGCCGCACCGCGTCGGGTCCGCCGACGATTGCGGCACCCAGCGCGTCGTCGACCACCGCGCGCTTGTAAGGATCGAGCGTCGCCGCAAAATCCGCGACCGGGGGAGGCACCTGGCTCGGTTGACCGACGCGGTTGTTCAAGGTCG
>Ga0181537_10004469_pt1 | contig 11626 bp, 7 predicted proteins | sample PEATcosm2014_Bin_39_FD_119765 | JGI IMG/M metagenome (GOLD analysis project Ga0181537, IMG submission 119765) | Peatland microbial communities from MTU Mesocosm Facility, Houghton, MI, USA - PEATcosm2014_Bin23_10_metaG | ecosystem: Environmental > Terrestrial > Soil > Wetlands > Peat | place... | reverse complement strand
GAGTGAAGAATGATTTGCCAGTGACGATGCGTCGAATTAAAGACCTGCTCGCCGCAGTGTTGCGCAACTCTGTCTGCGTCAACTTCCTGGATAGAGGCGACAGCCCCAAACGTGGCCAGCAGATACGAGATTCCACTGGCTATGTCACGCGATGAAGTGCTGAGGACCATTCTCCCACCCGTCGCGCAGCCGTCACCAAGCAGATATCCACGCAAAAACGCAAGCTTTAGTGGTTCGGCAACGTTGAAGACCAGGTCTGGAATTCGCTTTGTTAGAGAGTCGACGCGGAAAAAACCAAAGACGTGCTGCCAGGCTAAAGCGGCAGCGCGATTAAGAAGCTTTAGTTCTCCGGCACCCCGTTTGATTGGATAGCTCTTGGGCGGTAGACCGAATACATGGGTCATTGCCGCGGCCATCTCTTCCATGAAGCGCACGTTGCTCTTGCCGATACACAGTCGGACGCCGTTACGATCCGAACACGACCCCTCGGCCAGATAGAATCCGAGCAACTTCATGAGTTCTCGATCCACGCGCACGAATCGTCTGATTCCCTGATCACCGTTGTGCTCCGGCGTCAGCTCCAGATCTTCGCGATCCGCCAACCAGTCGATATCCTGCGCCTGAAGCGCCGACAATCTCACATAGTCTCGAACACGATTGCGGGGCGCAGCGCGGTATTGGGTTTCCCAAATGCGCTCGAGTCGACTCGATCCCACCGTCACTCGCTGCATCACGGCCGCCGAATCGGCGCCAATCACAGCAAGATACGATTCGAGATTGGCCAACGTCGGCCTGGAGGCTCCCTTTTCCCAAGCATAGAAGGTTACAGGCTGGCGAATGCCGATTCTTCGGCAAAGCTCGACGTTGCTGATACCACTGGCACGTCGCAACGAAGCCAGCTCGCTGCGCATTTCCGGAGGGAATTCCACGCGTGGCGCTGAAAATTCTGGTCGCTCGGCATATTCCGTCATGACGCGAGACTTATACCAGTCTTCTACAGCTGGACCGCGCACCCAGATTTGATCTCGTGCTTCCGGCACTTTATGCAGCGCTCGTAACAAGTCGATTCGGTCGGGTGCGTTCTGCGGCAGGCGGATGGTCTTGGGCGCTACCAGGCGGTCTCCAACCTGCAGTTCGCTGCCTTGCTTTAGACGTATTTCGCCGTTGTCCTGGACAAATACGCTGTGGCTAGCCGTCACGCGAATGGAGCGCCCGTAGGCTGTCTTGACCTCATAGAGAACTTCGTCGACAGGATGACGAATGACACCTTTGATCGGCCGGAACCGAACCAGGTGATTATCCAGTCCAAAACACAGGACTTCGCCAAGTGGTTCCCGTACACGCCGCGCGACCCCTTTCTCGTCAGGCTGGATGCCCTCGAGAGCCGCATCGATAAATTTTCCCACGGTAGTCATGCGTACGCCGCGCTGATCGTCGCGCACGAACACGTGTTCGTCGCCGTCGACGCTCATGATGATGATGCGGTGATAGCGCAGTTTGTCGATGTCAAAATCATCGCGACCGATGCCGCAGCCGAGCGCGGTGATGAGGGTGCCGACTTCGGCGGATGACAGCATCTTGTCGAAGCGCGCTTTCTCGACGTTGAGGATCTTGCCCTTGAGCGGCAGGATCGCCTGGGTGCGCCGGTCGCGGCCCTGCTTGGCCGAGCCGCCGGCGGAATCGCCCTCGACGATGAAGATCTCCGACAGCGCCGGATCCTTCTCCTGGCAGTCGGCGAGCTTGCCCGGCAACCCGGCGATGTCGAGCACGCCCTTGCGGCGTGTCATCTCGCGCGCCTTGCGCGCCGCTTCGCGCGCGCGCGCGGCTTCGAGGATCTTGGCGACAATCGCGCGCGCTTCCTGCGGATGCTCGAGCAGGAATTCGGACAGCTTCTGCGCCACCGCAGTCTCGACCAGTCCCTTGACCTCGGACGAGACCAGCTTGTCCTTGGTCTGCGAGGAAAACTTCGGGTCGGGCAGCTTCACCGACAGGATCGCGGTCAGCCCCTCGCGCGCATCGTCACCGGTGGTCGCGATCTTTTCCTTCTTGGCGACCGATTCCTTCTCGATGTAATCGTTCAGCGTGCGCGTCAGCGCCGCGCGAAAGCCGGACAGATGCGTGCCGCCGTCCTTCTGCGGGATATTGTTGGTGTAGCAGAACATGCTCTCCTGGTAGGAGTCGTTCCACTGCAGCGCCACCTCGACGGTCGCACTGCCCTCCTGGGTGCGAAACCAGAACACGCTGTCGTGGATCGGGGTGCGCGAGCGGTTCAGGTGCTTGACGAAGGCCTGCAGGCCGCCGTCGTGCGCAAATACGTCGGACCTGTTCTCGCGCTCGTCGATCAGCTCGATGCGCACGCCGGCATTGAGGAAAGACAGTTCCCGAAGGCGCTTGGCCAGCGTGTCGTAGTTGAACTGGATATTGGTGAAGATCTGCGCCGAGGGCCGGAAGCGGATGGTCGTGCCGCGTTCGGTAGTCGGGCCGATCGCCGCCAGCGCCGCCACCGGCTCGCCCAGATGGTATTCCTGGCGATACATGAATCCGTCGCGACTGACGGTCAGCAGCAGGTAGTCGGACAGCGCGTTGACCACCGAGATGCCGACGCCGTGCAGGCCACCCGAGACCTTGTACGAGATATCGTCGAACTTACCGCCCGAGTGCAGCACGGTCATGATGACCTCGGCCGCCGAACGACCTTCCTCCGGGTGGATATCGACCGGGATGCCGCGGCCGTTGTCCGATACCGTGACCGATTCATCTGCATGTACGGTCACGACGACGCGGTCGCAATGACCGGCCAGCGACTCGTCCACGGAGTTGTCGACGACCTCGAAAACCATGTGGTGCAGACCGCTGCCGTCATCGGTGTCACCGATGTACATACCGGGTCTTTTCCGCACCGCGTCAAGTCCCTTTAAGACTTTGATTTTGCTGGAATCGTAGACGTCTGCGGCAGTCATGAAAAAGCTCGTGATTTCACGCCGCTATTATAGCCGTTTTGACCTCGTTATGTTCCACGTGAAACACCCTGTCCGGGGTACCCAACAGCGTGTCCTCAACACGCAGCGCCGTGACCACGAGCTGCCCGCCAAGGCTGGCCACTGCACTCAATAATCGCTCCGTATGCGCCCGATCCAGCTCCGCCGCCGGATCGTCCAGCAGCAGCGTCGGCGCTCGGCCGGCCACTCCGGAGACGTAGCGCGACATCGTCAGCGCCATCGCCGCTCCCATCAGCTTCTGCTGTCCGCGGGACAGCAGGTCGCGGGCCGATCGGCCTTCGAGTCGTAACAGCACGTCGAAGCGATGCGGCCCATTGACGGTGCTGCCGCGTTCGCGGTCGCGCAGCGCATGCGCGCTCAGGGCGCCCGCCAGGTCCTGCTCCCGGCTCCATCCCTGGAAGTAGCCCAGCGTCGCCGGGACCGCGTCGAGGTCACGCAATGCAGTCACCCAATAGGGTTGCAGCGCCTCGACCAGTCGTGCTCGTGACGCGCTGAGCGGCTCCCCCAGTCGCACCAGCTCAGCGTCCCATGGGATCGGGTCGGCCCCGCACTTGAGTGCCGCGTTGCGCTGTCTCAGGGCCCGACTGTAGCCCTGCCAGTGGCGGACAAAGTCGGGTTCCACGTGGAACACCGCCCAGTCGAGCCACCGTCGCCGCTGCACCGGGCCCTCTTCGACCAGCCGATGGATGCCGGGGTCAATGACCTGCACCGGAAACAACTCCGAGAGTTCAGCCAGCGAGGCGACGTCACGACCATCGATCCGGGCTTCGACACCCCTCTGGCGGGTGCAGCCCAGACCGATGCCGTGGCTCAGGATGTCTCTGCTGTCTGCGCCGGGTGTCGCCGCGGCGCCGATCGACTCCACGCGCCCGAAAACCCGCAGCTCGGTCGCGGTGTGCCGGATCAGTTGCTCGGTGCGGCGGGTACGGAATGAGCGGCCGCGGCCCAGCAGGTAAATCGCCTCGAGCATCGAGGTCTTGCCCGAACCGTTGTCCCCGGTCAGCAGATTGAGCCGCGGATGGAGCGTCAGCTGCACCTGCGGCAGGCAACGCAGGTTTTCCAGACTCAGCTCGGCCAGCCTCATCCGGGCATGGCCTTCAGTCGACCACGGCCTACAGCCGCATCGGCATGACGACGTACTTGACCGTACTGTCCCCGGGCTTTCTGATCAGACAGCTGCTGTTGGCGTCGGTCAGGCCGACTTCAACCGTATCGGCATCAATCGCCGCCAGCGCGTCGAGCAGGTAGCTGACATTGAAGCCAATCTCGATCTCCTCGCCGGTAAAGCCGACCTCGAGCTGGTCCTCGGCTTCTTCCTGCTCGGGGTTGTGCGCCTGGACCGTCAGCAGACCAGGGGCGAACGTCAGCCGCACGCCGCGGTATTTTTCGTTCGACAGGATCGACGTGCGCTGCAGCGTTGCCCGCATCGCGTCACGCGGTGCCGTCATGACGCGCGGCGGTAGCGCCGGGATGACGCGGTCATATTCTGGAAACTTGCCGTCAATAAGCTTCGAAGTGAAGCGAACTTCGCCAATCTGGACGCGAATGTGATTGGTCCCGATCGCGATTTCGATATCACCTTCGCCATCCAGCAGCCGCTGCAGTTCCAGGACGCCTTTGCGCGGCAGGATGATCTGCTGCAGCTCACGCGCCTTGCCGTCGAGCGCCACTTCGCACCAGGACAGCCGGTGCCCATCCGTGGCCACGGCGCGCAGTGCCTTGCCGTCGGTCTCCAGCAGCGTGCCGTTCAGGTAATAGCGCACGTCCTGCTGCGCCATCGCGAAATGCGTCTTGTCGATGAGCCGGCGGCAGTCGTGCGCGCGTATCTGCAGCGTGTGCTGCGCACTGATGTCGTCGATGACCGGAAACTCGCTCGCCGGCAGGCTAGAGAGCGAGAAGCGGCTGCGTCCGCCACGCAGCACCACTTTTTCCCCTTCGCGGCTCAGCGTCACATTGGTCTTCTCCGGCAGGGTGCGCACGATGTCGAGCAGCTTACGGCCTGGCACCGTGATGTCCCCCGGCTGCTGCACGCTGACCTCGGCCGCTGCGACCAATTCCACTTCCAGATCCGTACCGGTGACACGCAACCGGTTATCGCGTGCGCCGAGAAGAACATTGGAGAGGATCGGCATCGTCTGCCGTCGCTCAACCACGCCGATGACACTCTGCAGGGCTTCGAGCAGATGTTCGCGCGTCGCGGAGACTTTCATGTGCGGATTCGTCCTTTGGTCTCTTAAGTATTCTTTCTTGGATAAAGATCAATGATGGATATTAAGCCTGTGAACATCGCGATATACAGCAGGGGCTGCTGCTTTCCCCTGTGGCGCAAGCGTTTGCCGGCGGCTCGCGACGCTAACAACCGTCGCTGCTGCCTGTGCGCTGGCTGTGGGTAACCTTATCCACAATTTTCTCAACAGGAAACTCACCGTCATCCGGTCAGGGTTCTCAACAGGTTTGTGTAATCCTCCTGGATGCGCTGCTCGATGTCGCGCAGCTCCTTGATTCGCTTGCAGGCGTGCATCACGGTGGTGTGATCGCGGCCGCCGAAGGCATCGCCGATCTCCGGCAGGCTGTGAGTGGTGAGTTCCTTTGCCAGCGCCATCGCCACCTGGCGCGGGCGCGCCACCGAGCGACTACGGCGCTTGGACAGCAGGTCAGCCACGCGCACCTTGTAATAGTCGGCCACGGTCTTCTGGATGTTTTCCACCGTGATCAGGCGCGCCTGCATCGACAGCAGATCCTTCAGCGCCTCCTTGGTGAAATCGAGCGTGATCGGATGGCCGGTAAAACGTGAATTCGCGATCACGCGCCGCAGTGCGCCTTCGAGTTCGCGCACGTTGGAGCGGATGCGCTTGGCGATGAAGAACGCGACTTCCTCGGCCAGCTCCACGCCGGCTGCCTGCGCCTTGCCGATCAGGATCGCGACACTGGTCTCGAGCTCCGGCGGCTCGATCGCCACAGTCAGGCCCCAGCCGAATCTGGATTTCAGGCGCTCTTCCAGCCCATCGACCTCGCGCGGGTAGCGATCACAGGTCAGGATCACCTGGTGCTGGCCTTCCAGCAGCGCGTTGAACGTGTGAAAGAATTCTTCCTGCGAATGCTCCTTCCCCGCGAAGAACTGGATGTCATCGATCAGCAGCGCATGCAGCGAGCGATACGCGGTCTTGAAATCGTTGATGCGGTTGTGCTGCAGGGCGCGCACCATGTCGCTGACGAAGCGCTCGGAGTGCACGTAGGCGACGCGTGCATCCTTGTCGCGCTGCGTGATCATGTGGCCGATCGCGTGCATCAGATGCGTCTTTCCCAATCCGACCCCGCCATAGATGAACAGCGGGTTATAGGCGCGGCCCGGATTGCCCGCGACCTGCAGCGCCGCGGCCTTGGCGAAGTGATTGCTCTTGCCCTCGACGAAGCCATCGAAGGTGAAGTCAGGGTTGAGCGGACCGCCGACCGCGTGCGGCGAGTTTTTCATGGCCCGCACCGCAGTCGCGCCCGCGCTCAGTGCCGCAGTCGCTGGCGCGGCCGGCCGTGATCCGACTTCCACGCTGATCGCCGCCGGCTGCGCGATGCCGAAGTCGCGCAATAGCTCACCGAGGCGCGGCAGCAGGTGGCTGCGTACCCAGTCGACCACGAAGCGGTTGGGCGCCAGCAGGCGCAGGGACTCGCCGCCTTCCACCGATTGCAGCGGTCGCACCCAGGTGTTGAACTGCTGCTCGGGCAGCTCGTTCTCGAGCGCACGCACGCAGCGCGACCACAGCGACGCTTCCAACGGATGGCTTCCCGCGAAAAGGGTCGAGAGTCTATACCGACCACCACAGCGCCGGAAGCATTTGTCAGAACGAATCGTATTGACACCACTGGCTGCGCCTCGTACCCTGCCGAGCCATTTTTCGGTCAGTTTTCAGGGCCTTGAATTCATGAAACGTACATACCAGCCGAGCAAGGTGCGCCGGGCGCGCACGCACGGATTTCGGGCCCGCATGGCGACCAAGAGTGGTCGCAGGGTGTTGAGCCGCCGGCGCGCAAAGGGCCGCAAGCGTCTGACGCCGTAGATGCTTTGGCCGCTGCGGTGATGACAGCCGCGCCGACTGCGCCCACCGGACCCGACGCCAATCCAAGTCACCGGCTGCCGCCCGAGCGCCGCATGCGGCGGCCGGCTGAGTTCAAGCGTGTCTATGCCGGCGGCCGGCGGCTCGGCAGCGAGTACTTTACGGTGAACCTGCAGGGCAATGGCGCCACGGCCGCGCGGCTTGGCATGTCGATCGCCGCACGAATCCTGCGCCGGGCGGTCGACCGTAACCGTGTGCGGCGTTTGATCCGAGAGAGTTTTCGTGTGCATCAACAGCGCCTCCCCGCGCTCGACATCGTGATCGGCGTGCGCGCGGGTGTGCAAAGCGTAGACAACGCCCGCCTGCGTGCGGGCCTGGAAAAACTTTGGCAGAAGATATCCTCCACTTGCGTTCCCTCCTCCGCGCCATGATCCGCGCGGCAGTCTGCGCCGTGATCCGCGCCTATCAGCTCGGCATCAGCCCGATGCTCGGGGCGCGCTGCCGCTACTACCCGTCGTGCTCGCAGTACGCGCTCGAGGCAATCAGCCAGCACGGCAGCCTGCGCGGCAGCTGGCTGGCAATCCGGCGGCTGGCGCGCTGTCATCCGTTTTACCCCGGCGGCTATGACCCGGTGCCGCAAGCCAACCAGCCGCACGTCCACGCCACGCAGTCCTGCCATGCCCACGACCGTTAATCTGCGCCTGGCGCTGTGGGCGCTGCTGGGCATGGCGCTGTTCCTGAACTACCAGACCTGGACGCATGACTATCCCGAGGTCGCGCCACTGGCAGCCGCGGGCGGATCCGCGACGCCGTCGCTGCCGCTCGACAGCACGGTGCCGAGCGCAGCACAGCCCGCAGGCGCGACGCCTGGCGCTGCCGCGCCGGCTACGGCGGCGACACCCACGGTCGGGGGTGCTGCCGCGGGCAGTGCCAGCGCCGGGAGTGCTGTCGCAAGCGGCGCCAACGCCACGCATGCGCTGGTCGCGGAGGCACCGATGGCGGCCAGTGTCCATGTGGTCACGGACGTGCTCGATGTCGAGGTCAGCCTGGCCGGCGGCGAGCTGCGACGCGTGGATCTGCTGGCCTATCCCGCGGCCAAGAACACACCGGATGTGCCGGTGCGGCTGCTGAACCGGGACGCCGCCGATTCGCTGTTCGTGCTGCAGAGCGGCCTGGCGCCGCTGAACGACGAGAACGCGCCGACTCACCAGGCGCTCTACAGCAGCGACGTGCGCGAGCTGCGCCTGGCGCCCGGCCAGGATGAGCTCAAGCTGCCGCTGAGCTGGAACGACGGGCATGGCGTGACCGTCACCAAGACGCTGAGCTTCCACCGCGGCCAGTATCAGATCGGTCTCGACTACCAGGTGCACAACGCCACCGCGACGCCGTGGAGCTTCGCGTCGTACGCGCAGATCCTGCGCTACAACGCCCCGGTGGATCGCTCGTACTTCCGGCCCGACAGCTACTCGTACAAGGGTCCGGCGATCTACGACGGGGTCAAGTACCAGAAGCTCGATATCTCGAAGAGCGCGACCCTCGACCAGTCGATCAGCAACGGCTGGGTGGCGGCGCTGCAGCACCATTTCGTGGCGGCGATCGTGCCGCCGGCGAATGCCGCCTATCGCTACACGCTGCAGACCCAGGGCAATGAGTTCCTGCTCAAGGCGCAGGGGCCCACCGAGGCGGTGCCGGCGGCCGGCAGCGCCGGCAGCCATGAAACGCTGTTCGTCGGCCCGAAGATCCAGTCACAGCTCGACGCTGCCAATCCGAGCCTCGACCTGGTCGCCGACTACGGCACGCTGCGGATCATCGCCACGCCGCTGTTCTGGCTGCTTGATCACGTGCATGCGCTGGTCGGCAACTGGGGCTTCGCGATCATCATCGTCACGATGCTGCTGAAACTGCTGTTCTATCCGCTGGCCGAGGCGAGCGGCCGTTCGATGGCGAAGATGAAGGCGCTGGCGCCGCGGCTGGCGACCCTGCGCGAGACCTACAAGGATGATCGCGAGAAACTCAACCGCGGCATGATGGAGCTGTACAAGCGCGAGAAGGTCAATCCGGTGGCCGGCTGCCTGCCCATGCTGATCCAGATCCCCGTGTTCCTGGCGTTCTACTGGGTGTTGCGCGACAGCGTCGAGCTGCGCCAGGCGCCGTTCATTCTGTGGATCAACGACCTGTCGGCCAAGGACCCCTGGTATGTGCTGCCGGGGATCATGGCTGCGGCGATGTTCATCCAGTACAAGATCAACCCGCAAGTCGGCGACCCGGCGCAGCAGAAGATCTTCATGTTCATGCCGCTGGTGATGTCGGCGACGTTCGCGTTCTTCCCGGCTGGCCTGGTGCTTTACTGGGTCACCAATACGGTCCTGTCGATCCTGCAGCAGTGGAACATCAACCGTCGCATCGAGGCCGCGATCCGCGCGCGGCGGTGAGCGACACCATCGCCGCGGCCGCGACTGCCCCGGGTCGTGGCGGCATTGCGATCGTGCGCCTGTCGGGCCCGGCAACGCCGCACATCGCCATCGGCCTGCTGGGCAAGCTGCCGCCGGCGCGGGTCGCGACCGCGGCGACATTTCGTGCCAGCGGCAGCACTGACGGCCCGGGAGACAGCATCGATTCCGGCCTGGCGCTGTACTTCCCGGCGCCGCACTCCTATACCGGCGAGCACGTCCTGGAGCTGCACGGGCACGGCGGCCCGGTGCTGGTCGAAGCGCTGATTGCCCGGCTGCTGCAGCTCGGTGCGCGGCGCGCGCAGCCGGGCGAGTTCACGCAGCGCGCCTATCTGAACGGCAAGCTCGACCTGGCGCAGGCCGAGGCGGTCGCCGACCTGATCGACGCCGCCTCCAGCGCCGCGGCGCGCGCAGCGCTGCGCTCGCTGAGCGGCGAATTCTCCGACCGCGTGCTGGCGCTGAGCGAGGCGCTGGCCGAGCTTCGGGTGCAGGTGGAGGCGGGAATTGATTTCGCTGACGAGGCGATCGATCTGCTGTCCGACCAGTCGCTGCAGGCACGGCTGACGGAGGCCAGCGGCCAGCTGCAGGCACTGCGCGCCGCGAGCCGCCAGGGGCGGCTGCTCACCGAAGGCATGACGGTCGTGATCGCCGGCCGGCCGAACGCCGGCAAGTCGAGCGTGCTCAACCGGCTGGCTGGCCACGACGCGGCAATCGTGACCTCGACACCGGGCACCACTCGTGACCTGCTGCGCGAGCGCATTCTTATCGACGGCATGCCGGTGCATGTGCTGGACACCGCTGGCCTGCGCCACGCCGTTGATGCGATCGAAGCCGAAGGCATTCGCCGCGCGCGTGCCGCGATGGCACTCGCCGACCGCATCCTGTTCGTGATCGACGCCGCCGCCGACCCGCAGGCAGCCGGCTATCTCGAGCAGCAGGCGCTGCTGCCGGCTGGCGTGCCGGTGACCCTGGTGTTCAACAAGATCGATCTTGCGTCGAGCGCCGCGCCGGCGCCGGGCGCCGCTTGCGGCACAGGCGTAGTCAGCGTGCGCCTCTCGGCGCTGACCGGGGAGGGCTTTGATGCTCTGGCGACGCACCTCAAGGCCTGCATGGGATTCGAGCCCGACGCCAGCGGCGCGCTGTCGGCGCGGGCCCGGCACCTGGAGGCGCTGGCGCGAGTGGATGCCTGCCTGGCGGAGGCGGCGCGGCTATTGGCGGCGCACGATGCGCCGGAGCTGGTCGCCGAGGAACTCAAGCGCGCGCAGCAAGCGCTGGGCGACGTCGTCGGCACCCACAGCTCGGATGAACTGCTTGGGCTGATCTTTGCCAGGTTCTGCATCGGAAAATAGCGGGACGTCCGGAGACGTCCGGAGTCATCCGCGAAGGTTTCACGAAGTGCCTAGTTTTTAGGCATTTCACCTCACTTTCGTCCATTGCCATCCAGGAGAAGCCTTGTTACTGTGCCCCCATGGGTGCCCCACGGTGCCCCCATAGATGCCCCCATGGAGGGGGTCAGAAAATGTTCGTGGGGCACGGGGCGTATTTTCATGGGGGCACCGCGCTTTTTTCCATGGGGGCACGCATGGCACTCACTGACACGAAACTCCAGCGCTTGCAGGCGAAAGAGCGCGCCTATCAGCTCGCGGACGGAGGCGGGCTCTATGTTGAGGTGCAGCCGACCGGCAAGACGGTCTGGCGGATGCAGTACCGGCTGGGCGGCCGGGGCTCGAAGAAGGAGCGGGTGACGCTCGGCGAATACCCCGCGCACACGCTTAGCCAAGCCCGCCTGTGGCGCGAGCAGTGCCGGGCCCTGATCGCCCACGGCCAGTCGCCGGCGGCGGCCAAGCAGGCGGAGAAGGCCGCCCAGGTGGGGCGCGCCACAGACACTGTCGCGGCGTTCGCGAACCTTTGGTACGCGGATGTCGTGACCCGCACGAACAGCGAGCCGCGCAACATCCGACGCGTCCTCGACAAGGACGTCCTGCCCGCCATCGGTGACAAGCCCGTAGCCGACGTCACCATCCCGGACATTCTCGCGATCACGGATGCCGTGAAGGCCCGCGGCGCCGACCAGATGGCCCTCCAGACCCGCAACGTCATCAAGCGGCTCTTCGCCTACGCGATCGCG
>Ga0181537_10004467_pt1 | contig 11627 bp, 7 predicted proteins | sample PEATcosm2014_Bin_39_FD_119765 | JGI IMG/M metagenome (GOLD analysis project Ga0181537, IMG submission 119765) | Peatland microbial communities from MTU Mesocosm Facility, Houghton, MI, USA - PEATcosm2014_Bin23_10_metaG | ecosystem: Environmental > Terrestrial > Soil > Wetlands > Peat | place... | reverse complement strand
GCGACTTCGTCGCCGTGCCCGCGCACTGGGATGCGCGCGAACTGGCGCGGCGGCTCACCGCGGCGGGCCTTGAGATCGAGGGCATCGCCGCCGCGGCGGGTGTGTTCAGCGGCGTCGTGGTCGCGCGCATCGTCAGCGCCGAGCGCCACCCGCAGGCGGACAAGCTGAAGGTGTGCCAGGTCGTGACCGACGGCGCGGGCGCGGGCGCGGCGGGCGGCGGCTCGACGACATCGCTGCAGATCGTCTGCGGGGCGCCGAACGCGCGAGCAGGCCTCGTCAGTGCGCTGGCGCGTGTCGGTGCGTTGTTGCCGAACGATGTGAAGATCAGCGCCGCAACGCTGCGCGGCGTGAGTTCGCAGGGCATGCTGTGCTCGGCGCGTGAACTGGGGCTCGGTGACGCTGCCGAGGGCATACTCGAACTGCCCGACGACGCGCCGCTCGGTGCGGATCTGAGAAGCTACCTTGAGCTCGACGATCCGATTCTCGAGGTCAACGTGACGCCCAATCGCGGCGATGCGATGTCGGTGCTCGGCGTGGCGCGCGAAGTCGCGGCGCTGACCGGTTCAGAGGTGCTGACGCCGACTCGGCTGTGGGCGAATACCGGCGAACATGCCGCCGGCGCTGCCTGCCCGGTGAGCCTGCAGCCGCTCGCCGGTGCACCGCGGTTGCTGGCGCAGGTGCTGTCCGGCCTCGACAACACGCGCACCACGCCGCTGTGGCTGCGGGAACGGCTGCGCCGTGCAGGCCTGCGCTCGATCAGCCCGGTGGTCGATGTGACCAACTATGTGATGCTGGAGCTCGGTCAGCCGATGCATGCCTACGACCGGGCGCGACTGTCAGGGGGGCTTGTGGCGCGCAGCGCCCGGCCCGGTGAGCGACTGCGGCTGCTCGATGGCAGCGAGATCGAACTCGATGCCGGTGCACTGGTGATTGCCGATGGGCAGTGCGCGATCGGGCTGGCCGGTGTCATGGGTGGTGAGCGCACGGCGATCTCGGCCGCCTCGACCGACATTGTGTTCGAGGCCGCCTGGTTCAAACCCGCGGCCATCGCCGGCCGCGCGCGCCGCTACGGCCTGCAGACCGATGCCAGCCAGCGCTTCGAACGCGGTGTCGACTGGCGCGGGCAGGAGCGGGCGCTGGCGCTGGCGACGCAGCTGCTGCTGGCCATCACCGGCGGCCACGCCGGTGCAGTAACGATCGCCGAACTGCCGGATGAGCTGCCGCGGATCGCACCAGTGGGGCTGCGCAGCCGGCAGCTGCAGCGGCTGCTGGGCGTTGAGGTCGCGGCGCAGGATGTCGAGCAGCGCCTGCGCGCGCTGGGCATGGACGTGCACTTGGAACCGGCGGACAACGGCCGCGCCGAGGCTCGCTACCCAGCCTGGCGCGTGACGCCCCCGTCGTGGCGCTTCGATATCCAGATCGAACCCGACCTGATCGAAGAGGTGCTGCGGCTCGGTGGCCTTGCGGCCATCGAGGAACGACCACCGATGATGGCGGTGGTGCCGCGGATGCTCGCGAGCGCTGAGGTCGACGAGCAGGTGGTGATGCGCACGCTGGCCGCGCGCGGCTACCAGGAAGTGATTACCTACGGGTTCGTCGATCCCGCACTGCAGAGCCAGCTGTTTTCGCTGCAGGCCGGGGGTGCGCCGCCAGCCATCGAACTCGTCAATCCGATCGCAGCCGATCTGGCGGTGATGCGCACATCGCTGCTGCCGGGCCTGATCGGCGTGGCGCGCGAGAACCTGCGGCGCCAGCAGCAGCGCGTACGCGTATTCGAAATCGCCAATCGCTTCATCATCGATCCGGCCCGCTCCTCGGCAGCGGCCGCGGACGCGGCCGGCGGCTTTCGCGAGCAGAAGATGCTGGCGGGGCTGGCCCTGGGCTCACGGCTGCCGGAACAGTGGGGCAGCCCGGGGGTAGCGGAGGACTTCCATGATGTCAGGGGGGACCTGAGCGCACTGTTCGCGCTCGGTGGCGGCGCGGCGGAGTTTGCATTTGAACCGGTGGCCGCCGCGTACCTGCATCCGGGGCGTGGGGCCCGCATCGTCCGCAACGGCAGCCCGGTAGGCCTGGTCGGCGAGCTGCATCCGAGCCTGGTCAGCGCGTTTGACTTGACATATGCCCCATTGTTGTTCGAATTCGACTATTCGGCGGCGTTTCGCGCCAATCTGGCGCAGTTTCGCGAAGTTTCGCGCTTCCCTCAGATCCGCCGTGATATTTCCTTCACCGTGCCGGTGGATGTCGCCTTCGCCACGCTCAGCGAACGTGTTAGTGTTGCCGCTGGGAGTCTGCTCAAACAACTAAGCGCCTTCGATCTCTACCAGGGGAAGGGTGTAGAAATAGGGCGAAAAAGCATCGCCTTAGGCTTGATTTTACAGGATTTAAGTCGCACCCTCACGGACGATGAGGCGGACCGCGTGGTCCAGGCAGTGCTGCAGGATTTGGGTTCGAATCTGGATGCGCGAATAAGAGAATAAAGTCGATGGCTCTGACCAAAGCTGAGATGGCCGAGGCATTGTTCAATCAACTCGGTCTCAATAAACGTGAAGCCCGCGAGCTCGTGGATCTCTTCTTTGAAGAGGTGCGCGGTGCTTTGTCGCAGGGCGAGCAGGTGAAATTGTCCGGCTTTGGAAATTTCGACCTGCGCGACAAGAACCAGCGGCCCGGCCGCAACCCGAAAACCGGTGAGGAGATTCCGATCAGCGCGCGGCGTGTGGTGACCTTCCGACCTGGCCAGAAACTCAAAGCGCGCGTCGAAGCCTATGCTGGAAGCAAGGAATAACAACGAGCTGCCGGCAATCCCCGGCAAGCGCTACTTCACCATCGGCGAGGTGAGTGAATTGTGCGGCGTCAAGCCGCACGTGCTGCGTTACTGGGAACAGGAGTTCCCGCAGCTGAAACCGGTCAAGCGCCGCGGCAATCGGCGCTACTACCAGCGCCAGGACGTCATCGTCATCCGGCAGATCCGCAGCCTGCTGTACGAACAGGGCTTCACGATCGGCGGCGCACGCAACAAGCTCACCGGCGATGAAGCGCGCACCGACATAACCCAGAGCCAGCAGATCGTGCGCCAGGTGCGCATGGAGCTGGAAGACGTGATGCGGATCCTGCGGCGCTGAGCGCGGCAGCAATTCCCAGGGCCGGCAAAGGGGGTATGATGCGGCTTGGGCGTCACGGGACTGGCGCCGCAGTCAGCGAATAAGAAGAACATCGTGTCGGAGCGTGGCGCAGTCTGGTAGCGCACTTGCATGGGGTGCAAGGGGTCCCGAGTTCAAATCTCGGCGCTCCGACCAATACTTGTCGGTGCTTTCCGGTCACATCGCTGACGTTTTATACCGGAGACACCGTTGACAGTTTAGCACTGAAGGGGTTTGGGGCGCATTCGACGCGATTGTTCTCGTCGTCAAAGAAGCCTAAATCGTAGTGCATGAAGCTGATCAACCAGACGTGATCGGCGACTTCACGGACGCCGACATTCTGACCGCCGAAAACGCCACTGAGATTGATCTTGCGCCTGCCAAAGCACAGGCGGCCGCATTCGGTCACGGTGATGGTCATATCGTGGAAGGGGTAATGCAGCTCCGGTAGGCCGGTATAAGGGCGCGGTGAGGGTTTGTAGAGCTCAGCTGGGTGTTGCATGTTCAGCGCCTGGTGCGGTCGCTCCCGGTTGTTATCGTGGATGAAGGCATCGAACTTGGCCTGCTGCTGCAGGAAGTTTTTCCCCGGCGGTTTGGTGGCTACTTTCTTCAAGGTCAGGTGCATGCGTTCGTGCCGACCGTTCTGCTGTGGATTACTCGGCTTGATGCGCTCGATGCCGATCCCCAGGCGCAGCCACCAGACCGACAGCTTGCTCAGGCCAAAGAAGGCGCTGTTGCTGGCGAAGGGAACACCGTTGTCGCTTCTGATCGCCCGCGGCAGCCCGAAGTCCTTGAATGCCCTTTCAAAGACGCTAATAGCATAGATCTCCTTGGTCGTCGCCAGCCCCTCGCAGCACAGCAGGTAGCGGCTGGCGAAGTCGGTGATGGTCAACGGATAGCAATAGCGACGATCCGCGAGCATGAACTCGCCCTTGTAATCCGCGCACCACAGATCATTGGGGTGATCGGGGCGGGATAAGCCGGTGCCTTCGGCCTTGTAGTGGTTACGCCGGCGCCCCCGGGTCACCAGGCCATGGCGATCCAAAACGGCATGCACAGTGCTGATGGCCGGAAGCGCTATGCCCAGGCGCCGGCGTTTGATCTTCTCGCGGATCTTGGGAGCACCCCACCTGGGGTGCTCCCTGCGCAACTGCACGATCAGGGACTCGATCTGGAAGGGTAAGCGGTTGGCTTGCCGATAGGGCCGCCGGGATCGATCCGTGAGCCCATGCAGATCACAATCCTTGTACCTGGAGTAGATCTTGTAGCTAGTCTGGCCGGAGATATCAAACGCCCGGCACAGTCCCGTCATCCTCTCCCCATCGAGTAACCGGGCGACAAAGCGCAGCCGTTCGTCCACCCATGTGATGTTCGACCGTTCGACCCGACAGGAGCGGCGATCGCGCTCGACGACATCAGTGCAGCGGTGATAGCAAACGCGGCAAAGGTTCTAATTTAAAGCGGTCTTCAGTCGTTAGGGGCGTGTTACAGCGGGCAGGATGCCTGCTCCCGGCAGATGGGGCTGGTAGCTTCACGACCGGCGATGGCAGCATGGATCTCGGCAACGATCGACAGCGCGATCGCCTCTGGTGTCGTGGCGCCCAGATCCAGGCCGATCGGCGCCCGCAGTCGTGCCGCCAATCGCGATCCAGCAGCGCCGAGGTCAGTGAGCAGGCGCTGGGATCGCGCGTAGGGGCCGAGCAGTCCGACGTAGGGAATATCGCTGCGCGCGATGGCCTGCAGGTATCCGAGATCGCTGGTCATGTGATGACTCATGACGATGGCCGCTGCCCATGCGGGCGATGCCTGTGTGGTCAGCAGCCGCGTGAGCGCCGCCGGCCCACCATCGAGCACCAGGGCGGCGTCCGGGAAGCGCTCGGCCCGCGCATAGTGGCTGCGGTGATCGATAACCGTAACGCGCCAGCCGAGGAACGCGGCCAGCTGCGCCACCGGCTGCGCATCGGGACCGGCACCGAGCAGCAGGACCTGCAAAGGCCTGGGCTGCACCAGCGCCAGCACGTCGATGCCCGGCACGGCTTGCGGCAACCATTGCGTGCCGCGCTCGTGGGACAGCCGCCTGGCCAGCGCGCGCAGCGGCGTCAGCGCCGCTCCACGGCCGTCATTTGCGCCGAAGCTCGCACCATCATCCCCGAAGATCGCGCTTCCCGACGGCCACGCGGGATCGCTGGAACTCACGATCAGCAACAGCGCCGCGGCGCGCTGCGCACGCCAGGCGGCCGCAAGCCGCGTCATGGGCTGCCAGTCGCCGGCTGCATCCAGACGCTGCAGCAGGATATCCATGGCGCCTTCGCAGCCCGAGCCCAAACCGAATATCGGATCGTTCGAATCACGGATGTCGTATGTCACCAGTTTTGCGCGGCCAGTCGCGAGCACCGCGCGGCCATGTTCCGCGAGGTCTGCCTCGAAACAGCCGCCCGAGAGAAGCCCGGCGTACTCACCGTCGCTGGCCAGCAACAGATGTGCGCCTGGCTTGCTATAGGTCGAACCCACGGTGCGCACAACGGTGGCCAGCACCATCGGCTGATGCAGGGAGCGTTCGCGCTCGAACAGCGGCAGTAAGCGATGCAACGGTAAGCTCGTGGCGTCAACCATCGCTGTTCACCGCATACGCAACAGGTCGAGCTCGTAGTAGCGCACCGGATCGGTCTTGTCGCGAATTTTTCCGACCTGACGAGGGCTTACCGCCGCAGCTTTGTTACCCCAGCTGGTCCGAATGAAACTCACGACCTCGGCGAGCTGGCCGTCGTTGAGCTCTTCCCTGAAAGGGATCATACGATAGGCGTCCGGCGTGCCTTGGACCACGACCGGAGACGAGCCATTGAGCGTTATGTTGATCAGGGAGATCGGATAGACCTTGTTCATCGCCAGAAATGCGGCCGTCATGCCGGCGGCAGTGGCAAAAAAAGCGCGGCGGCTGATACCGAGCTTCGCCGCTGTGTCCGCGCCGAACTGCCTGATGTGCGCTTCCACGGCGCGCTGCATCGACGTTTGCGGCTCGGGAAAATACTCATCGCTGGAGACGACCTGGGTTGGAATGGGGGCAGCGAAGGAGCCCGTCTCGGCAGGCTTTAGTTTTCTCTTTTCTTTCGGCGTGAGAAATCCGGTCATACGGGTATCCTGGCGTCGAGCCGGACGTATCAGGCTCAGGTCGACGCCAGAAGTGTACCTGTTAGCCCCCGCGAAGGGGCAAACGTCTCACGCGCATTGCGAACAGATTTGTTCACAAAGCATCCGGGCGGACAATCTGTCGGCAGCGTAATGTGTTGTTTGCATGAGTAGGCTGGCTATCCACTATCATTGCTGCTGCATGATCCGCAGAAGGCGACAGACCGTTTGGGAATCCGGATCCGGTCGGGCAATGGGCCGGCTGGATCACGGCCGTCGATGCCGATCGTGGCAGCATCGCCTGGAAGCGCATAGTGCCCGCACCGGTAGTCGCAGCCGTCACGCCCACTGCGGGTGGAGTGCTGTTCGCAGCTGACATGGATGGCAATGTCTATGCGCTCGACGCCTCGACCGGTGCCACCGTCTGGCAGACCCGGACGGCTGGCGCCGTTGGCGGTGGCATTGTGAGCTACGCAATTCCGTCGGGAGCGCAGCGCATTGCCGTCGCCGCAGGCATGACCTCCCCGATCTGGCCAGTTAAAGAGGTGAATGCCGAGGTGGTCGTCTACGGTCTCAAGTGAGATCTCGGTGGCCGATATGTCCCGAGCGTGTCAAGCGATCCGGGAAGCTATTCAATAGGATGCAGTAGGAGGAGAGCGGTATCGCGCGCCTATTTTGACTCAAATGTTCCAATTAGCCGACTGGGTCCTGACCCACGGATGATTTCATATTAGATTGCGGGCCGGACGTAGTCTCCTCCGATTCGACGTCATTGGCTGAAACGATCGAAACTGCGCCGCCTCCGGGCGGCAATTGGCGGCCCTCGATCGCAGTCTGACGGCCAGCGGCATCCACACCGGCATAGCCCAACGTAGTCACCGAGGCGCGGCGGAGCGCCTCACAGTAGGGAGCGCCTGCGCGTCTCCCGGGAGACGATCGGTAGCGCTATGCAAACCCGAGAGAACTTCAGCATTCTGCTGGTCGACGACGACCACACCATCGTTCGCGTCCTGCAGCATATCCTCTGCGACTTCGAGCCCCTGCGGTTCGCCACCTCCGGCCGCCAGGCGCTCAAGCTTGCGCGCCAATCCGTTCCTGACCTGGTGCTGCTGGATGTTGACATGCCCGGATACAGCGGCTTCGAGGTGTGCAGGGAGTTCAAGAACGATCCGCTGCTGGCGCGCGTGCCGATCATATTTATCAGCAGCCACGAAAGTCATCAGCTGGAAACCGCAGGGCTGAAGCTCGGCGCGTCAGACTTCATCCGCAAGCCCCCGCACGCCTCCCTGGTATTGGCGCGCGTGCGCACCATCCAACGCTTGAAGACGCTGTCAGATACCCTGAACCGCGCGGTTGAAATGGATATCCTCACCGGCACGGTCGCCCGGCGGCAGATGGAGAAGACCCTGGCGCAGGAGTGCCTGCGGGCACAGCGCACGGGAGCACCGCTGTCGCTGATGCTGGTGGACATCGATGGTTTCACGGCATACAACGCCGAGTGTGGCGAGGAAATGGGCGATGCCTGCCTGCGCAGCGTTGCGGCCGCATTGCGTACCGCGGGGCACCGACCCACCGACTTGCTGGGTCGGTACGCGGGTGGCAAGTTCACGCTGCTTCTGCCGGAGACCAACCCTGTGGGGGCAAGAACGGTCGCCCAGCGGGTAATCGACGCGGTCGATTCATTGAAAATATCGCAGCCCGGATTAGCCAACAATTGCCATATCACTGTGTCAGTGGGTTGCGCAATTCAAGGCACTGTGCGCCTGCGAACGCAAGACGCCGGTGCAGCGAACCGCGAGCCGTTCGAACACGCGGTTCCGGCTGATTTTCTCGAAGCCGCGGAGCATGCACTCAAGGGCGCCAGGATTGCAGGCGGGCACCAGGGCAGTTTTATCGACATCGCGAGTTTAGCCGCGCGGAGGAGCCAGGACCCCACAGTTGCTCCGCTTGCGTTGCTCTCCGTGGCCATGCCTGCCGAGCGGACCGGATAACAGCCATGTCGCGTGACAGTCGCCGAGTTCGCTGGCTCAGGCCGATGCTTCCGATCACAACAGTGGTCGGATTCGGGTTAGCCATCTCGGCGGCGTTGGTTGTCGCGGTAGCTTCGTATGGGGCGCTACGCGGCAACGTCAACAGTGCACAGCGTGTTGCCCACTCGCTCGAGGTGATCGAGACGCTGCAGCTGCTGCATTCCACAGTGAAGGATGCCGAGACCGGTCAGCGGGGCTTCGTGCTCACCGGTGAAGACAGATACCTTGAACCTTATACCAGGGCCAGCGCAGCTCTGGAAGCGGAGATAGCTGCCGCGCGCGCGCAGCTCGCTGCCGAACCGGGGCAGCTGCGACTCCTGCAGTCGCTCACTCAGGAATGCTTCGAAAAAATGGCGGAACTCGCTCAGACCGTTACGCTGTATCGCCATGGCGATCGCAGTGCTGCGCTCGAGCTGATCCGGACGGATCGTGGTGTAGAGCTCATGGAGCGTATCGGCGCCATCACGGCGCAGATGACGCAACAGGAACGCCAGGCGTTGTCGGTAAGCCAGCCGAGGTCGCTCAGCGACGGACGCGTTCTGCTGCTCGTCATCGTCGGAGGGTCGGCGCTGGTCATCGCGTTCATCGCGGCGGCGGCGCTTCGCGCGGCGCGCGACTACCGTGCGGGAATCATTCAAGCCTGGATTCGGGCCGGGCAGGCGGAATTGAGCAAGCACATACACGGTCATCAGGACCCGCAGAAGTTAGTCGATGCGGCTCTTGGCTTCCTCGTCACGTACCTGGGTGCCCAGTCCGGTGCGGTTTATCTGAACGATACAGAGGGGCGATTCCGGCACGTGGCCGGCCGCGAGGTTGACGGTCCGTCGGATCCCGTGGCGGTGGGTCACCGCGATCGTCTTGTTGCGCTGGCCGCGAAGAACAATCGCGTGCTGTACGAGCAGCGGGTGCCCGCCAGCGACGGCAAGACCGCCAAAGTCCTGCTGGCACCCGCCAGTGTCGAGGGCGTGGTGCACGCCGTCATCTCATTGGAATTTGCCAGCCACTCGAAAGCGGCTAATCGCGAACTGCTATCGCGCATATCCGAATCGCTCGCATTGGCGATAAAGGCCTCGACGGAGATCGAGAAGTCGAACTCACAGCTGAAAGCGCAAGCGCTGATACTCAAGCAACACGAGGATCAGTTGTCGATCTTCAACAGTGCCAACTTCGCGGGCATCGCCACCGATTCGAACGGAGTCATTACCGTCTTTAATGTCGGGGCCGAGCGCATGCTTGGCTACACTGCCGACGATGTTCTGAAAAAACTCACGCCGGCCGACCTCTGCGATCCACAGGAACTCATACGGCGCTCCGAGGCCCTGACTTCGGAACTTGAAAAGCGGATAGCGCCCGGCTTCGAGGCGCTGGTGTTCAAGGCAGCCCACGGCGTCGAAGACATCTTTGAGCTGACCTATATCCGCAAGGACGGCAGTCGCCTGCCCGCGATGGTCTCGGTTACGGCGCAGCGCAATACCGACGGTGTGATCACCGGCTACCTCCTGATCGGAACCGATAACAGCGCACGCAAGCGCGCGGAACAGGAACTGGTCAACGCCGGAGGGCTTGAGGGCGCCATCTTCAATAGCGTCAAATTCTGCAAGATCGCCACCGACGCCAAGGGCGTCATCCAGATATTCAACGTCGGTGCCGAGCGTATGCTGGGCTACACCGCTGCAGAGGTGCTGAACAGGATCACTCCGGCTGACTTCTCCGATCCGCAGCAGCTCATAGGGCGCGCCGAGGCGCTGAGTGCCGAGCTGCGTACGCAGATCGCGCCGGGGTTTGAGGCGCTGGTGTTCAAGGCGTCACGCGGCATCGAAGACATCTACGAGGTCACCTATATCCGCAAGGATGGCAGCCGTCTGCCCGTGATGGTGTCGGTCACGGCGCTGCGCGATGCGGACGGCGCCATCATTGGCTACCTGCTGATCGGCACCGATAACACCGCGCGCCGGCAGATCGAAGCCGAGCATGCGTTGCTTGCGCAGCGCCTGCTCGATAATCAGTTCTACATTCGCTCACTGTTTGAATCGAATATCGACGCTTTGATGACGACTGACGCGTCCGGCGTCATCACTGACGCCAACAGGCAGGCGGAGACACTCACTGGCCGCACGCGCGAGGAGCTGCTGGGTGCGCCGTTCAAGACCCTCTTTACCGACCCGAGCCGCGCAGAAGCGGGCATTCAGCTGGCGTTGCGCAGTAGCAAGGTGATCGACTATGAGCTGACCGCGCGCGACAAGGACGGCACGCAGACCGTCGTATCGTATAACGCCACGACCTTCCACGATCAGCACGGAAAACTTCAGGGCGTGTTTGCTGCGGTGCGTTCAATTACCGAGCGCAAGCAATACGAGCGATCGCTGCGTGAGGCGACACACAAGGCTGAACAGGCGAACAACGCGAAGAGCGAGTTTCTGGCCAATATGAGCCACGAAATCCGCACTCCCCTGAATGCCGTGATCGGGCTCGGATATCTGCTGGAACATACGGCACTGAGTGATAATCAACGCCAGCTGCTGAACAAGATCCAGTTTGGGGGTCGGGCGCTGCTGGGGGTCATCAACAACGTACTCGACCTGTCGAAGATCGAGGCGGGCGAGATGTCGCTTGACGAGGAGCCATTCGATCTGCATGAGGTTGTGCGCGACGTCAGCCAGATGCTGGCCCCGCAAGCCGTTGCCAAGGGCATCGACCTGATCCTTCAGTCGGCGCCGACGTTGCCGCACATGGTCTACGGCGATGCTTCACGGCTGCGCCAGGTGCTCACGAACCTGATGGGCAATTCGATCAAATTCACGGAATCCGGACACGTTGAGCTCCAGGTGTCATGCACCGAGCAGGATTCCGAACGCATCCGTCTGCGCTGCACCGTGCAGGATACTGGCATTGGTATCGAGCCCGCGGCGCTGGTACGGCTATTTACACCATTCACTCAGGCTGATGCCTCGACGACACGCCGCTTTGGCGGCACCGGACTGGGACTGTCGATCGCGCGCCGGCTCGTTGATCTGATGGGCGGCGAGATTGGAGTGGAGAGCACGCCCGGTGTGGGCAGCACGTTCTGGTTCGAGATACCGGTTCGAATTCCGCACAACGCCGATGGCAGGGTCGGTGCACGTGCGCTGAGAATTCTGATTGCGGAGTCGCGGGACGACGCGCCGGAGAGCCTGATGGGCATGGCCCGCGCCCTGGGATGGCATCCGCAGGCGGCCGAGACAGGCGAGGATCTGCTGGGCGTCATGAACAACACCAAACCGAGTGTATGGCCGGACGTGCTGATCATCGAGCGACAGCTGCAGGACATGGATGCCTACGAGCTGCTTGCGCGACT
>Ga0181537_10004466_pt1 | contig 11628 bp, 11 predicted proteins | sample PEATcosm2014_Bin_39_FD_119765 | JGI IMG/M metagenome (GOLD analysis project Ga0181537, IMG submission 119765) | Peatland microbial communities from MTU Mesocosm Facility, Houghton, MI, USA - PEATcosm2014_Bin23_10_metaG | ecosystem: Environmental > Terrestrial > Soil > Wetlands > Peat | place... | reverse complement strand
GGGCACACAAACCGTCGCGACACTGTTTGCGGTCTACGGCTTTTTGATGACGCCGCTGGGTTGGGGATGGGCGCTGTTCGTGTGGGGCTACGCGCTGGTATGGTTTTTGGTGAATGATCGCATAAAGCTGCTGGCGTACTGGCTTTTCGACCGTCCCAATGCAAACGCGCAGGCCAAAGCCGAGCCGGCAGCCAAAGCTGGCGAAAAGGCCGAGGCGCAGCCAGGTGCGAAACCAGATGCCAAGGTTGGACCGATGCTTGAACCCGATGCCGACGCGAAGTCCAACGCCAAGGCCACACCGAAGCCGCATACCACAGACGCATCAATGCCGCAGTCACAAGCCGAACATAAGCTTGAGACCAACTCCGAGCCAACGATTGATCTGACGCCACGCATCGCGAAGCGGGCCTATAGGCTGTACGAGGAGGGAGGTCGCAAGGACGGTGCGGCAGTTCAGAACTGGGAGAAGGCGGAATCGGAGATCCGACATGATCTTGCGAAAGCCGATCCTGCGCACCCAGCCAAGGTCGAGCCCCAACCTGAAGTCGAAGTTGAGCCTAAGCTTGAAGCGAAAGACCAGACACTGTCCGGAGCCAAAATGAAACCGCAGGCAGAATCTCAGGCCGAGACACTTTCCGACGTGCCACCGGAGCTCATCAAACGAGTGCATGCGCTCTACGAAGAACTCGGGCGCCAGGACGTGCAAACTGTCTTGGGCTGGGGTGGAGTCCTCAGTGCCTGCATGTACGGGACTTGGTACTTGTCGTAGCGACGCATGGTCGCGATCACCGCGGCGATGCGCTCGCTGGCGAGCTCGCGTCCCTCGCGATTGATCTCCTTGGTGCACACGCGCACGCAGCACGATCAATGTCTAGCTGAACAGCGAGAGGTCATGCTGGCGCCCCGCAGGCCGTTACAGCGACGTAGGACAAGTCGCTATGTTCGATGCCGCACAGACAGAGTCTCGCCAATCGACAAACATGCGGCCAGCTAGTGATTCATCGCCCGGGTCCGCGCGAATGAGTCGCGTTCACCAAGTTTCGCTGTAACTTTGATAGGGAAGCGTCAATGAAAGCGGTCGGCAGCTTCGGCACACATGTGATGCCGCTTGCGATGGGACTGTTAGGCGCCTGGCTGGCGGGATGCGGCGGTGGCCGGGGCGAAATCCTGGGAGTAGGCGCCGACGCACGGCTGCCGCCGACAGTGACGGCGTCGACTCCGATCAACCATGCGACAGGCGTTTTCGGCGACCCAGACATAACGGCGACGTTCAGCGAGCCCATGGCCCCGATCGGGGGCGCGGCGAGCTTCACGCTCAGCTGCGCGGCACCTTGCGTCAATCCCACCGGGACAGTGTCGCTTGATGCCAGCACGACGGTGGCAACTTTTGCGCTTAGCCCCGGCGCGACACTTGTGCCGCTGACGCTCTACACCGCCACGGTCAGCGGGGCTACCAGTCTAACCACCGGTCTGGCACTGCAGGCACCCTACACATGGAGCTTTACGACAGCTGCCGGACCAACGGTTACGGCGGTAGACCCGCCCAATCTCGCTACCGGCGTCGCGATCAATTTGAAGACCGTGTCCGCTGCCTTCAGTGAGACCGTGGTGCCATTCAGCGGCGCGGCAAGCCTTACGCTCACCTGCGCGACGCCTTGCACCAATCCCACCGGGACGGTGGCTCTCGACGCCACCAAGACAATTGCGCTGTTGACGTTGCCCGAGGCCACTAACCTCGCGCCGCTGACCCTCTATACGGCCACGGTTACCGGAGCCAGGAGCCTCACCACCGGATTAGCACTGGCGAACCCTTATGTATGGCGCTTCACCACCGGCGCGACCGCGGACACCACGCGACCCGAAGTGATGCTGACCGAGCCGGCCACCACGACTCCCGGTCCGACCACCGGCGTACCCGCCAACAGTGGCGTCAGTGCGGTGTTTACCGAGGATATGAATCCTTCCACGATTACCGCGACCAGCTTTACCCTGACTTGTGCCGGGCCCTGCGTCTCGCCCACCGGTACTGTCAGCTATGCGATCGGAACCCGGACCGCACAGTTCACACCGGCAGCACCGCTGACGGCCGGCGCGACCTACACCGCGACGATCACGACTGCTGCCACGGATGTCGCGGGCAACGCACTCGCGGGCAACCAGGCCGCGTTACCTGCGGCCAGCAACTACGTCTGGACATTTACCGCCGCGGCCGCAGTGCCGAGCGCCCACGTCAGCGTACAGTCCACCAATCCTGCCGCCGGCGCGGTGATGGTATGTCCGAGTGCCACGGTCAATGCCACGTTCAGCGTACCGTCCGGCTTGCGCATGGATTCCAGCTCGCTAACCAGCGCTAACTTCACGGTCACCGGGCCGGGGCCCGCCTTCACGCCCGTGGTCGCCTCATCGGTTGTGCTCGACAACGCCACCGGACGCATCGCGACCTTTTCCCCAGCGAATGCGCTGACCGTCGGCGTGACCTATACGGCGCTCGTGCGGGGTGGTGTCAACGGGGTCAAGGATCTGGCAGTGCCGGCCAACACCATGGCTGCCGACTTTAGCTGGAGCTTTACCGTGTCCGCTGCCACCGGCCAATGCCTGCAGGCCCCAGCGCTAGGAGCCGCGGCGACATTTGGCGACTTTGGCGGAAGCGCCGGGATGACCAACCAGGGAACGCTCACGGTGGTCAATGGCAACATCGCCACTACCGCTGTCTCAACCGCCGTCACGGGCTTCCACGACACCACGCCGCAATGCATCTATACCGAAACCGGTTCCAATATCGGCACCGTGAATGGAGAGATTTATACGGCCCCGCCGCCGCCGACGGTGGGCTGTCCCACGGAAGGCACGGCGCAGACGTTTCTCGTGGCATCGCAAGCCGGAGCAGCAGCGCTGGCCACTTATAACGCGTTGGTAGCGCAGCCCGCGGGGCCGGATCCCGGTGCCGGCAATCTGGCGGGCCTTGTGCTGGTCCCCGGCGTTTATACGGCCGCGGCGGGCACGTTCAAGATCCAGGGCGGCGACCTGACGCTCGACGCACAAGGTAATGCGAATGCGGTGTGGATATTCCAGATGTCAACCTCGCTCACGGTGGGCGGGGCGGGAGTCGCATTTCCCCAAAGTGTGCTGCTGATCAATGGTGCGCAGGCAAAAAACGTCTTCTGGCAGGTCGGTACTGCCGCGGTCATTAATGCCGCTGGCGGCGGAATCTTCTCCGGGACCGTCATTTCCCAGGCGGGTGTAGTGGTTTCGACAGCCGGCAACATGAACGTCGCGACGATCAACGGCAGGGTGATATCACTGGGAGCTTCAGTGACTATCGTCAACACGGTCATCAATGTTCCTGGTCCGTAACGATCGAGCCGCAAACGCGCGATCATGGAGAAATGCATGATTCTCGTAAGGGCTCCTGCGGGCGTGGTTCTATTGGCCCTCGGGGCCCTGGCCTGTCCCGTAGCATGGGCGCAGGACTCGGGGTTCTATATCGGCGGCAACGGCGGCCTGTCGGCTGCCACCATCGATGACCGGAAAATCAGGGCGGAACTAGCGAATTCAGGGCTTGCGACCCCCGCTATCAGCGACAACGAGCGCGACGCAGGGTTCAAGCTCTTCGGTGGCTACCGCTTCTGTCGCTACTTTGCGCTGGAAGGTGGCTATTTCAATCTGGGGAAATTCGGATTTACTGCGACCACTGTCCCGGACGGCACGCTGGCCGGCAGCATCAGGCTGCAGGGCGCGAATATCGACGCGGTCGCGATACTGCCGTTCACCGACAGCTTCTCGGCCTTCGGTCGCTTCGGAGCCAATTATGCTCAGGCCCGGGATCACTTTGGGGGCACCGGAGCAGTGGCTGTGCTCGATCCGAGCCGCGACAAGAGCAGCACCAGCGATAAATTCGGCTTCGGACTGGAATATGACTTTACCGAGCGGCTTGGCGCACGCGTCGAGGCGGAACGCTACCGGATCAACGACGCCGTCGGCAACCGCGGGGATGTTGACATGCTATCGCTCGGCGTGCTGTATCGCTTTGGCGCCAAGGCAGCGCCTGCACCGGCTCGAACGGCGATGACGGCGCCTCCGCCGGAATGGGTTTCGCCGCCGAGGACGGTCGAATTGCAACCGGTCGTGCAGCCGGTAATGGCGCCGCGCAAGGATATCGTGCTTGTATTCGAGGAGCTGCATTTCCAATTCAACAAGTCCGATCTCACCGATGACTCGCGGGCGATTCTCAAGCGCAGCATTCGCATACTGCACGACAATCCGGCCGCCCATGTGCGGCTGGCAGGCTACGCGTCGGCTCATGGCACGGAGGAATACAATCGCAAGCTGAGCGAGCGTAGGGCAAAGGCTGTCGAGCAATACCTTATAGAACAGGGACGAATTGACCCCGGCAGGCTCACGATCGTTGGATACGGTGACTCCAGACCAGAGGAATACGAAGTTTCACCGAACGATGAGGAATCGGCCGCCGCGCGTGCCAACATGCGAGTGCGCTTTGAAGTGATCGTCGACTAGGCCAGCGGCGGTGCCTCAGCGCTGGCGCGGCAGCGCAACCGTGATTTCGTGATGGTAAAGCGTGTCGAAGCCACCAAGCAGTCCTTGAATGAAGAGTATCCAAAGAACCGACGGCAACAGTTCAGCTGGCGACACGATCCCACCTCCACAACAAGAACAGTGCTGGCAGCATTGCGAGTAGTGCCAACGAATCGACAATCAGGTGAACGGTGACACTCGCTTGCCATGAAAGAAACATGTCCTGTGGGGTCAGACTAGAAGGCCTACTGCCAGCCATAACCAGATGGCGGCAATGCGATGTCGCCTCGCGTAGCGCACCAGCGTCAGCATCCAGATGCCAAGGCACTGCACCGTCGCGCCAAACAGGCTCATCCACCAAGCTTGTTCGCGTCTGACGGCATCCATGCTCCGAGCTGACTTAATGCAGAGCCCTGGTGAAATTATTTTCTGAAACCGCCGCTGATCCGAAGGCGCCTTTCCTTAACGGCCGCTTTAGGCCAACCCAATTCGCTCTTCTCCCCATAAACAAGCATACGACTCGCTATTCAATCGAGGGCGAATACTGCCTAGCGGCCGTTGACTCGCTTCCACTGAGTCATTTACGGGATTGATCGAATGTGTCGAACTTCTACCGAAACATTACGGAGATACCGGTGGAGGCGAAGCTGCTCTCGGCGACTGTGCCGGTCTCTCATGTTGCGCGGACTGCACCGCTGTATGCGCAGCATCGGCGGCCGCACCCACCGTTGCCGGCAACGTCTGAAGTAGCTCCTTCGTCGTTGGGTCTCGGTACGGCTCTTGTTCTGATTTGATTTTTTGTAATACCGATTGGAACAGAGCGACCGGCAGTATCCAGTTCCTTACGCACTCACGTGACTGCGATACCTGAGCCGTTGCCTCCGCAGTGTGACGTAACATTCCGTGTCTCCTTGCAAGTTTTCTTGGCTTCCCGTTAGCCCATCGCTAGCGCGGAATGGATGAAGCCATTCTGGTGGACCTTCCGGATGTGGCCTTCAGTGTGTGAAGCGAGTAAGGATTGTAGCGCCTAGGTCGGTTACGACGACAAGGCGGCAATCTTGTGCAAGCTGGATGTCTGCTTTCTGACTGGCGCGACTGGCCGCTCTGGAGAGTCGAGATCGCGGCGTTGGATACCTGAAGCGGCCGCTTCGTAAGCTTTTATCGAATTCTGATTGCTGAGTCTTAAGGGGAAAGAGGACTGCCCGCCTTCATGCGGGCAGTCCCTTAGCTGGCACCTGTGTATACGTATCTACTCCGCGCCGGGTACGGTGGAAAAGATCGTGACGCGTGTTGCAGTGACGGTTCCCTTAAGCGGCGACCCCAGCATTGAGCCGACATTGAAGCCGTCCGAGCCGTCCCACGAGTAGGCTGTGAGCGTGAAGGTGCCGGTCATGTGATCATTGTCGGTGAGTTTCACCGTCTCGGTGAGCTGGATTGCGGCAGCAGGAAGGTTAGTACCACCCCCACCAGTAGTACCGGTCCAGGCCAGGGGGAAATGGTTGAGCTGGTACTTGTTAGGTCCTACCTGCTGCCAAACGCCGAGGCAGAAATTGCTGGTGTCCGGCGCATGCACACCAGAATTCTGGATCTCCGTGCCGTCGGAATGCCATTGCGCGTATCCGTAATCCACCACGCCCGCAACTGGCGAGACCAGCTGGAAGCGCCACATGCCGACGATACCCCCCTCGTCGGGGAAATAGCCAGCTAGTAAGAATTGTCCCTCCGCTGCTGGCCGGTAGGACGCCGACCGCAGCGTCGGGTACGCTTGCGTCGAAAGGTTCCAGGCGTTCGGTTTGAGCATTGGCAGCGTATCGCCGCAGCCGGCGTATGCGCTGTTCGCAGTTAAGAAACCGGCAGCGCTCAGCACGAGCGCGGTCAGCAAAGATTGCTTCGAGATTTTCATGGCGCTCCCTCCGGGAATTGTTGGACAAAGTGATAGGCCAGCCATCGCGCGCGTGGCGCGTGGAGAGCCCTCAGAATCGATCAGAAGTCTACGCCGGTTTCGCAGCTGCTGGGCCATAACTGCGACTGTCAGTGCCGGCCACACTCGACAGCTCTGCTACCCAGAAATCCCTGCCGCGCAAAATCCCAACGGCGTCCGCGATGCGCTTCCCTCTGCGGCTTTGTACCCGAGGGTGACCGAACATAGCCCTGGGGAAAGCGGAACCTCGGCGCGACGATATCTCAAATGGCAGCTCTGAAGAGGCCACTTCGATGCAGCGAACCTCCGGTCTTGGCCGTCTGGAGCCAGTCGTCGCGGCTACGCCCGCCTCGTTGCTAGGCGAACGCGAGCGCTTGCGAGACAGGTCCGCCATGGAAAAAAACTGTCCGTACGGAACGGTACGGAAAGTCTACCGGAGACCGCTATGGACAGCGGTGGAATGAAGGCCTATATACGACCCGATTCCCATAATGGCATAGACAGCGGTGGATTGATGACCGGCCCAGCTAAGGGTGTAAGGGTCAAAAGCCCTTCGAGGCTTCGAATCCCTCTCTCCCGCCAACTTCCTTTCTCAGATCGTCTCACGACGTCTCAAAATCAACGAAAGCCTGGAAAACAGGCACTTTTGATTCTCACTCACTCACGAGGTCTCAGCCGCTTTCTTTGCTGTCTCAGTCTCCTGTTGGTACATTTGGGTTCTGGTGCATTGAGAGTCAGACCCTAGAATCCGGCCTTCCTTCGCAGGATGTGCCTAATGGACGAGAGCCATTGCTCGCGACCCGATATATCGTCGGCGTCGCTATTCCGTTGAAACGATTGAGCTTTGCGTCCGATGGTACATCACGTACCGACTGAGCTATCGGGACTTGGTGGCCATGATGGCCGAGCGCGGCATCGTCGTGTCGCACACGACGATCATGCGCTGGGTGTAGCGCTACGTCCCTGAATACGAGCGACGATGGGCGCGATTTGTGCGACCGGTGGATCCATCGTGGCGGATGGACGAGACGGCAGTTTCGGTGCGGGGCGGCTGGCATTACCTATACCGGGCTGTCGATCGTCACGGAAAGTCGGTTGATTCTGTGCTGCGCGGTGATGGCAGCAAGGAGGCTGCGCAGGGCTTCTTCCGCAACGCTGTGGCCTCTCTCTGGGGCAATACCGCGACCCATCGCGCGCTGCGTCAGTTAGGACTCGAGGATCCGCGATGGAAGTCTGTCACCGTGCGCGGCCGTCGCTACCTCAACAACATCGTTGAGCAGGATCATCGTGCCATCAAACAGCGTTGTGCATCGATGTTGGGCTTTAAGTCCTTCAGGACGGCGGCCGTGACCCTTGCTGGTGTGGAACTTGCGCACCGCATTCGCAAGCGGAAGTTCTCGTTCGGACCCCGGTCATCAGCGGCGGGTATCGTCACTCAAGCAGCTTTTGGACCGTGCGTTGGCGTAACGTCTAACCGTCGACCGAAACGAGAGGCCCATTATTTGCGCTCACTGCACCAGAACTCACAACCCAACATGCTGACAGAGACTGAGGTTTGTAACTTTAAGCATGTGCGTAACGCGCGAAAGGTTTCCGACGGTGGCGGCCTCAATTTGCTAATTAGGCCAAACGGGGGTCGGTACTGGCGTTACAACTACCGCTTCGAGGGAAGCAGAGAGCACTTGCGCTAGGGATCTATCCCGACGTTTCGCTCGGTCCAGCGCGGGCGCGTCACAAGGAAGCCAAACGCCAACTCGCCGCCGGGTTCGATTCGTCGATCTCGAAGCGAGCCCTGGGGAAACGAGCCTTCGGGGTCACTCGAATGACATTGCGGGATGTCTGACACGCGGCGACCACGTTATAGGTCGCATTGCCGAGTCACCTGCCGAAGCAACTCAAGCGTAGTCGACGGCTGCCGTGGCCTACTTTGATTCAATTGAGTTTAATGCTCGTCAAGCCTGCGCGACGAATTCGATTGGTGCATCATTTGTTGTCGACATCGCTCGCGAGCGAGTAGCTCGTGCTTCGACCCCCACCGGAGTCCTTGAGCAACGCGCCGCGCTCTACGAGATCCATGATGTCGCGGTAGGCTGTGTCCTGTGAGCTCTTTGTGAGCTTGGCCCATTTTGATGTCGTCAGCTTGCCCTCGAATCCGTCGAGCAACCTGTTCAGCACTTTGATCTGGCGTTCGTTCAGCGACTGTTGCGCAAAGCGGTTCCAGAAGCGCGCCTTATCTAGCACCACGCCCAGAGTGCCTTGCGCACCCTCGATCGCACGATGCAGGCACGATAGGAACCAGTTTTGCCATGGCGTGATATCGAGTGCAGCTTTCTGCGTGCGCTCGAGCATCGTGTAGTAGTCGCTTCGTTCGCGGAGGATCTGTGCTGACATGCTGTAGAAGCGCTGAGTGCTCCGTTCGGAGCGGGCGAGAGCCATGTCGGCGATCGCGCGCGCAATGCGCCCGTTGCCGTCATCGAAGGGGTGGACGGTGACAAACCACAGATGCGCGAGCCCCGCGATGAGAAGCGGGTCGGTGCTGCCGGGCGCTGCGAACCAGCCGAGGAAGCGGCCCATCTCTTCCGGGACGCGTGCGGCGGGTGGCGCCTCGAAGTGCACCTTTTGCCGACCGATTGGCCCCGAGACGACCTGCATCGGTCCGCCTTTGTCATCGCGCCAATTTCCAACTGTGATTTTCCGAAGTCCGCTTCGGCCCGTGGGGAACAGCGCGGCGTGCCAGCCGAACAGCCGGTCCATTGTCAGGGGCTGCGCATAGTGGGTGGTTGCGTCGAGCGTCATCTCGACGACGCCGTCGACATCGCGATCGTCCGATATCAGCCCCCCGACATCCATGCCGAGCCGCCGTGCGATCGAGGATCTGACCTGGCCGCTGTCGAGCTTTTCGCCCTCGATCTCACTCGAGCGGACAACGTCTTCGGTAAGCGTGCTCAGCTGCGCCTCACGGCGCAGCTCGAAGCCGAGGTGCTGCATCCTGCCTAGCAGACGGCCTTGCTCGCGGGAGACCTGCCCAAGCAGAGTGGTTAGGTCCCCGCTGTCCCAGGTCAGGTGTGGCCAGTTGTCCTGCTGCCAGATGTACATCTAATCTCCGCACAATGCGCGGAGATAGTGGCATCTATTCTCCGCATCGGCAAGCGCAATCTCCGCATTTCATGCGGATATTGAGCGGCCAATCTCCGCAAGTGTCTCATAGCCCAATTAATTCATGATGTTACGGAAACAAATCGCTCCCCGGTTGCGGTGCATTAACGGTCTGTATCTAGAATTAGTGCCTCTTTTCAGGAGGTTACATGACCGCAGCCCTGGCTCTCGATCCGATCTACCGGCGGCGGCGGTTCCCAGCCGAAGCTATTGAACTGTGTGTCCGCTGGTACCTCACGGCTCAGCTACCGAGACCTGGCGGCCATGATGGCCGAGCGCGGCATCTACGTGTCGCACACGACGATCCTGCGATGGGTTCTGAGATATGTCCCCGAGTACGAGAATCGGTGGGCCCGCCATGCGCGGCCGGTCAGCCCTTCCTGGCGCATGGATGAAACCGCAATATCCATCGGCGGACGCTGGCACTACCTCTACAGGGCCGTCGACAGACACGGAAAGTCCGTCGATCACCTGCTGCGCGCCGATATGAGCATGGAGTCCGCGCAGGCGTTTTTTCCGAAAGGCCGTGGCAACTCACTCGTCCAATTGGCCGCGCAAGATCAATCTGGACGGCAACACGGCGAGTCACCGCGCGCTGCGACTGCTTTGCCACGAGGATGTCCGCTGGCGGTCTGTCATTGTGCCGGGGCGACGTTACCTAAACAACATCGTCGAGCAGGATCATCGAGCGATCAAACGTCGTTGCGCCACAATGTTGGGCTTCAAGTCGTTCAGAACGGCCGCGATCTCACTCGCCGGCATTGAGCTCGCGCATCGCATCCGCAAGCAACAGTTCAAGGTGCTTCGGCGACGCCATCAGCGGCAAGAGTCTCTATACCACCTTTGGTCTCGGGCACTGACCTGAAGTCATAACGTCCCACAGTGAAATACCGTCAATGCACCAGAGCTCACTTTCACTGACGGAAAGTCGGCTGCGGCATCTCAAGCCCTGGTCAAGGGTGCGGAAGATCTCCGATGGCGGCGGACTGTACATGATGGTGGTGCCGACGGGTGGCCGGTACTGGCGCTATAACTTCAGGTATGACGGGAAGCAGAAGACGATCGCTTTAGGCATCTATCCTGACGTTTCGCTTGACCGGGCGAGGGCGCGGCACGAGGCTGCCCGGCGGCTGCTTGCGGCAGGCGTGGATCCGGCGCGGAAGAAGCGAGAGCTGCGAAATGCGCGGACCCGATCCTAGCCGAGCGTGTCCAGTCGCCGCCCAATAGGTTAGCAACGAACTGTCCGCGGTCCGCTGGCCAATGGCCCAATATGGCCAACGGACTAAACCGCTCGCGCGGTAGTGGTGGCTTCGATCCGGCGCCTGCAGTTGGCTGATTTCTGAGGCTCTGTTCGTATGTTGAGAGGCGAGGCATTCCGCCTCGCCTCTCAACAGGAGCAGAGCCATGAAGGATTCCACTCGAGAGATTTCTCCGCTGCGTCAACGGATGTTGGAGGACATGCGGCTACGCAAGCTGGCGCCGCAGACTCAGGCCTCGTATTTGCGCAGTGTTCGGCGACTGGCGGGATATCTGCGCCGTCCACCCGACACCGCCACGGTCGAGGATCTGCGTAACTTCCAGTTGCACTTGGTCGATCGCGGCACGGCCATTCGCGACGGGCAGCTCTGGGTCAACGGCGGACAAAGAGGTAACGGCGTGACTAGCGACAGGAACCAATGAGTCCGCAGACACCGCGAAGTTGTGGCGGTTCCTCTAAGGATCGATTCGAAACAACGTTTAAACTTTTCGCTGGACTGCTACTCGCCCTTAGTGCGGTCGGCGCCACGGCCACCGACCTGGCCTCTCCCGAAGGACTTTGGCAGCTGTTTGACTCGTCTGGAAGACCCGAGGCAACGATCCGTATTTTTTGCTCCAGCGTGTAAGCATGCTAAGGATGCGGGTCGGCTACCCGATCCAGCGCGGCCGGCATCGGCGGCGGACTTGTCGCCACATCCGGGGTTGGGAGTTGCTGCACCGTTTTCTCCCAGCCACCGCCCAATGCCCGATACAGCGACACG
>Ga0181537_10004465_pt1 | contig 11629 bp, 8 predicted proteins | sample PEATcosm2014_Bin_39_FD_119765 | JGI IMG/M metagenome (GOLD analysis project Ga0181537, IMG submission 119765) | Peatland microbial communities from MTU Mesocosm Facility, Houghton, MI, USA - PEATcosm2014_Bin23_10_metaG | ecosystem: Environmental > Terrestrial > Soil > Wetlands > Peat | place... | reverse complement strand
GGTATGCGTACCACGCACACCGCGCTCAGCAGCATCACGGCGGGCGTGACCACCATGATCACCCCGAGCGCGGCCCGCACGATGCCGCGATTGGCCTTGAGTGCCGTGACGAGGCGGGTGACCCTCGACTGGGCACCGGCGGCGCGGCGGATGCGAAAGCCACGACGTTCCGCCGCCCCGAGCAGCAGCAGCAGCGTCGCCATCACCCCCAGGTACAGCAGCGTCACGATGACGTCGGATTCGTAGCGCTCGAGAACGGCGAGAACCACCAGGGTGGCCTGCAGCAGGTAGATGATGACCACCGTCTCGTAGTGATCGAACCCAACCTGCATCAGGCGGTGGTGGATGTGATTGCGCGTCGCGCGGAACCAGTTCATCCCGCCGCGGACGCGCTGGTAGAGCACGGAGAGGATGTCGGCCAGCGGCACCCCGAGGATCAGCAGCGGCAGCGCGGCGCTCACGGCGCCGTTGGCGTCCTGCGTCAGGTACACGACCAGGAAGCCGAGCGTGAAGCCGAGCACCTGGCTGCCGCAGTCGCCCATGAAGACGAACGCCGGGTGGCTGTTGTACCGCAGGAAGCCGAATATGCCGCCGATGGTGGCGAGCGCAATGCCGACGATGAGCGAGTTGCCCGACAGGTAGCCGAGGATGGCGAGCGCGATGAGGCTCAGGATCGACTCGCCGCCGGCGAGCCCGTCCAGGCCGTCCGAATGGTTGATGGCATTGATCACGCCGATGAGCGCGAACATCGTGAAGGGCTTGCCGATCTGCGGCGCGAGCGCGCCGTCCACGAACGGCAGCCGCGAGACCCACAGGTCCCCGTAGTAGACGACGATGCCGACGGCAAACAGCTGCCCGATGAACTTCGGCCAGTGGCCGATCGTCTTCGCGTCATCCCAGACCCCGAAGGCGAACAGGGTGAGGTAGCCGATCAGGTACGACAGCACCAGGGGATCGGGGTTGAATACCAGCAGCAGCGGCAGCAGGCTGCCGAGCATGATGCCCCAGCCCCCGACGCGCGGGATCGGGGTGCTGTGCACCTTGCGTGCATCGGGCATGTCGACCAGGCCCAGGCGCGGCGCGAAGCGCCGCATGAGCGGGATCACGAGCATGCTGACCGCCACCGCGAGGGCGAGCTGGAAGAAGGGGTTCATCTTCAGTTAGGCAGGTAGTTGCGCAGCGTCGGCAGCATGCTGCGGGCGAAGTCGGTCATGCGCGCGTCCGCGAGCCCCTCGGTCTCGCTGGCATCGAGCGGGGTGATCAGGCGCACCAGCGCGCCATCGGTGCGGTTGCGCAGCAGCGCATCCTGGAGCAGGTACCACTTCACCAGGTATTCGTTGGTGATGTCGCGGCCGCGCTGCTGAAACCAGTAGTAGACGAGCTCGCGCTGCGCGCCCTGCTGGATGACTACGCGGTTCACGTGCAGGGCACCGGCGGGCCCTGCGACGCCGGAGAGCTCGCGCCGCGAGAAGTCAACGATGCGCCAGCCCCCGCCGGGCAGGCACGAACGCGGGGAATGCGCCGACTGGCCGGTGCGCTGGGAGGCGTAGTACGCCACGTAGAGGTTCACCGGCACCGCGGCCGCAGCGCCGGTTCCCGGGTGCACGTAGTCCGCGAGCACGTAGTCATCCAGCTTCAGGGTGTCGAGATAAATGCCCTCCAGGCGCTGGCGCTGGCCCTGCCATCCGCCAACCTCCTGCGGGAAGCTGCTGAACTCATCCCGCGCCGGCTGCAGTTCGACCCGCCTGGGCAGGGCACGCGCCGGCACCACGGCAGCCAGCAGGATGAGGAGCACCGCCGCCACCGGCCAGCCGAGCGTGCGCGGCCGCACCGCCGGCGCCTGCGCCCGCGGGGCCGCGAGGTCCCAGGCAAACAGCTCCCGAAACCCGCGCCGGTCGCCGCTCAGGCGCAGCAGCACCCAGCCCTCGAGCAGCAGCACCGCAAGACAGGCCATGAAGATTACCCAGCCCTCGAACTGGTGCACGAAGCCTTCCGCCTGCTCGATGCCGTAGCGGTCCACGAGCACGCCGATCACGCCGATGCGGAAGCTGTTCATGAGGACGGTGATGGGTACGGTGGAAAGGAACAGGCACCAGCGCATCCACGCGGCCCCCCTGAAGAGGTAGGCCACGATCGCCCCGAGGGTCAGCAGCGGGAAGAGGTAGCGCAGCCCGCTGCAGGCCTCCGCGACCTGCAGCTTGTAGTTGCCGAGGTCGATGACGTTGCCCTCGAGGAACACGCTCACGCCGAACAGGCGGATGAACGCCACGCCCAGCTGCGAGGAGATCAGCTGCAGCTCGGAGGAGAGGTTGTAGTAGAAGAAGTTCGGGATCGGGTTCATGAGGAACAGCAGCGCCAGGGGCACGAGCGCGATCCTGAACGCCTGCCAGCCCATGAGGGCGAGCGCGGCCCCCATGAGGACGATGACGAGCGCATAGGTGTCTATCGTGGTGATGGAGGCCAGGGTTCCCACGAAATAGATCGCAAGCCCGGCGAGCGCCAGCAACACGCCGGCCCAGGAGCTGTGGAACTCCGCCTCGCGCAACTGCTCGCGGCGCTGCCACAGCAGGTAAGCGCTCACCAGCGGGATCAGGAATCCGTGGCTGTATTCCTCCCGGTGCCATACGCCGTAGAGGTAGGCGAAGGTGTTCTGGAACAGCAGGCACAGGGCCAGCACGGCCACGAGCGCGATGCACAGCTGCTGGGGCGTGTAGCGATAGAGCGCCGCGGGCGGGTCTTGCTGCCTCTGGTCCACGCAGGAGCGCCTCAGCCGACGGCGCGCTCGGAGTGCGCCGGCGCCCGCAACTGCTCCTCGACGCAGGCACGGAACTGCTGCCGGAAGCGCTCCGCACCGAAGCGCTGCGCGCTGGCACGGATCTCGGCCGCGCCGTAGCGCAGCGGCCGCCGCTCGAACTGCCGGATCGCAGCCACCAGGGAATCGGGCGTCTGCTCGGCGAAGAACACCCCCGTGCGGCTCTCCAGCACCGACTCCGTCAACCCGCCCCTGCCATAGCCGATGACGGGCGTGCCGCACGCCTGCGCCTCGACCGGGGCGATCCCGAAGTCCTCCTGCGCGGCGAAGACGAAGGCGCGCGCCCGCTGCAGGTAGTCGCGCACCGCCTCCGGGGCCTGGTAACCGAGCATGCGGACATTGCGCCCCGCCAGGCCCCGCAGGCGCTTCAGTTCCGGGCCGTCCCCGATCACGATCAGCTTGCGGTCCGGCAGCTGCGCGAAGGCCTCGATGATCAGCTGCGTGCACTTGTAGGGCACCAGGCGCGAGGCGGTGACGTAGTAGTCCTCGCGGGGCGCGTCGGCGCCGTGGAAGAACTCGGTGTCCACGGGCGGGTAGATCACCTGCGCCTCGCGCCGGTAGGTCTTCCAGATGCGCCGCGCGATGAAGTGCGAGTTGCTGATGAAGCAGTCCACACCGTTCGAGGTGCGCAGGTCCCACATGCGCAGGTCATGCAGGAGCTTGCGCGTCACGAGTGAGCGCAGCCCGCGGGTGAGACCGTGCTGGCGCAGGTACTGGTGCTGCAGGTCCCAGGCATAGCGCATCGGGGAGTGCACGTAGCTCACGTGCAGCTGGTCCGGCCCGGTGAGCACGCCCTTGGCGACGCAGAAGGAACTGGAGATGACCAGGTCAAACCCGGACAGATCGAAGCTCTCGATCGCCAGCGGCATGAGCGGCAGGTAGTGGCGGTAGTAGTGGCGCGCCAGGGGCAGCCGCTGCAGGAACGAGGTATGTACCGTGCGCCCGCCCAGGAATTCCCGCTGCGCGGGCGGCAGGAAGTCCACGAGCGTGAACACCTCGGCCTGCGGATAGCAGTCGAGGATGCAGGCAAGCGTGCGCTCGGCGCCGCCCTTGACGACCAGCCAGTCATGGACCACCGCCACGCGCGGCGCGCGCGCCGCGGGCGGGAGTGCAGTTTTAAGGGAGATGATCGTACCCCATCACACGCGGAACCGACCGCAGCTATGCTATGCGTGCCGAGATGACAGTCGGGTGACGGCCGTATTGCGTTTAGGTTGAAGGCCGCAGCAGCTCCTCGTAGAAGGCCTCGCTGCGGCGCGCGGACTTGTCTATTGTGAAATGCGCGAGCACGTGCTCGCGGCCGGCCGCCGCGAGTCGCCGTGCCCGCTCGGGCTGCGCGAGCAGCTGCGCCAGGGCGTCCGCGAGCGCTGTGGCATCGCCCATGGGCACCAGTACCCCGGTGCGTCCGTCCTCGATGATCTCGCGTGCCCCGCCCCCATCGGTTGCGATCACGGGCAGGCCCGCCGCCAGCCCCTCCGTGATCACCTGGCCAAAGGGCTCGGGTATCGTGCTCGCGTGCACCAGGATGTCGAGGGTCCGCAGCACCGGCGGGACGTCACGGAACCCGAGGAACTCGACCTCGGCCTCGATGCCGAGGGCGGCGGCCTGGCGGCGCAGCTGCGCCTCGAACGCATCCTCCCCGAACAGCGCGGATCCGACGATGATGAAGCGCGCGCGCACGCCACGGCGCAGCAGCTGCGCGGCGGCCTCGAGGAACACGTGCTGCCCTTTCCAGGCGGTGAGCCGGCCGACGATGCCGATGCGCGCCGGGTTGTTGCGCGGGGGCGGCCCGAAGCTGCGCGCGACGTGCTCGGGCGTGAGTCCGTTGGCGATGACCGCGGTGCGCATCGCCCGGCTCAGCCGCAGCGTTGCGAGCGTGCTGCCCGAATTGGCCACCACGGCGCGTGGCAGGTGCCGCGCCAGCAGGCGCAGCAGCCACACCGAAGAGCGCGGCAGATAGCGCTCGTCAATGCGGTCGTGCACGTGCCACACGAGCGGAATCCCGCACAGGCGCGCCGCCACTGCGCCGTACAGGTCGGCCTTCAGGGAGTTGGCATAGATCAGGTCCACCCCGGTGCACCGGGCAAAGCGGCCAACGCGCCAGGCATAGCGGCACAGCGCCCCAAGCGAGCGCACCTGTCGCAGCAGCCCAAGGACGCCAAGGGAGTCCTTGCGCACCTGCCGGATGCGCTCGTTCATCGGCAGTACGTGGGTCTGGATGCCCTTACCCGACAACAGCTCCCGCAGCGGCCCGTCCTCGGCGAGCATCACGATCGGCTCGACGCGCGAGGGATCAAGCGCGGCGAGGAGCCCGGCGAGGGCCAGCTCTGCGCCGCTCAGGCGGGCGGTGTGGTCGAGGTACAGCACGCGGATGGGCCGACCGACCAGTGGGGCTTGCGTCATGCCGGCCTGCCTCGACCGGCTCAGTGTCCGTACACGGCCAGCACCCTGGCTGCCACCACCGGCCAGTCGAAGTTTTCGCGCACGTAGCGCGCACATGCGTGCGCGGAAGGCAGCGCGTCCGGATTTCGTAACGCATCGCTGATTCCGGAGGCGAGACATCCCGGGCTCGCCTCGGGCAGCACCAGGGAGGGGTCCAGCGGAGCAACCGTCTCGGGCAGGCCCCCGACCGGGGTGACCAGCACCGGCGTCCCCGCGGCGAGGGACTCGATGGTCGAGAGGCCAAAACCCTCCAGCGCCACCGAGGGCACGACCGAGAGGTCACAGGCGCGGAACAGCAGCGGCAGGTCATCGTCCGCCACGAATCCGAGCAACCGCACGTGACGGGTGAGGCCACGCGCCTCGATCCGCTGCGCGAGCTCCTGCGCCATCTCGCCGCGCCCGGCGATCAGCAGCAGCGCATCCGGCACTGCCTTCCTGACCTCGTCCATGGCGTTGACCAGCCCCTCGAGGCCCACGCGCCGCACCAGACGCCGCACCGCGACCACCAGCGGCCGGTCGGCAGGCAGACCGAGCTTCGCACGCGCCGCCGCGCGTGACTCAGCGAGGCGGTACCTTGCGGCCTCGACGCCCCCGGGGATCACATGGATACGCTCCGGGGCGATGCCGAACTGCCGCTCGAGCACCTGCGCAAATGCCGAGGAGAGCACGATCAGCCGGTCAGCGCGGCGGTAGACCAGAGCCTCGATCGCGCGCTTGGTGACGATCCCTGCCCCGCGTTCCTGCTCACTGCGCGACTCGCTGGCCCAGGGACCATGGAAATGGAACACGAAGGGGCGCTCGCGCAGCAGATCGAGGATCGGCAGCGCGTAGAGCGAGAAGTGCGCCGCCACGACGTCGACGTCCCCGGCCTCGAGGGCGTGACTCACCGCACGCCGGCAACCGCGCAGGCGCCCGAGCACCGATGCCTCGCGGCGTTCGAAGAACGACAGGTTCTGCGGCGCACCCTGCTCGGCCGCCGCGCTGCCGGCAACAAGACCGCGCACCGCGACGCCCTGCTTCGGCAGACTCCCGAGGAGCCCGGCGTACATGCGATTCAGGCCGCCCGGCTCCTCGCCGAACCACCCCATGCCGATTTTGAGAATGCCGGTCAATGGTCCTCGGAGTGCGGGACTGCCCGCCTTGCTACGGGTATCCCCGTGCCCACGCGCACCCGGCGCCCGGGCAGCCGCCACAAGCTACGGGCCGAACGTTACAGGCAGTGGACAGCCGGGGTCGGCACACGCCCTGGCCCATAACAAAAGTGTCACCGAACACTGCGATTGTCGCTCGCGTCTCCGGACAGAAAGTGACCCCGTGAAGCGCATCCACCCTGAGCCGCAGTGGCCCGAGTCCTGGAAGGCCTCCTACGAATACGACCTCCAGGAGGTCTACGGCGAAGTGACCAACCGCGGCTACTGCTATGCGTACGAGAACCGGCGTCGCCAGACCCTGCGTCTGCTGGCGGAGGCGCTGCCGCCGGGCGCGCGCATCCTCGATATCGGCGCGGCGCAGGGCAACTTTTCCCTCGCGCTCGCGGAGATGGGTTTCGAGGTCACCTGGAACGACCTGCGCGCCGAGCTTGCCGACTACGTGCGCCTCAAGCACGAACGCGGTGCGCTGCACTTCGCACCCGGGGACGCCTTCGCGCTGCAGTTCCCGCGACGCTTCGACGCGGTGCTGATCACGGAAATCATCGAGCACGTGGCACACCCGGATGAGTTCCTGGCAAAGACCGCAGAGCTGCTGGCACCGGGGGGCTTCATCGTCATGACGACTCCCAATGGCGCCTACTTCCGTAACCCGCTGCCGCGCTTCTCCGATTGTCCGGACCCGAGTGTCTACGAAAGCGTCCAGTTCAAGCCCGACGCCGACGGGCACATCTTCCTGCTGCACGCGGACGAGGTCGCGCAGCTCGCCGCAAGCTCGGGGCTGAGCATCGACCGGCTGCTGCTCTTCACCAACCCCCTCACGAATGGCCACATCAAGCTGCGCTACGCCCTCGGGCTGCTGCCGCGTCCCCTCGTGGAGCGCGTGGAGAGGCTCAGCCAGCACCTGCCCCGCGCGCTGGCGAGGCGGATGATGGTGCAGATGGCGGTGCGCCTTCAGAAGCCCGCGGCGTCCGCGGCGCGTGCGGACTGCGTCGCCGCCTGAGGCGTCTCGTTCTCCAGCACGAAGGTGCGGATGTACTCGCCCTCGTGCATCAGATAGTCCCCGCTCGGCACTTCCAGCAGCACGCGCGAAACCGGCCGGTTGAACGGGGGCGCATCGAGGAACACCCCCGAACCGTCGTAGATGCGAACGTCCTCGCCGCAGGGCTTGTCCTGGTTGCGGCTGCGCAGCGCGTGGGCGGCGGGAAAATGCTCGGTGACAATCACGTAGCGGTAGCCTCGCGTGTTGTGCAGCACCTGGGCGATCTGCTGGTTGGACAGGTGCTGCAGCACCTGGCGGATGAGGCAGACGTCAGCCTCCGGCAGCGCGTCGCGGGTGATGTCCAGACGCTCAAAGCGCACGTGCTCACCCCCATGGCGCGCACGGTGGCTGGCGATCAGGCTCTCGACCACGTCGATCCCGGTGTAATCGAACCCCTCCGCTACCAGCTGCGAGCCGACCCGGAAGTCACCGCACCCCAGGTCCGCCACCCGCTGCAGGTTGCGCTCACGCAGGAATGCGCTCACCGCGCGCGCATAGCGGTCGGCGTGCTCGGCGGTCGAGCCGCTGCCGGAGTGGAACGCGCCCTGCTCCCCGCCCCAGCGGTTGTGCTGATAGATCTCGGTGAAGATCTCGCCGGCCTCGCGGCCGCGGTTGCGGCGCCGTATGGCCGCCGCACGGCTGCGGCGCAGCAGTCGCTTGACCCCACCGGGCATGATGCGCCCGAGGCGCGCCTTCATTTGCGTCCACATTGCGGAGTCCTCAGCTGACCGCATGACCCGTTCCTGCGCCTGCACTGGCCTCATCGCTGCCCTGCTCGAGCAGCTCCCGATACAGCTCAAGGTAGCGGCCGCACATGACATCCCAGGAGTTCTGCAGCGCCACCCTGCGGGCCGCCTGCCCCATGCAGCTCAGTCGCGCCGGATCTGCCAGCAGCGCGTTCAGTACCTCGGCGAGCCGCGCTGCGTCCTCGGTATCTGCAAGGAGCGCGCTGCATTCGGCGGTCAGCAATTCCGCGCCCCCGGTGGCGCGCGCGGTCACGATGGGCAACCCGGACGCGGCTGCCTCGAGCAATACCAGCGAGCACGCCTCGTAGCGCGAGGGGAAGACGAAGATGTCCGCACTGCGCATCAGCTGCGCCACGTCGCGCCTGAAACCGAGGAACACCACGCGTCCGGCAAGCCCGAGTTCCGCGGCCATGCGTGGATAGGGGCTGCCGGCGAGCCCGCCGGCCACGAGCAGCGTAGCGCCCTGAACGCGCGTCATCGCCCGCAACAGGGTGTCGAGGTTCTTACGCGGGGTCTTGAGGTCCCCGGTGAACAGCAGCAGCCTGCCGGCAGGAAGCCCGAGGCTCTCCCGCACGCCATGACGCGGGGCGAACTCCGCGACGTCCACACCGTTGGGGATGACGTGCAGGGCTTGCGTGTCGAAGCCTGCGGCCACCAGCTCTCCGCGCACCTGCTCGGACACTGCGACGAGGCAGCGCGCGCGCCGGTACGCCCAGCGCTCCAGCCAGCGTCCGCTGAGGCTGTACAGCAGCTGGTAAAGTCCATAGGCATCGCGGCGCAACCGCCAGGTGTGGAACGGATTACGCACCCAGGCTGCGTGCACGAAGTGCGAGCTGCTGACATCCACCGCCCCCCAGCTCACGAAGCCGTTGCCGTGCACGAGGTCCACTTCTTTGCGGTGACGCCACAGCCAAAAAGCCGTCCCGAGTGCGAATGCCTGGTTTTGCAGCAGGCTTCCCGGGAGCCCCCCGGTGCCGATGTGCACCACGCGCGCACCCGGGTGCGCGGCCAGCTCCGGGGCGACGGCGCTTGCGAGCAGCCAGACCGTGTGGCCGGCCTCGAGGGCGGCGCGCGCGAGCTCGTAGTTCACGCGCCCCTGCCCGTCTCCCTTGACGAACCTATGCGTGATGAGGGCCAGGCGCACCGGCGCTGCTCCCAGGGCTCTGCCTGCTCTCTCGCGACAGGCGATCCATAAGTCCGATCTGGAACCACAGCAGCGCCGACACGGAGTACTCGGCGCCGATCAGCCAGCCTCCGAGGGTCCCGAACAGGCTACCCACCAGTGCGAGCGCATAGGGTTCGCGGCTGCGGCGCCACCAGCCCACGGCACCGGTCAGCACCAGGGTCACGATCGCCAGGTACAGCACCCCCCCGAGCACCCCCACCGCGATCATCACGTTCGCAAGATCGACCTCGGCGTTGAGGATATGGCCGCCGTATTTCTCCGCCGCCTCGGTCGTGGCGCCGAGCCCGAGCCCTGCAGGGTTCTTGATGCCACTCATGATCCCGTCCTCGAGCATCTGCAGGTGCCCGGTGGCGGTGGATTTCTCCTGGTTGGCTGGATCGAGTAACCCGTTAACCTGGCGGTCCACCAGAGGCGCCACCCGGTCCCCGAAGCGCCCGCCCTGCAGCACTGCCAGAGCCCCGATGAGCAGCGCCGCCCCGATCAGCGCGGCCAGGGTGAAGCGCGGCAGCCACGACACCACGCTGCGCGCCGCGATGGCCCACACGACCATCATCGCCAGCAGCACCATGAGGACCGGCCCGCGGGCTGCGGACAGGAAGATCGCCGCCAGGAACAGCGGCAGCAGCAGGATCACGCGCGAGCGCCGGCTCATCCACAGGGCAAACACCGTCGCGGCCGACACCACGAGGTAGCGCTGGTACTCCGCGCTCGAGTTGAAGAAGCCGATCGAGCGCACGATATCGTCGGAGATGTAGAGCGCCTGGTAGCCGACCTGCTGGACCCACTGCTGCTCGAAAGCCAGCAGGCCGAAGTGGATCTGGTAGAGCCCGAGCCCCATTGCCGCAACCCCGACCCCGATGATCACCCCTGTGAACTGGCGCACGAACTGTGCGGATGCGAAGGCACGGGCCACCCAGAACCACAGCAGTGGAGCTATATAAAAGAGTGCCCCGGCGAGCCCGATCTGCACTCCCCCCTGGGCAGGATTGAACATCTCGATGCCCATGAGGGCCATCAGCATCAGCAGCAGCCATGACACGGGGGTTGAGGGGGCCGAGCGGCCGCGCAGCAGCGCCTGCCCGAGCATGATCACCGCGACGACCGGGGCCACCAGCAGCAGCGGGTCGCTCGTGGGGTAGCCCTCGAAGTACCCGGCGTAGCGGCGGAAGTCCCCGAGGACGGCGAGGAACACCATGGTGGCCGCGATCGCGCCGCGCTGGCTGTAGAAGGAACAGGCGACGAGCGTCAGGGTGAGGAGCAGCGCGGTGATGTAATGACCGTGGTCCGAGCGCAGGAGGTATGGCAGGGGCGCGGCGACCAGCGTGAGGGCCGCGATGCACGCTGCGATCTCGGACGACGCACCGCGCTTCGCCTGCTGCCGCGCGGGGCGCGCGCGCACCGCGACCGTGAGCACGGGTGAGCCGCTGTTCAGCACGACCGCAGCACCTGCCAGCCCGGACTGCGCAGCGCAGCGAGTGTCGCGTCCGGGTCCCGGGTTGCAAGGTAGCTCGGGGACTCCCAGCGGCGGTCGATGCGCGGCGCGGCGCTCCCCGGCGTCAGGTTGGGCCCGAAGAGTGAGTAGCCGATGCCGAAGATCGAGTAACCGTGTTGCGCAAGCATGGCATGCAAGGGACTGCGCTCGCAGTCATGCGCCTCGTAGACGATGTTCGCGATGCGCTGCACCTCGAGGAGGCGCTGGGCGCCGGCGAACACTTCGGCCTCGAAACCCTCTACATCGACCTTCATCAGGCGGATCTCGCCATCCACGAGGAGGCCATCGAGGCGTGCCACCCTGACCTCGAGGCCAGCGCTGTCACCGCTCGGGGTTGCGCCCGGCCGGGCAACCATGGTGGAGGTGCCTTCATTGGCGCCGAAGCCCTCCGGTTCGAACAGCCGCGCGTAGCCGTCGTGGCGCCCGAGAGCGCAGTCGTGCAAACGCACGCTTCCCCAAGACGGGCTGCTCAGGCGCCCGACGTTGCGGTGCAGCCGTGCAAGCACCCGTGGATGCGGCTCGAAGGCATCGACCGCCCCTGCGGGCCCGACCCTTGCCGCGCACAGGCTCGTGAGATAGCCGATGTTCGCGCCCACGTCCACGGCGCGGTCCCCCGGGCGCAGCAGGCGCCACACGGTCTCCGATACCGCGATGTCGAATATGTTCTGGCGGATCAGCTCCTGGCCGATCACCTCGCGCGCGTTGACCTCGAGCACCGCACCCCAGGGAAGCCGCACGAGCGGCGCATCCACTGCTACGGC
>Ga0181537_10004464_pt1 | contig 11629 bp, 7 predicted proteins | sample PEATcosm2014_Bin_39_FD_119765 | JGI IMG/M metagenome (GOLD analysis project Ga0181537, IMG submission 119765) | Peatland microbial communities from MTU Mesocosm Facility, Houghton, MI, USA - PEATcosm2014_Bin23_10_metaG | ecosystem: Environmental > Terrestrial > Soil > Wetlands > Peat | place... | reverse complement strand
CGAGGCCCGGGGCGTGTGGCCGCGAGGGCGGACGGGCCAGGTCAGCGGCGCTCTGCCGAGCGCCGCCACGGGGCAAGAAGGGACGCGGGCACAATTTGTCCCGCTCGACCCGCGTTGTCCCGCGTTGTCCCGCGTTGTCCCGCGTGCGATTTTTTTTGGGAATATGCGGGACAGGTGTTTGCACACTGCCAAAGGTGCTTGCGCACGGCCACCAAGCCTGCACCCAGCAGGCGGGGCCTGCACCCAATATGAAGCAGGAACGACGCGCGGGGCGCGGGGTGCCGGTCAAGGTTGGTCGCACCCGGTCGCACCCGGTCGCACCTGGTCAAACCAAAAAAAAGTTAAAAAACGGCAGCGGACGGGACTGGTTCTCGCGAAGGACGCGAAGGTGGCGAAGGAAGAAGGGAGGGTGTGCCAGTGTTTCCACGCGGGCGCTGTGCCGCTTTGTGCCGCTTTGTGCCGCTTAAGGCGAGAATGATGGTTCGGGAAACGTGCGCTGCCATGAGCCCGAGGAACCGGACACGCTGAAGCGTGGACTCCAAACGGGCAGCGGCGAAGGCCTTAAAATAGGCTTGAAAATGGGCCGGTTTGGGAGGAGGGTACGGTCAGCCTTGGAATTGAAATGAGCAGCCAGAACTATGAGGTCGTCCGCGGCACGGTCATCCTGCTGGTGTTCGCGCTGGCGATTGGCTGGTTCCTGTGGCGCTGGCTGAAGGGCAGCCGCGATCCGGCGCTGCTGATTTTCCGGTGGATTTTGACGGCGGCCGCGCTTTACGGATTGTGGTGCGGCGGGTCGCAGTCCAAGCAGGACCTGGAGCAGGGAAATCCGGCGGCGTTCCTCGCGATTTTGTACGCGCTGCTCGGAGGCTTGTTCCTGGCGCTCATCTGGGTGCCGGTGATGGGCGAGGCGGTGGGGCGCAAGTTCGGCGCGCTTTACGACGGCGGCGACGAGCAGGTGGATCCCAAGCCCTTTTATTCCGTCTTTCACACCAAGCGCACGCAGGGAAAGTATTTCGAGGCGCTGGCGGAGGTGCGGCGTCAACTGGACAGGTTCCCGACGGATTTCGAGGGCCAGACGCTGCTGGCGGAGTTGCAGGCGGAGAAGTTGAACGACCTGCCCGGCGCGGAGGTGACGATTCACCGGTTGTGCGCGCAGCCCGGCCATCCGCCGATCAACATCGCCTTTTCCCTGAACAAACTGGCGGACTGGCATTTGAGCCTGGCGAAGGACCGGGACGCGGCGAAGAAGGCGCTGGAAAGAATCATCGAGCTGCTGCCGGATTCGGAGATGTCCCTGCAGGCGTCGCAACGCATCGCCCGCCTCGCGGACACGGAGACGCTGCTCGCGCCGCATCAACGGCAGAAGGTGGTGATGAAGAAGGGCGTCGAGAATCTGGGATTGCTGCGGGCGCAGGACCATTTGAAGCCGGCGGAAACGGACCCGGGCGTGGTGGCCGCGGAATACGTGAAGCACCTGGAGTTGCATCCGCTGGACACGCACGCGCGGGAGAAGCTGGCGGTCATTTACGCCGGGCATTTTCACCGGCTCGACCTCGCGCTGGACCAGTTGGAGCAACTGGTGCAACAGCCGAATCAACCGGCCAAAAATGTCGTGCACTGGCTGAACCTGATGGCGGACCTGCAGGTCCAGGAAAATGTGGATGTGGAACTCGTGCGCGCGAATTTGCAGCGCATTGTGGACGCTTACCCGGACATGGCGGCGGCGACGACGGCGCGGCGGCGCATCGAAACCTTGCGGTTGGAACTGAAGTCGAAGGAAAAAAACCGGCAGGTGCAGATGGGCGTTTACGAGCAGAACATCGGGCTGAAACGCAGGACGTAGGCGGCCGCAACCGGGCCGCAAAATCAAAGGGGCAGCATGACACTGATGGTGGTTCCGTGGCCGGGGCGCGATTTGATTTTCAATTCGCCGCGGTGGGTTTCGACGACGCGCCCGACGATGGCGAGGCCGAGGCCGGTGCCCTTGGTCTTGGTGGTGAAGAGCACGGAACTGAAGGCGCGGCGGCGTTGTTCGTCGGTCATGCCCTCGCCGGTGTCCTTGAAATCCACCACCACGCGGGCGGTCTTGCCGCCGTCCTTGACCGGCTCCTTGCGGGAAGTGACGGTGAGCTTGCCGCCTTCGGGCATCGCCTCCGCGGCGTTGAGGATGAGGTTGAGGAACGCCTGCTCGAGTTGCGTGGCGTCGGCCATGACGGACGGGAGGTTGGGATCGAGCTCATGCAGAAACGCGATTTTCTGGTGGCGCAATTTGTGGCGGACCAGCAGGCCCAGTTCGCCGATCAATTCGTTCAAGTTCACCGGGGCGAAGGTGGGTTCGGTGGTGCGCGCGAAGGCGAGAATCTGGTCCACGATTTTGCCGAGGTGCTCGATTTTCTCGCCGAGGATTTCCGCGTCCTTCCCGCGCGGATCGCCCTGGGGAAAGCGCAGGTCCAGCGAGTGATAAAGCATCTTCATCACCGTGAGCGGATTTCGGATTTCGTGGGCGACCTCGGCGGCGAGCAGTCCCAGCGCGGAAAGTTTTTCGTTCTGCCGCAACTGTTCCTCGACGTCCACGATGCGTTCGTAGAGCCGCGCCTTTTCGATGGCCAGCCCGGAAAGTTCCGCCAGCGCGGAAAGGATGCGGATTTCCTCGTTGGAAAACTTATACGGCCGGCCGGTGTAGATGTTCAGGGCGCCGATGGCCTCGCCCGCGAATATCAGCGGCACGCTGAGCAGCGCCACCAGGCCCTCGCGGCGGGCGACGCCGGTGCTCTGGTAACGGCTCGAGGTCTGGACGTTCTCGACCTGGATGGGTTTGCGCCGGCGGACGACGATGCCAACCAGGCTTTCCGAGGCGCTCAGGCGGGGCTTTTGCAGGTAGGGCTTGCCCGCGCCCCAATGTGCCCGCAGATCCAGCCATTCGCGGGATTCGTCGAGCATCAGCAGCGAACACATCTTGGCCTGCATCATCAGGCACGCCTCGCGGGTGATGACTTGGAGCGCGTCATCGAGGTTCAACGCGGAATTAATGGTCTGCCCGACGCGCGCCAAAGTTTCGAGGAGCCGCGCCTTGAGGCGCAATTGCTCGTAGAGCCAGGTGTTGTGGATGACCTTGGCGGCGGACAGCGACAACGCTTCGAGCAATTCCTGGTCGGCGGCGGTGAAGGCGTCCTTGCGGTCGGAATCCACGTTCAACACGCCGCGGATGTCGCCCATGACCACGAGCGGCACGGCCAGCTCAGACGTCACGTTTTGCCGGACGCGGACGTAACGCGGATCCGCGGAGACGTCCCCGGAGCGCACGGCAAGGCCCTTGCGCGCAACCCAGCCGGTGATGCCTTCGCCGACGCGCAGCTTCAGTTCCGCGGCATTGGGCGGCAGGCCCACCGAGGCGTGGATTTCCAGAAAGCCGGACGTGGGATTGATGAGCACGGCGGAGCCGCTGGAGGCGTTGGTGACGCGGACAGCCTGGTCGACGATGAGCTGGAGCGCTTCCTGGGGGTCGAGCGTGGAATGGATGACATTGCCGACCTGGTAGAGCAGTTCGAGCCGGGCGCAACGGGCCTGGAGTTCTGTCAATTCGTCGCTCATTGCTGGTTGTTACCGCACGCGCATTATCAGCCAGATGGCCGCGATGCTGAAAGAAATATTCGGGAACCATGCCGCGAGCCAGGCCGGCAGATAACCGCCGGTGCCCAGCGCCAGGCCGAGCTTCAACAGCACGAAATAAATGAAACAAATCATGATGCTGCCCGCGACGCCCGCGAACAAGTTGCGCCGGCCGGACGCCGCGCCGAACGGGATGGCAATCAACACCACCACGAGACACGTCCACGGCGCGGCCAGCCGGCCTTGCAATTGCGTGTGCAGCCACCATTTGGTTTTCGCGGTGAGATTCGTCGGGTGCAGGTCGAGGTAATCCAGGATTTCGGCGATGGGCACTTCCGTGGAGTCGAGCGACGGCTTGGCGAAACGGCTGGCGAACTTGATTTCGCGTTTCACCTGCTCGGGCGTCTCGGTGAATTCCGGCATCGCCAGCAGGTTGGTCTGCTCGATCTCGGCGGGCTCCGCGCCCGGTTTGGCGCCGTATTCCACGACATTGAGAAAGGTCCAGACGCCGTTGGTCCAAACGGCCTTGTCGGCGCGGAGCATCAATTCATCGCCCGCGGCGGAAGTCCACCACACGGAGGGCGCGGTCATGGCGTAGGTGCGCCGGTCGAAACTGCCGTAGCCCCATTTGTGGCCGTCGCGCGTGTTGTTGAAACCGCCGCTGCCCGTCACCTCGCCGCCGGGCGCGCCGGCGCGCTGCGGCTGATGACGCGCCATGATTTCGTCCTCCCGGTCGGAGCCGTTGGGCGCCCAATATTCGTTCATCACAAACAGCATCGGACTGAGCAGCAGGCCGACGGCCAGATACGGCGCGCAAATGCGCATCAAGCTGACGCCCGCCGCGCGAATCGCGGTCAGTTCGTTGTGGCGGGCGTGATTCGTGAGCGTGTAAAGCAGCGACAGCAGCAGCGAAATCGGCAGGATGAGCACCAGCAATTCCGGGAGCTTGACGACGTAAAGCTCGGCCACGTCGCGCAGCGTCAAGAAGTTTTCCTGGTAACGGTTGAGGGACGAGATCAAGTCGAAGGCGATCCAGAAAACCAAAAAGCCGCCCAGGCAATAACCGAGCGGGATCAACAGTTCGCGCAACAGATAACGGTCAAGCAGGCGCATTCACGGTGCAAAGTAACGGCGCGGTCTCCCCAAGGCAAGCCGGGGGATGGCCGCCTTCCGTCTTTCACAACGGATACGGGCCGAGCCTGCTCACTTCGGTCCGGCTTTTTCAACCGCCATTTCCTTCAAGTACGCCACCACATTCGTGATGTCCTCGTCGGAAAGAACCTCGCGTCCAAACGCGGGCATCTTGCTGCCCTCCCACGAGCGGATGGACTTGGGATTGCGGATATACCGCGGCAGGATCGGTTCCTGGAGATACTCCGTGGGGTTGAGCGGCAGATTCAGGTCGGGCCCCACTTGCGACGGCCCTTCGCGGTTGATCGTGTGGCAGGCAAAACAGGTTTGCTGAAACAATTTCAGGCCCCGGACGACCCGGGCATCTTCCACATGCTTGGGAAACATTTTCGGATAAAGTTCCGCGAGCGTGCCCTTGATCTCGAACGCCGTGATCTGATACGGCCATTCCTCCGGCAGGATGCCGGACAATTCAGGGTCCAGCCACACCAGATAAAACGGGCCCGCGCTGCCGATGGACGGTTTCTTGGGCAGGTCGGGCCATTTGGATTTGGGATCCTCAATCGCAACATACGCCTTCGACCGGCCGGGACCGGCGCCCGTGATCCGCTCCTTCGAGATGGAGGCGACAAATCCGTCCAGGCAACAAAACTGGACGACACCATCGTCGCGCAGGTGCGCTTCGGCAAGAAGGGCGGCAGCGGGGACGGCCTGATAATGCATCTCGCGGCCGTGATAAGCCAGGTCACGCTTCACCGTGATGGTCTCGAGGTCCGGCCGTTTCAGCAATTCGGTCGCGGTGTAACTCCTCGCGCCCACCGTGAGTGTGGGCTCCGGCTGCGCCACCGCCACGGAAACGCCCAGGAGACAGGCCGCAAAAACGCAAACGGCTTTCATCCGGCTCAGATTACTCCAGCCGTTGTGGAAACAAAAGCCTCCCACCTTCAAAACGTAAGATCATCGCGCGTCGTGCCGAGGGCACTTAGGGTTACACCTGATAGCGACACCCGACCGATGATGCCATTGTGTGCCTGTAAAAACGACAAACCAAAAAACAAATATATTTATGAAAAAATTCATCCTCTCCTTGCTCGCCGTCGCTGCCCTCGTATCGATAACCGGCTGCGCCACTCCGCCTCCGACCACCACGACCAGCACGACCGTCTCTACGCCCGCCGTGCCCGCCGTGCCCGCCACGACCACCACCACCACACAAACCCAGTAACAGTTGCCGCCAACCGCCGCTTTGGTGTTGTGGGCCCAAAGCTTTCCACTTACGGCTCACGGCTCACGGCTCCTCTCCAACGAATCCTTGCTGTCGAAGGCACCACCTGCATTCACGGAGCGCGTAATCAGGGAGCGCCGGGGCCGAGATAACCGGCCAGCGGACAATCCTTCATTTGCTTCAAGCCTTCGACCACGGCGTCGGCGTTCAACCGCGCGCCGGCCTTGGTCGTGTGCTGGCTGTCCACAAAATCCTTGGCGCCCTGCTCCTGGCCGAGCGCATCGAAACGATCCGCCGCCAGATGGTTCAGGTCCAGGAAGAGCGCGCCGCTGGATTTGGCGGCGTCGGCCGCCCATTGCGCGTAACCGTCGAACCCGCGTTTGATCTTCCCGTCAATCCAGGTGTTGCGCGGAACCGGCGAGCACAGAATCACCGTCGCGCCCCTGGCCTTCGCGTCCTTCACATACTGCCGCAAATACCAGCCGTAAGTGTGCACGGTTTTCTTTTTGTCACCGAGGCCGACCTGGGTTGTTTCCTCGCCGCCGCCGGTGATCGTCGTGCGGTCGGGATAGTTCGTCGAATTGGCGCTGTCATTATGGCCGAACATGATGAGGACGAAATCGCCGGGCTGCACCCGCTCCAGAATTTTCGCCCACAAACCTTCCTCCATATAACCGCGGCTGCTGCGGCCGCCGGCGGCTTCGTTGTAAACGTGGATTTTCGCCGGATCAAACCGCGGGATGATCTCGTAACCCATGCCCCACGGGCCGCGATCGCCGGGCGGCTTTCCAGTCTTCGTGATCGAATCACCGACCAGAAACAGCGCCGGATGCAGCGTGGCCGGCGGCGCATTCGAAGCCGCGGGTTCCTGGGCGCCGGCAATCCCGGCGATTGCAAATGCGGGCACCAGGAAAATCAAAGCCTGCAAACGGAGCGTGAGAAAATGATCCTTCATGGGGCGTCGTCCTGATCTCTGCCGTGACGTTGTGGTATTGCCTGCAATCCTCACTCCTTGATCAACACCAGCAGATCCTTGCTCTCGACGGTGTCACCCACCTTCGCGTGGACTTCCTCGACGGTGCCGTCGCAGGGCGCGTAAAGCGTGGTTTGCATCTTCATCGCCTCCAGCGTCAGCAGCTTGTCCCCCTTCACCACCTTCGTGCCCACGCCCACGGACAGCATCGTCACCAGCCCCGGAATCGGCGCGCCCACCTGCGCCGGAATCGCCGGGTCCGCCTTCGCGCGTTCCTTCACGCTCGACGCCACCGACCGATCCACCACCGTCGTCTGCCGCGCCACGCCGTTCAACTCGAACAACACCGCCCGCCGCCCCTCCGGATCCAGCGACCCCACGTTGATGAGCCGGATGAACAGCGTCTTGCCCGCCTCGATGGTCACCGAGATTTCCTCGCCCTGCTTCAGCCCGTGAAAAAACGCGGACGTCGGCAGCACGGAAAGCTCGCCGTATTCGCGCGTGAACCGGGCAAACTCGTTGAACACCTCCGGATACATGAAATGGCTGTAAAGATCGTCGTCGGACACCTCGTGCTTGAGCTTGGCGGACAGGTCGGCGCGGACTTTCTTCAAATTCGCCGGCGGCAATGACTCGCCGGGGCGGCCCTTGAGCGGTTTGCGTTTGCCGAGCACGACGTGCTGCAGCTTCTTCGGCCAGCCGCCCGCCGGCCGTCCCAGCCCGCCCTGGAGCATGTCAATCACCGACTCCGGAAACGGCGTCCCGCCGGGTTCCAGGTTCAGCACGTCGGCGGGCTTGATGCCGCGCGTGACCAGAAACATCGTCATGTCGCCGACGACCTTGCTGCTGGGCGTCACCTTCACGATGTCGCCGAACAGCTCGTTCACCTCCGCATACGTCCGCGCGATCTCCGGCCAGCGGTTGCCCAAGCCCATGCTCGCCGCCTGTTCCTTGAGGTTCGTGTACTGGCCGCCCGGCATCTCGTGCAGATAAACCTCGGCCGAACCCGCGCGCGGCGAGGTGTCGAACGGCGCATACGCCGCGCGCACCTGCTCCCAGTAATCGGAAAATTCATTGAGCGCCCCGAGGTCCAGGCCCGTGTCGCGCGGCGAATGCTGCAAGGCGGCGACCACCGAGTTCAGGTTCGGCTGGCTCGTCGAGCCGGACATTGATGCCAGCGCCAAATCCACAATGTCCACCTGCGCGTCGTTCGCCTCCAGCACCGAGGCCGCCGCCACCCCGCTCGTGTCATGCGTGTGGAAATGGACCGGGATGCCGATTTCCTCCTTGAGCGCCTTCACCAGCCGGTGCGCCGCGTACGGCCGGCACAGGCCCGCCATGTCCTTGATGGCCAGAAAATGCGCGCCCATCTTCTCCAGTTCGCGCGCGAGCTTGACGTAATACTTCAGCGAATACTTCGTGCGCTTCGGGTCGAGGATGTCGCCCGTGTAACAAATCGCCGCCTCGCAAACCGCGTGCGTGTCCTGCACGGCCTCCATCGCCACCTTCAGGTTCGGCGCGTAATTCAGCGAATCGAAGATGCGGAAGATGTCAATCCCCTGCGCCGCCGCGTGCCGCACAAAGCCCGCCACGACGTTGTCCGGATAATTGGAATAACCCACCGCGTTCGCGCCGCGAAACAGCATCTGGAAACAGATGTTAGGAATTTTTTCGCGCAGCGCGCGCAGCCGCAGCCACGGGTCCTCGTGCAAAAACCGCAGCGCCGTGTCAAACGTCGCGCCGCCCCACATCTCCAGGCTGAACAACCCCGGCGTGCGCCGCGCCAGCGCCCCGGCGACGGCCACCATGTCATAAGTCCGCACGCGCGTGGCGAGCAACGATTGATGCGCGTCCCGGAACGTCGTGTCCGTGATGAGCAGCCGCTTTTGTTTCAGCACCCATTGCGCGAATTTCTTCGGGCCCAGTTCCAGCAGCAACTGCCGTGAGCCGGACGGCGGTTCCTGTTTGTGATCGTAACCGGGCGAAGCCACGACCGTGAGCGGCGTCTTGGGCGTGAATTTCTTCGCCTGCGGATTGCCGTTCACAATGACATCGCCCAAAAACGCCAGCAGCTTGGTGGCGCGGTCCCGGCGCGGCTTGAATTGAAACAACTCCGGTGTGGTGTCAATCAGCGTCGTGGTTGCGGCGCCGGAGCGAAACACGGGATTGTGGATGACGTTTTCGAGAAACGGGATGTTGGTCTTGACGCCGCGGATGCGGAACTCGCGCAGGGCACGGTCCATGCGTTGCAGCGCCAGATTGAAATCGCGGCCCGAGGCGGTGAGCTTCACCAGCAGCGAATCGTAAAAGGGCGTGATGACGCTGCCCGCCGCGCCCATCGCGCCGTCCAGCCGGATGCCAAATCCGCCCGCGGAACGGTACGTGAGGATGCGCCCGTAATCCGGCATGAACTTGTTCTCCGGATCCTCGGTCGTGATGCGGCATTGGACGGCGAAACCGTTGCGCGGCACTTCCGCCTGCGCCGGCAGGCCCAGTTCCTGGTCGTGCAGATGCAACCCTTGCGCGATGAGAATTTGCGCGCGCACCAGGTCAATGCCCGTAATCACTTCCGTGACCGTATGCTCGACCTGGATGCGCGGGTTCATCTCGATGAAAAACCACTCGTTCGTGTCCAGGTCGATCAGGAACTCCACCGTCCCCGCGTTGTCGTAATTAATCTTGGCCGCAATCTTCACCGCCGCGTCGCACAATTCCCGCCGCACCCGCGGCTCGAGCGCGACCGACGGCGCGATTTCAATCACCTTTTGATGCCGCCGCTGTACCGAGCAATCGCGCTCGTGCAAATGAATCACGTGCCCGTGCCGGTCGCCCAGCACCTGCACCTCGATGTGTTTCGACCGCGGAATATATTTCTCGAGGAACACGGCGGCATTGCCGAATGCCCGGCCCGCCTCGCCCTGCGCCTCGTCCAGCAGGTCCGCCAGGTCCGCGGCCTTCGTCACCACGCGCATGCCGCGTCCGCCCCCGCCGAACGCGGCCTTGATGATGAGCGGGAACCCGATTTCCTTCGCGATTTTCAACGCCTCGGCCCGGTCGGTGACGGGTTCCTCGGTTCCCGGCAGCACGGGAACGTTTACCTTTTGGGCGAGCGCGCGCGCCGCGACCTTGTCGCCCATCAATTTCAACAACTCCGGCCGCGGCCCCACAAAAGTGATGCCCGCGTCCTGGCACGCCTGCGCAAAATCCGCGTTCTCGGACAGAAATCCGTAGCCGGGATGAATGTAATCAACGCCCTTCTCCAGCGCCAACGCGACAATCCCGGCGATGTCCAGATAGGCGCCCACGGGCCCGCGCCCTTCGCCGACCAGGTAGGCCTCATCAGCCTTGAAACGATGAATCGAGAGCCGGTCCTCCTGGGCATAAATCGCGACCGTGCGCAGCCCCAGTTCCGTCGCCGCGCGAAAAACGCGGATGGCGATTTCGCTCCGATTGGCCGCCAGCAATTTCTTGGGCGCGGGCGGCGCGGGCGCGGCGGGTTCAAGATGGCTTGAGCTCATATTGTCGCGCGAATTTATAGACGAGAGGCGCGGTGAATTCAAAGGGCAAAGTTGCGAATCGCGCCCCGCCTTCGCCGGTCTTTCCAAAAATGATTCCAAATTATAATTGGCCCGGCGCAGGACAAATGATTGAGTGGACGCGTCAAGGAGGCGGGGGTGGGACGGAAAGCTGATGGAGGGTGAGTAGATGGTGAGCAGCGACCAGGGTCGTTTTCGCATTTGAATGCGTATGCGGCCCGGTTAACGTGGGCCCATGAAAGACTGGGTGCTGATTACCGGGGCCTCGCAGGGGATTGGGTATGAATTTACAAAATTGTTCGCCGCGGACGGCTATCCGCTGGTCCTCGTGGCCCGCGACGAGGCGCGGTTGACCCAGATCGCCGCGGAACTTACCGCCCGTCACGGCATCAAGGCGAAGGTGCTGCCCCTCGATTTGTCCCTGCCCGCCGCGCCGGTCGAAATCTTCGATGAATTGCAGCGCGAAAAAATCCACGTCGGCATTCTCGTCAACAACGCGGGCTTCGGCTTGCAAGGCCCGTTCGCTGACCTCGACTGGCGGAAACAGTCCGACCTGGTGCAGGTAAACATCACCGCGCTGGCGCATCTTACGCATTTGTTCGTCAAACCCATGCTCGCCCGGCGCGAAGGCCGCGTAATGAATGTCGCCTCCATCGTGGCGTTCATGCCGGGCCCGTTCATGGCCATGTATTATGCGAGCAAGGCGTTCGTGCACTCGTTTTCGCAGGCGCTCGCGGGGGAGCTGGCCGGCACCGGCGTGAGCGTCACCGCCGTCTGCCCCGGCTTGACGCGCTCGCAGTTTCAAGTCCGCGCGGGCATGACACGGTCGGAAGGGTTTTTCATGATGGAGGCGGACGAAGTCGCGCGAATCGGCTATCGCGGAATGATGCGCGGCAAGCGGCTTGTGGTCACGGGCTGGCTGAACCGTTTGGTAGTCGGCTTGGCAAGGGTGGCACCCATTCGCTCAATGAGCTCCGTGGCAACCCGCTTGAACCGGCCCCACCCGTAAAAGCAGCGCCCGCTCATTTCTTCACATACCCGTGACTGCGGAATCATTCCACGGCCTCTGCCAGCGCCTGTTTGGGCGGGGTCTGCGGCAGGCCGAGTTCGCGGATGGCCTTGGCCGGATTGTAAAACATCTTGTGCGCTGCCATT
>Ga0181537_10004463_pt1 | contig 11629 bp, 12 predicted proteins | sample PEATcosm2014_Bin_39_FD_119765 | JGI IMG/M metagenome (GOLD analysis project Ga0181537, IMG submission 119765) | Peatland microbial communities from MTU Mesocosm Facility, Houghton, MI, USA - PEATcosm2014_Bin23_10_metaG | ecosystem: Environmental > Terrestrial > Soil > Wetlands > Peat | place... | reverse complement strand
TAATCTAACGCGCATAGCCCGGCGCTCCTTTTGGGGTGGTCAACTCGCTGCGCTGATGACGGGACACGAACCACTCCACCACTGCGACCGCCAAGGGCGCTACCAAGGTCCATACGGCGAGAGCGCGCCCGTCGCGGCCGCTTTGTTGCTGTAGGAAAACGTGAGCCGTAATTTGCGCAGAAGGCGCGTTCACACGGCACTGCTCGTTGAGTATCTTATTTCTCATGGTGCTTTCGTGAAAACATTTCATTGTACTGCCTGCCAGGCGTTGGTTTTCTTTGAGAACACCCAGTGTCTTGCCTGCGGGCATGGCCTCGCGTTCGTCGCGGATCGCATGGCTCTCGTGAGCTTGGAACCCCAGGGCGACGGCGTCTGGGTGCCCGTTGAGAAAGGGGCGACGTCCGGCGAGGCGTATCGTCTGTGCGCCAATTACACGGACCACGGGGTATGCAACTGGGCAGTCCCCGCGGATGCGCCGGACTCGCTGTGCACCGCCTGTGCGTTGACTCACACCATTCCGGATTTGTCGGTGCCCGGAAACAAAGCTGCGTGGCTGAAATTGGAAACGGCGAAGCGCCGTCTCGTGTTCGATCTTTTGAGTCTGCAGCTCCCGTTGCTGGGCAAGCGGGAAGATCCGGCGCAGGGGCTGGAGTTCAAGTTCCTGAGCGACGTCGTGACGGTGAACGGCGATCGCAGCCGGGTATTGACGGGTCATGACAACGGGCTCATCACCATCAATGTCGCGGAGGCTGACGATGTGCATCGTGAGGCGCAGCGTCTGCTTCATCGGGAACCCTACCGCACGCTGCTGGGTCATTTTCGTCACGAGATCGGCCATTATTATTGGGACCGGCTGATCCAAGGCACCGAGCGCCTGGCGGCCTTTCGCGAGCTGTTCGGCGACGAGCAAGCCGATTACCAGGCGGCATTGAAGGTGCACTATGACCAAGGCGCGCCGGCCGACTGGGCGGACCATTTCATCAGCGCCTATGCCTCGACGCATCCGTGGGAGGATTGGGCCGAATCGTGGGCGCACGTCATGCACATGGTCGATGCCCTGGAAACGGCGCATGCCGTGGGGTTGTCGGTGAGGCCTGCCCGTAATGATGAACCCACCCTGGTCAGTCCCGACAAACGTTCGCGTGCCCGGATCAGGGACTTCGATCAGCTGGTGAGCGAGTGGTATGCGCTGAGCTATGTGCTGAATAATCTCACGCGAGGACTGGGTCTGCCCGACGCGTATCCCTTCGTACTCTCCGCTCCCGTCATCGAGAAGCTTCGATTTGTGTGCGCGGCGATGATGAACTCCGGCAGCGTCGGTGCCGCACAGGAGCCCACCCAGGTGGCTGCGTAGTGATGTCAAAGCCATCCACCACAGCAACCGGCTTGGATCTCGGCGCAGGAGCAAACCGACGCACCGGCCTTACCGATGGCGAGCATGTTGCCGGATCGGCATTGCCTTCCGCGCTAGCGGGGGAGTGCGTTACTGTCGCGAGCGATGTCGGACGGATCAATGTGTATGTAGCCGGACAAGGCCGGCCCTTGCTGTTGATCCATAGCGTCAATGCCGCGGCGTCGGCCGCGGAAGTACGGCCATTGCACGATTATTTTTGTCATTCTCGGCAGGTATTCAGCATCGAACTGCCTGGGTTTGGCCGCTCGGAGCGATCCGACCGCCGCTATTCGCCGCAGGTCATGACGGCTGCGCTGCAGGCGGTGGTCGCCATTGTTCGATCCCGGCACGAGGAACCGATCGACGCTCTTGCGCTCTCGTTGTCGAGCGAATTTCTGGCGCGCGCCGCCTTGGCCACTCCGAGTGCTTTTCGGAGTCTCGCGCTGGTGAGCCCCACCGGCTTTAGCGGGAGGCGTGCGTTGCGCGCGCCGCCGGGCACGACGCGAGGCTCGGCGCTGCTCTACCAGCTGCTGCGTCGGCCGGGGTGGGGACCCGCGATCTTTCGGCTGCTCACCCAACCTTCCATGATCCGGCGCTTTTTGCGCGGGACGTGGGGATCGAAAAACATCGACGAGCGGCTCTGGCGGTACGACACGCTCACCACACGGCAGCCGGGAGCGGCCTTCGCCCCGCTGTACTTCATTTCCGGGCAGCTTTTCAGCGCTGATATTCATGATGTGTATGAGCGCCTCACGCTGCCCGTCTGGAGCTCGCACGGCATTCGGGGCAACTTCACCGACTACCGGCAGGAGCACATCGTGCGCATGCACCCGAACTGGCGCTTTTCGCTGTTTCCCACCGGCGCGTTTCCGCATTTCGAAGTGAGTGAACGATTTTGTCGCGAGTATGAAGCGTACATGGACAAGGGATTGGTGGTTACGCGCTGATGAGTTCCCGCAGCTTGCCGATCCCGAATCTCGCCAACTGTTCCACTCTGGGGTGCGGCATCGCCGGTATTTCGGTCGCCTCGACCGTGACGTCGACGACCACCGGCCCCGCGGCCTGCAATGCCTCTGACACCGTTTCGCGCAGCTCGGCCGGTTTTGCAACCTTGAACCCCTGAGCTCCGCATGCGAGCGCGTACATGGCGAAGTCCGGATTCTTGAACGTCGCGCCCTGATTGAAGACCGGCAGTCCCGCCGCCTCCATTTCGAGATGCACGAGGCCCCAACCAGAATTGTTGAACACGAACACCTTGATCGGCAGCTCATGTTGGACCGCGGTGATGAATTCCTGCATCAGCATCGCGAAACCACCGTCGCCGCACAACACGATCACCTGCCGACTCTTATCGAGTGCCTGGATGCCATTCGCCATGCCCAAGGCCGTTCCCACGGCGGCATTATTGAATGAGCCGGTCACACGCTGTCGACCTCGGGGGCGCACCCAGTTCGCACTCCACAGGGTAACCTCGCCCGTGTCCACGCAAAATACGGCGTCGTCCGCGGCCAGGTCGCTGACGGCGCGCGCCAGCGCTTGCGGATGAATCCGATCGCTGCTGCGCACGGGATCGGCTTTCTCATCGAGCATGCGAATCCAAGAACCCCAGTCGCGTTGAGCGCCTCGCAAGAAGCGGTCGTTCGACCTGGCCTTGACCCGTGTGAGCAGTCCGGCAATGCTGGGCCGGCTCGAGCCCACGATCGCCTGCGCGACCGGCAGTCGCCTGCCGATCGCCTCCGCTCTCTCGTCCACCTGTATCACGGTCGCCTTGTGCGGTAAAAAATCGCTGTACGGGTAGTCACTGCCGATCATGAGGAGTACATCGCAACCATGAACGGCATCGTAGCCCGCTTTGGACCCGATCAACCCCAAGCCGCCGATCACCTGTCGATCGTCGAACGGAAACAGATCCAAGGCTCGATACGTATGAACGATGGGCGCATGCAGTTTTTCGGACAGCGCGCGGACTTCAGCCGCCGCATTCCGAGCGCCGTTGCCGACGAAGATGACCACGGATTCACTGCCGTCGATGATGGTTGCAGCGCGGTCCAGATCTGCCTCATCGGGCGCGGTCTCCGGTCGGGGCCGCAACGTCGCAACACTCGATCCCTTGATCGATGTCTTGGCCGCGAAAACATCCTGAGGGATGTTGAGCAGTGCCACGCCGCGGGCCCCATACGCCGCGGCGATGGCCTCGTGTATCTGCGCTGCCGCCGCATCGGCATTGGCAATGGTCGCGGCGTAAACACATGCATCGCGAAACGCCTGGACATGGTCGGCCGCCTGCAGATAGTTGATGCCGCCCAGGTTGGTCGGCACGTCCCCTGCGATGGCTAAAACGGGTGCATGATCGTGGCTCGCCTCATACAGCCCCGCCAATAAATGCGTGGCGCCGGGGCCGGTGGTACCCGCACACACTGCGAGACGGCCCGTGAGCTTTGCCTGGCCGGCGGCCGCCAGCGCCGCACCCTCTTCGTGCCGCACGCCAATCCACTGGATCCGCTTGTCCCGGCGGATGGCGTCCGTGAAGGGATTCAATGCATCGCCAACGACACCAAAAACTTGAGTTGCGCCGACTTCGGCGAGGACGCCGGTCAATAGTTCGCCTACTGTATGAGCCATTTCATGCCGTCCTTCATGACGTGTGGGCTGCGATCACAGCACAGTGCCTCGGCTTCCTCCAGCAGCGAAACGCCGACATCCGGCGTAGCTGTTGGCTGACATATCGAGGACCGGACTCCCCGTAAGGTCGCTTGCCATCAGGCGTCAGGCCGGAATGTATCGATGAAGACTCAGCAGGCGCCCTTTGATCCCGCGGTTGCGGGAACACTCGAGGAAGACTGGTGCAATCTGCTCGCATCGCAAAAGGCGTGGGAGCCGTGCGCCGGCGCGCTCATCGTCGTCTCCCCGCATCCGGACGACGAAGTCCTGGCGGCCGGCGGACTCATCCGGCAATGGGCACTGTCGGGACAGCCGGTGACGATACTCAGCGTCACGGACGGTGAGAACGCCTATCCGCGGGACGGATTGGACGTCACCCGTCGACGGGAGCTCACCGAGAGCCTGCGCGTGCTCGTACAGGTGCATGTGTCGGTGAGGCGCATCGGCCTGCCCGATGGCGCGGTCGCGGAGCACACGAATCGTCTGCGCAATGCCCTACACGATGTCTTGGAGCCACATACCACGGTGGTCGCTCCCTACGAGTTGGACGGGCATGGCGACCACGAAGCCACGGGAAGAGTCTGCAGCGAAGTTGCGCACGCCTCGAATGTAGCGTTGGTGAGATACCCGGTGTGGGCATGGCATCGTTACCCCGCAAGCGCGCTCACGAGTCTCAGTTGGGGCAGGTACCTGCTGACGGCGGATACCCAACGCGCCAAGGCGCGGGCCATTCAATGCTTCACCTCGCAAATCAGGCCGCTATCGGGCGAGCCCATCTTGCCACCCAATGTCCTGCGTTATTTTTCCCGACCCTACGAGGCATTCATTGTCCAGTAACGGCGAGACCTTCGAGGCCAGGTATCAGCGCGACCCCGATCCGTGGGACTTCAAACTCTCGCGGTATGAACGACGCCGCTATGCGGCCACCTTGGCCACTTTAGGGCGCGCGCGGTACCGTCATGCCTTCGAACCCGGCTGCTCCATCGGTGAATTTACCGCGATGTTGGCGCCGCAGTGCGACCGGGTGCTCGCAACGGATATCTCGCTGACGGCGGCACGCCGTGCGGTGGTCCGCTGCGCCGAATTCCCCGGCGTCGAGATCAACTGTGCGGACATTCGAGACGAGGTGCCCGCCGGGCCCTTTGATCTCGTGGTGTTCAGCGAGATCGGCTATTACTTTGACGCAGCGACGCTCCGCGGTATTGCGCATCAGCTCGCGGCAACACTCGGCGCCGGTGGCGAATTCATTGCCGTCCATTGGCTGGGACACAGCGCGGACCACGCCCTGCACGGCGATGAGGTGCACAACCTCTTACGGTTGCATTTGCCGCTCGATTGGGCGGGCGGTGCCCGGTACGAGGGATTCAGAATCGACCAGTGGAGACGCCGCGAGCGAAGTTAGCGCCGCCTATTCTTGCTCGTTCCAGGACTCCATCGCAGTCGTCGTCGATGCCGGCGCCACCGCGCTCTGATTCCAGAGGTAGCCGTTGTTCCACAGATACCCGTTGTTCCACAAGTAGCCGCTGTTCCAGAGGTAGCCATTGTTCCACAGGTAGCCGTTATTCCAAAGGTAGCCCTGACTCTTGGCGAAAGATTGGTTCCAGACAAAGGGACTGCCCGCGAGCGCGTCGCCGTTCGCATTCACGACATAGAAATTGCCCGTGGCTTTGTCCTGGCGCGCAGGCCCACCGAAGTGCTTGGTACCGGCGATGTCGGCGGCGATGTCGAGTCCCTGGTTGGCGCAATTGGCCGCCGTGCTGAACACGGCCGCATACGCGTTGATCCGGCCGGCGCCTTCCTGAAAGACAGTGTAGGCGGCTTTTCCGCTCGGATTGAATGCGGCGTCCGCGGTGGCGATCAGCCGGCATTTCACTTGATCGGGCGTGAGCGCAGGATTCGTCTGCAGCATCAGCGCGACGACGCCGGTGGTCACCGCGGCCGCCTGCGACGTGCCCGACATGATGAACAGGTTTTCATCGTACGATCCGAACTGCGGATAGTTCGCCGCCAACAGTTGCGGCGGCAAGGTCGGCCCCTGACCCGCCGCCATGAAGGCGGCCAAGTGTCCACCCGGCGCCACGACATCGGGCTTGACGAAGCCCTCGTAGGTCGGCCCGGCCGAGGAGAACGACGCCACGCCGTCATCGAACGGATTGTCCGGCGTGAAGTTGTCGGTCATGGCGCCCACCGTGATCACGTAGGGTGTGTTGCCCGGCACGGCAATGGTCTGCGCTTTCGGGCCGAAGTTACCCGCCGAGGCCACGACGACGATACCCGCCTGCCACAGCTTCATGACCGCCTGATCGATCGGATCGTTCCAATAAAAGGATTGCGGTTTGGCACCGAACGACATGTTGACCACGCGAATCGCACCGTACGTCGTGCGATGGGCCAGGATCCAGTTCAGGCCGTTGAGGACGCTGGCGTAGGTACCGGTGCCGGTCCCGTCGAACGCCTTGACGTTGATCAAATGCACCATGGGCGCGATGCCTTCGGGTTCACCGTCCAAGAATGAGTCGTTGGTGGCAGAGCTCGCGATCAATCCGGTGATGTGGGTACCGTGTCCATAGGTGTCATCCACGCAGGGACTCACGGCGCAGGGGTGCGATGCGTCGACGAGCAAGCCCGCGATGGCGTCGTATTGCGCCACCATGCGATTCTTGCCGTTCAGATCGAAGAACAGACAGCCCTTGCCGCCGCAGCCGGACTGCAGCACGCCGCTGTCGAGTACGGCAACCGTCACCCCAAGGCCATTGATTCCCTGCGCGGCGAGCGTATTCACGCCGGTCATGTTGCGCTGGTAGACATCGGGCATGACGGCGGGATTATCTTGAGTGGCCACCGGGCGATCCTCAAAGACCTCGACGCCGCGAACTTTGCGCAAACGGTCGACCTGTACCGATGAGAGTGTGGCCGCCACGCCGTCGACGATCGCCAATTCGTGGGTGACGCGGCCGCCCACGCGTCGCACGGCCTGCACGGCGCTCTGCACGCCATGCGCTTCGACGATATAGCCTGAGGCGCCGCCCGATGTGCCGGCCGCATTCGCGGCGGCGAACGGAATGCCGAGCGACGCCGACAGCGCGAGTAATGGCAACAGCTTGTATTTCGACGACACCACGCTCCGCCCCCTTGAATCATTGGCTTCGGCAACGTGCCGATCGCAGGGGGGCCATTTAATCGTGCGCGACGCGCGGCGACCGCGCCCGGCTCGAAGCGGGATTGGCTCCGAAATGTGAACTGCGTCCAATAATGCCGGGTTAAATTGCGCGGCCCGTCCGAAGGCGCAGCCGGAACTGATTGGCCTTCCGCCTTATCGCGCAATATTGCGCATTAATAAGCGGATCCATATTGCGTATTATTGCGCAATGTCGCAAAAGACCGGGCTCAGCCACCCTCCCTTGCTCGCGCTGACCGCGCTCATTGCATTCTCGGCAGGCGCGTACGGTGCGGATGACACGGCGCGCTTCTACGGCACATGGGAGATACCGGTCGTCATCAACGGACAGACGGTCAGCCTGATTTCGGTGCATGACGCGAGCGGCTACAAGAATCATTTTCATTCCGACGCCGGCGACACCCCCGCCGGCGAGGGTGGCTTCTCGGCGGCCAACGGTCGCTACACTGCGGTGGCGCCGAAGCCTTTTGATGCGGGCACCTATCATTTCTTGAGCGACGACGCCGTGGAGTGCACGAATGCCGCCGGGCAGACGGCGATCTGGAAGCGCCTCAAATCCTCCGCACCGGGAGCGACGCCGGGCGGTGCCGCACCGCATGCGGCCGTGGCATCTCCGGCCCCGGGTTTGCCGCCGCCACCCACCTACGACCCTTCTCTTCCTCCCGAGACCAACGCGGCCATCGCGGCCTTTGGCCGCGGCGACTACGCGACCGCCTGGCAAAACTTCATGGCTGCAGCGCAGAAGGGCGATGCCGAGGCCGAAGCGGGCGTGGGCGCGATGCTATTCAAGCATTTGAATCCGCCAGGCACGGGATTCTATGCGCAGTGCGAGAAGTGGCTGCTGTCGTCGGCGAACCAAGGCAACACGAAGGGCATGGGATTTCTCGCCCAGTACTACTACGCGAGCGCGGTGGCGATCGCCGGCGGCATCAACCCCGGAGTCAACAATGCCCGCATCCCGCCGGCGCTGCAGCAGCAGGCGGAAGGACGCTTTGTGCAGGCGCGACAATGGTTCGAACGCGCGAGCGACAAGGGCGACGTCTACGCGATGGGTAACCTCGCACAGATGCTCGACGGGGGTGTCGGCGGGCCGCGCGACCCGGATCGTGCTGCGCAGTTGCGTGCCAGGGTCAAGGCCGGCCCGGATGCCGACTTTGCGCATCGGGCGACGGCCGATCCGGCTCTACTGGGGATGAAAGCGGCTTGGCAGGCCAATCACTATACCGATGCCGTGCAGCAAGCGACGGCTTTGGCCAACAAGGGCAACGCGGCGGCGCAGGCGCTGCTCGCACGCGCGTATAGCGAGGGCACAGGTGTCGAGCGCAACGACGCCACCGCCCTGTCATGGGCTCAGAAGTCAGCCGCGCAGAACGACGTCGACGGGCTCTACTACCTGGGCATGATGTATTACGAAGCGCGCGGCGTGCCGCGGAACTTCAAGGCCGCGCGCGATTATTTCACCCGGTCCGGTAAATTGGGTAATACGCTGGCGATGCAAAAGCTTTCTGATATTTACTACTTGAGTTGCAAGCCGCTGCCCAGCTACGCGACGAACGGCGATTACTTAGCGTCGCAATGCCCGGACGTCGATCTTCTCTCGGATCGATGGTGACGAGCCCTCGCGCACTATGGCGGGCGCTCGGCATTTCATGACTTGGGGCGTCCGCCGGTGAATCAGCGGTCCCCACCCCGTGGTATATAGCTAAATTGCTGGCCTGAAATTGTCGCTGCATACATCAGACCGCCTTTGGCGATCGTGAACACCGCCATGCCGTTGACATAACTGCCGCTGGTGTTGGCATTCGATGATTCTGCGCTGGCTTCGGAGCTGACGCCGTTGGTTCCTGCACCCGCTTCGGCAGCGGCCGTAACGGCGACTGCGCTGGCATCCGCCCCGAATTGGAAATGGCCGCTCTCAAACTCGTCGAGCGCACGCTTGTCCTCGAAGAAAATGATCTCGCTGTAGGCTTTGGCGCCCGCTTGAAGACCCGCGCTGATGAGATTCATCGTCGAATCACCTGTGAGCACTCCATGCGCGTAAACCCGACCTTTTCCGTGGGCCGCCCCAATAACGAAACCGGCGCCCCCAACGGTCGGAAACACGGCGTATCCGTAGGCAGTGGCAAAAAAGGTGCCGCTCTTGCCGGCCTGCTTGAAGGTATGGATGGTGTCGTCATAGCTGTCGGCACGGGCGAGGCCGGTGCCTGCACCGGCGAGGACGAGGGCCACGGATATGGACTTAGGGAAGTTCGTGATCGCTCTCATCGGCTGCAATGAGTCAGGGTACGCATCATGGTCTCGTTATCATGTCGCCTACTGCGGCAGGTAGCAAGCACGGCGCCGCCCAAACCAACGGTACCGATTCCGTGCGAGCAACCGATAGAGGGCATCGCGCCATGCGCGCGGAACGATGCGGGCTACGTTAATTATCCGCCACAGGAAGCCGAGCGCGGCGATTACATGAATCGCCGCATCGGAATCGGTGAAACGCCGGCCCTGATCCAAAACAAGGAAGGTCGCGGGATCTTCGGGATCAATGCCGTGTTCGACCAATAGGGCCTTCCCGGCATCTGATTGCATGGGTATCAACTGAAAGGGAGGATCGATCGGATGTCGCCTCAAGAATCGGACCCATCCGGTGCAGAGATGGCAAATCCCGTCAAAGACGATGATGCGGGCGCCAGGGTCAGGCCGCTGCATCGAGCAGTCCCTCGTAGTGCACGATGCGGCCGACCCTTCGCAGGTGTGAATCCACGACGAAGTGGTAGCGGCCGTCCCGAACATCGATCCTCGCGGATATGCGGAACCAGTGCACGGGCAGCGAGATTCCGAACAGGGTGATGCGCTCGAGCGCCCACTTCATGGCTCCGCCGCAGGCCGACAGGCGGAAGCTCAGGGCCGCCGGTCCCAACTTCTCGACCAGCAGATCCCCGTCCCTCTGCAGCCGCGACGTCATTCGATCGCCGTTGCCAAAGAGGCGTGTCCATTTTTCTGCATGACCGACGACTTCGATCCGAACTTCGATGGGTGCGTCGGTCATCGCCGAGGGCAGGGACGCCAGAGCCCCTAACGCCCTGGCGATGAAGGACAACCCGTGTTCAACCGTCACGCTTCCCTTCAACCTGCAAGGTTCGCCGCGATGAACCGATCTCAGACAAGGATCCAGCGCGGCGAATTCGGCACCGAGCACGGAAGGAAAGAGTGTCGCGGCGGCCATGGGCTTTCTCTAGCGGGGCGAGGGGCGGGCCCGCGAAATTTGATAACCGACCACCAAGAGCGCGGCGAAGGCTCCGAACAGCGAGGATGCGAGCGCCGTTCTCACGACATTGACCAAATCGGGCGCAGCCACTGGACCTTCAAAGAGCATCGTGAACAGAAGCGGCGTCACATAGAACATCACGGTCGTGAAAGGAATCCAAAAGGCGCCGGCGTTGCTGTCCAGACACAGCTGCCTCAGGACGCCGCGCAGCGGCTCCGTGATGACGATGGCTATGACGGTGCTCAATGCGAGGCTTACGCCGATGGCAGTCGATAGGGCGAGTATTTGAGTCACGATGGTCTCCTTGCTGTTCACTATTGATCCCGGCTCTTTCTGCTGCCGCGGTCAAGCAAGCGCGCAATTCCGCCGCCCAACTTGATGAGCGTGGCGATCGTCGATCGAGGCAGCGCGATCATCTGGTCATACCACCGGCTGATGCGTTCGACGAAGTCGAGCATCTCCCGGAGTCGAAGCTGCACCACCGGATCCACGCTCTTGTCGTCCCGGCACATCTCGACGCATTGGCGCAGAGCATCCGTGGCCGGATCCAGTTCCCGAGCCTTGCGTCCGGCTGCAATGCGGGAGACCAGCGTCCAAAGGTCCGTCTCCGCTTGATAGAAGGTCCGCCGGTCGCCCAAGACCGGCACCGGCCGGATGAGATTCCATGTCTGCAGTTCCCGCAGGGAATTGGACACATTGGAGCGTGCGATCCCGAGTGCATCCGCGATATCTTCCGCCGCGAGGGGTTGCTTGGACGCATACAGCAGCGCGTGAATCTGGCTCACCGAACGATTTACCCCCCAGCGCTCGCCCAAGTTGCCCCACTCCAGAACGAACTGCCGGACCGCAACCGGAACGGTATCTTTGATATCTGTTATTTCTGTCATGACAGATATTACAGACCAATCGAGATGTGTTGTCAAGGTCGCTGCTCAGTCGCAGCTACAGCTCGCGGTTCGGTACAAGTTTCGATTTGGAGCGTAATGCGTTGCTGCTATCCGTCGCTAGAAATAGCCGTGCAGTTCAACAAAGCTCAGCCGTTGATTCTCCACATTGCTCTGCGGAATGCCGCGGTACCGGCGATATCCGGCACGCAACTGCAGAAAGGGGATCGGTGTGAACTCATAAACGACGCTGT
>Ga0181537_10004462_pt1 | contig 11631 bp, 7 predicted proteins | sample PEATcosm2014_Bin_39_FD_119765 | JGI IMG/M metagenome (GOLD analysis project Ga0181537, IMG submission 119765) | Peatland microbial communities from MTU Mesocosm Facility, Houghton, MI, USA - PEATcosm2014_Bin23_10_metaG | ecosystem: Environmental > Terrestrial > Soil > Wetlands > Peat | place... | reverse complement strand
CGCGTCGGCCAGCAGGTGCGTGGCGCCGTAGGCGGCGGCCACGATGGCCTGGGCGCGCAGGTCGGCCCCGTGGCCGGCCGGCCTGCGGGCCAGCGGCACCGGTATGACCAGCGTGCCCGCCGGCAGGTGCTGGCGGGCCGCCAGCACCGCCCGGACCAGGGCCTCCGGCGCCGCGACGACGTCGGCCCGCCCGACCACCAGGGGCAGCAGGAGCAGCCGCGCGTTCAGCTGGCCGGCGTAGTGGCGCAGCTGTCCGAGTTGGCGCTTGTTCAGCGGCCGCCAGGTGGCGTAGGCGAGCACGGGCCCGCCGGCCAGCTCACCGCGAACCTCCTCCGGGCGCCGCCGCAGCTGCCGGAACGGCCCGTGCTCCGGCTCGCGCAGCGCCGTGACCGGTCCGGCCAGCCGGACCACGGTCGGCTCGCCCAGGTCGGCGAGCGCGAATACGGGCCGTCGTTCGGTCACTGAGAGAACGGCCAGCGGTGACCCTTCCGGGTCCTGCAGGACCACCTGCCGGGCGTCCGACGGGATCGCGTCCGCGGGCACCTCGAACGTCACCGGCACCGGCCAGGGCGTGCCGTCGATCAGCAGGCCGCGTTCGGCGACCGAGGCGGCGTCGGCCGCCCCCATGAAGCCGCGCAGCGGCGCGAACGCCCCCGACGTGAGCAGCTCGAGGTCCCCCAGCTGCGCCTCGTCAAGCGCATACGCCGGCCAGCCCGCGAGTTCTGCGGGCAGGCCAGGGGGCGCCGATCCGGCGGGTATCTGAGTAGTCAGCTGGGCCTCCGAGGTTCTCCTGGTCTTCTTATCACGCAAATCCACCTCACGGGGCCAGGGCACTGGGCCGCGGCGCGGGGCGTAAACTGGATGCGTTCCGCGAAAGAGCCGGGTGCACCCAAATCCGGCCGATTCGTGCTGCCCTGATCGCGGCCAAAGCCCTGCGCCGCCGGTCCCGCCACGGTCATCGGGTAGCCAGGACAAGGGACAAACAGCGATCACAAGGACATCATGAGCCTCGCCGGACTGCTCGCCATTCTCGATGATGATGTGCAACTACACGACGTAGTCTCGCGTGCGGAATACGATACCGAATCCGCCCCGGGCCTAGCTGCCGGGGAGGACCTCGTCGCGCCGCCGACGCTCCGGCCGGTGCTGACCGCGGCGCTGACCCGCAGAGCCGGGACCGACCAGGCCGGGGCCGCGGCCCCGGCCGGGACCGACCAGGCCGGGGCCGGGGGCGGGCGCTTCGTGCTCGCGATCACCGCCACGGCCCGGGAGGCCGACGACCTGACCGCGGCCCTCGGCTCGTTCCTCCCCGCGGGCAGCGTGGCCTGCTTCCCGGGCTGGGAGACGCTGCCGCACGAACGGCTCTCCCCGCAGTCCGATACCGTCGGGCGGCGGATCGCGGTGCTGCGCCGGCTCGCCCACCCGGCCGAGCCGGGTCAGCCGGACGGGCCGCTCACCGTGGTGGTCGCTCCGGCGCGGAGCCTGCTGCAGCCCATCGTGGCCGGCCTGGGTGACCTGGAGCCGGTGAGCCTGCACGAGGGGCAGTCCTATGAGCTCGATGAACTGCTGACCAGGCTGGTCGAGATCGGCTACTCCCGGGTCGACCTGGTGACGACCCGCGGTGAGCTCGCGGTCCGCGGCGGCATCGTCGATATCTTCCCGCCCACCGAGGAGCACCCGCTGCGGGTCGAGTTCTTCGGCGACACCGTCGAAGAGATCCGCACGTTCAAGGTCGCGGACCAGCGCAGCATCGGCCGGGCCGAGGCCGGGCTGTGGGCGCCCCCCTGCCGGGAACTGCTGCTGACCCCCGCGGTCAGGGACCGGGCCAAGGAACTCGCCGACACCCACCCCGCGCTGGGCGACATGCTCGGCAAGCTGGCTGAGGGCATTCCGGTCGAGGGCATGGAGGCGTTCGCCCCGGTGCTGGCGGACCGGATGGACCTGCTGGTCGACTACGTACCCGCGGGCGGCATCGTGCTGGCCTGCGATCCGGAACGGATCCGGGCCCGGGCCGAGGAACTGGTCCGGACCAGCCAGGAGTTCCTCGAGGCGTCCTGGGTCAACGCCGCGGCCGGGGCGGAGGCGCCCATCGACCTGGGGGCCTCGGCCTTCCAGCCGATCGCGCGGGTCCGCGCGGCCGCCGCCGGGCTGGGCCTGCCCTGGTGGACGATCGCACCGTTCGGCGTGACCGACGCCGGGGCCACCGACCCCGGAGCCAACGCCGGGGCGACCGACCCCGGAGCCAACGCCGGGGCGACCGACCCCGGACCCGCGATCGGCGCGACCGGACCGGGGGACCGCGGGCCGTTCCGTATTAATGCTTCCCTGGCTCCCGCCTACCGCGGCGACGCGGACCACATGCTGGCCGACGTACGGAGCTGGCTGGCCGACGAGTGGCGGGTCGTGCTGGTCACCGAGGGTCACGGCCCGGCCCAGCGGCTGGCCGAGATGCTCCGCGGCGAGGGGATCGGCTCCCGGCTGCAGGATCTCGAGGTCGCGCCGGAGCCGGGCGTGCCGTACGTGACCACGGCCCGGATCGAGAACGGCTTCGTCTGGCCCGCGATCAAGCTCGCCCTGCTCACCGAGAGCGACCTGGCCGGGCACCCGGCCGGGCTGCCGACCACCCGGGACATGCGCCGGATGCCGAGCCGGCGGCGCGGCGGTGTCGACCCGCTGCAGTTGCAGGCCGGGGACTACGTGGTGCACGAACAGCACGGCGTCGGCCGGTACGTGGAGATGACGTCCCGGACCGCGGCCGGCGCCACCCGGGAGTACCTGGTCATCGACTACGCGCCCGGCCGGCGCGGGCAGCCGCCGGACCGGCTCTACGTGCCCACCGACCAGCTCGACGAGGTGACCAAGTACTCCGGCGGCGAAGCCCCGGCGCTGCACCGGCTGGGCGGGGCGGACTGGGCCAAGGCCAAGGGCCGGGCGCGCAAGGCGGTCCGGCAGATCGCCTCCGAGCTGATCCGGCTCTACTCGGCCCGGATGGCCTCGCCCGGGTTCGCATTCGGGCCGGACACCCCCTGGCAGCGCGAGCTGGAGGACGCGTTCCCCTATATAGAGACCCCCGACCAGCTGGCCGCCATCGACGAGGTCAAGCGCGACATGGAACGGCCGGTCCCGATGGACCGGCTGATCTGCGGCGACGTCGGTTACGGCAAGACCGAGATCGCGGTGCGCGCCGCGTTCAAGGCCGTGCAGGACGGCAAGCAGGTCGCCGTGCTGGTGCCGACCACGCTGCTGGTCCAGCAGCACTTCTCGACGTTCTCCGAGCGGTACGCGCCGTTCCCGGTGACGGTCCGGCCGCTGTCGCGCTTCCAGGGCACCGCCGAGAGCGCCGAGACCCTGGCCGGGCTGGCCGACGGCACGGTGGACGTGGTCATCGGCACGCACAAGCTGCTGTCGCCGGAAACCAGGTTCGCCCGGCTGGGCCTGGTCATCATCGACGAGGAACAGCGTTTCGGCGTGGAGCACAAGGAGTACCTCAAGCGGCTGCGCACCGAGGTCGACGTGCTCGGCATGTCGGCCACCCCCATCCCGCGGACGCTGGAGATGGGCGTGGCCGGGATCCGGGAGATGTCGACCATCCTCACCCCGCCGGAGGAGCGCCACCCGGTACTCACCTTCGTCGGGGCCTACGACGCCCGGCAGGTCGCCGCCGCGATCCGGCGCGAGCTGCTGCGCGACGGCCAGGTGTTCTTCGTGCACAACCGGGTCAGCTCGATCCGCAGGGTCGCGGCCCAGGTCGCCGAGCTGGTGCCGGAGGCGCGGATTGCGGTGGCGCACGGGCAGATGAACGAGCACGAGCTGGAGCAGATTATGGTCGACTTCTGGGAGCGGAAGTACGACGTGCTGGTCTCGACCACGATCATCGAATCGGGCCTGGACATCCCGAACTCCAACACGCTCATCATCGACCGCGCCGACATGTACGGACTGTCCCAGCTGCACCAGCTCCGCGGCCGGGTCGGCCGCGGTACCGAGCGGGCCTACGCCTATTTCCTGTACCCGCCCGAGGCGGCGCTGACCGAGACGGCCCACGAACGCCTGGCCACCGTGGCCCAGCACACCGAGGTGGGCGCGGGCATGTACGTCGCCCTGAAGGACCTGGAGATCCGCGGCGCGGGCAACCTGCTCGGCGGCGAACAGTCCGGGCACATCGCCGGGATCGGATTCGACCTGTACGTGCGGATGATCGGCGAGGCGGTCAGCGAGCTGAAGGGCGACGGCCCGGCGGAAAAGACCGAAGTCCGGGTGGAGCTGCCGGTCAACGCCCACATCCCGCACGAGTACGTGCCCGGCGAACGGCTCAGGCTGGAGGCCTACACCCGGATCGCCGCGATCGACTCCGAGGCCGACGTCGCGGCCGCCCTCGACGAGCTGACCGACCGGTTCGGCGAGCCGCCCGAGCCGGTCCGCAACCTGCTCGAGGTGGCGCGGCTGCGGACGGCCGCCCGGCGGGCCGGGCTCACCGACATCACCGCGGCGGGCAGCCACATCAGGTTCACCCCGGTCGAGTTGCCCGATTCGCGGCAGGTCCGGGTGCAGCGCCTGTACCCCAAGACGATCCTCAAATCCGCGGTGCGTACGATGCTCGTACCGGCGCCGAAGACGGCTGCGATCGGCGGTCAGCCGGTACGGGATACTGAACTGCTCACCTGGTGCGGCGAAGTCATCCGGTCGGTACTGGCCGACCTGCCCCCGGGAGTGTAAAGAAGGGACATCTGCGGTGCTTCGGAGGCTTCTCACGACGTCCGCCGTCGTGATCGGTACCGGGCTGGCGGTGACCGGCTGCGCCGTCACGCCGCTCAAGATGGGCGCCGCGGCGATCGTGGGCAACCAGCGGATCTCGATCGCGACCCTCGGCACCGAGGTCACCAACCTCAGCCAGGCCGCCACCGCGACCGCCAAGCGGTACCCGGGCGTGGTCAACCTGACCGCCGCCGACGAGACCCAGGCCACCTTGAGCTGGCTGATCCGGTACCAGATCAACCAGGAACTGGCCCGCCAGCAGGGCATCACGATCTCGCAAGCGCAGGCGGAGCAGGCGTTGGCGCAGGCCTACACCTCGGCGAAGTCCCAGGCCTCACAGCAGGGCGTGACCAACCCCAGCGACACCCTCATCCTGGTCGCCAGCGGGATCCCGCCGGACACCTCCGCTGACCTCGGCCAGTACGAGGCGATCGCGAACGCGTACCTGAAGATGGCCAACGGCGGCACCACCCCCGCCGCGGGCTCGGCCGCCTCGACAGCCGCCGGCAACAAGCTCAACCAGGCCGAGTGCCAGGCGGCCAAGGCCCTGAACATCCAGGTCAACCCCCAGTTCGGGCAGCTGGATTACACCGGGTACCAGGTCGTCGCCGTGTCCCCGGCGGTGTCCCGGACCCAAGGCCCGGTGACGTCGGCGTCCCCCCTCGCGACCGCGCCCGCTTGCTGATCGTCCTGGCCACCAGCCCGCGGGTGGCACCAGGCCTGCTCAGCTGGCCGGCCTGGGCGGCGCTGCGGTCGGCCGCCGTCGTGGTCGCGCCGGACGGTCATCCGGTCCTGCCCGCGCTCCGCGAGGCGGGGATCGCGTACCGGATCGCCGACGACCCGCCGCCCGACTCGGACGCGGCGGTGGTGTGGCTGCCCATGCCGGGCGCCGACCCGACGCATCCGGCGCTTCCGCCCGGCGCCCAGCTGCTCCAGGGCTCCGCGGACCTGCCCGGCGCGCACTTCATCGACCTGGTCGCGACGATGGACCGGCTGCGCGTGCAGTGCCCGTGGGACGCCCGGCAGACTCACGCCTCGCTCGCCCCCCACCTGCTCGAGGAGTCCTACGAGGCCGTGGAGGCGCTCGAAGCCGGAGACCAGCGGGCCCTGCGCGAGGAACTGGGTGACGTCCTGATGCAACCGGTGTTCCACGCGCGGATCGCGGCCGAACGCGACGACGGCACCGGGTACACGATCGACGATGTCGCCGACGGGATCGCGGCCAAGCTGGTGCGCCGGCACCCGCACGTGTTCGGCGACGTGACCGTCTCGGGGGCCGACGAGGTCACCCAGAACTGGGACGAGATCAAGAAAAAAGAAAAAGCAGATCAGGCCGAACGGGCCGGGGTTCCCGCCGCCGGCCAACCCGCTCCCTCCGCGCTGGACGGCGTCCCCTTCGGCCAGCCGGCCCTGGCCCTGGCCCTGCAGCTGCAGCGCCGGGCGGCCCGAGCCGGAGTCCCCGAGGACCTGACCCTGCCCGACGCCGAGCCCCCGGATGACGCCGAGGGCCCGGATATCGGCGGGGAGCTGTTCCGGCTGGTGGCCAGGGCCCGGGCGCTGGGCCTGGATCCGGAGGCCGAGCTGCGCGCCGCCGCGCGCCGCTACGGCGAACTGGTCCGCGCCTGGGAGCGCTCGCGCTCGGCCGCGGACCGCTGAATCGCCGCTGCGTTCCTGGCGGTTTACCGGCGCGTCACACCCCGGTAATTGCGGGTGCCGTTTCGCCTGCATGTCACGGTAAGTTACGACTCCTGCCCGTAAACCGGCAGATTTGACTACGCGTCTCTTGTATCAAGCCGTTCAGGCCGAACTCTAGTAACAGGTACCTGAACACCAGTAACACGAGTTTGCCGGGCCGAACTAAGCGGGATCGTAGGAGGGGCAATGGTTCAGTCAGTTATGCACGAGGGGCCAGAGGGGACAGCGCTCGTGGACACCACGAACGCCAAGCAGCTAGCCGCCATCGCCGAGGTGATCGCCGGCGGTGTGAGCAGCAGCATGCGCGCCCATGCCATCCCGGAGCCGCTCGTCGTGCAGCGGGCTGAGGGCGATCGGATTTGGGATGTTGACGGCCGGGAGCTGATCGACCTCAACATGGGGTACGGTCCCCACCTGTTTGGATATGCGGAGCCTGAGCTGGCCGCCGCACTCGCCCGGCAGCTGACCGAAGGTGCGATGACCGGGCTGCCGCACCGGGTCGACCAGGAGGCCGGAGAGCTGATCGCCCGGCTGGTGCCGTCGGTCGAGCAGGTGCGTTTCGCCAACTCCGGGACCGAGGCGATCACCTCCGTGCTGCGCCTGGCCCGAGCCGCCACCGGCCGGATGAAGGTGCTGACCTTCGACGGGCACTACCACGGGTGGAGCGAGACCATACTGCGCGCCGGGAAGGCCAACTTCTACGAGCCCGCGCCCGAGGGCACCGCCCCGCTGCCCGGCGCGCTGGGCATGATTCCCGAGGCGCTCGACCACACCCTGCAGATCCCCTGGAACGACCTGGACGCCCTGCGCGCCGTGTTCGAGGCCCATGGCGATGAGCTCGCGGCGGTGATCTGCGAGCCGGTGATGGCCAACGCCTGCGTCGTCGGGCCGGCGCCCGGGCAGTTCGAGGAACTGCGCGCGCTGTGCGACCGCTTTGGCGCCTGGCTGATCTTTGACGAGGTGATCACCGGGTTCCGGCTCGGCAGCGGCGGCGCGCAGCAGCGCTACGGGATCACGCCGGACCTGACCGTGCTCTCCAAGGTGATGGGCGGCGGCGTCCCGGTGGCGGCGTTCGGCGGATCCCGCGACAAGATGGCCATGCTAGCGGACCACCGCGCGATGCACCTCGGGGTGTACGCCGGGAATCACCTGTCGGTGCGGGCCGTCGCCACCAACCTGGCCAAGATCGAGCGTTCCCCTGAGATCTACGAGCGGCTCGAGCAGCATGGAGAATACCTCGAGCAGCAGTTGAATGAGATGTTCGCCGAGGTGAATCGCCTAGCCATGGTCAGCCGGGTCGGTTCGTTGATCGGGGTGTCGCTGCTGCTGCGGCCCGCGGACCTGTCGCACGGCCCTCGCGCGGCGGCGGCGGCGATGGACTTTCCCGCCCACCGCGCGCTGCAGATCGCGGCCCAGGAACGGGGCGTCTACTTCCACCCCAGCCCGATCGAGCCCTGGTTCCTGAGCACCGAGCACAGCGTCGAGGACATCGATCACGTGGTGGCTGTAATGCGCGACGCGCTGGTCAGCGCATCCGACTCGCGGTGAGCGGCGGCCACGGCGAGGAGCCGCTCGAGCAGTTGCGGGAGACGGCCGCGCGATCCCCGCAGGCCGTGCTCTTCGCCGAGGAAGCGGGGAACACCACCGCGCAGGACCTCGTCGCCCTGGCCGAAACGCGCCTCGACGCCTACCGCCGGGCCGGGATCGGGCCGGGCTGCCGGGTCGGGGCCGTGGCGTGGCCGGCCGCCTCGTTCGTGGCGGACGTGCTCGCGGTGCTCGCGCTCGATGCGGTGGTGGTTCCGCTGCCGCGGCAGATGAGCGAGTGGGAACGAGAGCGGAACGAGGAACTGGCCGCGGTGACGCACCTGGCCGCGCCGCTGGACTGGGCGCTGCTGCCGGGGATCGGCTCCGTGGTGGCAGGCGAACGACTGATCGAGCGTCAGCCGCCCGGCGAACCGCCGCCCGGCGGCGCCGCCAGCGCCCAGCTCACCTCCGGCACCAGCGGACGGACCAAGGTGGCGCTGCGTCCGGTCAGCGCCCTGCTGGCCGAGGTGGAGAACTACTGGACCGCGCTGGACATGAGTCCGGCGACCGTGCTGGCCTGCCCGGTGCCGCTGCATCACGCGTACGGCTTCGGACTCATCCTGGCCGCTCCGCTGGCCGGTTCCACGACCGTCGTCACCAGCGCGGAGCGGCCCTGGATGCTGTCGCATGCCCTCACTGAGCACGACGTCACGCTGGTGGCCGGCGTGACGCCGCTGCTGCGGCTGCTGGCCTCGGCGGCCGCCGGCCCGCCGGCCCGCCGCATCGGCTACCTGTCCGCGGGCATGCCGATGGACGCGCGGACCGCTGAACTCGTCGGGACCGTGCTCGGCGGCTGGCTCGGCGAGGTGTACGGCACGACGGAAACCGGCCCCATCTGCATTCGGCCGCCGGCGCCCTGGACCGATGCGCACTCCCTTGGTCAGCCGCTCGGCGGGGTCCGGGTCGAGCTGCGCCCGGTGGAGCCGGGGTCGCAGCCGTCGGCCGACGACGCGGCCGGGGAAGGGGCAGGTCTGATCACGGTCCACTCGCCGAGCGCGATGAGCGGATACCTGCACCCGGATCGGGTCGATACCGGGGCGATCGCGAACGGCTTTGTCACCGGCGACATCGGCCGCATGACGCCGGACGGACTCGTGATCGTGGGCCGCCTGGCCAACTGCGTCAACGTCGGCGGTACGAAGGTGAGCCCGGAGGAAGTCGAGGCCGTGTTGCTCGAGTTCCCGACCGTGCACACCTGCCTGGTCGACGGTGAGCCGGACGAATGGCTCGGCCAGCGGATCCGGGCCACGGTGACACCGGCCGACGTCGACCTGTCCGCGCTGCAGGCCTTCTGCCGGCAGCGGCTGTCCCCCGCGAAGCTGCCGAGCCGTTTCGTCGGCGTCGACACCCTCCAAACGACCGCGACCGGCAAGGTGATCCGCAAGCAACCGGTGACCGCCAGCGCCTCGTCTCAGGCCGACTAGGGGTCTCAGCCGGACCGCCTGCGTCCACGTTCTCGCTGGCGTACTAGCGGGACCATCATTTCTCACAAGCGGAGGTACCCGTTATGAGCACTGGAGACAGTGGCGAAGTGACAGTCCGGCCGGAGCTGGACCGGCCTCAGGCGATGAGCCTGGTGGCCGACGCCCTGACCACTGTCATCCCAGACCTCGCGGTCGAGACGCTGGACGAGAAACAGGATCTCTACACCGACCTGGGGCTGGACTCGCTGGGTCTGGCCCGGCTGCTGATCGATCTCGAGGGCAAGCTCGGCGTCCAGGTGGTGGATGAATACCTGATGACGATCGACCTCACGACCGTGGCGGACCTGGTGGCCCTGGTCGAGCACAGCGCGGCCGGCTAGCGCTGTGCTCGGCTAGCGCTGTGCTCCGCCAGCGCTAGCCCGCGGCGCTCGCCGACGGCGGGCCAGGGGTGACGGCGGCCGGCGGAGCCGGCGCGAGCAGCCCCGCGGTGGCCAGGTCGTCGGTGTTGGCCCAGTAGACCCAGTGGGCGGGGCTGGTCCTGACGGCGGTGTCCATCGCGGCCACGCAGCGCCCGAACGCCGCCGCCGTGCCGCCCTGCACCGGCACCGGCGGGGAGATGTCCAGCACCTGGTGGCGGTAGTCGGCCTGGCGGTGCATGAAAACCATGAGGATCGGGGCGCCGGTCAGCTGGGCGAGGGTCACGACCCCGGGCAAGAGCCGGGCCTGCCGCCCCAGGAAGGTCACGTCGACCGCGCGGGCCAGGTCGGCCTCTAGGGGCGGGGCGTCGCTGGAGAACGTCACCACCTCGTTGGCGCGAAGCGCGACCGCGATCTGCGCCGCGACCTGAACCCGGCCCGGCTGGAACTCGATGCCCGGCCGCTGCCGGTGCCGCTGCAGGCGCCTGATGTAGGCGAACTCCAGCAGCCGCCGCTCGGCCGAAGACATGGTCGGCATCTGCGCGGAAAACGAGCGCCCGGTGGAGGTGAGCGGGAACCCGCTGGCGTGGATCAGGGAAAAGGCGCTGTTGTAGGAGCCGTAGTGGGCGCTGCAGAGTATCGCCCCCTTGCCCGCGGCCAGGGCCGCGTCCAGGTGCTCGCGGCCGCGGATCTCGACGAGTTTTCCCAGGGACCGGGCCTGGCCCCGGAGCAGCATCACGTCGATGACCTCACAGGACCTCAGCCGGAAGAATTCCCGGGCCAAGCGCTCAGCCTCTTCCGGGCTGATCTCGGCCCCGAGCACCTGGCGCAGGTTACGCACTATCTCGGCGCGCTGCCCGGCCCGGTGCCGGAAACCCCAGTCCCCGCGCCAGCAGCCGGCCCGGTAGGCGAGGCGGGCGGGCAGGCGCGAGGCCAGCGGCGCCCCGGCCAGCCAGTAGGCTACGCTCTCCGCGTTGCGCAGCAACCGCTCCGCCCGGTGCAGGTATGCCATTTCCCTTCCCTCTCGATCCCGGCTTCGTTCAGGTAGCCGCAGGCCTCGTGGATCTGGATCGCGTCAAGGCTGTCTCATGGTGACGCACCTCAAATTTCCTGCCCCAAAGCAGTTCTCCTAGTGCGTCACCAAGAAGATGGACGCGAGCGTATCAGGCGGGCGCATCGCATGATCTTATCTGTACAGAGAGCCGCGGCTGTTGGCCTTGATGCACCCGTGGCGGCCAGATTACGGAGCGAATACCCATGACTACAACCCGGCCCGCCTTGAGTTTTCGCAGGGGAGGGAGTCAGTGGAACAGCAGGTCCGCGCGGATGATCGCCCTCAACGGGAACCAGCCATGGTCGAATGCGGGTACCGAATCTGCGGCACATACCGGGGTAAACCGGCCGCACGTAGTCAGCGTCTTAGTCTCTGCTTGGTTAGTTCTGCCGTTGAGGCGGGAAACTGCCCTTGGGGGGCGTCATGTCCGTAGTGAAGGCGCTGCCTGACGCAGACACCGGCCTGGTCGGCTACGAGCCGCTGATTTCACCGACGGCTCTCCTGGACGAGCTGCCGCTCGGCGAGGCGGCGGCGGCGCGGGTCAAGCGCTCCCGGGACGAGGTCCGCGCCGTGCTCGACGGGTCCGATGACCGTCTCCTCGTGGTGGCGGGGCCCTGTTCCGTGCACGACCCGGCGGCCGCCCTGGACTACGCGGGCCGGCTGGCCGCCCTGCGGGACCGGCATTACGACGATCTGCTGGTCG
>Ga0181537_10004460_pt1 | contig 11633 bp, 8 predicted proteins | sample PEATcosm2014_Bin_39_FD_119765 | JGI IMG/M metagenome (GOLD analysis project Ga0181537, IMG submission 119765) | Peatland microbial communities from MTU Mesocosm Facility, Houghton, MI, USA - PEATcosm2014_Bin23_10_metaG | ecosystem: Environmental > Terrestrial > Soil > Wetlands > Peat | place... | reverse complement strand
TCCCTGATACAGGACGACGCGGCACTCGGCTCGCAGCTCATGCTGTTTCGTTCCGAGCGTCTGGACGGAGACTGGGTGGCCCACCCACAGAATCCGGTGTGCTGCGATGTGCGCTTCGCCCGCGGGGCGGGCCGGATCATCCGCGCCGGCGCGCAGTTGCTGCGCCCGGCACAGGACTGCAGCATCAGTTACGGCGGCTCGATGAGCTTTCGCACCATCGAGGTGCTGACCGACTCCCGCTACCAGGAATCCACCCGGGTAGCGCTGTCGCTCCGTGACAGCCTCGGCATGGTCGGCCCGCATACCTACGACCAGAGCTCCCTGAACGAGGTCATCGACGGCCGTGTGCTGTTCGCGCAGGGAGAGGTGCCTGCGGCATGGCGCGCGCCACCTCCCGATGCGGCCCAGGGGAGCAGGCGATGAGTGCCGACCTCGTCAGCGTCGTGATTCCGACCTTCAACCGGGCCTATTGCCTGGGCCAGGCGCTGGACTCGGTTTTCTCGCAGACGCACCAGAACCTCGAAGTCCTGCTCGTGGACGACGGCTCGACCGACGACACACGGGCGCTTCTTGAGCGGCACTGGGCCGCCGAGCCGCGGCTGCGTTACCTCTACCAGGCCAATGCGGGCGTGTCGGCGGCGCGAAATCATGGCCTGCGCGAGGCGCGGGGCGACTACATCGCGCTCCTGGACTCGGATGACACCTGGATGCCGTGGAAGCTGGCGGCCCAGCTCGCCTGCCTCAACGCCTTCCCCGAGGCCGGAATGATCTGGACCGACATGCAGGCCGTGGACCCCGACGGGCAGGTCCTGTACCCGATGTTCTTGCGCCGCATGTACACCGCCTACCGCTGGTTCAGCGCGGAGCAACTCTTCAGCGCCGAGCGCAGGCTGGCGAGCCTCATGCCGGACGTGCCTCCGGACTTGAGCGATGCGGTGGTGCGCTGCGGAGACGTCTTCTCGCCGATGCTCATGGGAAATCTCGTGCATACGTCCACCGTGCTGCTGCGCCGGTCGCGCTACGAGAAGGTGCGGCAGTTCGATGAGTCGATGAAGACTGGCGAGGACTACGATTTCCACTTACGTACCTGTCGCGAAGGTCCCGTGGCCTTCCTCGATGCCGCCTTGATACGCTACCAGTGCGGGCGCGCGGATCAGCTCAGCAGACCCGGACTTGTCATGCAGATCGCGCAGAATTTCCTGCTCACCGTGGAGCGCACCCTGGAGCGCGACCGCGCGCGCGTGTCGCTCCCGGACTGGATGATCGCGCGCTCGCTCGCGGACGGTCACCGCTGGCTGGGTGAGACCGCGCTGTACCAGGGGGACCGCCAGCAGGCCAAGGCACATCTGGCGGCAAGTCTGCGCCGGTACCCCTGGCAGCCGCGCACGGCATTGCTCCTTGCCAGCGCACTGCCACCCCCCGCGGCGGGTCAATTGCTGCGGCGGGGCTGGAGAACGATGCGGCGGGCCGTGGCACGCGTTACGGCGCGCTAGGGCCATCGCCGCTGGGATAGACTGCTGGCAAAGACGGAGTTGGGAAAATCCGCGCTACCTCGGAGGGTGGCACCAGTCCGCGGCCCAAGAAGCCACGACCTAGAATGAACGACGGCCTTTCATGGCCATGCGATGCCGGCGTGGCCACTGGGGTCTGCCTGAGAGCGTTACGTGATGATGACCGCTGACGGACATGGAAATGGGCAGACGCACGCATTGGTTGCGCTGCTGTCGCTGCCGCCACTGAGCCAGCTGGAGGCCGAGTGGCGCGAGCTCGAGTCGCGCAGCGCCGGTTCGTTCTTCACCAGCTGGTCATGGATCGGTTGCTGGATCAACCTCCTGGGCGATGTTTCGGACTTGCGCTTGTTGCGGGCGCGCTCGGGCGGGCGCACGGTTGGTCTGGGCATCCTCGGCCTTCGCTTCGTGCGTCGCAACGGCGTCATCTTCTCGCGGATGCTGCGTCTGCACTCGACCGGGCGTCCGGAAATTGACCTGCTCGCCATCGAGTGCAACGGCTTCCTGGTGGAGCGCGGCAGCGAGGAGACAGTCAGCGCGCGCATGGTCAGCCATCTGGCGGAGGCGGAAAAGGGCTGGGATGAGCTGGTGCTCGATGGCCTGCCCGGCACCCCGAAGTGGCCGCACGGCAACCGCAGGATTCACGTGCGTGCGAAGAGCTATGCCAACCACAGCGTGAATCTTCAGGCGGTACGGGAAAAGACTGGCGGCTACCTGCCGTTACTCGGATCGAAGACCCGTGCGCGGATCCGTCGCAGTTGCAAGGAGTACGAGGCGTTCGGGCCGCTGAGTCTGCAACCCGCGCAGGATGTGGGGCAGGCGCTCGCGTTCCTGGACGGACTCAAGACGCTGCACCAGACCTACTGGATCGGTCGCGGGGAACCGGGTGCCTTCGCTAACCCGTTCTTCGATCGCTTCCACCGTCTCCTGGTGCAGCAGGCATTCGCACGGGGCGAGATACAGCTCCTGGCAATCGATGCGGGTCCGCGCCGGCTCGGCTATATCTATAACTTCGTGTATCAGAACCGGATCTACAACTACCAGACCGGTCTGGATTACGAGGTCTGTGAGAAGCAGAATCGCCCAGGCTTGGTCGCGCACATGTACGCCATTGAGTTCAATGCGACGCGTGGGCATGCCGTTTATGATTTTCTCGCCGGCGACCATGAATACAAGCAGGCGTTGGGAACCGATGTCGCGATGATGTCGTGGCTCATCTTGCAGCGTGACAGGCTGCGCTTCCGCCTGGAGGCCATGGCGCGCGGCCTGCGAAACGGCATGCGTCGGAGCGGGGAAGCTTCGGGGAGTGAGTCCGCCGGCTCGAGATCCTAGTGGCCAGCACCGGCTGCTTGTGTTCTGATTTACCGCAGGGGATCGTCACCAGCGTTGAGCCAAGAACTCGCGCTTTGCTCAAAGAGTGACCGCGATGAAGATATTTGACATTGGCATGTACGACGCTGCTGACACATTCTACTATCTTGAAACCGGTAGCTCTGTAGTCGCAGTCGAGGCAAATCCCGCACTCTGCGCGATGGCCGCCAGTAAGTTGGAGCGGTTCGTCAGGACCGGACAATTGACTATTGTTAACGCGGCCATAAGCAACGAGCGTGGCCCCATTAAGCTTCATGTTTGCGGTCAGGATCTAGGATCCAGCTCGCTCTATGCGGACCGTATCGCCGAGCGATTTCCGCTGGGCTCGTATGAGGTTCCGGCAATAAAAATCCAGGACCTTCTGGATCAATACGGCCAGCCGGACTTCATTAAGATCGATATTGAAGGTGCTGACCAGGACTGCGTGCTCTCCCTGAACGCGACGAACGCGCCCGCGTACCTTTCGTTCGAGGCAGGGGCCGACCTTGCGCTGACACTGGATCACGCCTGTCGCATCGGCTATCGGCTTTTTAAAATTATCCACCAAAGCTCATTCCGATCTTTCCAGCGACAAGACTCTATTCGCGATCGTGCTGCCCGAAGGATCATTCGCTGGCTGGGATATGGTCTTCCGAGGCAAGTAAAGCGCAATGGACGGATGTTCATACTTGAGCACAGTGCCGGCCCGGCTCCTTGGGAGAGCGACGGTCGCTGGTACTCGTTGGACCAGACTTTGGCCTCTTGGGAAATGGCAAAAAGGCGGCAGCGTACCAGCGCTTGGTACGACGTTCACGCGACCAAGTCCATTTAAGCGTCGCAGCGGTGCGCCGTGCGGGTGCGTAAGTCCACGCGTCAGGGGCCCGGCGGCTGTTTTCGTGCTCGCTGCCGTCTAGCTCCTGAGCTGCCGTTGTCGCGCACCAAGATTCACCAGATGCGGGGGCAAAATCGCATTGAGGAGTGCAGTGCCTCGGTGTCGGGGCCGCGGGCATTCCATGCGCTAAGGGCTGTCGGCCTGCCCACCCACTGACTAGAGCGCGCTATTCCGCCGCGACGCAAGTAGCTGAACTCCCGGAATACACGTCATTGCCAGATAGGCGGCACTCCGCAGGTCGCGCGGGTTCTTTTTTAGTGCACGCGTAAACTCGCGGCGGGCGACCTGGGAGCTGCCGCGCCAGAAGTGATCGTAGCCATGCAAGAAGTGGATCTCTCCAAGTCTCCGCGCAACCCGGCCGACATCCGCCTGTACCCCGTGGCGGTCCGAATAGCCGCGCTCGTTCAAAGACTCCCTGACCACGTCTGCCCAGTGATTCGCGTCCTGCACCCGTGCGGTCGCATTGTTGCCGTGTTTGCGGTACAGCATGCCGACGAACTTTAGGAGGTCGACGCTGTGCGCGTAAGAGAGCCGCAGGTTGAAATCCTGGTCTTCTCCGTATCGCTTGCTCTCGTTGAAGCCTCCGATGGCTTCCCACGTCGCCTTCTTGACGATCATCGTTGAACTCGCAATGGGAATTTCATAAAGGAAGTCGCGGTAGTACAGGCGCACCGCGCTGGCTTCCGAAGGCTTGGGGCCGGCCACCACGGCAGGTCGCACCCAGGTGTCCCCGCCGGCGACGGGTTCCCACCCAAGCCCGCTCGCAAAAACAGCATCCAGGGTCGGGTGCCGTGCCAGATGCTGCATCTGAGCGCGTAGCTTGCCCGGCAGCCAGATGTCATCCGCATCCAGAATCGCAACATAGGGCCCGCGAGCTACTTCGCACCCGCGGTTACGCGCGGCGGAGACACCACTATTTGCCTGCGAGATAACCTTAATGTTGGGTGCAAGCGCCTCCAGGGCGGAGTAGTCCCAGTCGGTCGAGCCATCGTCAACCACTACGATTTCATCGGCCGCCAGGTCCTGCTGTAGAACGCTATCAATCGCTTCGCCGATGAATCTCATGGCGTTGTAAACAGGAATTACAACCGAAACCTTCATTGAGACAAACGCTTGCCGGGGGAACGTGCCCGCAGAGATATTACCTGAAGTCACCCATGATTCTTGGAACCGGCTCACGAAGAGATCACGTCACTATCCGGCGGCAATCCAGCTGCGTGCCCTTGGGCACACGCCGGAGAGGCTCTGAATTCAGGACCAATAGCGCGCGACATGCCCTTCGCATGGCTCGTAGGCGTCAACAGGAGTCCGGAGGGTCCGCCCTGAGCCGGTCTCACGGCTTGGGGAGAGAGCGTGTATTGTTATGAAGTAGACGCGCCAATTAAGAGCGCGGCGGGGATTCGGGCTCCAATGAAAGATCTTCCTGCCCTTACTGCAGTTCGGTTTGTCGCTGCGCTGGCGGTTTTTTTCTATCACTATGCTCGCTTCGATATCAGCGGACCGCCATCGCTGCAGCATCTAGTTCAGAGCGGGTATACCGGCGTTGCGTTTTTCTTTGTCCTGTCGGGCTTCATTTTGACGTACGTCTCTCAAGACGTCCGCTTTTCGCTGCCGAGCGAGCGACGAAAGTTTTGGATGCGTCGGGTGGCTCGAATCTATCCAGTGTATGTACTGGCTTGGGCACTCTTTGGACTGGGTTTGGCGCTGCAATTGAAGTTCACATACTTCTCAAAAATTCTAGCGAGCTTCGGTAGCGTCGCGTTGGTGTTGCTCCAGTCGTGGATTCCGCGCGCAGCGGAGAACTGGAATTGGCCGGGCTGGTCCCTGTCAACGGAGGCGTTCTTTTATCTGACTTTCCCAGTCTGGTTTCTGCAAGCTAAGAAACTAACGAAGCGGGTTCTCCTGATTGTCGCTTTCCTACTGGTCGTGTTGAATGCAGCGCTGGTAAGTTTGGCTGCGTCGACCGCTCCGCTTCGCATTCTAGCCGGCACTCCGCTCGAAGATTCTCTAGGGGAGTTTTTAACTGTCTTGCCTGTCATGCGGTGGCCACTCTTTGCACTGGGTGTGATTGCCGGGCGACTGTACACAATGGGTTGGCGGTCGCCGAATTGGGTACCGGTGACTAGCGCCGTCGTGGCCGTATTCGCTTTAACGTTAAGCCCGGATAGCACCTGGGTTCATCTGAATCGCGACGCCGTACTAGCTCCCCTTTTTGCGCTGATGATCCTTGGGCTGGCAGATGCTCGGGTGAGGCTGCCGCGCATCGCGATTGTGTTGGGTCAGGCCAGCTACGCGCTCTACATACTCCAGTTTCCGTTGTGGCAGCTGGTTTGGGGTACCAGCCTGCCCGGGAAACTCTGGCAAGCCTGGGTGTTCTTGCCGATTCTCGTGTCGGCATCGGTGATGGTGTACCAGTTCGTGGAGCGACCGGCGGAGCGCTGGATCCGAGGTCGCTACGCCTAGGCGTATTAGCTACTGAATGGATTTCGTGCCAACGTTTGACAGCACGCTCTGTGAGCCATCGCTGGCATAGGCTACAACGCCGAAGTACCAAGTCCCCGTGGATAGATTGCTAACGAGGTAGGTATTTATGGTGGGATTGCTGATGGTCACCACCGTGTTCATGGCGTCTGCGGAAGTGCCATAGTAGATTTTGTAACCCGCAAGATCCGTCAGCGCGGTGCCGTTGGTGTTTTGGGCCACAGCGGTCCAGTTCAACGTTGCCGACCCGTTCGACGACTGGTTGACGCTGATGCTGAAAGCGGGGAGTGAGGCGCTGGCCGTGCCATTGCTTACGCTGATGACGATGCCTGAGTACGTTCCGGCACTGGCGGCGCTCGGCGTTCCGGTCAGCGCCCCGTTGGTGGTGCTGAAGCTCGCCCATGAGGGCTTGTTCGCGATGCTGAATGTGAGCGTGCCGCCGCTGCCATCAGTTGCGGTGGGCACGAAGCTGTAGGCCGATCCTGCATTTACGGACGAGGCGGGAGTTCCGGAAATCGTGGGCCCGGAAGGTGCGGCGGTCACGGCAATCGAGAAGGCCGGCAGTGAACTGGTCTGCGCGCCCGCGCTCACGCTGATCACAATGTTCGCGTAAGTGCCGACCTGCGAGGACGTGGGCGTGCCGCTCAGGGCGCCGGTGCTGCTGCTGAAGGTTGCCCAGGACGGCTTGTTCTGGATCGAGAACGAAAGCGCCGCGCCGGTGGGGCCGCTGGTCGTGGGTTGGAACGCATAGGTCTTGCCGGCAACGACCTGGGTTGAAGGGCTTCCGGAGATCTTCAGGGGCGCCGTTACCTGGATCGCGAACGCGCCCAGCGCTGCGGTCTGGACGCCGTCGCTCACGCTGATGACGATATTGGAGTAGGTGGCCGCCTGAGCGGCCGTGGGAGTCCCCGTCAGGGTGCCGGTGCTTGCGCTGAACGTCGCCCAGCTCGGTCGGTTCTGGATGGAGAAGGTAAGCGCCGTGCCTGCCGCTGCATCCGTGGTGGGGCGGAACGAGTAGCTCTGCCCTGCCATGACCTGTGTACCCGGAGTACCGGAGATGGTGAGGGGGGCGACTACCTTGATCGAGAATGGGGGCAGCGATGCCGATTGCGTGCCATCGCTCACGCTGATGACGATGCCCGAATAGGTGCCGGCCTGGGATGCAGAAGGGGCCCCGGCGAGCGTGCCGCTACTGCTGCTAAACGTCGCCCAGCCTGGCTGGTTCTGGATGCTGAAGGTCAGCGGCTGACCGGCCGGATCCGAAGCGTGGGGAGTGAACGAATAGGCCGATCCGGCCGTCACGCCCGTGGCGGGACTGCCTGAGATTGTGGGCGGCCCGGTGCTCGAGGGAGTCGTGACGGTGATCGTGAAAGAGGGCAGGGAACTGGTTTGTATGCCGTCTGTCGCACTGATGACGATGTTGCCAAACGCGCCTGGTTGCGTTGCGGTTCCCGAGAGCAAGCCCGTGGTCGGGTCAAAGCTTGCCCAGGACGGCAGGTTCTGCACCGAGAACGTGAGTGCAGTTCCCGCAGGGGCATTCGTTGAGGGCTGGAATGAATACGGCGTGCCGACCACGGCTGCCGTTGGCGGGCTGCCCGAGAGGCTGAGTGGGCTCACGACCGCAATCGCGAATGCGGGCAGAGTCGCGGTGGACTGGCCGTCGGTGACGCTCAGCTGAATGTTGGCGAACGTTCCCGCATCAGCCGCTGCGGGCGTCCCTGTCAGCTGGCCGCTGCTGGTATTGAAGCTGGCCCAGCTCGGGAGATTGGTGATCGCGAATGTGAGCGTGGCGCCGCTGGCGCTGGTGGCGGTAGGAGTGAAACTGTAGTTCTGTCCGACGACCACGCTGGTGGGCGGTGTTCCGGAGATGACCGGAGCAGTGGGCGGCGGATCGTTGTCGCTGGTCGTGCCGGTGCCGGCCGAACCTACCGTGGGATTGCCGGAATTGGAGAGCCCTACCTGGCCGCACGCCGCAAGAAGCAATGCCGTGCAGACCCCGAGTAGCGCACCGCGCAGGCGCAGCCATGTGTTCGAGTGTGAGACCAAATAGCGAGCCATACCTTGCAATCCCGCTTTGCGGCGTTCCCCAACTGCAAGGGCAAAGAAGTATTTCGGACGACAATTGTCGGTAGCGCAGACGTGAATCGCGGTACCGGCAACCCCGCTATCTCAAGCGACGACCGAATTCGTACTTGAGACCGGAGGCTTTGCGTCCCCACCTTGCGATGGGTTTGCCCTTGATGCGCAGTAGAGCGTCTTGAGCCGAGACAAAGCAATATGTCTCTGCCCGACGACAAGGCAAAGTGGAGCACCGACCGTTGGCGGCAGAAGGATGTGTTAGGAGTCGGCGATCCGGCGAAAACGCCGGACATAACCGAAGAGTCAGGACTTACTGTTAGAAGTTATAAGTCAAAGAAGCGTGCGTTCGACGTCAGCACCGTGCTGGGAGTCGGGATGAACTTCCGGAGGTTACTTCTTGTTTCGGCGGGCCGCAGCGAGCTTGGCGCCGAGCGCGCCAGCAGCGAGAACCGCAAGCGTGCCGGGTTCAGGCACGGGCGAGCCACCGCCACCAGGCGTAGTCGGAGGACACCAGGTGGGCACTACCTTGCAGGTCGCGCCTGCGTGAGCCGGGCTGGCGCCGAACGCGAGGACGGCTACCACCGCGACTAATGCCAAAAGGATGTTACGCACGCTGAACTCCGGACGGCTTCGATTTGAGGTAGGCAAATGCAAGTCCTGGGCCAAGTGGCTAACCCTTTGATGCGTATATCTGGCGGCAAGGGGGGAGCGCCGCTAGACACCTGGCTGTAAAGAGTTTCGACGTTCTTCCGTCGCTGCGTTGCGACTCATTCCACACTATCCCTAATTAAAACATGTACTTAGGCGATAGTGTCAGGAACTGGCAGGGCACGAAGGGTTGCAAATTCCCCCGACGTGAGCTGGCTCACACTCTACTGGGCTGTCGGGGATCAGCGACAACCCCATGCTATAACATTGTGGCTTACAGCCAAAGGCTACTCACATCAATACGCACGTCCTCACCGGGCGACTGACCGCGCATCGCACGGCCTTGCTGGTGGGCGCGCTCATCCTTTTTGTCGTGGCGGCCTACTGGCCGATGTGGGCCGCGCTTTGGGAGTACTGGCTACAACCATATGTCGGCGGGCAGGGTGTCCTGGTTGCGGCACTCTCGGCCTGGCTGATCTTCAGGAAGCGCGCAGAGCTCGATGCCACGCCGACTGCGCCGGCGGCTTGGGCGCTGCCCTTCCTCTTCGCGTGCGGGGCCGCAACACTGCTCTTCGCACATGCGGGAATCCCCACACTCTATTTCATCCTTCTGCCGGCCCTGGTGCTCATCACGGTCCTCGCAGCGTTGGGCCCCCCAGCCGCCCGCGTACTGCTGGTCCCCGTGGCCTTTCTCTACTTTGGCATTCCTGTGTGGAGCATCCTCAGCGCGCCGCTGCAGAACCTCACCCTGGATGCCACGAGGGTGCTCGCCCCCCTGTTTGGACTCCCGGCCACGGTGCACGGGACGTTCGTGACCTTTCCCAACGGCGCGACTTTCGAGGTGACCCCCCTCTGCAGTGGACTGGGATTTCTCGTGCAGGGGCTGGCGACCGCCACGATTCTCGGAGAACTTGAGCAGGCCCCGCTGGGGCGGCGCGTGGCGCTGCTCGGCAGTGTCGCTGTGGTTGCGATCCTCGCCAACTGGGCCCGCGTGATGATCTTGATGGAGGTCGGCTACACGACCGGCATGCGCCACGTGCTCGTTACCCAGGACCACGTGCTGTTTGGCGAGGTTCTCTTCGTCCTGATCCTTCTGGCTTTCGTCTTTGCTGCCACGCGCATCGGCCGACCTGAGCCGGCACTGAGCTCATCAATGCCGCATCCGGCGGCGCCGGCAGAGTGGAAGAAGTGTCTGGCGGCGATGCTTGCGCTGCTCGCTGCACCCCTGGCCTCGCACCTTGCAGCCGCCGGCACGCCGGATACGGTAATCTCCGCACAATGGAACTGGCCGGCTGCCCGAGGAGATTGGCGAGGGCCGCTTCCGGTTGGCGCCGATGATGACTTGACGCCTGGCCATGGGAAGCATGCGCAGTCGCGCGCTGTGTATGAGAGCACAGCGGGCGTCGGCGTTCAGGCTCTGGCAATCGAATTCCTGCCAACCGAGGGGCAGACGTTTGTGAGCGAGGGGAGTGCTCTGCTCGGAGCTTCGCTCACCGCTGGGCCGGCCCAGGTGGTGGTGGCGGGCGCACAGTCCTACAACGAGACCGTGGTTACCGACCCGAGCGGACATCGAGCGGTCATCTGGTCCGGATACAACGTCGATGGGCGCTCGATTGCTCAGCCGAGATTGTCCCAGTTGTGGCTTGGTGTGAGGTCGCTTGTCACGAAACCCCGCTCGATGCTGTTTGCGCTGCGAGCGAACTGCGACCTGTCGTCGTGCGCTGCGGCTCGCGATCTGCTCGCGAGTTTCGTGCGCATCATGGGTCCGGAACTCACTAGCAGTAATACTGTCGGCGCCAAGGACACGGCATGAACCCCGCTCTCAACGAGATTCTGGATGAGGCGCGTGGAACCTGGCGGTTCCGCTGGCTTGCCATCGCGACAGCGACGATTCTGGCTTTCGGTGGATGGCTTGTCGTGTTCTCGCTGCCCGACCGCTACGAAGCGGTTGCCAGCGTATTTGTGGACACTCGCACGCCGCTGCGCCCGGCGCTCCAGGGCCTCACCGTGGAGCAGGACGTTGACTCGCAGATCAATTTCGTCCGCCAATCGTTGCTCGCTGGTCCCGCGCTGCAGCGCGTTGCGCGCGAAGGAGGCGTGCTGCCCCCGTCTGTGGTCGATCCGCGTGCGGAAGAGGCGTTGCTCGCCGCCATGACCAAGCGGATCCGCATCGACGTTAAGAGCGCGAGTGGCCGGGAAGAGGAGCGCAACACCGCTGGCACTATTTATCAGATTGTCTACCAGGACCGTAACCGGGCTCGCGCGTTGCGTTTGGTCGGAATTCTTCTCGATACGTTTGTCAACGAGACCCTCGGGGGTAAGCGCGAGGGTTCCGAGAACGCCCAGCAGTTCCTCGAGGTTCAGATCAGCGACTACGAGAAACGACTGCGCACAGCGGAAGATCGATTGGCGGCATTTAAATCGCGTCACCTCGGGCTGATGCCTACGGAGCAGGGCGGCTATTTTGCAGAACTCCAAAAAGAGCAGGAGGCCATCACCGATCTCAAGACCAAGATCTCGCAGGCCGAATCGCGAAAGACCACTCTCACACGGCAGTTGCACGGCGACGTGGCAGTCGCGGCCGCCGCACCCAGTTCCGGGGGCTCAGGCTCTCACGGTGGTTCCGACACGCTGTCGCGAATCGATGAAGCCCAGGCGCATCTTGATGAACTGCT
>Ga0181537_10004459_pt1 | contig 11635 bp, 10 predicted proteins | sample PEATcosm2014_Bin_39_FD_119765 | JGI IMG/M metagenome (GOLD analysis project Ga0181537, IMG submission 119765) | Peatland microbial communities from MTU Mesocosm Facility, Houghton, MI, USA - PEATcosm2014_Bin23_10_metaG | ecosystem: Environmental > Terrestrial > Soil > Wetlands > Peat | place... | reverse complement strand
TTTTCGTCGAGCAGCGCCGCGATCTTTTCGATCAGCCGGCTTTTCTGCACCTGAAACGGCATCTCGGTGACGACGATCTGATAGAGCCCGTGCGCCAGCGGTTCCTTCGCCCAGCGCGCGCGCAGCCGAAAGCTGCCGCGGCCGGTCTCATAGGCGATGCGGATATTGTCGGCCGGCTCGATCAGCATGCCGCCGGTCGGGAAATCGGGGCCGGGCATCAGCGCGACCAATTCCGCGACCGAGCATTGCGGATTGTCGATCAGCTGCAGAAGCGCCGCGCAAATCTCGCCGACATTGTGCGGCGGCACGCTTGTCGCCATGCCGACCGCGATGCCCGTTCCGCCATTGGCAAGCAGGTTCGGAAAGCGCGCCGGAAGCACGACCGGCTCCGAATCCTCGCCGTCATAGGTCTGCCGGAAATCGACGGCGTCCTCGTCGATGCCCTCGAGCATCGCTCGCGCCACCGCCGACATACGGCTTTCGGTGTAGCGCATCGCCGCGGCGTTATCGCCGTCGATATTACCAAAATTGCCTTGGCCGTCGACCAACGGATAGCGCTGCGCGAAATCCTGCGCCATCCGCACCAACGCGTCGTAGATCGCCAGCTCGCCATGCGGATGGTATTTGCCGATCACATCTCCGACGACACGCGCGCATTTCTTGTAGCCGCTGTCGGGATCCATGCGCAGCACGTTCATCGCGTGCAGAATGCGGCGATGCACCGGCTTCAGCCCGTCGCGGACATCGGGCAGCGAGCGCGCCATGATCGTCGACAGCGCATAAGAGAGGTAACGCTCGCCGAGCGCATCGGCGAAATCGACGTCGCGGATCTCGCCGAGCGCGGTATCGCTCATTGCTTCAGGCCCTCGTTGTCGTCAGGCGCCGATCATACCAGCTTGCCCGGTGCCGGTGACGCGGCGCATGCGCTCGGCCAGCCGGGCGCGCGCCTCGGGCAGCGTTCGCCCTTGCGGCTCCAACACATGGTGGTGGAGGAAGTGCCCGGTCAGCGCGAGGCCGGAGAGGATCGCGGTGCCGTCGGCCGGCACGTCGCGCCACAAAAAACCGGGCAGCGGCAAGAGTTTGTCGTGATAGGGCGCACCCGCCGAACGCGACACCGCGCGCCCCGAGCGCGGCGAGACATAGGCAAGGTCATCATTGACGCCTGTCGCCGCGCAGCTTCCCAGATCGAGGCCAAAGCCGAGCGCGGCGAGAAGCGCGCATTCCCAGGCGACGTAATGCGCCGCCCACGCGGCAGAATCGAAGGCCGCGATCAACGCGGCAAGGCCCTGAAACACATCGCCATGCGGCTCGTGCTCGGGCAATGCCAGCGCGATCAGCGCAGCGGCCGAAGACAGGGCCGCGAGACGGTCCGGATCGTCGATCAGTCCAGCGGCGTGCGGCCGCAACAGCTCGATCTCGAACGCGCCGAGATGTTCGGGCAGGCGGCCGCGCCAGCTTACGGCTACGAGATTGCCCGGCTGCAGCAGCGCGCGTCGTTTGGGAGATTGCCCGCCCCGCACCAGCCCGGCGTGGCGGCCATGCATTTCGGTCAGCAATTCGACGATCAACGCGCTCTCGCCATGCCGCCGCGTCGTCAGGACAAAACCGGTATCACGCCAGTCCATTCGCGGTCGCTATGAATGCTGCATTGGCATTTGTGCGTCCTTCGAGACGCGCCCTCGGACGCTCCTCGGGATGACGGGGTTCTGATGGCATAAAGAAAAACCGTCATCCTGAGGAGCCCGCAAAGCGGACGTCTCGAAAGACGCACCGAGGTTAGGCATTGAAGTCGACGCCGATGGCGCGGAAGCGCTCGGGGTCGTCGAGCCAGTTGTCGCGCACCTTGACGAAAAGGAAGAGGTGCACCTTGCGCTCGAGCATCGCGCCCAGTTCGGCGCGGGCGCGGGCGCCGATCGTCTTGATACGCTTGCCGCCCTCGCCGAGCACGATCGCCCGCTGGCTGGTGCGGCGGACATAGATGACCTGCTCGACCCGGACGCTGCCGTCGGGCCGCTCCTGCCAGCTCTCGGTCTCGACCGTGGCGGAGTACGGCAGCTCGTCGTGGAGCTGCAGAAACACCTGTTCGCGCGTCACCTCGGCGGCGAGCCAGCGCTCCGGCGCGTCGGACAATTGGTCCGGCGGGAACAGGAACGGACCCTCCGGCACGACCGTCGCGAGGTGCCGGTGCAGATCGTCGACCCCATCGCCACCGAGACCCGAAATCATAAAGATCCGCGTGAAATTTTCAAGCTTGGAGAGTTGATCGGCCAGGCCAAGCAGCTTGTCGCGACGCACCAGGTCGATCTTGTTGAGCGCCAGGATCGCCGGCCTCCCGGCGGTTTTGAGGCGCTCGACAATGCGTCTCGTATCGTCATCGATACCATGCGCGGCATCGACCAGCAGCACGCTGACATCGGCATCCGACGCGCCGGCCCAGGCGGCCGCGACCATCGCCCGGTCGAGCCGGCGGCGCGGCTCGAAAATACCCGGCGTGTCGACAAAGACCAGTTGCGCATCGCCCTCGCTGGCAATGCCGAGCAGTCGGCTGCGCGTGGTCTGCACCTTTGGCGAGACGATCGCCAGCTTTTGCCCGACCAGCCGGTTCATCAGCGTCGATTTGCCGGCATTCGGCGCGCCGATCAGCGCGACATAGCCGCAGCGCGTCATGCCTTGTCGGCCATTTGCGCCAGCAGCGCGGCGGCGGCCTCGGTCTCGGCGGCGCGCTTTGACGACGCGGTGGCGCTCGCCTCCTCCGATTGCGCGACGCTGGCGGCAACCGTGAAGCGCAGCGCGTGATCGGGCCCCTCGGTCGCGACCAGGCGATAGGATGGCAGGCCCAGCCCGCGCGCCTGCGCCCATTCCTGCAGCCGCGTCTTGGGATCGCGCGGCGCACCCGTCATCCCGTCGATCAGCGGTTCCCACCAGCGCGCGATAAAGGCAGCCGCGGCCGGCAGCCCGCCATCGAGATAGATCGCGGCGATGACCGCCTCACACACATCAGCGAGAATGCTCGGGTTACGCGCGGCACCGGCGGCCGCCTCGGACGGCGAGAGCACCAGAACGCGATCGAGACCAATGTCGAGCGCGACGCGCGCCACGGCCTCGCGCCGCACCAGATCGGCCATGCGGCGCGTCATGTGCCCTTCCGGCTCGCTTTCAAAGCGGTGCCACAACAAATCGGCGATTACCAGGCCAAGGACGCGATCGCCGAGAAATTCGAGCCGCTCATAATGGCGCTGGACGGTGCGGCGTCGGCTCTTGCCGCGCTGCGGCGCGACCGCGCTCGGATGGGTCAGCGCCTCGGTGAGCAGAGCCGGGCGGGTAAAGACATGACCGATGCGTTGCGCAAGATCGTCGTCCGCCGCGCTTGCCGCCGCTTCCGTCCGGATCACCCCGCTAATGCACACCGTTAAACAGCCGCCAATAGCGGATCGCGAACGGCCATTTCCATACCTCCCACCACGCCGCCGAGCCGTCGGTCGAGAAGAACAGGAATTGCGCGCGACCGACCAGGTTCTCGGACGGGATGAAACCGACCGCCGACATCACCCGGCTATCTTGCGAATTGTCGCGATTGTCGCCCATCGCGAAATAATCGCCGTCCGGGACCTCGTAGACCGCGGTGTTGTCGAGCGGCCCGTCATCCCCGATCTTGATGATCGGGTGATCGAGCGGCGGCTCATTGGTGCCGCGCGGCAGGCTCTCGATGTATTGATGCATCAAGACGACAGCACCGCCCTCCTGATAGACGTAATCATCGACCTGGCGGCGCGGCACCATCTGGCCGTTGATAAACAGATTGCCGTGGATCATCTGGATCTTGTCGCCCGGCAAGCCGACGATCCGCTTGATGTAGTCGGTCGAGGTGTCGGTCGGCAGCTTGAAGACGACGACATCGCCGCGTTCGGGCTTGTGGAATTCGAGGATGCGGCCCGGGAACAGCGGCAAGCCGAACGGCAGCGAAAACCGGCTGTAGCCGTAGGAGAATTTAGAGACAAAAAGATAGTCGCCGACCAGCAAGGTCGGGATCATCGAGCCGGAGGGAATATTGAACGGCTCGTAGGCGATCGTGCGCACGACCAGCGCGATCAGAATCGCATAAACGATGGTCTTGACGGTCTCGAAAACGCCACCCGTCGATTTCTTCTTGGCGATTGCTTTCATGGTCGGCCCGGGCGGCAATAGAGGGGTGGGATAAGGCCGCGCAGGACGCGGTAAGTCAAGCGCGACCCAGTCACGCGGGGAGCCGCGGGAACGTCAACCAATGACCGGTTCCCGCGCTTCATGGGGTTCCGCGGTAATGATGACCACCGCTTGCGCGAGGGGCGGCTCGTCGGTGATTGTCAGGCTCAGTCGCGCGGCCATGCCCGGCGGCGTAATCGCCTCCAGCCGCCTTAGCGCGCCGCCAGTCAACAGCATCGAGGGCTGCCCGGTCGGCAGATTGACGACCCCGAGATCACGCCAGAACACGCCGCGCCGAAACCCGGTGCCGAGCGCCTTTGCCGCCGCCTCCTTGGCGGCGTAACGCCGCGCGTAGCTCGCGGCGCGATTGGCGCGGCGGTCGCATTTGCGGCGTTCGGCCTCGGTGAAGATGCGGTTGAGAAACCGCTCGCCAAACCGGTCGATGGTTTTTTCGATGCGGCGAATATCAATGAGATCGCTGCCAAGACCGAGGATAAGCACGATCAGCCGCGCGCGCGTTCGACCGAGTTGATGACCGGTGTCGCACGCAGGGCGGCGATGATGGTCGACAGTTGCTTTACGTCGGCGACCTGGATGTCGACCATGATCTCGAAAAAATCCTGCGAACGGTTGGTGATCTTCAGATTGCTGATATTGCCGCCCTGCTTGCCGATCGTCGTCGTCAGGCTGCCCAGATTGCCCGGCTCGTTGGCGATCGTCACATTGATGCGGCCGACATGAATGTTGTCGGCCTCGTCGCTCGACCACGCGACATCGATCCAACGCTCCGGCTCGTCGTTAAAGGTTTCGAGCGTGTCGCAATCGATCGTGTGGATCGTCACGCCTTTGCCGGTGGTGACGATGCCGACGATCCGGTCGCCGGGCAACGGATGGCAGCAGCCGGCAAAATGCAACGCCATGCCCGGTATGAGACCCCGGATCGAAACCGCGTTGTCCTTGCCCCCGACGCGGCGCCGGGCCCGCGACAAGGGCACAATCTTGTCCTTGTTGTCGTCCGGCGGCTGCGGGAAGGCGGCATTGACGATTTCGCGGCCGGTCAAATTGCCTTCGCCGACCGCGACGTAAAGATCCTCGGTGCCCGCGCAGTTAAATTGCTTCAGCACCGCCTGCAGCGGCTTCTCGGAGAATTCCTCGCCTTCCTGGCGGAATGCCTTCTGCACGATCGCCTTGCCGAGATCGAGATACTGCGCGCGCTGCTGGGTGCGGATATAGCGGCGGATGCGGGCGCGCGCCTTGCCGGTGACGACAAAGCGCTCCCAGGTCGGCGATGGTGTCTGCGCCTTTGAGGTGACGATCTCGACCTGGTCGCCATTAACCAGCTCGGTCCGCAGCGGCAACAGCCGGCCATTGATCTTGGCGCCGACGCAGGTGTCGCCAATCTGCGAATGGACGGCATAGGCAAAATCGACCGGCGTCGCGCCGCGCGGCAACGCGATCAGCTCACCCTTTGGCGTGAAGGCGAAGACCTGGTCCTGGAACATCTCGAGCTTGGTGTTCTCGAGGAATTCCTCGGCGGAGGAATGCTCGAGAATGTCGACCAGCTCGCGCAGCCAGCGGTATTGCGGACCGTCGGTGCGCCCGGCTTCTTGCTTGTAGAGCCAGTGCGCAGCGACGCCGAGTTCGGCGATCTCGTGCATGTCGCGGGTGCGGATCTGGATCTCGATACGCTGCCGCTCCGGCCCGATCACCCCGGTGTGCAGCGAGCGGTAATTGTTGGGTTTCGGCGTCGAGATGTAGTCTTTGAAGCGGCCCGGAACGACGTGATAGGCCGAATGAATGATGCCGAGCGCGTGGTAGCACTGGCCGATATCGTCGACCAGCACACGAAACGCCATGACGTCGGCGAGCTGCTCGAACGGCACATCCTTGCGCTGCATCTTACGCCAGATCGAATAGGCGGATTTCTCGCGGCCGGTCACCGTGGCGGAAAGCCCGCCCTCGGTCAGCTTGCGGGTCAACTCGCCGGTGATCCGGGTGACGATGTCGCCGCCCCGGGCGCGCAAAAAGCCGAGCCGGGCGGTGATGCTCGAACGCGCATCGGGGTAGAGCTCGGCAAAGGCCAGGTCTTCGAGCTGGTCCTTCATCCGGTGCATGCCGATGCGCTCGGCGAGCGGCGCGTAAATGTCCATCGTCTCGCGCGCAATCCGCCGGCGCCGCTCGGCGTTCTTGATAAAGCGCAGCGTCTGCATGTTGTGCAGCCGGTCGGCGAGCTTGATGAGCAGCACCCGGATGTCTTCCGACATCGCCAGCACCAGCTTGCGGAAGTTTTCCGCCTGCTTTGACTCATCCGACTGGAGTTCGAGGCGGGAGAGCTTGGTGACCCCGTCGACCAGGCGCGCAATCTCGCCGCCAAAGCGCTGCTCGATATCGTCGAGCGTCGCAACCGTGTCCTCGACCGTGTCGTGCAGCAGGCCCGTCGCGATCGAGGCGGTGTCCAGCTTCATCTGGGCGAGCAACCCGGCGACCTCGACCGGATGCGAAAAATACGGGTCGCCCGACTCGCGCAGTTGCGAGCCGTGCGCTTTCATCGAATAGACATAGGCACGGTTCAGCACCGCCTCGTCCGCGTCCGGATCGTAGGATTTGACCAGATCGACAAGGTCCGGTTGCCGCATCATCGGGCGGCGATCCCTATTCGTTGGTGATCGGTAATCAGAAAACGCCCGTGTCGGCGAGACGGGAAAACCACTCGAAGCAGCGCCCAAGCCGCGCCTCGGGCGCCCTCACGTCAGGGCGCCTCGTCTTCAAAACTCTCCGGCTCGCCCTCGAAGCTTTCCGGATCACCCTCGGGCAGCTCCGCCAGATCGGCGTCCTCGTCGTCCTCGACCGCGAGCATATCCTCGGCGAGTTCGTCTTCCTCGGCTGGTTCCTCCTCGATTTCGCTGAGGCCAGCAACGCCGAGCGCCTCTGCGACGCCAAAGAGGTTCGATTCGAGCTCGATCGTCTCCTCGGGCTCGTCGATTTCGACATGTTTTTGCATGCCGCGGATCAGCGAGTCTTGCAGCCGTTCCACGGACACGGTGTCGTCGGCGATCTCGCGCAGCGCGACGACCGGGTTCTTGTCGTCGTCACGATCCAAGGTCAGCGGTGAACCCGCGGTAATCTCGCGCGCCCGCTGCGAGGCGACCAGCACCAGTTCGAACCGATTCGGTACCTTGACAACACAATCTTCAACAGTAACTCGCGCCATGCCGCAGCCCTTCCACCAGCAATTTGGATTTACTCGAATATATGGGCGAAGCCGCGGACCGGCAACACCGGCCCCCGCGGCAATAACGCCTGAAAATGCCGATCGCTTCCCGCGCCGAGCAACTTGACCATACAGTGGCGCGCTGCCTATATCAGCCCCCCGGTCGGCGTTCTCGCCGCTTTCTTGGGGCCGGATGGCAGAGTGGCTATGCAGCGGACTGCAAATCCGCGTACAGCGGTTCGATTCCGCTTCCGGCCTCCAATTCATAACCAATTGATAAGATATACTATTTCGTCGCCTCATCCCTACATCTTCTCTCGGCTGCGTCGTCGCCATTTGACCCAGATCAAGGAGCCACCTCCCCGGGGGGCCTAGCCTTCCCAAACACAAAAGGAGGCGGCGATGCTCGATTGGACTGAAGCAACATCGTTGCGGGTATTTATCAGCGGTGACGACACGCACGAAGGGCGCCCGCTGCATGAGGCGATCGTCCGGGCGGCGCGTGAGGCGCATATGGCCGGCGCAAAAGTGACGCGCGGTATTACCGGCTATGGCAAATCCGGCCATATCCATGAAACGTGGCGCGGGTTCTCGTTCGACCTGCCGGTTGTCGTCGAAATCATCGATACCGACGCGAAGATCGAAGCCTTTCTGTCGACGTTGCAGCTTCTGCGCAATGGCGCCTTGGTGACACGGCACCGGGTTCAGATCCTTGCGCCGCACGGCGCGGCGGAACTGCCGGCAGCATAGATTTCCCTGCCCAGCGGGTCGCGTGAGCAGCGGTAAAAAGTGTTGCCCCAAGGTTGGCGAGTTCCGGATCGAGAAGTAAGGGCGGAAGATCGCTCACACGCCTCCATTTTCCGCTTCCCGAGCCGCCGACAACGCCAAGAATCTCTCCGCGCATGACATCGAGGTCGATGCCGTCATGGATTACCTGGGAGCCAAATCGGTTGACCAGTCCCCGCGCCCGAATGACCGGGCCGGTTTGATCATCGTATGGAACGAGCGTCGTCGGATCACCTGATTAGCTGGGAACAACCCGCGGCTCGGCAAGCGATTGCCGTCGACGCGGGATTGCGACCGGAACCGGGGTCGACTTTGGCGGCGCCAGCAATTTCTGCAGGTCGGTTGCGGATAGCGTCTCTTTTTCGAGCAAGTTCTTAGCCCCGCGCTCCAGGACATCACGGCGCGATTTCAGCTCGGCGAAGGCTCGCTCGGCGGCGCTGCTGACTAATTCGCGCACGGCGCAATCGATCTCCCGCGCGGTCTGCTCGGCATAGCTGCGCTCGAACCAGCCGCCCGGCGGCTGTGCGCCTTGCAGGAATTGCTGATGGCCCCGGTCGTAGGCGACATCGCCAAGGGATGGAACCATGCCGTATTGCGCGGCCGCGCTGCGGGCGATGTCGGAGGCCTTGGCAAGGTCATCGGCCGCGCCGGTCGACACTTGACCAAAGATCAGCCGCTCGGCGGCGCGCCCGCCAAGCAGCACCGCCATCTTGTTTTCGAGTTCATCCTGCGTCATCAGGAAGCGGTCCTCGGTCGGGCGCTGGATCGTATAGCCGAGCGCGCCGATGCCACGCGGTATGATCGAAATCTTCTGCACGCGGTCGACGCCAGGCAGCACCGACGCCAACAGCGCGTGGCCCATCTCGTGATAGGCGACGATCTCCCGCTCTTTGGGGCTGAGGATGCGGTTCTTCTTCTCGAGGCCGGCGATGATCCGCTCGATCGCCGCGGTGAAATCGGCGGCGACCACATTCGCGGATTGCGGCGTGTCGCCAAAAGCGCCGCCTCGTTGACCAGCGTGGCGAGATCGGCACCGGTAAAGCCCGGGGTCAGCGCCGCGATCTCCTCCGCCGCGACATCCTGACCGAGCCGGATCTTCTTCAGGTAGATGTTGAGGATCTGGATGCGCCCGACTTTGTCTGGGCGATCGACCAGAACCTGGCGATCGAAGCGGCCGGCACGCAGCAGTGCCGGATCGAGAATTTCCGGCCGGTTGGTCGCGGCGAGCAGCACCAGCCCGACAGACGGATCAAAGCCGTCCATCTCGGACAGCAATTGATTGAGCGTCTGCTCTTTCTCGTCGTTGCCGCCCAAATGCGACGGGCCACCCCGCGCATGGCCGAGCGCATCAAGCTCGTCGATAAAGATAATGGCCGGCGCCTTCTCGCGGCCTTGCTCGAACAGGTCGCGCACCCGGGCGGCGCCGACCCCGACGTAAAGCTCGACAAATTCGGAGCCGTTGATCGATAGGAACGGCACGCCGGCTTCGCCCGCGACCGCGCGCGCCAAAAGGGTCTTACCGGTCCCCGGTGGCCCCACGAGCAGCACGCCTTTTGGCACGTGCGCGCCGAGCCTGCCGTAAGCCTTCGGATCCTTCAAAAAGGCGACGATCTCCTTGAGTTCTTCCTTGGCCTCGTCGACGCCGGCGACGTCATCGAAGGTTGTTTTCGTTTCGGTTTCGGCGAAGACCTTTGCCTTGCTCTGGGTCATCGCGCCAACGGGGCCCATGGCGCCTCCCGCGCCGCCACGCATGAACAAAAACGGGAACAGCATCAGCAGCGGCATCCAGATCAGCCAGCTCCACGCGTTCCCGTTCGAGCCGGGGGCGGCGGAAATCTCTACGCCGTGCTTTTCGAATTGAGCCGCGAGATCGGGCGCCACCCGCGTCGTGACGATGATCTTGCCGTCTTGCAGGGTCGCTTCGACCTCGTCGCCGCTGACGATCGCGGATTTGATCTGACCGTCATCGAGCACCTTCTCGAAAGCGCTGTAGGTGACCCGCTGGCGTTGCGGCCCGTTGCCCATCACCCCGAACGACAGCGCGATCACCCCAGCCAGCAGGGCGGCGCAAATGATCGAGACGAGTAGCGGGCGCTTCATCAGTCTTCCCAACAACGACCGAAATCCGGGCTAGTCAGAAGAAAGCTAAAGGGTTTTTGGCGAGCAGGAATTGAGGTGGATCAATCGCCGGGCCGCCGATGAAGCGGCTTCCCTAGGGGTCAGTCGCCGGCAAGCGGCTTGCGCACGTTCATGACCGCCGCGTCATTGGGTTCCGGCGTCGCGTGGAAGCCGAGTTCGCCGCACATCTCCAGCATAGGCCCATTTTCGCGCAGGACCTCGCCGACCAGCTCGCCGATCCCGGCTTCGCGCGCCACCTCGATCAGCCTGGTCATCAGCAGATAGCCGATGCCGCGTCCCTTCCAATCGCTGCGCACTGCGACCGCGTATTCGGCGCGCTGCCGGTCCGGATCGGCAAAATAGCGCGCGACGCCGAGCGTGGTCCCGTCATGCTGCGCGACAAGCGCCATTTCTCGATCGTAATCGATCTGCGACAGGCGGGCGGCAAGACTGTGGCTCAACTCGCTCAGGGGGGCGAAGAACCGCATCCGCACATCTTCGAGGCTCATATGCGCAACGAGGTCCTGCAGCAGCGGTTCGTCCTCGGGCCGCACCGGGCGCAGGGTGACCGGGGTTCCGTCGCGCGCGACGCCGGTGCTTTCCAGATGCTTTGGATAAGGCGCGATCGCCAGCCGCCCGGCGCCGGGCGTCGTGGCGCGGTCGACGCGGATGCGCGCGTCGACCGCGACGACCCCCGCGGCGTCGGCAAGCAGCGGGTTGATGTCGAGCTCGCGGATCTCGGCGTGGTCCGCGGCCAATTGGCCAAGGCGGATCAGCACCTCGGCGATCGCGCCGATCGCGGCGGCGGGCTTGCCGCGATAGGCTTGCAGCAGGCGCCAGACACGGGTTCGGGCCATCTGCGCGCGCGCCAATAGCGCGTTGAGCGGCGGCAGCGCGATGGCGCTGTCCTTGACCACCTCGATCGCCGTGCCGCCCTGACCGAACACGATGACCGGACCGAACACGGCATCGTCGCTGAGCCCCGCGAGCAACTCGACGGCGCCCGGGCGGCGGATCATCTGTTGCACAAGGATGCCGTCGATCTTGGCATCCGGCTGCTCCCTGCGGATTCGGGCCAGCATCGCCGTCGCCGCCGCTCCGACCGCGTCGACGCTGTCGAGACCGAGCGCGACGCCGCCAACATCGGATTTGTGGGTGATGTCGGGCGAGCGGATTTTGAGCGCGACCGGAAACCCGATCTCGGCGGCCGCTTGCCCGGCCTCGTCAGCATTGGCGGCGGCGCGGGCGAGCGGCTGCGGAATGCCATAGGCGTCGAGCACGGCGGCGACGCCCTCCGGATCGAGCCAGGATTTACCGCTTCCGAGCGCCTCGGCGATA
>Ga0181537_10004458_pt1 | contig 11635 bp, 24 predicted proteins | sample PEATcosm2014_Bin_39_FD_119765 | JGI IMG/M metagenome (GOLD analysis project Ga0181537, IMG submission 119765) | Peatland microbial communities from MTU Mesocosm Facility, Houghton, MI, USA - PEATcosm2014_Bin23_10_metaG | ecosystem: Environmental > Terrestrial > Soil > Wetlands > Peat | place... | reverse complement strand
GGAATAATTCTTTCGATTGCATATTCAGCCAGAAAGGATGCAAGACAATATCTTTTTCATCGGGATCTCTATTCGCAATTAAAATTCTATTCATCCAATGTCCTATAATTACAAATTATGTGCAATCCTTTTCCCTTTTCTTCCTATGACTTCAATTGTTAAAGGAAAATCCTCTTCTTCTACCTCTATAAAGAGACGTGCCCCGTTTTCGAGAATTTTTTTCATTCGCTGCCCTGCCTATTAAAAATGCATTCAACATGAACGTAATTCTTAGTGAAGCACTCCTCGCACATACCACGCTTTCCGAGATCTTTGGCGACAGCGTCCCAAATAGCACATTTCATGCATCCACTCGCATTGTAGGATTTATTTATGAACTCGATTAAGTTCTTTTGGCTTTTCGGTATTGTCATGAGTCGCTCCTCTTCTCACCTCTGGATATCCTATATTTCATAAACTGAAATCCATCCCTTACTTTCATCATGTCCGCAATGCTTAATTTCAGCATTCATAGGTTTATTTTTATTAATAGATCGCCAATAAGAAATACATCTAGTTCCTAAAAATATCTTTTGATTAGGAATATTTATTTCCCACCTTGAGGAATATGAACTTTTGCATGTGGGGCAAAAACCTACCCATTTTTCTAAATAACTTTGTTGTTTAGGATTTAAATACCATTTTTCCTGATTATCAGGATCGGTAAATATCGGAGATTTTGAGGTATGGCCCATAAATTAGAAATTCCCACCTATTCAATTTTGGATAGGATTTTTTCACCATCTCATATTGAATTTCAAATATCAATGCAATAAAAGAAAATGCTAGAATCCAAATGATAACAACAAACAAATAACTATTACTCGCTTTCATTAGGCGGCTCCGGTAATGGCATCCAGTGACTAATCAGATCTTCTCTTGCAGAATATCTATCCACGGCGACTAGTTCTGTCCAAATAGGCCCTAATCTATCAATATCGAATCGAACACATACTGGCTCTTGTGTACGTGCAAGCCAAGCCACGACAATTTGGCCTTTTTCCGGCGATCGATCCTCTACCCTAATCCATTCCATGCTTCCTCACTAACTTGAATCCCCCTAAGCCATCCTCATTATGCGTGAGATGCGTAAAGCCCTCTTTTAGGCATAGCCCAATAAGCAGCGTTAACACGTCAGTCGACAAAGCGCCGCGTATTACTGCCCATTCTTCGTAGACTTCGAGGGTATATTTTGGTGTTTTTACTCGACCTTGACCCACTTCTGCCCCTTATCGTCAAAGTAGATGTCTTCTTCCGTCTTTTCGATCGTTATCTTGAACGTGGGTTCGCCCATGCCCTCGCAAAAAGTAAATTCCTCGTATTCGGCCGTAAGATCGTTTTCATTTTCTAGAATAGATCTTATCTTACTATGCAATTTTTTTTTGCTCTTAATCATTTCCATTATTTATCCTTATTCCCCAGTAATTTTATTATCACGTCCAATAAGTTCTCAATCCTTTCCATGTTTGCCGCGATATGCAAAACTTCGCTCCTGATCTCCTCTATGTCTTTGAGAGTAGATCTCCCATTCTCATCCTCTTCAAACATGTCGCTTAACCGGCGCACTTTTTCGGCTAAATAATATAATTGGCTCTGTGGTGTTGTCATAAGACGGGATCTTCTTTAAAGGCATCTTCTTTAACAGCATTCTTTACTGCATAAATTGCATCTACAACATCATCCATTTTGTTTAACAGAATGCGAAAATTGCACTCTTCATTCATGAGCTTAGCTAATTCTATTGCATCCCCCAAACTCCATTCATCATATTCCGCTCTGAGAACTTGATATGCTTTATGCAAGCATTCAGAAGCTACTTTGCTTTCCTCGTCAGTCATTTTTTACCCCTATAAGGTTTAGATATTGTATCGCCAAGCCAAATAAAGAAGTCTCTTCCCAGAATTCCAAAAGACGTAAAGAATTTGGCCATGTGTAGACAGCCCATGGCACATCTAAATATAATCCATTCTGTCATACTCCGTAGTACCTATTCACAGCTTTGATATCTTCTTCTGTCCCTCTTCCATCTTTGCGCTCCAAGCCTTTCAAACCGACGGCCAGATACCTGAAAGCATCGGCCGCGTGCGAGTGTTCATCATGTAGAGGTGTATTCTTATAGCAGCCCAACCGATCATCCCATACTTTCTTGTATGCCTCAAGATGTTTAAAACCTTTCGAGGTTTTCTCCTCGTCGAATACACATCGTGATAACATACTCCGTACTGTCTGTATTCCCTCAAGCTTGTCACACTCTTTGATGTCCAGAACCACGAACTTGCCATCCAAGAGGGGAGTGACGTGATCGAGATATTGAGTCTTAGCCCCAATGTCTCGCTTTCTTGCGTCATGAGGAAATACATGCCTCCCAAAGCGATACTTCTGCTTGTTAAGCCAATCACAGTAATGCGCTGCTCCCTCGTCCCAGTTTTCATAGTAGTTTATTACGGAAACTTGTCCTCCTCGACCTACCTGAAAGCAAAATATAGCAGTAAAATCATCAAGACCAATGTCCCAAGCGGTGTGCACAGGCATACTATCATCATAAGGGACGCGGCACACAGAGCCCCGAGAATGAAGAATAGCAAGTTGCACACCGTAATATAAACCCTCATTAGCGCTTTCAAAGGCCTCCTTTGGCGTCGATGGATATTCCTGCTTCATAGAATCGCCGAGCATGCGATTTTTCATCTCGTACCAGCGACGCTGCTCTTCATCTATCTTTCGCTGCCTCTCAAGCTCAATTCTATCGAGATACTCATGAGTTTCCTTTCCCACTATTATGCCTTCGGAGGCTTCGCGGTATCCTGGCTCGTCATACCACGGGAAGAAGAAGAATCGCATCTGCATAGGCGATAAGTTGGCTCCATGCAAGGAAAGAGATTCGGCTTCTCGCGAGAAATCGTAGAAATAGCCTGATCGCCCTTCAGCGGTAGATTCAATAGCGATAATTTGATCCGTGGAAACTGTGTTGAGAGATCCTGTGACGATCTCCTTAGCAACGTCAGGAGATTTAGCGCAGATCTTACCGAATTCAGAAACGAGGAGTCGTTGATATGTTCCAGAGCGAAAGCCAGTAGAGACTCGGTAAGAGCTTCCATTTTCAAAAGCAAGTTCTCCACTTCGATCATTTGTTGCACTGTTAAATGCTCGAGTCCATTGTGGCATCCTGTCATAAGCGTATTTGACCTTCTTTTTAAAGATATCCTCGGCATCTTCTTTGCGATGCGCTATGATACCAGCATGAGTATTACCATACCAGAAGCAATCATCCAAGAAGTTTATTGAGAAATAGGTCGTAACGCCAAGTTGGCGAGCCTTTAAGACTAGCATCTGATGCCATTCTCTTTGATAAAGCTCTTTCTGAGCCCAGTTGAGATTGAAAAGGACTTCTTCGCCTGATTTATTTGTTATGTAATAGAGATTGGTTAGGCGCCAGAGCTTGTCGTTGAGCTGTTCTTGCGTGGGTATGTATTCATGCATGTAAAGCGGCTTTACATTAAGAAGGAAGTTTCTTATTTCTCTGAACTTCGTCTATTACTTTTTGGCGCTCTTGCTCCTGGGCTCTAGCTTCCCCTTTAAGGGCGGTAGCTTTGCGAAGCTCATTATTGTCGGCGTCTGCGTCTTCGCCTTCGCGTAAGTCCCCGAAGTAGATCCTTTGCCACCTTTGTGAGATGCTGTCCCGAACATTGCTGCTTTTGTCGACATATTTAAGTCCTACAATTTTAAGTGCCTGCTCATAATAGGGAAAGAATTCATCTTTTTGAATAAAGTTCTTCCATTCATTATAGGTAAAACCTTTTTCGATAGTATACCATTCAGAAAGGTGAAGAATAGTTTTCTTATTCTTCTTCACATATTCAATCATTTCCTTGCCCAAAGCAATCATCTCTTCAACAGAAAAAGAAAAGACTCTTGGCCTTGCCATTATTGAATCTCCAAATGAATCTTAACCTGGATGCTTTCTGGATTACCCTCAAAGTTCTTTTTGGCTTCTTCAATGCATTTGAGTATCAAGGCATCTTTTTCAGATACGGTATAAACTTCGTAAATAAGAAATTTCTGCCTATAAGTCCTAGAATCATCTTTCAAAATAACTACGAGTTCGTTCATGCCGTCACGCTAATCAATAAAAAACTATTTAGTCAAGCTTTGCTAAAATGCTACCCTCTTCAATGACAAGATATTTCTCGCCCTGATGCTGTATTTCTGTGCCGTAATGTTTTTCGAGATAAATGATATCGCCAACCTTGACCTTCGTGACCTCATCGCCGATTGCCACGACGTTAAATTGATTAGGTTTAGCATTCGGCATGAGTAGCGTCCCTGCTTTGACCTCGACGGGTATGAGTAGTATTCTTTTTCCAATTGGCGTTAGCATATAGTCTCCTTATGACTCGCTTTTGGAAATATTTACTATGCAATTGCTAATAAACGCAAGGGGCATTATACTATTCGCGCATGAGGTGAGGCATTATGTATCAATTGGCTTTTATTGAAAAAACAGATATCGAGTATCTCAAAGATGACGTTAAATGCGTAAAAGAGAGCAGCGATAAAGTGCGAAAGAGCATGTTTGCGCGCCACGCTGATTTAGCCCGCAAGTACATAGAACTGCATGAGAGAATGCAGATAATTGAAAGAAATATCTGCCAGACTAAAAGTTGATCCAATGGACACGCGCAAACCTCGTCCTTCAGGGCGGGGTTAGCGTGCCTTTTTCTGTTGTCCATAATTCTTCCATTTTCTATACTATTCTCATGTCGATGCGCGAGGATATCGCGATTTCGTAAAGCAAGTTCCCACAGGTAATACTCTCGACATGAGTGCCTGGCGAAAGGTCTGAATAACTTCAGATGGGTCGAAAGCACCTGCCGAAGCGATCTCATAGTAGCTGTGAGACGCCGTAGGAATCCTCTTCCTTTAGGGAGAGGAGGATGTCAATTCAATGCGAATTCCGTACTCTTTGCTTTTCACTTGAGCACAAGAGAGTGAGATTCTTTTATCTCTATCGGCCCGACCTGGGCGATAATCGCCGGTAATAATTGCACACACGGCATCTACGATGTATTTGAAAGACATGGGCAAGTTCTCGAATTCGTCGAGTTCATCGGGCGCAAAACGCGTCAGCAAGATCTTGCATGGAAGCTTTATCTTATCGCGCAGCGGATTGAGGCCGAGGGAAACGACGCGAGCCTGATCTTTATGCCGAGCATGCTTCTTAGTCCAGTGCTCAAAAACGTTAGCCTCGCTTTTGGTTTGCAAAGGTAGGTCTACCGTGACCTTTCCCTCACAAACCTCGGATTTCATCTTTATTCGGGCAACAGGCCGTTTTTTTCGGGGGGTAGCTATCCTACCAGAGGCCCCCGTCTTTTTGTTCCTTTTTTGCCCGTTTCTATTAGAAATTCGGGCATATTGAACCCCTGATCGAGAATCAAAAAGGAAGGCTATCGTTTTGAATCGATGCTTGCCCTCCCTTCTCCCAGGCTCTGCCCTCGAGATATGCCTTTATGTCTTCATGCAAAAAGTTGCTATCCTGAGAGTAGGATTTCAAATATTTCTTTTGCCCGTTATGCTTTACGGCCGAAGATATCACGTCCCAGAACGTGCCGCCATTCTGCATTTTTTTCAGCACGTAAGTCACGCGGTGCTTTTTCTCTATGCACAGGACTACGGCCTCTTTCGTATATTCGTCCTCGGGATAGCTCTCATGGCTTACAAAATCAAACGCACTCATTTTTTCCTCATTTGGTTATTTCTAATAAATTCTTCACTTTTCTCACGTAAACGACTATCAATCAGGGCAATAAAAAATGGATTTTGATAGGCACTTGTGCTCTCAAAAAGTATTCCTCTCTGATCCTTATTCCTATCGTGGTATATGTAACAACGCCATCCATGGCCATTTTCGAACTCTGGAAACTCCTTGGATAGTTTTTCACAGTAGGTAATATTTCCTTGTACAACGCTTTCGCCTTTGTTTTCAATCTTCCAGGTCGCCAGGGCATTAGGCCAGTCCTGAATCGCATGCTTGCGCCGCTTGCTGGCCTGTATGAATTCCATGGCATGCTTAACCGTCTCGATATCGCCCTTGAGCTTCACGCAAGCATCGAGCTCCTCGGGGGTCAAGAAAACGCCCTTGATGACCTCAAGCTTTTCCAGACCAGAAGAAAAGTCATCAGTCATCAATCCGGCATCCCGATTCGGCTCGCCATTTTCAAAAGAAGGGATTGAGGGATGATCTTCTTGATATCTTATCTTCTCTCTTCTTGATTTGTGGTGGTCGGTTGGTTGCCGGTTGGTTGCCCGTTGGTTATTTTGTTGGTTATTGATTTTGCAAAAACGCTCTGTCACCCATATGTAGCATGAATAATGATTGGTTAAACTGTTGGTCGTCTTTTTGAGTAGACCTGCCTTTTGGAGCTTAAACTGTTGGTTACGTAAAATATTTTCTGTAAGGAAGCATTCTTTCGGACTGGATAGGCGACCTGAGATAAATTCAAAAGGCTGAAGCGTGATCTCTTTTCCTTGTATGACTATTTTATGGGGAATACTTTGACATTTGGAAAATGCCCAAGTGACGAATTTGTACATATGTTCACATTCGAACCATCCTGACTCGCGGAAGTATTTTGGTACTGGGGTTTCGAAGTAATAAGGAATTTCAGACATAGCACCCCATAAAAGCATTGCTTTTTTTCGTATGGCGCACTATAATGGTAGACGTCACCAAGACATCATCATTAAGGCGCTCCCAAAAGCCCCGATTTACCGTCGGGGCTTTTTCTTTTAGCAACCTACCATATTCACAGCGTGTAAAGCAATAAAGTTTTACACTAGTCATTTAGATGCGGCCCTAGGACGTCAATCTGAAAACCATCACTCGATTCTATAAAGTGAATTAAATTCAAATACATCAGGGGCGCAAGCAGATTCCGAAACAGGGTCGGAGATATGAGATAGTCCTTGCGGATCTCTTTTTTTTCTGCCACAAGGGTCATATGCTTACCCTTCTTTTTCCATATTTGCATATAGAGTAGGGCCGATTTGGGGCAGCTTTTAAGTACCCTTAGAAAGTACTTTAAAGGGGGAAATTCGCTATAATCCTTCATAATCCTCAGTAAAAATGTTGTTTTTTTATCGAGGAAGACGTAGCATTATCCGCAGAAATGTCCGCTTTCCTCGAATTTATTGCCTAGGTAAGTGGCGTTTTTGATGAAGCCCTAGTCTCCGGTGCAGTTGATTGGCGTCAGCTGCACCATTTCTTCTATATTTATAAAATTATATTTGCAATAACTTTCCCTTATACCGTACATTTTGCCTTGAAAAAGGCCATGTAGCCAGGGGGTCAGCTATGAAAGATGTTTGGATGGAAATTTGGGAGGAGTTGAAAACTCATCCAGAGTTTTGTCACTTAATGACTTTCTTTGTTTTTTTCTTTATAGTTTTAGTGCTCGTCTTCTTATTTTCCTGAGCATACTCGTCAAACCAGTCGTACATGGTCACGGCGCCTTTCGTATATTGCTCTATCTGATAAGCAAGTTTCATGCTGGGCATCTGTCCTTTTCTCAAAACGTCATGCAGTGTAGACGTGCTAATGCCCAGTTTTGCTGCTACTCCTCGCTGTTTTTTATCATTGCTATTCATCCACGCTGCGAATTTATTCACCTTAATCCTTTTTTTAATTTCTTTTTCTGGACAAAAATCCGAAGTTCCGATACGATGGGGAGTATACCAAGCAGGCCTGTTGAAAACAAGAAGTTTGTGAGGTAAAAAGAAAAGGTATTGATTTACATTACACAATATGTAACAATGATATCATGTATAACACATGAGGAGACTAGCATGAACGCCAACATCATCGAAGAAGCTATCGCCAACATGGCTTCTACATCCGCGGCCCTTGAGAAGTATTGCAACGACCCTAAGAACTACAATACTTACGGTGCGCAATTACTTGAGCAAATGTCCTGGGAATTGCACAAGCAAGCATGTGACCTAAAGGAATTTCAAAACCGGTTCGGGTTTTGACATGACTACAGCATACTGGAAACAATGGAGCTATCCCGAGCTGTTATCCATGCAAGGCATGGAGATAGAAGATCTTGACGCGAACTCGCAACATGACGCATGTGACGGGATATTGCGTCAGGATGACGATGAGCTAGCTTGCTGCTCTAACGGCTGCATGCAATGCTTAAACATGTCTTGGCGAGACTTTATGTAGAAGTGGGGGAGGCATTGCTCCTCCCCGCCATGAAAAAGAACTAGGAATGCTCTAACGCCAATATCATCAAAAACAAAATTTAAAGGAAGGAAAAAGTTATATGTCACAGTCAGAAGTAATCAACGAGCTTGCCGCGGCTCTCTCTAAAGCACAGGGAGAAATGCAGGCAGCTATCAAGGATAAGATAAATCCGTTTTTTAAGAGCCGCTATGCGGACTTAGGTAGCATATGGGATGCAGCACGACCCGTGCTCAGCAAATACGGCCTTTGCATCATGCAAACAACGGAAATGTCCCCCGATGGAGGTAAAGTCATCATGGTTACTACCTTGGCTCATACATCCGGACAATGGGTGAAGTCCTATATACCTCTAAACCCGACGAAGAATGATAGTCAGGGCATGGGAGCCGCTATCACGTATCTAAGACGGTATTCTCTCTCTGCAATCGTTGGCGTCGTCTGTGACGACGATGATGACGGCGAAGAGGCTGTAGGTCGAGGTAAGGCACAGAATACACCCCCTGCTCCTAAGCCAGAAAACTTGCCGGTCGAAAAGATAGGCAAAATGGAAATAATCGCCATAACTTCTTTAATCCAAAAGCTCGATGAGGAAAGCGATAAATCCTTTCATGCTTGGATTAAGCAGAGCTTCAATGCAACAGCAATACAAGATATACCCAAGGCATGTTTTGAGAAGTGCATGGCATCTCTCAATGCTAAAATTAAGTACCTGAAAGACCAAGAAAAAACCATGGCGGTGGCCTAATGAAAGTCATTGATGTAGAGCAAGGCTCAGACGCATGGCTGGCTTGGAGAAAGACGGTTATAACGGCAACGGATTGTCCTGCAATCATGGGAACATCGCCCTGGTCAACGGAATATAAGTGCTGGCAAAAGAAATTAGGCTTAATTGAAGAGCAGAAAAGCAATGACGCCATGGAAAGAGGCAAGCGATTAGAGCCCAAGGCACGGGCAGACTTCAATAGAAGATACTCTTACTTCATGGAGCCTTGCGTGGTAGAAAGCACGGATTCCGATTTTCTTGGCGCTTCTCTTGATGGTTTATCTGATTGCCAAAAGTACGTGCTTGAAATTAAGTGCGGCGGTTCTAAACTTCACGACCTGGCCACGAAAGGAGAAATCCCAGACTACTATAAAGATCAGATACAACATCAATTGATTGTAACCAATGCCGAAAAGGCTTTTTACTATAGCTATGATGGAGAGCAAGGTATTTGTATAGAGGTTTTTCCTGATCCTGACTTCAAAGCGAGATACATGGAAAAGGCCCGAAAATTCTGGAAATGCGTAGCCTTTAATGAGCCTCCTGCCTTGCAGGATTCCGATTACAAGGACATGTCGGCTGAACCTCAATGGAAAGGCTTTGCCACGGAATACCGAAAGCTTTGCGAGCAGATCAAGAATCTGGAAGAGGTCAAGGAGAGCTACAGGAAAGAGCTTATAAAGCTCTCTGGCGATCAGAATTGTTCGGGCGATGGTCTCAAAGTCATGAAGACGACGGTACGCGGCCGCGTCGACTATGATGCCATACCAGAGCTGAAAGACGTAGACATTGATAAGTATCGCAAAAAATCAAGTACGATCTGGAAGATAACAACGAACTAAAAGGAGATACGGATAGGCGCATTTACAGGCTTATAGCTTTCATCCATGATACTACAATTGATAGAGATCATCATCTTATCATTATAGCTCGGGAAATGTTCCTGGCGGCCATGGGCTTCATGGATATGGCTAAAAACGTGTAAATGCGGCCTTCCTACATATTTCAGCCAGCCATAGAGACCTTTGCTGCCCGTATGGAAGAGAGAGCCGTCAGGCGCAAGTATGCCATCCAAAATGCCATATGCAGGGGTATGCGTAATTAGGATATCGACGTCATGCGGGATTAGCTCCCATTTATCCATGAGATGATCCTCGTTATCTATTGTAAAAGCCTTGCATTTAGGATTCATGCCTTTGAAAGGAGCCGTCCATGGGGAACCCCATATATTCAAATCTTCATAGCGTATTCCAGAATCACAAAGATAGTAAATGTTCTTAGGCAAGGCTTCAGGAATCGGGGGAAAGTTCTGAAGAACATTATCATGATTGCCGGCGATTACTATCTTTTTTCGATATTTCTGCTTATCAAGCCAGAGGAAAAAGTCGAGATATTCCCAGGCTTTATCGCGCGCTGTTAAATCGCCCGTGACAATAAGGAGATCGCCGCCCTGTAATTCAGGGCGAGCGCCATGTAGACAGCCTATGCAATCGATAATCACGAGAGAAGTATATCAGCAGCCTTTTTTCTTCATAGCTTTTTTCATGCCCATGCTTTCAGGATTTTTATCATTCTTTTGACCCTTTTTTCCAGTTTGTCCATTGCCCTTATCCATGGCTTTCTTTTCTTTTTTGATTTGCTTATCCATGTTACTTCTTCCCTTTTTTTGGTATTTTTGCGCCAGCTTTTCTTGCGACATTTAAGGCAATCGCAATAGCTTGCTTTTTTGGTTTTGTTTTTTCTTCTGTTTTAATGTTTTTTCCTATGGCCTTCTTGGAGCCACTTTTAACTAGCGGCATTTTGACCTACCTGTGCAACTGGCTGCGCTGGTGCTGGAGCATCCTTATGGCTTTGTAGAAGCTCGCATATAGCATCTATAGCGGCATTCTTACCGTCGCCATCTTTCATGTATTGCACATTGACGATATTGACGATATTGGCAAGCTGCTGCAAAAGACCGGCTGTATGCGTATATGTCAAGCCCTCTTTGAATAATGCGCTGATTTTATCTAGCATGGTATTTCCTTATTTATTTGCTCTGCGTATGTGGAGAGCCTGTTTTTGGTTCATCTTTATTTTTGACATTGATATTAATTTCAACGTCAGTATCCTTCTGGAGAGTTTCTCGGGATACTTCCACCTTTATGGCTGTGTCATCGGCGATGTCTTCCGCTGCCTGGTATAGCTGTGGAAGTGTTGAACATGATGCAAGTAGCATTAGCAAAAAAAGATTTTTCATAATCGGCCCTCTCACATAAGCCAAAAGGCTTAGTGCTACAAATTTATTTAAATCCAATCTATCGAATTGCTTTTCGAAATGCAAGAATAACTAGCAAAATTAAGCATCTTTTCGTAAACTTTCATCTCATGAAGACAAATGACGACGAAAAATCTAAGATATGCAAAGAAATTACAGATAAGATACTCGATGTCTGCGAGCCCTATTCTCCGGCCCTTATGTGCGTATCTCTCATGACCATTTTAATAGAAGTAACTATTCATGCACATAAAACAAAATCGGAGTTTCTTGATATCTGTTCAAGAACATGGGACATAATTGAGAAATCGAAATAATGGACAAATATGAT
>Ga0181537_10004457_pt1 | contig 11637 bp, 9 predicted proteins | sample PEATcosm2014_Bin_39_FD_119765 | JGI IMG/M metagenome (GOLD analysis project Ga0181537, IMG submission 119765) | Peatland microbial communities from MTU Mesocosm Facility, Houghton, MI, USA - PEATcosm2014_Bin23_10_metaG | ecosystem: Environmental > Terrestrial > Soil > Wetlands > Peat | place... | reverse complement strand
GGTTGTCGAGGCTGCGCGCGGAAAGCTCCGGGGTGAACTTCTTGGAAAGGTCCCGGGCGCGGGCGTAGTGCTCGGTTTGATCGAGCGTGCGGCGCACGAGGATGCCGTCGGCTTCATCTTCCGCAATTTGGCGGAAGGCGGCGTCGCGTTCAGCGATGGTAATGAGCTTGGAACCAAAGTTGCGGTGAACTCCATTGATTAATTCCAATTCTGACAGCAGCGTGTAGGGGATAGGTCCCTGGAAGCGGGATCCAATACTCGATGCTTCAAGATGAAAGGCGTCCCTTTTCAAATAGAGCGCCACGAGAAAACTGGTGTCGCAATAAATCATTCACCGCGTTCCTCAAGCAAGAGGTCCACGGCATGAATGATGGGGCCGGCAATTCGCTTTTTGCCTCCGAATCTTTTTGCGAAATCGGGTTTGCGCGTGACAGGAGGCAGCGAGAGATGGGCCACCACTTTTTTACGTTTCGTAATGGCGACGGTTTCGCCTTCTGACAGCCAGCTTTCAATCCGGGGAAAGGAGGTGCGCAACTGACGGACGGTGGCGGTTTTCATTCATGTGTATCCTAATTGATTCACAACCCAAAGTCAAGAATCGGGACTCAGCGCGCGATTGTCACGCGCCGCGGGAGCAAGCAAGATGCCACGATGCATTTCGACCGCCCCGCCGCCCTTCGCTGGTGGGTGAGCCTTGCGCTGCTGCTGCCGGTCATCGTTCTTTATGCCGCCAATTATCTGAGAGGCGACGGAACGAGCTTCACCGGCTTCATTCAATACGATCAGCCTTACTACATGGCCGATGCGGAGAAGTTTTTCCAGGGCGGCTTTCATGGCCTCTACGGCAATCCGTTCAGTCCCGATCCGCAGACGCCCGCCATATATTTTCAAATCCATCTGCTGGTGCTGGGCTGGGTGCAGGCCGTCACCGGCTGCGACCCGGGCCTGCTTTACGTGATCTTCGGATTTTTGGCGGCGTTGATTTGTGTGCGGGTCGCGATGGCACTTTACGAGCAGGTCGCCGGACTCGGCACGCGCGCGCAATGGGCGGGGCTGGTTCTGTTTATTTGGGGCGGCGGAGTCCTCGCGCTGACGGGGCTGGTCTTTCATTTGGTTGAAGGCAGCAATCTGCCCACCACCGTGTGCGATCTGTTTCATTTCGATCCCGCGCAGGGTTGGTGGTTTCTCAACCTGGGCCGCAACCTGGTTTATCCGATCGAGGCCTATTACCACGCGCTGGCGCTCGGAGCGGTGTTGATGACGATGCGGAATAACTTTCGCGCCGCGCTTTGGCTGGCGTTTGCGCTTTCGCTTAGCCACCCGTTCACCGGCCTGCAATTCCTGCTCATTTTGCTGGCTTGGTGCGCGTTGGAAACAGGGTTTCTGGGAAATCGGAGCATCCCGTTTATGTTTACGGCGATGCTGATCTGCCTGCTGGCTTTTCACCTCGTCTACAACCTTTTCCTGCTCAATCTTTTTCCCGAACATCGGGTGGTCTTCGAGCAATGGAGCGTCGATTGGGCGGAGCCGGCGATTGTTGTCCTTCCGGCTGATCTTCTGGTCGGATTTCTGGCTTATCGCGCCATGCGAAATTGGAAACTCGCCGCGGAACTTTTTTCCAGTCCAGCCAACCGGCTCCTACTGACCTGGTTCCTGGTTTCCTTTGCACTTGTGCATCACGACCTGCTGATGCCGCCCAGGCAACCGCTTCATTTTTCACGCGGATACACATGGATTCCGCTTTTTCTTCTTGGGGTGCAACCGTTACTGCGGATGTTGGAGAAAGCCTTCAGTTTCAAAAACACGATTCTTCGCGCGGCTGCAGTAGGCTTCATCTTTTTGATCGGCCTATCGGACAACCTGGCGTGGTTTGGCCTCCACTCCATGATGGCGCTGGCGCCGCGATTTGGAATTACATGGCTCAGCGAGGATGGATTTCGCTTAAGCGCCGCCGACCGCCAGCTTTACGATTGGCTTCGGCAAAGACCGGCCCCGCATGCCGAGCTCTTGATTACGCCCCAGAGCGATTCTGCGCTGGTTTATCTGGCGATGGTTTATACGGACTACCGCGGGTGGTACAGTCACTACAACACGACTCCTTACGCCAATTTGCGCAGGCAGGAACTGGCCGATTTCTTCCAGAAGGGAACTGTGCCATTCGGATGGCGGGGAAGAACGCTTCTGCTGATTGCCACAAAGAATTATTTTCCGAATTATGGCAACACGGTAACATCGACACCCGTCTACGAAAACGAGGCTTATCGCGTCTGGAAAATCTCAGTGCCCTGAGAGTGTGACACACGGGTACCCGAGACAAAAATGTGATTTCAAAAGTTTGCGCCAACAATCTTTCACGGCGCCTAATAGTCGAGATTGCATAAACGTAATACTTGACTATTTGGTAAACAACTGGCTTATTAGGTCAGTACAAAAAAATTACAAACAAATATGAGTATATCGCCTATCTTCACGTTCGCGCCCATTCCTTTGACTAACGAATTTAGCCCTTTGGCCCACGCTGCTGCTCTCGCCCGTCGCCGGTCGGCCGACAATCCAATCGTTGCGGTTCCGCGTCATCGCATCCGTCCTCCGGTCGAGAAAAAGGTCATCGAAACAGCGGCAGCTTAATCAGCTCAAACTTCTATTCATCGACCGTTAGAGCCTTTAGTTTAACGATTTGTTGATCGATTTTCGCAGGCGGCGATAAGTCCGGTTCAATTTCGACGTGACCTGATGACTTTCCGACAGGATTAAGTCATTCTGGCGGCGATGAAGATCGCGCTGCACTGGTTCCGGAGCGACTTACGGCTTAGCGACAATAGCGCGCTGCACGCCGCCTGTGTCGGTGCCGAAGTGGTCATCCCGCTCTTCATTTTTGATCCGCGTATTTTATCCGCCCCGGACACCGGAGCGCCCATCGTTGGTTTCATGTTGGAGTGCCTGGCCTCCTTGCAAAAAAATATCGAGGCGGCGGGTGGAAAACTGGTCTTTCGCCAGGGCGTTGTTGAGGAGGAAATGAGGTCGTTATTGGGTGAGACGGGCGCAAAGGCGCTCTACTTCAACCGCGATTACGAACCCGGGGCGAGAAAGCGCGACGCCGCCGTGGAAAAGCTGGCCCGGTCACTGGGGGTCGAAGTCCACAGCTATAAAGATGGCGTCGTGCACGAGCCGGAAGAGATTTTAAAGCCCGACGGCCAGCCTTATCGCGTGTTTACCGCCTACAGCCGTTGCTGGCGGCTTCAACCCAAACCAGCGGTGCTTCCCGCCGTCAAATTCAAGCGCCCTCCCGGATTTAAATATCCTTCGAGCGTGGCCTTGCCCACCGTTCGGGAGCTTGGCTTTGCGCTCGAGATTCCGCTGCCTGAAGCGGGTGAGCGGGCCGGGCGGGAACGGCTCAAAGCCTTCGCCAGGGGCGACTTGCTTCACTACGCGAGTCAGCGCGATTTTCCCGCGCGGGATGCCACCTCCCGGCTCTCGCCTCATTTACGGCTGGGAACGGTTTCTCCCCGCACGGTGCTGGCCGCGGCGGAGAAAGCGGCGCTGGAAAATCCCTCCTCGCGGAAAGAAACGGAGATTTTCATCAATGAATTGATCTGGCGCGATTTTTACCGGCAGATTCTATGGCATTATCCGCACGTGGCGGAATCGTGCTTCAAGGAGAAATACAACGGGCTGAAATGGGAAAATGACGAGAAGCTTTTCCTGGCCTGGTGCGAGGGGCGCACGGGTTATCCCATCGTCGATGCGGGCATGCGCCAGCTCAACACCACGGGTTGGATGCATAATCGCGTTCGCATGATTGTGGCGATGTTCCTGACCAAGGACCTTTTGGTTTCGTGGCAATGGGGCGAGCGTTATTTCATGCAAAAACTTGTCGATGCCGACCTGGCCTCGAACAACGGCGGCTGGCAGTGGAGCGCCAGCACCGGCACGGATGCGCAGCCTTATTTCCGCATTTTCAATCCGATTTCCCAGGCGCGCAAATTTGATCCTGAAGGCGAGTATATCCGGCGCTACGTGCCCGAAGCGGATACGCTGGCCTATCCCGCGCCAATCGTGGATCATGCCCGCCAGCGGGTGAAAGCGCTCGCCTTGTTCTCAAAGCCATGACGAATCCAACCCCGCCGCCTGAAGCGACTCCGCCGCCGAAATCGACCGGCCTGCGGATCAACTGGCATCGGGTGCGGGTCTATTTGCTGAGCATCCTGCTGATGGTCACGATGTGGTTCTGCGCGTCCCTGCTCACGATTCAATTCCATCCGCAGCGCGTGGTGGATGGTTTGCTGGCGCAACTCCCTTTTTCCTCCAGCACGGGCAAGGTCTACTGGGTCAACCGCCGCACGCTTAAAATCGACAACGTGAAAATGGGAGGTTTTTTTTACGCCGATTCGATCACGCTGGTCGCCAGCCCGCTGGGACTGATGCGGCATCACATCGCCAAGGTCGAGATCACGGGTGGACAACTGTTCACCAAGCCGCTGTATGACGTGATGGACCGGGTCGGGCCCGGAACCGGCAGCGGTCTCGATTGGGTGATCGGGAGGCTGGAGATCAGCCGAGGCACCCTCATGCTCGATAATATCCTTTCCGACGTCTCCATCCCGGTGCGCCTGGGGGTGCGAAGTCCGATTGTTTTAAACGGTCTCAGGCTGGGCAAGCCCGACGCGAGCCCGGAGATGACCGAGGAGCGGACGGCCGAAGTCGTCAACGTCGCCATTGTCTCGACGATCGATCCGGTCTCGCCGGTGTTTTTCTTTCCGCTGACGCGGGTCCGCTACACTTACAGCGAAGTCTGGCACCATCATATCCGCGAAATCGATCTGGTGCGCCCGACGATGTTTCTCGGCGAGGATTTGTTCTGGCTGACGAAGGAATTCAAGTCGGAGCATGCCACCAAGGCCGCCGTGGGCCCAACCGCGCCCTGGGAGGTGGCGCATCTGGAGGTGCAGTTCGGGCAACTGGCGGTCAGCGCCTTCGGCCAGCCGGTCGCGCACTTGCCGTTCTATTTTGGCACGAAGGTGGACAACATCCGGCTCGATCAACTCGACCAGATCAGCGCCAAGAGCACCATTCCCATCCAGAATTTCTCCCAAGAATATCCGGATTACAAAATCGGCATCGTCAATCTCAGCGGCAAACTCTATTTCAGTTGGCCGCCCACCGACACCAAGGCCAATAACGTCGTCAACTACATAAACATCGATGAGGTTTCATGGAACGACATTGCCGTCAAGAAAGTGAGCACCAACGTCACCTTCGATCCGAACGGCGTCTACGGAAAACTTGACGGAACGTGCGAGGGTGGTCAACTCGACGGCAATTTTGAATTTTATTACAGCAAGGGCTTTACCTGGAACGCCGATCTCTTTGCCAGCAAGATCAATTGCCAGCCTGTGGCGGAGAAACTGGCGGGCAAGTATGTCGATCTGACCGGCGAACTCGATGGGAAAATTTCGGTGCAGGGCAAGGTCACCGATATCCTTAATTGCAACGGCACGCTCGATCTCCCGAACGCCGGAAAGCTCGAAATCAAGTCGATGGATGAATTGCTGAACCGGATTCCCGCCGACATGATTAGTTTAAAGCGGGACGCCTTGAAAATCGCGATCAACTCCTTTCAAACCTACCCGTATGACCGCGGTCAGTTGAAGATCAATTACCAGCCCGCGGGCGGCGTCAGCACGCTGAAACTCGACGGTCCGCGAGGTCAGCGGCTCTTTGAAGTCTACCTGCATCCCTGGACCTTGTCAGACAACTCGGAGAGCGGGCAGTGAAAAGATCATTCCGTAGGAATGATTGAGAGTAGCCCGGCGATTTATCGCCGGGTTATTCGGAAATGCGAATTGCCCGTCCCAGCGGGACGGTCGAAGCGTGTCCATCGAAGGCAATCAAGCGTCCCGACGGGACGCCGACCTTTTCGTCGCCAGTCCCGGCGATAAATCGCCGGGCTACTTTCAAATGTCCCTCCGGGACTTAAATGCTTACCTATTCAAGCTAGAACTTGTGCTGCCTTGATTGGGACTGACTTCGTCGATTCCATGGAGAACATTGCGCATTTATTTCATCGAGGGGAGCTTGAGCAGCTTTCCCGAACGGCGGATCAAATCGGAAGCCTCGACGGCAAGGAGGAATTCATTGCTCTTCATGGAGATTTCCTGCTCGACCATCATTTCCCGGAGCGTCTCCACGTCCGTGGTCTCAATCAGCTTGAGGAAGTTGAGCTGGTGCAACTGGTAGAGATTGAGCCGGACCATTTCCTCTCCCAGGCCCAGGTATTCGGCCAGATCCTCGGAGCGGACGCCGCCGGCGAGGAGTTGCTTGCTTTGCTGCAAAAACAGATTCAAGCCGGGTTCGAGGTCCGCATCAGGCAGCGGGGTTTCGAGGATATAAAAAAGCTGCGGCGCAAGCACGGCGTTCTGCTTGGCCAGCTTTTCGTCGACATGAAGAACCAGCAGCATGACGAGTTCGCTGATCGGGAGCGGCTGATCGTTCTTGACCGCGATCACCGGTTGGGAGGTGAATTCAAACATGCCTTCCCCCGTTTCGATGAGGAAACTTAGCTCCGCGACGATTTGGCGCGTATCGGTCAGAAAGTTGTCTTCAATGTGCAGGCCGTGCGCGTGGGCCGCGGACAAATCGATGGTCATCGGCACGATTCCCGGCGCATCAAAAAGCCGCAAACGCCCCGTCCTGCTTCCAATGAGAAGCAAAACTTCCGGCAGCGGGAACTCGCATAGATCTCCAACAAGCGGCATTTGTTTCCTCCACAGTTCGACCAATCTTAAACGCCACAATTTAACCCGTTGCCCCATTCATGTCGATGATGGAGTGAGGCGGCAGAATTTACCGTGTACCCGGGTTAAACGATCAATGATTGCCATTAAAGCCGACATCGGTAAGCTTAAGGGGAACATTTTGATTTTCGCCCAGGCCCGCGCCGGGACTTATCCGTGAATTTTTCTCCAAGTCAATTTCGCTATCCATCGGGAGTGCTCTATGTGGCCGGGTTGGTGATCAGCTCCTGCTGGCTGGGCGGCTGCTCTCCCACGATCAATCTCGCGACGCCGGAACCGGTCAAGGTCGACGTGGCCGTCCGGCTTGACGTTTATCAAAAAACGGCGCCCACCAAGGCGAAGGAGGAGCAGTCGAGCCTGGAAATTGCCGCCAACCGGCGGTTGCGTTCGGGGGAGATTCAGGAGTTGAAGAATAACCGCATCGTGGGAGAAGACCGCGACGGTTATCTCGATATCAAGAATAAGCCGTCCGATCCCAAGTACCTGGCTTATGCCCAGGGAATCGTCACGGCCGAAAATGCGGATCGTTCCTTCCTTTACCTGGCCAACGCCCAAAGCCAGAATAGACCGCTGGAAATGGTCGAGCGCGATTATGCCCAAATGTGGAGCGACCGCGCCTTCCCGGGAGAATGGGTGCAGAAAGAAGACGGAACTTGGACCCCAAAATAAGATCAAACCAGCGGGTTTTGGAACAGCAGCGCCAAGCGCGCCTGCCTTCCACGAACGGCTCTTTACCTGAACCGGGAAGGGAGGGCCTCATCCTGCCCGTCAAGCGCCTGTACACCCGGCGGCGCGCAGCCATCCGCGTTCTCTTCTGGCTGGTGATGGCGGCTGTCTTCACGCCGCTGGCCATTCAGTTCACCAGCCGCATCCAAAGCACCTTGAGCGGCATGAAGGGAACGCCGTCGGAAAATGTGCGCATCAACGTGGTGAAAAACTTCTCCACGGCGCTGGCTTTCCCCACGGCCATTGTTTGGGATGCCAAGGGTGTTCCGCAGGCCGAGGCCGATGCGGCGTGGCAAAACCTGCTGGCGGCGATTCACAACGATCCGGCCGTGAACGATGCGACCGATGGCAACGTGATGATCGACAACTGGCCCCGGAGCGACTGGCACGCCGCGTTCGTGGCAGTCAACGCCAGCACCTACGGCGAAGCGGAAAAAGTGGTGCCCAAATTGCGCGCCGACGTAGCCGGACTTTCCTTCCCCGGATCGAAGCCGTGGGTCACCGGCGGGCCCGCGCTTTTCCTCGACTTGAACATCGCCTCGACCCAATCGCTCCGCTCGGGCGAGCTGATCGCGCTGCCGGTCGCCTTTATCATTTTGCTTTTTGTCTTTCGCACGCTCGTGGCCGCGATTCTGCCGGTCGTGGTGGCGACCCTCGGCGTGGTCTGCACGCTGGGCATGCTCAGCTTTTTGGCCACATCGCATTCCTACCTTCCTTTCCCGGCCATGGGCGTGACCTTTTTCGTCCCGAATCTCGTGACCATGATCGGGCTTGGCGTGGGCATCGATTACTGCCTGATTTATCTCGCCCGCTACCGGCGCGAGCGGGCCAACCACCTCACGACCCAGGAAGCGCTGCAGCGGACGCGGCAGACCGCGGGCAAGACGGTGCTGGCCTCCGCCGTGCTGGTCATGAGCGGCTTCCTCACCCTGCTCTTTATCCCGCTCGAATTTTTCACCTCCATCGCGGTGGGCGGCATGCTGGTGGTCGCCTGCGTTTCGCTGGCGACCCTGACGCTTCTGCCCGCCATGATTTTCCTGGTCGGGCCTTATTTGGAATGGGGCGGCGGGCTGCTGGGCAAAATGGGCCGGGTGAAGCTCGGAAGCCGCTTTCTGGACCATTGGGGCCGATTCGTGGTGTGCCGGTCCTGGAGCTGCGTGGCGGTCGGGCTGATCCTCCTCGCGTTTTTGGCGGTGCCTTTTTTCCGCCTTAAAATCGCGTCGGTTGAGGCGAAAAATATCCCTTTGAGTTCGGATTCGCGCCAGGGTTACGAAAGTCTCTCGCAAAATCTTGGAGCGGGCTGGATGATGCCCGCCATCATCCTGGTGCAGCATCCATCGCAGGATTGGATGGGCAGCGACGGCATGGCCCAGGAGAAGAGCCTGGTTGATCAACTGGCCGCGCTTCCCAACACGGAGAAAGTCTTGTCCGTGACCGATACCAGCGGCTCGCGACGCGAGCAGCAAACACGGATGGGAATGCTGACCAGCGACAGCGACCCGACGCAGAGCGTGATCCTGATGCTCAGCCGCACCGATCCGCAATCGCCCGTCGCCCGCGATTGGCTTGACCAGATCACCGCTTTGTTAAGGGGTTCCGAGAAAGCCTCGCCAGCCGGTCCCCGTTACTCGCTGGGCGGGCTGCCTTCCGTCACGCTTTCCGCCGACCGCGTGATCGTCGGCCGGCCCGGTAAGTGGTGGGAGGGTCATTTATGGAAAGTCATTCTCGCCACGCTGGCCAGCACGTTCGTTTTGCTGACTATTTTCATGCGGTCCGTTCTGGTGTCGCTGAAGGCCATCGTCCTCAATCTTTTTTGCGTCATGGCCGCCTATGGTTTTCAGGTCATTTGCTTTCAGGATGGATGGGGTTCGCGGCTGTTCCATCTCTACCCGACCGACGGCTTGAACACCGTCGTGCTGGTCATTTGTTTCTGCGCCCTGTTCGGTCTCTCGATGGACTATGAGGTTTTCATCCTCAGCGCCGTGCGCGAAAGCTGGCTCGACAACCACAACATGAAGTTGTCCGTGCAGGAGGGGCTGCTCCGCGTCGCTGGCATCATCGCGTCGGCTGCGTTCATCATGATCGCGGTGTTTCTCTCCTTCGCCTTTGGCGAAGTGGTGGAGATCGAGCAGCTCGGCGTCGGGCTTTCGTTTGCCGTGCTGCTCGACGCCACGGTCATTCGGCTTCTGCTTGTGCCCGGCATCATGACCATCATGGGGCGATGGGCCTTTTGGTGCCCCGGCCAGAAGCTGCCCACCGCCGAGCGGCACCCGCGCGGCCATCATTACCAGGGCGAAAAGCTGACTCCGCCGGAGGAGAAGAAGCGCATCGTGGGGTTGTAAGAGTTTTCCTCTTCCAACAGAAATCAATCGGGCTGCAGGGATTTGAACCCTGGACCTCGCCGACCCGAACGGCGCGCTCTACCAAGCTGAGCCACAGCCCGAATAAACCGACATCCTCGTTGAGGCGAAGGATGGGGCTGTTACTCTGCCACTTTCAGCGCGAGGTGCAAGCACAACCAAGAACGTGTCGCGTATCAGTTTGAAGATTGCTGATACGCCACCGCCTTTTTCGATCACGGACGGGGATCAGGCGAGATTGGTCTCGACGGCGATGTTGCCGTGCGTGGCCTTGGAGTAGGGGCAGATCCCGTGCGCAGCTTGGATCAGCTCCTCCGCGACCTTGCGGTCGAGGCCCGGCAGGCTGACGTTGAGGCGCGCCGACAGGAAGAAGCCGCCGTCGCCGAGATTCAGGTTGATCTCGGCGTCGACCGCTGTATCGGCCGGGAGCGCGATCTTTCTTTTAGAGGCAGCGAGCTCGAGCGCGCCCATATAGCAGGCCGACCAGGCGACGCCGAAGAGATTCTCGGCCGCCGGATGCGGCTGCGGTAGCTTGATGTCCAGAAAGCCGTCGCTACTGCGCCCGGCACCGTCGCGGCCGGGGGTGGTATGGGTCTTGCCGGTGAAGAGAACTTTCGAACTCATGGGGAAGTCCTTTCTATGTTGGGTTTCCACGATACCGATTGGATCGTTGGCAGAAAATTAATCCCACCCACGGACGAGTCAAGTCTTCCGATTGAAGTCAGTTGAGCAGTTTAAACCGATATACTGCCCAAGAACAGCCCGCGAAGCAGTCTTGCCCTAAGTTGCGGAGAGCCTCTAAGATCAAACATGGGACGTCAATGGTTGCTCGCTAAACGGGAGGTCGCTTCGCTGAGAAAGTCGCAGGCGACCGGAAAATATCTGAAGGAAATCATGGTCGCGGCCAAGCATGGCGGACCGGACCCGACGGGGAACGCCCGGCTTTTCGCCGCCTGCGAAAAGGCGCGCAAGGAAAGCGTTTCGCGCGAATCCATCAGCCGCGCGATCAACAAGGGCGCGGGCATCGGCGGCGAGAAGATGACCTTCGAGCATCTCGCCTTTGAGGGCTATGCCCCGCACAAGGTGCCGGTCATCGTCGAGGTGCTGACCGACAATCATAACCGCACGGCACCGGAAATCCGGGTGCTTTTCAAGAAGGGCCAGTTGGGCACGGCGGGCAGCAACAAGTTTCTTTTTGACCATGTTGGGCTGGTTGAGGCGCATCATGCCGATGCGGGGGCCGATATCGAGGCCGCCGCGATCGAGGCCGGGGCGAATGAGGTCGAGCCGTTGAGCCGCGGTCAGAACGACGACATCCCCGAAGGAACCGCCGGCGCGCGGTTCATCACCGACCGCACGGCGATTCACGCGGTTTCGCAGTGGCTCTCGCAAAACGGCTGGACGGTGATCACCAGCGAAATGGGCTACATCCCGAAAAACTTTCCGGAGTTGACGGCGGAGCAGCGGGCCGAGGTGGGCGAATTTTTGCAGCATCTCGACGACCACGACGACGTGCATCGCGTCTGGGCGGCGCTGAGGTAGCTTTTTCATCGCTTGGGTCTAATTCCCCGAAGCTTGCGGCGTGCAGCCTGTAGCGGCGGTCTATGACCGCCGACGAGTCGAGAAAGCGTGGTGCTTATCCGTCGGCGGTCATAGACCGCCGCTACAGATGAACGAATCCTTCCTCCCCAAAAGCGCTGACTAAAACAAATCCACCAGCGCGCCGAGCACATCGCCCGCGTGCCACTTGGCCCAGG
>Ga0181537_10004456_pt1 | contig 11637 bp, 10 predicted proteins | sample PEATcosm2014_Bin_39_FD_119765 | JGI IMG/M metagenome (GOLD analysis project Ga0181537, IMG submission 119765) | Peatland microbial communities from MTU Mesocosm Facility, Houghton, MI, USA - PEATcosm2014_Bin23_10_metaG | ecosystem: Environmental > Terrestrial > Soil > Wetlands > Peat | place... | reverse complement strand
GCCGTTCGCATTGGCCACATATTGAATGGTCTCCGTGGCCGCTGTGCTGGCGAAGGCTGCTGCACTGATGCCGGAGGTTGTGTCCTTGTATGTAGTGGTAATTCCCACAGTGCCGTTGGTGTTGGTGAGCAGGATACCCGTGTCACCAGCGTTCACCCCACTATCTCCTACGGTTGCCGCCGTCGTAAAGCTGGCGGTTACTCCGGGGATGCCGTCGCCGTTGATCTCCGAGATAAGGGCGCCAATGCTGGTGGTGTCGGTTGTGGTCAGCGTGCTGGTTGTGCCGTCCGGGTTGCTGATGGTGAACTTGAAGGCGCCGCTTACAGCGTCCGTCGTTTCGTTCGCCGCAGTAGTCAGCGCGCCGGCCGTGTCCTTCGACAGATCATAGAACTGGCCCGTACTACTTTGCTGCACCGTGCCGCCTGAGTCACCCACGTTGGTGGAACTCAGTTTGGCGAAGAACAGGTCATCGAGCGATGCACCTTGAGTTGACGAATCGCCGGTATAGACGCCCACTCCGGCTGTGGCACCTGTGAAGACTTGGTTTTGGTTGTAGGTGGTCGTTGATCCAATGTTGTTGATCTCAGAGAGAATCGACTGATATTCCTGGTTCGCCGCCGCATCCTGCGATGTGTTTAACGTACCGTTCGAAGCTTCAGTAGCCAGTGTCACGGCCCGATTGAGCAGGCTGGTAACCTGCGAAAGTGCGCCATCGGCAACTTGCAGCAGTCCTACACCTTCCTGGGTGTTTGTTCCAGACTGCGTCAAGGCTGATTGGTTCGCCTGAAGGCCATCGACCAATGACAGGCCAGCAGCGTCGTCTGCGCCGGAGTTGATTTTCGATCCCGAAGACAACTGTTGCAGAGTCTTCGACAGGTTGTTGTTCGTGCTGTTCAGGTTATTCGTCGCGTAAATCGCATTGAGATTATTCAAGACACCCAGGGACATGGGTTCTCCTTGTTGGATGCATGGATTTGCTGTGCTTCCGATGGCATGCTCCCATTGTTTTGTCCAGCCCTGGGCTGCTGCTTCCGGAACATCACCGCTGCATCTGACCCCTTCTTCGGCATCGACCCACGTGACTTTATACCGACGCTTTTCTGTCCTATCGAGGACACTCCACGCTTCCGCACTCTAATCTTTGAATCTTTAAAGCATCCAGCCGATAACTTCATCGAAGCAGGACCGACCGATGATCGAACTTACACGCCTCAATGGAACGGCGATGGTGCTGAACAGCGATCTCATCAAGACCGCCGAGGCTTCGCCCGACACCATGCTCACTTTGATCAATGGCGAAAAACTGATTGTGCGCGAGACTCTTGAACAGGTTGTAGAGCGCGTCAAGCAGTATCGCGCTAATCTACTCGCCGTCGTTGCACCACATTTTCCAGCCGACCCCAATCTGGCGAGAGCCGCTGCACTGGCTGGTCTCAATGTGGATGATCAATTCCAGGCTACGCCCTTGGTTTCTCAATGGCCAGGTACAGCCGGCACTCGAAATGAATGATGCGGTCGATTCGTTAGGAACTTTCCTATGGACAAAGCAAGCATCGGAGGCGTGATTCTGGCTGTTGTCGGTATCGTGGCCGGCCTCTTGATTGAAGGGGGCAACCTCGGTCAGATTCTGCAGCCAACTGCCGCGCTCATCGTCTTCGGCGGAACATTGGGGGCTGTCCTTCTCCAATTCCCTCTCACTACCGTTGTGGCTGCCTTCCGACGGCTCACGCACGTCTTCGCGGCTCCTAAAAAGCAAAAAGACGGGCTTATCGCGCAGCTGGTCATTTTCGCCAATAAAGCACGGCGCAGTGGCGTTGTCTCTCTCGATGCGGATCTCAATGCGATCGCCGATCCGTTCTTGAAACGGACAGTCATGCTTGCCGTCGACGGCACCGAACCAGCCGAGTTACGCAAAATCATGCGCGTGAGCCTCGAGTCAACCGCAGAGCGGGATGAGCGCCTTCCATCTGTGTTCGAATCGGCGGGAGGTTTCTCCCCGACCATCGGCATTCTGGGAGCAGTCCTGGGACTTATTCAGGTCATGCAACACCTCGACAACATTCAGGAAGTCGGCCGCGGAATCGCCGTCGCATTTGTCGCCACAATCTACGGAGTCGGAGCCGCCAACCTCTTCTTTCTACCCTTTGCGGGAAAAATGAGGCTGCAGCTTCGCGACGAACATCAACGCCGCGAAATGATGCTGGAAGGCATCATCTCAATTCTCGAGGGCATGAATCCTCGCATGCTCGAGGTAAAGCTGGCCGGTTTCCTCAGCGATCCCGGCAATCAGGAAATGGAACGAAACCCATGAACGCCCGACCCCACAAAAGCAGGGTGAGCAACGAGCGCTGGCTGGTCTCCTATGCCGATTTCATCACCTTGCTCTTTGCGTTCTTCGTCGTCCTCTATGCATTCGCCAAAGCCGATGAAAAAAAACAGGTGCTGGTCTCTGAGTCAATTCAAAATGCGTTTAGCTCGCTGGGGCTTTTCACCGAAGCTTCCGGCCACCTCACCAGGGGCGCTGTCTCGTCTAATGGAACCCAACAGTCCTCCACTTCGATGAATATCGTAATGGACGAAGAAATCCTTTCGCCGGTAAGAGTCAAAGACGACCTTAATCAAATTCGCAGGACCCTGGAAAAGGCACTGCCAAATCAAATCGCCCAACATACTGTCTCGATCAAGATGGGCCGTGACGGCCTCATCATTAGTCTCCGTGAGGCGGGGTTCTTCCCCTCCGGCTCTGCCACTCCGCGCCCGGATTCCATCGGCGCTCTCCGTCAGATTGCGGCGTTAATCGGCCAGTCGCCTTACGACATGCGCATCGAGGGCCACACTGATAACGTCCCAATCCACAATGCTGAGTTCGATTCGAACTGGGAACTTTCCTCAGCCCGCGCGACGCGGATCGCTAGAATCTTCCTGGAACTCCATACAATTGCGCCCCACCGCCTCTCTGCCGCCGGTTACGCAGAGTTTCATCCCGTGGCCGACAACAACAGTCCCGAAGGCCGCGCTGAAAATCGGCGCGTCGACCTCGTCATTTTGCCGCGCAGCGCAATCAGCCTCGGAGCGGCTCCAGCCGTCGGTGACGCCGGCGCATGGGCAAAAATCACCGACGAATAACCTCAGCGCTCGCTTCCATCTATTCGGCGCCCAGCACTTTCACAATCACGCGCTTGCGTCGCTGCCCGTCAAATTCCGCATAGAAGACACGCTGCCAGGTCCCGAGATCAAGGCGGCCATTTGTCACCGGCAACGTGGTCTCATGGTGTAAGAGCAGTGACTTCAAATGCGCGTCCCCGTTGTCCTCTCCCGTCTGATGGTGCTTATAGTCAGCGCGAGCGGGCGCCAGTTCTTCAAGCCATTTGCCGATGTCCTCAATCAGTCCACTCTCAAGATCATTCACGTAAACAGCCGCTGTGATGTGCATGGGCGAAACGAAACACAGTCCGTCCTTGACTCCACTGCGGCCTACAATCTGCTCGACTTTGTCGGTGATGTGCACCATCTCGCGGCGCTTCTTGGTTTCAAACAACAGGTATTCCGTGTGGCTTTTCATCCCATTCTCCTCGCGTTAGCTCCGTGCCTAACCGCACCGCGTCCTACCCTATATCCTAAAGACTCCAGTGAATCTGCCCATCCAGTCCGACGCAGAGGCCCTCATGAGCAGTGGGCTCGACCTCCTCGCAGCCGGCGATCCTGCCGCCGCTGCACGGGCGTTTCGCGCAGCCATTGTTGCCGACCCGGAGCAATTCGAGGCTCATCATGGACTCGTGCGAGCTCTGCGCGATGCCGGCCATCTCGATCAATCTATCGCCGCCGCGCTCGCTCTCGTCGCACTCACGCCCAACGACCCCCTGGCCCATACCGCGCTTTCGATTTCGCTGCAATATGCAGGTCACGTTCCAGAGGCCGAAGCTGCCGTCGCCCGCGCGCGAATTTTAGAGTGGAAAATCCAACTGCACTCGCCGCCAACTAAGGACGCGCTGGAATGACCCGGCTTCCAAGCTTCAACTCTTCGCAGCGGCTTCGGCAGATGCACAACGTTCTGTCGGAGGCTTATGGTCCGCAACATTGGTGGCCGGCTCGCACGCGCTTCGAAGTGATTGTCGGTGCTTACCTCACCCAGAATACTGCGTGGAAAGCTGTGGAGCGTTCACTTGCGAATCTTCGCGCCGCTGGCACTTTGAGCCTCGCCCGAATGCGCTCAATTCCTGCGAAAGAGCTGCAAGAGCTGATCCGTCCTTCCGGCTTCCAGACCCGCAAGGCTCCGGCTCTCAAAGCCTTCATCACCTTTTTGGACGCGGAATTCCATGGCTCACTCGATGCGATGGCTGCGGCACAGACAGAGCCTCTTCGCGCACGTCTGCTGGCACTGCCGAGTGTCGGATTTGAAACCGCGGATGCCATCTTGCTCTACGCCTTTGGCCATGCCGTCCCGGTGGCCGACGAGTATCTCCGTCGCATTGCCGAACGCCATCGGCTGCTCTCGCCAGCACCAGCCCGCAATCCCAGTGGATACCAGTCGTTGGTCCAACTCACGACCGCGGCATTCGCATCCGATCCCGAGTCAGCTCGCCCGCTTCTTTACAACGAATTCCACGCTCTGACAGTCGCAGTTGGTAAGGCGCATTGTTCCCGAGTTGCCAACTGTGCAGGCTGCCCATTGGCTGACGATCTGCTCTTCACAGGCGAAGGCAAGCGCCGATATGTCCTGCAAAATGATTCCTCCTTGGTTTCTGCTTCCGCTTGTCAAAGCAAACATTGAGCTTAGTGTTGCAATTTACACATAAAAAAGACTTTAAATAATAGATCAATGTGTAGCTTGACAAAATTGTCCGACTGCTCGACTATAGCGAATAAAAGGCGAAAGTCTCCTGCCACCATGCCTGCTTCTTCTGCTCTTCGCATCCAGATTGAACGCGCCCTCGAACACCATTTCCCGGCGGCGCTTACCCCTGCTCCGCGCACCATTCGCGAAGTCGCCCCCACCGGAATCGCCGCCGTCGACGCAATTCTCGACGGCGGCCTGCCCATAGGGGCCATTAGCGAGCTGACAGGCCCGGAATCCTCAGGCCGCACCAGCCTTGTACTCGCCTTCGTCGCAAAGTGCATCGGAACCGATCAGGTTTGCGCATGGGTCGATGCCACCGATGCCCTCGATCCAGAATCAGCCGCCGCCAGTGGCGTTGACCTGAGACGTCTGTTATGGGTTCGGTGCAGTGGCATAACGCGCAATGCGCGGCCCGCACCGTTGAGCAGGCTAGATCAGGCAATGCGCGCAGCGGACCTGCTTCTCCAGGTCGGTGGATTCGCAACCATCGTGCTCGATCTTGGCAGCACTGCGCCAGAGCATGGCGTCCGGATTCCGCTGGCAACCTGGTTTCGCTTTCGCCAGGCAGCGGATCGCGCGCGATGCTGTCTCCTCGTGTTGAGCCAGTCCGTCTATGCGCAGTCCAGCGCTGCTGCCGTGCTTGAGTGCTCGCCGTTGCGCGCTGTGACCACGGACGAGACCGTTTTGCATGGGTTTGAATTTGAAACCCAACTGCGCCGGGAGCGTTGCATGACTATTTCTCATGGCGCACGCAAACCGCCAGCCTCAACATGGTCCGCAAATGCTGCGTGGGCGCCTGCGAGGCATGCATGAATACCAGTCTTTATCTATGCATTCACGCCGCGGAGCTCCCCGCGCAGGCTTTGCTCCGCCTCCGGCCCGATCTTAAAATGCAGCCGGTTGCCGTGCTTGATGGCCGTCCTCCCACCGAAACGGTCAGCTCGCTCAATCAACCTGCTCGACAGCGTGGTGCTTCGCTCGGCATGACGCGACTCGACATAGAAGGCATGGATGATTTCATGCTTTTGCGCCGGTCCGCAGAATCCGAGTCCGTTGCTCGTGCCGTTCTGCTCGAATGCGCCGCTACATTTTCTCCACGTATTGAAGATGTCAGCAAAGACACAATTTGTTCCTTTGTCCTGGACATTACCGGAACAGAACGTCTCTTCGGCCCTCCTGAAAAACTGGCCGAACGCTTGCGAGCGCAACTTGCCACGGCTGGTTTCCGCGTCTCTCTTGCCATAAGCGCAAACTTCGATGCCGCCCGGCTCAAAGCTGCAACCACGCGCGGTATTACCGTAATTCCAGCTGGCGACGAAGCTGCCACATTGGCCACCCTGCCCATTGCCGTGCTTGATCTCGAAGAAGACCCTCTCGCGACCTTCGCGATCTGGGGTATTCGCACCCTGGGCGAATTGGCAGCATTGCCTGAGACCGAACTTGTCACACGTCTCGGCCCCCACGGGCGTGTTTGGCGCGATCTGGCGTGTGGCGCTGCAGACCACATGTTTCAGCCGATCGAGTCTGCATTTTTATTGAGAGAATTCTGCGCGTTCGACACTCCCGTCGATCAGATTGAGCCGTTGCTCTTTATCGCTGCACGCATGATCGATTGTCTGACTACGCGCGCGGCCTGCCGGGCTCTTTCTCTTGCCTCAGTTGCAGTACACATGAAGCTCGAGCGCGGGCTTGAACATCGCAACATGATCAAGCCGGCTCGCCCAACCATCGATCGCAAGTTTCTTTTGAAACTTCTTCAGCTCGAGATTGCAGCCCATCCACCCTCTGCTGGTGTGCTGGCACTCGCACTCGATGCAGAGGCCGGGCAATCCGGCAAGGTGCAACTTGGGCTGTTTGCTCCGCAACTGCCCGAACCCTCGCGGCTTGATGTCACACTCGCACGGCTCAAAGCCATTGTCGGCGAAGAACGTGTCGGCTCACCCGTCCTCCAAGACTCGCATCGCACCGGCAGCTTCCGCATGAACAGTTTTTCCGTGCCAACCAAAGTCTCTGCACCCCATACTGCCCCCGTTCGAATGACCCTGCGCCGTTTGCGCCCTCCCATACCGGTACGTGTCGTGTTGCACGCTGCTAAACCCGCGGCCTTCCGCGATTGGGAAAGCAGCTTTGAAATTACTGCTGCCTATGGGCCATGGCGCACCGCTGGCTGCTGGTGGTCCCTCGACGCATGGGATGCGGAGGAGTGGGACGTACTGGCCTCAAAAAACAATACAACGCCGATTGCGTGCCTGCTGGTTCACGACCTCGCGCGCAAACAATGGCGCCTCGAAGCTCTCTATGATTGACAGCGGCCAATACGTCGAACTACACGCGGCAAGCGCCTTCAGCTTCCTCGCCGGAGCTTCGTTGCCTGATGTGCTCATTGAACGCGCCGCCACCCTTAAAATGCCTGCGCTGGCGCTCACCGACAGGAATGGCCTATACGGTGTGGCACGCTTTCACGCTGCTGCGAAGCGATGCAACATCAAAGGACATATCGGCGCGGAGATTGCTGTTTCTTCCTTCGGCAACAAGCTCACGCCGTTGTCCTGGCTTCCCCATCAACATCCATCTGAGCCACCGCGCATCACCCTGCTCTGCGCATCTCAGACCGGCTACCAGAATCTGTGCCAGCTCATCACCCGCTTCAAAATGCGCGAGCCGACCAAGTCCGAGGGCGCAGCAACGTTCGACGATCTCGAAGAATTTTCTCCCGGCTTGATCTGTCTCACCGGCGGCGATGAGGGGCCACTTGCCACTTCTCTCACTCATCAGGGATACGGCGGCTCGCGAGCAATCACCGACCGGCTCATGTCGATCTACGGGCGCAGCAATGTCTATCTCGAACTCCAGCGCCACCAGCAGCGCGACGAAGAGTTCTGCAACCAATCTCTCCTGAATCTTGCATCTGAACTGCATCTGCCCCTGATCGCCACCAATGGCGTCCGTCATGCCTCGGAAAAAGATCGTGAGCTGCTCGATGTCTTCACATCCATTCGCCACCACACATCGCTTGACCAGGCAGGGCGTTTGCTTGCTGCAAACTCAGCGCGCCATCTGCGCTCCGCGCGTGAAATGGCTGCTCTGTTCCACGACATCCCCGAAGCCATCGCCAATACGCGCATCGTCAGCGACCGTCTTGAATTCACACTCGACAACCTCGGCTACGAATTCCCGCACTACCCCGTACCTGACAACGACACCATGGACAGTTTTCTTTCGAAACGCGTCGAAGAAGGCGTGTTCAAGCGCTACGGCGTTCAAGGAAAACAGCATCTGATCGACAAGGCGCGCGTTCAGGTGCGCCATGAGCTTGCTCTTATAGCCACGCTCGGCTTCGCCGGCTACTTCCTCATCGTTTGGGATATCATTCGCTACTGCCAGCAGCATGGCTTCCTCGTGCAGGGTCGTGGCTCTGCTGCCAACTCCGCAGTCTGCTATGCGCTTGAGATCACCGCCGTCGATCCTGTTGGCATGGATCTTCTCTTCGAACGTTTCCTGAGCGAAAATCGCGGCGAATGGCCCGACATCGATCTCGATCTGCCTTCAGGCAACCAGCGTGAGCAGGTCATTCAATATCTCTACGAGCGCTACGGCTCGCTCGGCGCGGCCATGACCGCCAACGTCATCACCTACCGCGGCCGTTCTGCGGCGCGCGAAGTCGGCAAGGTTCTCGGCTTCGAAGAAGAACAGCTCGCGCGTCTCGCCAGCTTGTTCGGGCATTGGGAGTGGCGCGGCGTAAATGACACGATGGATCGCCACTTCCAGCAGGCCGGCTTCGATGTGCGCCATCCACGGATCGCGCACTATCTTGACCTATGCATGCGCATGCAAGACCTGCCCCGCCATCTTGGTCAGCACTCAGGCGGAATGGTAATCTGCGCGGGGCTTCTCAATCGCGTTGTCCCGCTCGAGCGCGCGTCGATGCCTGGTCGCACTGTGGTGCAGTGGGATAAGGAAGACTGCGCGGACCTTGGCCTCATTAAGGTAGATCTGCTCGGCCTCGGCATGATGGCCGTGCTCAAAGACTCCATAGAATTAATCCCGCGCCACTACGATAAACAGATCGATATCGCGGCTCTGCCAGAAGATACTCTCGTCTATCAAACCCTGTGCAGGGCCGACACCGTGGGCATGTTTCAGGTCGAGAGCCGTGCCCAAATGGCTTCGATTCCCCACAACGCTCCGCAGCGTTTTTACGATCTCGTGGTCCAGGTAGCAATCATCCGCCCCGGTCCAATCGTCGGCAAAATGATGCATCCATATATGCGGCGGCGCCAAGGCAAAGAAGAAGTCACCTATCCTCACCCGCTGCTCGAGCCGGTTCTCAAGCGCACACTGGGCGTCCCGCTTTTTCAGGAGCAGTTGCTGCGCATGGCCATGACTGTCGCCAGCTTCTCTGGTGATGAAGCTGAAGAACTGCGCCGCGCCGTCGGCATGCGTCGTTCTATGCAACGCATGAAGGACCTGGATGGGCGCCTCCGCTCTGGTATGACGCGCAACAACATTAGCCCCGAGGCGCAGGACAACATCGTGCAGGCCATCTCTTCGTTTGCCATGTATGGCTTTCCTGAGTCGCATGCCGCGAGTTTCGCGCTCATCGCCTACGCTTCCGCCTATCTCAAGGTTCATTATCTTGCCGCATTCACCTGCGGCCTGCTCAACAATCAGCCGATGGGTTTCTACTCGCCTGCCGTGCTCATCAAAGATGCGCAGCGTCACGGCCTGCGCGTACGACCCATTGATATACAACATTCCGATTGGCTGTGCAGCCTGGAGAAGGAGCAGGATGAATCGAATTCATTGCGCCTCGGTATGAATTACGCCAAAGGCCTCCGCCAACCCTCAGCGGAGTCGATCCTCGCCACAAGAATCCACGATGGAGCTTTTCTATCTGTCGATGATTTGTCGTTGCGCGTTCCCGAACTCAACCGCAAAGAGCTTGTGCTGCTCGCACGCATCGGCGCGCTCAACTCGCTCGACAAGGTCGCGCATCGCCGCGACGCTCTCTGGCAGATAGAGGAGGCAGGTCGTCCCGTCGGCCCGCTGCTGCGTAAAGCAACGACGTCCACAGATCAGGCATTGACCGCATCCCGCCTCAGGCGCATGACCACTGAAGAGCGACTTGCTGCCGATTATGCTGGCACAGGCCTCACCACCAGCCCTCATCCCATGAGCTATCACCGCGCAGCGTTACGCGTAGAGGGCATCCTTTCAGCCAGCGATCTCGCCAACTGCAGATCCAATCGCTTCGTTCGCATTGCCGGCTGTGTGATTGCGCGCCAGCGTCCCGGCACGGCCAAGGGCTTCGTCTTCCTCTCCCTTGAAGATGAAACCGGCATCGCTAACATCATCATCACGCCCGATCGATTCGAGCGCGACCGCCTCGTCGTCACCCGCTCCCGATTCCTGCGCATCGATGGACCACTGCAAAATCAGGACGGTGTGATCCACGTGAAGGCCTATCGCATCATCCCGCTCACAATCACAAGCGCCGAAATCCATTCCCGCGATTTCCATTGAAAAAATACGGCCCTATTAATTCGTATAAACCCGTACGTAATCCACATGCATCTCCGACGGAAAAGGCGTGCTAACGTTTGGGCTCCCGGGCCAGCTTCCGCCAACCGCAAGGTTCAAAATGATGAAGTTGCTCTGCCCCCCATCGAATGGCCACACAGCGCCACTCAATCCGCTTAGGCTTGATGTCGCATAGGTCACATAAGGCTGAGTAGGGTCGTCAACATAATACGCAACGCTTCCCTTGCTCCAGATCATGCCATAGGTGTGCCAACCTGCCGCCGTCTGCCCGCTCGGAAAGTCATATGTTGTCCCGAGTGACCCGCCGGTAAAACCGCTACCATGAATCGAACCCTCATTCCAATCCGGCGTGCCTGCCGCGTTCACCCGCTCGAGAACGTCCTGTTCGCCGCATGCCGGCCAGTTTGCGGTTGCAATGTTGTTGCCAAGTAGCCATGCAGCTGGCCAAAAGCCTTGCGCTTCCGGCACCTGTGCGCGCACCTCAAACCTGCCATATTGAAAACTGAAGAGTCCCTGCGTCTTCAACCGCGCCGATGTATAAACTCCTACTGCGGGCTGCTCTGCCACAATGTGAAGGTAGCCATCCGTTCCAATAAACGCATTCGGGTTCGACGCATTGCACGGCGACGCCGATGATTCCCAACCGCAATAATCCTCCAATTCACTGTTCCCGAAGCCGCTGTTGCCCGTGTCATAGGTCCAAACCAACGGATCGGGTTGCATTTTGCTTCCCGTCGTATTCGCAAATTCATCGCTCCACACCAGCGTCCCCGACGCTATATTCGGCGTGAAACTCTGGCTCGTCACGGTGCTCTCTGTGTCGCCCGGCGCTATGGCAATCGCCACGACAGTCAAATTCGACGCCACCAGAAACGGCGCCTGGTAAATCTGCGAAGATGCCGTCGGCGTTGTGCCATCCACCGTGTAGTAGATTGTCGCTCCTAACGTCGTCGATGCCAGGCTCACCACCACGGCTCCATTCTGCGCGTCGCTGGTCTTGATGCCAGGTGCAGCAGTCTGCGGGCTCGTACCTCCGCCGCCACCCGTGACCTTTCCGACCCCACCGCAACCAGCGATAAGGACTGCGCTCAATCCCAGCATGTACCCAAATCGTGTTCTCAATAAGCCTGTCATTCTTCTAGATCATATGAGCCGATCTTTCGTTGGCGCGAATCCGCACGCAAATAGAGAGCCCCGGCGTAATCTGGATTCTTGAGATTCGCAGCTAAACTGTTGAATTGGCTGCCCCCCAGGGATTC
>Ga0181537_10004455_pt1 | contig 11638 bp, 11 predicted proteins | sample PEATcosm2014_Bin_39_FD_119765 | JGI IMG/M metagenome (GOLD analysis project Ga0181537, IMG submission 119765) | Peatland microbial communities from MTU Mesocosm Facility, Houghton, MI, USA - PEATcosm2014_Bin23_10_metaG | ecosystem: Environmental > Terrestrial > Soil > Wetlands > Peat | place... | reverse complement strand
CTCGCGCACCACGCGCTCCAACTCCTCGATCAGCGGGCTGCTTCCGGCACGGCGAAACACGTCCACCAGTTGGCGGTAATACCACAGCGTGCCGTCTTTGCGCCCCTGAAAGCGCTGGAATACCGCATCGCCTTCAGCGCGATAGTCCGCCAGAATTTCCCGCGCGTTAGCCAGCTTGTCCGCCGCGGAAACCAGCCGCACGTCTGCCTGCTCATTCGCCACGCGTGCGATATACGCGCTCTTGCGTTCGGCCCAAGCACGCTTCTCGCCGCGCGCTTCATAAGAGTCTGTGCAGCCGTCCACGATGCGTGCCACCTCATCGCCGAATTTTTTCCGGATTTCGTCGAGCCGCGGCAATCCGCCTTGATCCTCCACCGCATCGTGCAGCAGCGCCGCGATTACCTGATCTTCGCCGCCGCCGTGTTGAATCACTATGGCTGCCACGCCCAGCAAATGCCCGACATACGGCTGGCCTTTGCCCTTGCGACGTTGAAATTGGTGCAGCTCCGCCGCATAACGCAAGGCCTCCACAAACCTCTGTGTCAGCACCGGCGCTTCGGTTTTGCTACCGTTCTGTCGCACGTTTACCTTGGCTTACTACCTGGCCGCCGCCGCGAACCAGCTACCGCCGGCGCACTTTGCTTAGCAGCCGCAGCATCTCGAGGTATAACCACACCAGCGTGACCATCATCCCGAACGCGCCATACCACTCCATATACTTCGGCGCGCCATTGCGGACCGCGGTCTCGATCATGTCGAAATTCAGCACCAGATTCAGCGACGCGATGCACACCACGAAAATGCTGAAGCCAATCCCGATTACGCCGCTGCCATTGATGGCCGGCATCTGAATATGCGTGAACGCACCCAACAAAATTTCCACCATGTACAGTAGCGCGATGCCGCCCGTCGCCGCGATGACGCCCATCTTCAATCCCTGCGTCGCGCGAATCATGCCGGTCTTGTACGCCAGCAGCATCACGAACAGCACGCTGAACGTCAGTCCCACGGCCTGCACCGCGATGCCTGGATACAGGTGGTCGTAGTAGGCAGAGATTCCGCCTAGCGCCAAGCCTTCCAGCAGCGCGTAAACGGGTGCGGTCAGCGCCGACCACTGCGGCTTGAACGTCGTCGCCAGACCCACGACCAATCCGCCCAGCAGTCCACCCCACATCCAGGGCACCGCTGCTTCTGGGGACTGCGAGTGCGCCATGCCCCAGGTCCACGCCGCGGTGATCACCGCGAACAGCAGCAGCAAGCCGGTCTTATTGACCGTGCCTTGCAGGGTCATCGCTTCGCCCGTGGCTACAACGTCGCGAAACGCTTTTTCCGTCAGTACAGGATTGGTAGTACGAAAGGGGTTGGGCATTGCCGTATTCTCCAGCCGCGCGCTTACCCCGCACGACGAGCTACAGCTTTAATTCTACTCCCGGCACCAGCCCAATGCCACGCGGCCAGCCACGCCGGTCTTGTCCGTCACAGTCCACGGCTCACGGGCCAGGTTTCACGGGACACGGGTCACGGCTCACTTGCCGCCTAGACCACGCCGTCAGCTCCGCCGCTAAGCCGTCTTTCCTTCCCCCGCGATCTGCCGCTGCACCTGCTCGCGAAATTGCAGCGGGTGTGCAATCTGTGGAAAAACTTCCGGCGTCCCTCCCGTACCGCGCACAATCACCGTCCCATAACCCAGCATGCGCCCCATTGCCGGCTCTTCCACCACCACGCTTTCAATTCGCGCGAGCAGCAATTCCAGCGTTCGTCGGTTGGCCAGCCCGGTCTTCACGATCACCCGTTTGTTGGTGACGGCCATCTCCGTAGCCCCGCGGCGCACCATGCCAATCATCCAGAAAATCACCGCCAGCAAAAAACAAATCGCCGCACCGACGTACAGCGCCTCGCGCGGCGGCTGCACTTCCGCGCCCTGCCAGTTGTGTTGCGACGCAACCAGCAGCCCCACGCCCACCGCCGCCAGTACGAGCGCAATTAGCGTATGCCCCAGCATCACGATCCAGTGCAGTTTCGTCTCGTACTGCACCTGCTCCCCCGCGATCAAATGCTTTTCCGCATAACTCACGGCAACACCTCACCTGGGTTGGATTCAATTTTATGGGAAACGGCGTTCCGCAAGCCTGCGTGCCTTCATCGCAAGCAAGGCGCAAACGCGCGAGCATTCCAGGGCTGGAACGCGCAAAGAGTTGGTAGCGCCAACGGGAATCGAACCCGTATTACCGCCTTGAAAGGGCGATGTGCTAACCGTTGCACCATGGCGCCGAACGATAAAATTATATCACACGCACCGACGCTTCCCGCTCGCCACGCCGCTCGGCCCCAAATCCCGATGCATGGGGGCGCGGTGCACGGTCTACTTCTAATCGATCCGTTTGATTGGGATGTCCTCTCCCGCCACATGCACAACCATTCGCGTTACGCGGCCCCGATCATCCATTTCAAAGCTGTACACTTCGTCGGTGGCCTTGGTAAAGAAGGCTGTCGCACTCTCCGGAAATACTTCCTCCTTCGGCTCGTCGTTTTCCTGCACCGACAGATGATCGCCTTCCTGGCGCACCACCAGGATCCGATTCGCGCGATTTCCATAACGTCCGAGGTATTTCTGTAAGACCTGTGGATCGAGATGCACCTGCGTGTGTTGCTTCAGCGGAGGACGCGGCGGCAGTTGCTCATACGGTGTAAAACCTTCCCACTCGATCGGCGTGAAGGTGTTCCCGAGCAAGCTCTCGATCAGCGATTTATAGATCCCCTCGCCATTCGAGCTATTCGTCATGATCAACATGCCCTTCCCGGACTTATCGAAGCACACCACGTAGTTACGCCAGCCCTCGTCGTGCCCTTCCTTGAAAAATGCCTCGCCATAGAGCGTCGAATACAGCCCCCAGCCTAGGCCGTAACTCAGCCGGATGGGCTTATTCTCCTCGGTCGTCTCCTCACTCAGCGACGGAAATTCGTGCTTGGAGAGAATCTGTATTTGCGGAGCGAACATCTCGGAGCGCATCTGTTTCGAGAGACCCTTGCCGGCCATGACCGCTTGCACAAACAACGCAAAATCGTCCGTCGTCGTGAGCAGCGATCCCGCCGCATCGGCGTGCTCGCGCCGTTGCGGCCCCAGGGAACGTCCATACTCGTCGTAGCCGTTCGCGTAATTTTCTTCAAAGCTTTCGTGCCAAACCATGCTTGAACGCGTCATGCCGAAGGGCTGAAAGATGTGTTCCTGCATCAGCTTCTCCACAGGCTGCCCGGTGAGGCTCTCCACCACCAACTGCAGCAAGTCGATTCCTTCGCCCGAATACGCGAATCGCGAACCTGGTGCAAAGTGCATCTTCAGCTTGCGGTCGTCTTCAAACCATCGCCAGTTCGGAAAGCCACTGGTGTGGCTCAGCAGCATGCGTGCAGTGATGCTTTTGTATCGCGGGTCGCCAGCAAGATCGGCATAGTTGGAATATTCAGGCAGGGCCTTGGGCAGATATTGATAGACCGGCTTGTCTAGATCCAGGATGCGCTGTTCCACCAGTTGTAGCACGAGATAGCCGAACGCAACTTTGGTGAACGACGCCCCGCTCATGATCGAATCCACGGTCAGCGGCAGATTCTTTTCCTTGTCGCGCACGCCATACGCCGAGAGGTAAGAAATCTTGCCGCGATCGAAGAGCGCCAGCCCAACGCCGGGAACTTCGGCGCCAGCCATCAGCTTTTTTACGGTCTCATTGATTTGCGCCTCGTGGATGGTGCTGCCGTCCAGCCGCGCGAAGGTTTTTTCCTGCGCGACACATGGCACGGCGGCAGCTAAGGCGGCAATGGCCAAAAGCAAAAGTTTCCTTTTCATGGTCGCCTCCAAGGTTAGGCCGGAACGCCCAGAGCAGGAAAGGATACGCAAAATGCCGCCGAAAGGTTCAGCTGTCGTGGTGACAGCGGTGGCCAGAGTGCGGCGCCGGGAATTACTTCGATAATTTCAGGATCTCGATGCTGCTGTTGGCGTTGGTGAGCGAGAGCGTGCATCCGCCGTTGCCAATTTTGCCGCTCAGCGTTTCCGGACTAACTGTGCCGGTAGTGGTCACCGGCAATTCACTGTTGATGCGTCCAAACGATGTGCGCGCGGTCAGCGTGTATCCCGCGTTTTCTGGCAGGCGAATCTGTAATGGGGAGAAGGACGTTTTGATGCTCACGTTGTGACAGGCGACCGCCGATGACGGCAACGCCGTCGCGGACACCGATCCGTTGGCGTTGTCCACTGTGATCGCACCGCCGATGCCTTCGAGCGAGACCGCGCCGAAAGTCGTCTTTACGCCCGCGTCACCCGTCACGCTGCTCGCGTTTACCGCGCCGTTGGAATTTTCTGCGGTCACGCTGCCCGTCACGCGCTCCAGGCGAATGGTGCCGAAACTCGTCTTCGCGAACACGTCCCCGCCCACGTCGCGCAGCGTAATACTTCCGTTGCCGCTCGTGGCGCGCACGCCTTTGGGCAGGCCGTGTGCCTCGATTTTTCCGAACGAGGTCTTCAGCGTGGCGAAACCCTTCACATCATGCACCAGGAGTCCGCCATTGGAGTTCTCCGCTTCCAGCGCGCCGCCAATCTGCTGCAGCTCCACTTCGCCGAAGCTCGTCTTGACGTAAACATCGTCTGCCGTCTGTTCCCCATGCACGCTAGCGTTCGAGGAATTGCAGCGCACGCGCCGAGAAATGTTCGTGAAGCTGACGGTGCCAAAACTGCCGTCCAGTTCCGCCGAGCCGCTCACGGTGTTCGCGTCAATCACGCCATTGTTGTTGTTCACGCCGAGGTTGCCGCGCACGTTGCGCGCGGTCACCGCGCCGAACGAATTACTCACCACCGCCGTGCCTACATCTGTCAGCTCTACCGCGCCATTACCGCCAGAAATCTTAACCGTCCCTTGCACCGTACTGACGCGAATCTCGCCGAAGCGATCTTTGGCGTCGAGGTTGCCCTTCACGTCGGACACGGTCAGCGGACCGTTGGCGTTGACTACTGTCAGGTCTCCGATGAAGTTGCCCGCTTCGACGGAGCCGAAGGAGTTGGTTACTTTCGCCGAACCACCGTCGTGCGACTGCACATTGCCGTTGGAATTCTCCACCTCAGACCAGGCATGCACTCCGCGCACGTCCACGTTGCCGAAGGAATTTTTGACCCACAGTTTGGCATCCGCGGGCATGGTGATGTCGTAGTCCACGGAATACGAAGCGTGGTCTCCGATGCGAATGGCAATTATCGGATCTTGATACTGCGTGCGCACCCGCACACCATGCGCATCCTGAGACACGTCGATGCGAATCTCGTCGGCGCGCTTATCGGCTTTTTCCTGCGAGCCGGCTTGCGTGCGGATGGTCGCACTGATGTTCAGATCGTGGCCCACGCCGCCGTGAATGCGCACTTCGCCGAATTTGTTTTCGATTGCCAGCGTCTGGTCCGCCGCCAGCGGCAGCGTCTTGTTGAATTCGCGCTTCGCCGTGGCTTGCCCGCCGCCAGCGGCCTGCACTACGGGAGCTGCCGTCAGCGTGGCCAACAAAGCTCCAGCCAATACGCCACGCAATATCGCAGCACGTTTCGTAAAATCCCTCGTCATTACTTGCTCTCCAGAATTTCGCGCAGCGTGTCCTGTTTTTCGCGGTACATGGCCAGCAGTTGGTAGCGCAGGTGCGCGTTCGAGGGGTTTTCGCCCGCTTGCGCGCGCAGTTCGCCGATAGCACTGTCCAGCACCATCAGCTTCTCGCGATAACTGTCCATCAACGGTGAACTCTCCGCCGCCATCGCCGGCTTGGCCTCCGCCGCCATCTTGTCGATGGCTTGCATGTAGGCGTTTTCCGTACGCTCCACTTCCGCCAGCGTGCGGTCGTTCAAGAAGGGACTTTTCGCCGTCGCGATGAATCGCACATGCCTCTCGTACAGAAACAAAGACACCCCGCCCGCGAGCAACGCCACCACTAGCGCGCCCGCCAACGCCGTCTGCCATCCGAGCGTCAGTGCCCAGCCGCGCCAGGCAAACAGCCGCTCCGGCCACGCAACTTTGTGTTCCTCCTTCTGGGCCGCTTCGTCCGCTTCCGCTGCGAGTGACTCCGCGATCCGGGGCCACAGCGCCGGATCATCGCTGTAATCGCGCATCTCTTGTGCCGCTGTGCTCAACTCTTTCCAGCCGCGCACTTCTGCCGCGCATGCTTCACAAGACGACGCGTGCCGTTCAAGCTCCGCCCATTCCTCCGGCGTGCCATCCAGAAAGATCCGCTCGCGGTCCGCGCAGGAAATATTCATGCCGCACCTCCCAACTGCGAGCCGCGCGGAGCGTCCAGCATCTGCCGCAGACTTTTCTTCGCCTGGAATAACGTGTTCTTGGAGGCCGTCTCGGTGATATCCAACATTCCCGCGATTTCGGCGTGCCGGAAGCCTTCCACCTCATACAGCAGAAACACGTCGCGCTGGTGCTGCGTTAGCGCGGCGATGGCCCGCTCCAACGCCATGCGTAACGCCGGGTGCGTGCTGGCCGCGCGGGCTTCCGGCGGCATCGCACTCCCGCTGCCGTCTCGCGCTCCGGATGGTTCGCGCTGCGCTTTCTCGTTACGCCGCACGCTGCGCCGCCGCATGTCGTGGCAGCTATTCACCAAAATCCGAAACGTCCACGTCACAAACGAAGACTGCCCGCGAAAGCTTGCGATACTCCGCTGCACTTTAAGAAACGTATCCTGCACGGCGTCTTCCGCATCGCTCGCCCTCCCTAGCAAATTGCGCGCCAGATTTTTCATGCGCGCACCGTGCTGCCGATACAGTTGCTCGTAAGCGCCTAGCTCGCCAGCAGCACACGCCGCCGCCAGCTCCGCATCGCTCGCACTGGCGTAATTCGCGCTGCCGCCCCCGCCATACTCCGTGTCCGTCGTTGTCGACGCAGCGCTTGCCGCATTCTGCCGCGGCTCGCCCTGCGGCGAGTCGTGATTCGGCGAATCGCTGGACCCGTCCTCGCGCGCCGCGCCCGGCTCCGAAAACTCCACTCGCGATGCCCCCTGAAACTGCCCGGAACCTATCCTATGCTTCCAGGGCAGCGAAAGTCCCACCGTAGCCATGCATTTCTCCTGCGGTATAGACGACGCCCGCGCCCCAAACGTCAGGCCACGAGCGCGGATTCATCTACCTGCTAACGCAATGAAAGAATGAGGGTTATTTCGATTGAGCTTCCTGGAGGGCACGCGGGGAAATGGCGGGCGGTTCCGCTGGTCGCACGCCCCAGTACTATTTTCTTTGAGAGTACCAGGACACCTGCAACAACTTACGTTACTAAAAATGACCGCCAACTCCACTATAATCAACACTTACAGAAATGTACAAAATAACTATCCTGGAATCAACACTTACGCAAAACGGGGGGATGGGGGATACAGCGCTTTTCCCTCCGTGGCACTTTCAGGGGTATCTTGAGTAAGCTTAGTTTTTGCGGTCCTTGTATTCTTCATCCCAAGCCATTTGAATGGCTTCCAGCTTACTCTCGTTGGAGGCCCCAGCCTCACCCACAAAATTGGGCAGCTCCAGGATCCACTTGTGCATGTCCGTAAAACGCACCGTCAGCGGATCCACATCCGGATGCGCGTCCGTCAACTCGATAGCAATGTCTTCGATATCGTCCCAATCAAACGTCTGCGGCAAGGCACTTCTCCTTCGTCAGCGTATCCTAGTGATCCAATTCCTTCGCGTAATTCTTGTTCCACTCGGGTATTTCCACCACGATATCGGTCGTGCCGTCCGGCACCGTCTGGCAGCCGAGGCGCGATTTCTGCGTGATGCCCGGCGCCATATCCAGTTCGTCCAGCTCCGCGTCCGTCGCTTCGTTGCAGGATTCGAGCCCCTGCTTCACGATCACGTGGCACGTCGAGCACGCGCACACGCCCCCGCACGCATGATCGAGCCCCGCCTTGAGGCCCTCGGAAATATCCAGAATGCTGCCTGGTAACCCGTTGTGCCCGTACGGGATTTTTTCCGGGTCCACTTCGATGGTCTTGCCGCTCGGCAGAAACGTCACCTTATATTTCTGCGTAGCCGGCTTATATTTTACTTCGTCAATATAGGGATTACTTCCGCCCATCTGTTACCTCGCAAATTTTCTTGCCATTAAACTTCCGCCAACTTGCGCCCTTCCAGCGCCGACTGCACCGCCGAGTTCATTAGCAATTCCGCCAGACGCTCGGTCGCGCGATTCAGTTCATCGATACGGCGGCGGATCAGTTTGTAATCGCTCCCCAATACGGATTCTCGCAGAGATGCAACACTCGCTTCAATCGCCGCGCGTTCCTCCGCCGGCAACGCAGTGCCTTGTGGATTGCCCAAAGCCTTCTCGGTAGCCGAGAGAATCGCTTCGCTTTCCGTGCGCGCTTCGATCAGCTGCCTCTCCGCAAAGTCTTGCTCCGCATATTCGATGGATTCCTCAAGCATGCGCTCAATCTCCGCATCGTTGATTCCGTAGCTTGGCTGCACCTCGATGGAATGCTCTTCGCTCGTGCGCAAATCCTTCGCCGAAACTTGCAGAATGCCGTTAGCGTCGATAAGAAATTTCACTTCGATGCGGGGCAAACCCGCGGGCGCCGGCGCCGTCTTCAAGATAAATCGCGCCAGCGACCGGCAATCCTTGGCCAGCTCGCGTTCGCCCTGCAGCACGTGAATGTCGATGCCCGTCTGATTGTCCACACCGGTCGTGTACTGCTCCTGCGCGCTGGCGGGAATGGTCGAGTTGCGCGGAATAATTTTCGACACCGCGCCGCCATACGTCTCGATCCCCAGCGACAGCGGCGTCACATCCAGCAGCAGCATATTACTGACGCCGCGCTCCAGAATATTCGCCTGCACTGCCGCACCCAGCGCCACCACCTCATCGGGATTCAGTTCCGTATGCGGCTTGCGCCCGAAAAACTCTTCCACCGTGCTGCGAATCAGCGGCGTGCGCGTGGTGCCCCCCACCAAAACGACTTCTTCGATTTCCGAGGGCGCGAGATGTGCGTCCGCCAGCGCCGCCTTCACCGGCCCCATGGTTCGGTCCACAATCGGGCGGATCAGGTTTTCGAAATGTTCACGCGACAAGGGCATAGCGAAAATCGCGCCATTACCCAATGAAAATCGCAGGTCGACATTCAATGCCGCAGATAGCTGGTGCTTGGAGGCAATCAAAGTCTTGCGCAATTCCTGCGACAGCTCGGGCTTGCCGGAAATCTCCACGCTGTGTTCCTGACGAATTCGCTCCCGCACCAGCGCCTGCAACAGGTTGTCGATGTCGTCGCCGCCAAGGTGTGTGTCGCCGTTGGTAGACAGCACCTGATAAATGTCGCCTTCACTGGTGGAGATGAGCTTCAGCACGGAAATATCAAACGTGCCGCCGCCCAAATCGTAGACCGCCACGTGTCCGCGCTGCTTCTCGTGCAAACCGTACGCCAGCGCCGCCGCGGTGGGCTCATTCACCAGGCGCACAATTTCCAGACCGGCAATTTTCCCGGCGTCTTTGGTGGCCTGCCGCTGCGCATCATTAAAATACGCCGGCACGGTAACCACCGCGCGTTCTACCGGCTCGCCGAGAAATGCTTCCGCCCAATTCTTAAGCTCGCGCAGGATAAACGCCGAAATTTCCGGCGGCGTAAAATACTTATCGCCAAGCTGCACGCGAATCACACTCTTGCTATTCGGATCGATGCGAAATGGAAACAGTTTTAATTCGTCCTGCACATCGGCCGCGCCGCGACCCATCAGCCGCTTCACGGAATAAATCGTCCGTTCCGGCTGAGTCAGCAACCTCCGCCGCGCCGCTTCGCCCACCACGATGCTGCCGTCCGCATCGAGACTCACCACGGAAGGGCACAGCGTCGAGCCATACGGTCCCGGAATACACTTCGGCTCTTTCGTCTGCGCATCAATGTACGCAACGAGACTATTCGTGGTGCCCAGATCGATGCCGACGATTCTGCTCATAATCAAAGAGATGAAGGGCTAAAGCCCTTCGCTACAAAAGCTCCTTTTGGACGTTGCCTACCAAGTTGCGGATGTACGAACGGCGATTCAAGAGTTCGTTGAGGCGGGACTTAACCGCTTCACGTTCGCCGTGCACGTTCGCTCCGCTGGCTTCCGCGTCTACTGTGGCATCCCACTGCTTTGCCGCGGCGAAGAGTTCGCGGTCTACTTGCTCGAGTTTTTGCTGAAAATTCTTTTCCGCGGATTCTAGCCGCGCCCTCAGCCCCGCCAAATCCCCGCCTTCCGCTTTTGCTTCCCGCAACTCGTCCAGAGATTCGTTCAACTCAAACACTTCCTCGAGCAGTTCCGGCGGCGCTTGTTGTTTCTGCTCACCTTCGCGCCGAGCACCCTCGATGCCCAGCAGGTACTCCATGCGGTCCACCGGGTTGCGCAATGTGCGGTAGGCGTCATTCAATTCCGAGCTTCGTCGCAGCGATGCTTCCCGCTCCGCATCGCTGGCATTCACAAAATTATCCGGATGCAGCTTCCAGCTCAGTTGCAGAAATTTCTGTTCCAGCGCGCCCATTTCAATCCACAGCTTGCGCGGCAGCGAGAACACCGCAAAATAATCCGTCGCTACTGGCGCTTGCGTAGGAGTACTCATGTCAGCTCGTTCGGTCGCCGAGGCAGGCGTCTTCCCGCCGCATGCAAATTGACGTCGTCAAACAAATTGTGGCTGGCAACCGAAGCGGCCAGCCACGAAAACATCGAAACTCTGCAAACCGGCTCAGGCCGTGAACGAACTCCCACATCCACAACTGCGCGCAGCGTTGGGATTCTGAAACACAAATCCCTGGCGCATCAGCGTTTCTTCATATTCCAGCGTGGTGCCGTTCAGATACAGAAAACTTTTCGGATCCACAAAAAGCTTCGCGCCGAACTCCTCGAACACTTTATCGCGGTCGCGCGCCTGCGTATCCAGCCGCATGGCGTAAGAAAGCCCCGAGCAGCCCCCGCCCTGCACGCCCACACGCAATCCGCCGACTTCCGGCGACACGCCATCCTTCTCGAGCAGTGCACGAATCTTCTTCGCCGCTCGCTCGGTCAGGTGGATCTTCGGCGCTTTCGGCGCGCCGTCGGCGTCTACATTGGCCTTAATACCCAGCAGATTCTTTTCTTCGGCGGTTTCTGTAGCCATTTTTCTAAACTCCAAAGGCATCGCAACTTACGCCTTGGTTTTGCGGCGCGACGCGTTACGCTGCAACAGCCGCGCACAGGCAAGAGTGTCTGCGCTACTAAAAGCTAGTGCGCGGCCTTTTCCGCGACGGGTACTTCCATCCCGTGCTTCTTCTTCCAATCCCCAATCGCCGCCTTGATCGCGTCTTCGGCCAGCACCGAGCAGTGAATCTTCACCGGCGGCAGCGCCAGTTCGCGCACAATGTCGGTGTTCTTGATGGACAGCGCCTCTTCCACGGTCTTGCCCTTCACCCATTCCGTGGCCAGCGAAGAACTCGCAATCGCGGAGCCGCAGCCAAACGTCTTGAACTTGGCATCTTCAATGACGCCGGACTGGTTCACGCGGATTTGCAGCTTCATCACGTCGCCGCAGGCCGGCGCACCCACAAGGCCCGTTCCCACTGAAGCGTCTTCCTTATCGAGAGCGCCGACGTTGCGCGGGTTTTCGTAATGATCGATGACTTT
>Ga0181537_10004454_pt1 | contig 11639 bp, 6 predicted proteins | sample PEATcosm2014_Bin_39_FD_119765 | JGI IMG/M metagenome (GOLD analysis project Ga0181537, IMG submission 119765) | Peatland microbial communities from MTU Mesocosm Facility, Houghton, MI, USA - PEATcosm2014_Bin23_10_metaG | ecosystem: Environmental > Terrestrial > Soil > Wetlands > Peat | place... | reverse complement strand
GGTGCCCCTCGACAACCTCAACTGGATATTCGAGCGGCGCGCGTGGTTCGTGAACCGGATGGCGGAGCTCGACGACTACCTGAGCGCCCTCCCGGCGCCCCGGTACCCCTTCCCCGTCGATGCCGGCCTCGCGGCGAAGGGAAAGACTGTCTATGACAAGGCCTGCGCCTCCTGCCACGAGCCGGGACAGGGGATGACAAGCCGGCTGGTCCCGATCGCCGAGATCGGGACCGACCGCAATCGCCTCGACACCTGGACCCAGGCCGCCGCCGACGAGGCCAACGCGAAGGTCAAGTCGATCGGGATCATCCGGCCGAACATGGTGAAGCAGCAGGGCTACCAGTCGCCGCCCCTGGACGGCCTCTGGATGCGGGCCCCCTACCTCCACAACGGCTCCGTGCCGACGCTCTCCGACCTGATGCTGCCCGATGCGGACAGGCCGAAGGCCTTCTACCGCGGCTACGACGTCTACGACCCCGCCAAGGTGGGCTTCGTGACCTCCGGTCCGGACGCCGAGCGCGAGGGCTGGCTCGAGGACACCTCCGTGAGGGGAAATGGGAACCAGGGCCACGACTACGGCGTCGGTCTCCCCGCCGGCGACAAGGCGGCGCTCGTCGAATACTTGAAGACCCTATGACACGCACCCCCCACCCCAACCGCCCGACGCCGCGAGGGACCTTCCATGGATGAGCCCCCGCCGGCCGCGCCGGCTCCCGCAGCCTCGCCCGCCGCGGCCTACCTCACGGCCAAGTACCTGTCGGACAAGCTCGACGAGGCGGAGCTTCTCCTCGGCTACGCCGCCGTCACCGGCATCGCGGTCGACGACCACGTCCGCGACGCGGTCCTCGAGGCCCGGGTGGCGAGCGACGCCGGCAAGGTCACCGAGACGGCGGCGGCCAACCTCCTCACGGCCCTGACCGCCCTGGCGGGCGCCGTCGCGCCGGTCACGGCCGAGAGCCTGCGGGCGTCCGCGAACATCGACGGCGCCCGGGCGACCATCCGCATCTACGGGATCATGGCGGGAGTCGTCGGCCTCCTCATCATCCTCATCTCGCTCGCGACGTACTTCAGCAGCAGCGTCGCGGACAAGATCAAGGTCGACATCGGCGTCGCGAACGACCTGGCCGCCAAGCTGCGCTCCGAGCTCGGCCCCTCCCCGTCCACGCCGCCCGCGGCGGCCCAGCCGGCCCCGGCGGTCGACCTCTCCCAGGCCGACAAGGTGTGGTTCGGCACGTCGACCACGCCTCCCGGGCTCTCCGACCGCGAGGTCATCGGCGACCTCCAGCAGTTCGCGGCCACCGTGCGCGAGATCAACGGCTACACGCGGCAGCTCCGGTTCTTCGTCCTGGACTTCGACGACTCCAAGTACGCCCACGCGAAGGGCTCCCTGGAGCTGGAACCGGGCCTCGACGTCCGCCTCTCGGAGGAGCTCACCGAGCGGGTCAAGGAGTACCAGAACGTCCGGAGCCTGGGAAACAGCGTGCAGGAGAAGGTGACGGTCTACTACGGCGCGATCGCCACCTGCATCCTGCCCGTCCTCTACGCGCTCCTCGGCGCGGGGGCGTACCTGCTGCGGCTTTTCGAGGACGAGATCCGGACCCGCACCCTCGTCGCCGGCAACCGGCACATGGCCCGTTTCCTGATCGCCGGAATCGGCGGGCTCGTGGTCGGGCTCTTCAACAACTTCACGAGCCAGGGGATCACCTTCTCGCCGTTTGCCCTGGCGTTCCTGGTCGGGTACGCGGTCGACGTCTTCTTCACCTTCCTCGAGGGCCTTCTCCAGATCTTCAAGCGGGGCTCCGGCAGCGCCGCGGCGCCCGCGGGACCCTCCGGCACGTCCCCGTGATGCCGCGCCAGGAAAATCGCTGAAGCCGCTTCCCGTGCCGAAGAACATCATCATCTGCACCGACGGCACCTGGGACAACGCCGCCGAGGACACGAACGTGGTCAAGATGTCGCGGATGCTGCTGCGCACCGCCCAGCAGGTCGTCTTCTACGACGACGGCGTCGGGGTCGACGGGACGCCGCTCGAGAAGCTGACGGGCGGGGCCTTCGGCGACGGCATCTTCCAGAAGGTCAAGAACGGCTACTCCCAGATCGCCCAGGTCTACGACCAGGACGACGCCCTCTTCATGTTCGGGTTCAGCCGCGGCGCCTACACGGCGCGCAGCATCGCCGGGATGATCGCCACCTGCGGGCTGCCGACGGGCGGCTTCGACGACACCCTGGTCGAGACGGCGTTCACGGCATACCGCAACCCCGGCCAGCGGGCGGCGATCCTCGCGACCCTCGGGAGGTACAGCCTCTACGACGCCAAGATCACGATGGTCGGGGTCTGGGACACCGTGGGCGCCCTCGGCATCCCGGCGCTCTTCGGCGGGGTCGAGGCGGATTACCAGTTCCTGAACACGAGCCTCCATCCCGACGTCCGGAACGCCTACCACGCCGTCTCCATCGACGAGCGCCGCCCGCAGTTCCCGGCGACCCTCTGGCAGGTGCCGAGCCCGCCCGTGCCCGGCCAGGCGCTCGAGCAGGCGTACTTCGCCGGCGTCCACTGCGACGTCGGCGGCGGCTACCCGGAGACCCAGCTCTCGGACATCACGTTCGGGTGGATGGCCGGGAAGGCGCGGGATCTCGGCGCGCTCTTCAACGAGGCCGCCCTTGCCCCCTACGAAACGATCGACGCGAAGTACGCCCTCGGGCCCCGGCATGAGTCATGGGACGTCGTCTGGGGAGTCCCGCGGTACCGCCCGATCGACCCCACGTCGAACCTGAGCAACAGCGTGCCGATCCGTTTTTCCACCGATCCCACCTACCGCCCTCCGAACCTCGCCCTGAACGGCTCGCTCCTCGCGCCCACCTACGGGACCGTGGCCATCGTGGCCGAGCCTCCGCCCGCGTTCACGCTTGTCCCGCCGGCCGCCCCCGTCCCTACGACGCCGGCTTCGGCATCCACGCCCCCTTGACCGTGTCCGACGCCGTGTAGGTGACCTCCGTGTCGTCCGGGTCGCCGGTCGAGGACTTGAAGGTGCGCACGAGGGTGATGACAGGCGTGACCGACCAGCGGACCTGGTTGCCGGTGGGATCGCTCTCGACCGTCTTGATCGTGTTGGTCTGGGTCTTCCATGCGACCGTGCCGATCACCTGCAGGCCGCCGCCGAGCGCCTCATCATAGACATTGAAGGGCCCGCAGCCCGGGCCCGTCCACAGCGTATCGGAATACGTGACACCCTGGTCCGTGAGCTGCGTCCCGGCCAGGTTCCAATTCACGGTGACCGTGATCGTTCCCTGTATCTGCGTGCCCGTGAGGGGCGCGGCGGGGTCCTTCGTCTGGTAGGTCTCGTAGACCGTGAGGTCGAATTGCTGGGGTCCCATGGTGCGGCGCCGGTCGGGGCGACGGCAATCAATGGACCGAATTCCCCGCGGGAAATCCATCCAAATCCGGCGGCGAGCAAGAGGATTAATCGAAGGGCGTGCGCCGTTCCCGTCCCTGAGTTCAGCACTGCCACCCAAGGGAAGCCAGAAGACATTCGTGTGCATGACGACCTGCCTCAGAGGGCGACCCCTGTCCCGGCAGGGCGGCCGCCATCGAACGCGGGAAATGAGTTTACGTATTTCTAAGTAAAATCCGTCGTTCCGAAAAGCTGCGCATCGCTCCTGCTTCACGTCTCCAGCGGGCGATGTCGTTCGCCGTGCGCGCTACTCACCATGTCGATAGAGGGCCATCCACAGCCGCAGGGCGGACCCGCGCAGCCCGAGATGCCTTCGATCTCCGAGGTCGCTTACCCGAAGCCGCTGAAGGATCTCGAGGCGATCCTGGTCAACCGGAGGCGCCAGCTTCTCGGGCTCGGCCATGTGGAGGACATGGCCACGATGCCCGGCGACACCGTGGGCGTCGCGCTGTCCGGGGGCGGCATCCGGAGCGCCACCTTCTCCCTCGGCGTGATGCAGGGGCTGGCGAAGCTCGGCCTTTGCGAAAAGGTCGACTTCCTTTCCACGGTTTCCGGCGGCGGATATCTGGGGGCCTTCTGGGGAGGATGGCTGAGCCGGAATCGACCCAAGGCAGATGCCACGGGCCCGTCAGGGGTGACCTTCCGCGCATGCCAGACGGCGCTTGGCAACAGCGCCTCGCCGGAAATCTCCTGGCTGCGCCAGAACGGCCGGTACCTGACGCCGGCGGGCGCCGGGGATGCGTGGCTCGCGGCCGCGTTCTACGTGCGCAACCTGGTCAGCCTGCACGTCGTGATATGGCTGCTGCTGCTGACCGTGTCCACGACGATCGCCTCCATCGGCGGCGCAATCGACCAGGCTTATCCCGGATGGAGTCACGCGGGACTCCCGCAAGACGGACGCGGCGCGCCCGACGGGGTTCCCGGACAGGCGGTGGGTTCCGGGTCCGAGGCAACCTCGCACTATGGGGGTCGCTTTTGCTGCGGCAGGACCGCGGGCCGACCTCGGGACGGCGACGCCTCTGAAACGGCCCCGGCCGCACCAGGCCGCCCCTGCGGGCGTTTCGTGCTGTCGGTCCATTACTGGATCTTTCTGCCGGCTCTTCTCGCGATCCTGGCCTCCGTGGGACTTGGGGCCGCCTATTGGCTGCCCGTGATCAACAACAATCCCGTCCGCCGCAATGCCGTGACGCGGGTGCAGGCGATAGCCATGCAGCTCGTCCTTGGGTTTCTCGCCCTCGCCGTCTTCGACACGCTGGGTTTCTCGACGGCCGAGACCCTCCTCAGGAGCGACCATTCCCCGTGGGGCTTGAGCGGGCTCTCGGCCGCGGCCGTCGCCGGTTTCGCGGGCCTCCGGAAGATCGTGCAGGCGCTGGGAAAGCTGGGGACCAAGGATCTTATCGGGAAATACTCCGGGGTCCTCCTCATGCTTGCGGCGGCCGTGCTCGGCCTCATCTGGTTCAGCCTGTCCGCGGCCGCGGGATATGGCGTCGTCATGCTCCTCAGCAATCAGCCGACTCATGTCCGGGTCGCGGCAATCGTGATCCTGGCCGCGGCCGCGTTCGCCGCCGGCCGCTGGATCGGATTCCTCAATCGCTCGGCCCTGGGATCGCTCTACACCTCGCGGCTGATTCGCTCGTACCTGGGGGCGACGAACCCCAACCGGAGGGAAAAGCCGGATGTGACGGAGACCATCGACGGGGACGACATCGACTATTCCGATTACCTTCCCCACGAGAACGGGGGGCCGCTCCACCTCATCAACGTCACGGTCGACGAGACCGTGGACCCGAAGTCCGCGATCATCCAGGAGGACCGCAAGGGAATGGGCATGGCCGTCGGGCCGTGCGGCATATCCGTGGGGCTGAGGCATCACAGTCTGTGGAAATGGACGCCCGAAGGCCGCCGTCTCGGCCAGCTGGAGCCTGTCATCACCTCCGAACACGGGTTCAACCTCTTCAGCCGGGAAGCGTCCGCCGAAACGGCCATCGACGTGGAATACCTGTCGGCCGGTTACTGGACGGGGATTTCCGGGGCGGCGTTCACGACCGGGCTCGGCCCTCGCACCAGCTGGAGCCTGGGGTTCCTCCTCGGCTTCTTCAACGTGCGGCTGGGATGGTGGTGGGACAGCGGCATGGATCCGAACAATCGGCGCCACCAGTCGGAACGCCCCGGGCCGCGCAAGCTCGCCTACGCGGCGAGCGTGGTCGGGCCGCTGTACGAGAACCTTTTCTCCGAGTTCACGGCGCACTTCGAGGGAACGGCACGGCGTTTCTGGTACCTTTCCGACGGCGGGCACTTCGAGAACACCGGCGTCTACGAGCTGATTCGCCGGCGCGTCCGCTTCATCCTCGTCTGCGACAACGGCTGCGACCTGCCCCGCACGTTCGAGGACTTCGGCGGCCTGGTGCTGAAGGCCCGCAATGACTTTGGGGTGGAGATCGAGGTGCTCTCCGAAAAGGAGATTCAAAGTCTCGTTCCCGAGGACATTCGTTCCGAGGTGGGAACCCTTGCCCAGTTGGGGCCGCAGGCTGATGGCAAGCCAGCAAGAAGGGCGCTCCTGGCCCGCGTCATTTATCCCGACAAGACGCCGCCCTCGATCCTGCTCCTCCTGAAGCCGACCGTGACCGGGACCGAGCCCGCGGACATTGTCTCGTACCACTCGGAAAACGCGGATTTCCCCCAGGAGACGACCCTCGACCAGTTCTTCGGAGAGGCCCAGTGGGAGGGCTATCGGAAGCTTGGCGAACTCACGGTGACGGCGCTTCTTCCGACGAGGGCCGGGGCGCGGGCGCAACTGGGCGCGGAGTCGTTCATCCGCGTGCCCTCCGTATGACCACCAAACCCCTCGCGGCCGCCGCGTGGAAGCTCAGACCCTCCTGCGGAATGGAGCGCGCCTGACCCATGGAAAACCAACCGGTAAGCGCGAACGTCATCATTCCGAACCTTGCGGTCCTGATTTTCATGGCCTGCGGGCTTGTTTCCGACCGAAGCGCCCTCGAGTCGGACCGTCCCACGAGCCTCGGGACCATGCCGACTTCTCATCAGGAGGCCTCGGTCCAGGCCCGGCTCTGGCAGGACCCGTTTTCAGTCCTGAACAGCCCCCCCAAGCAGACGGACTCGGCGCCGGCAAAGCCCTCGTGCAAGGGAGCCCTTGAGGCCGAATTCACCGAACGCGCCATGAGCGACAAGAGGTCCCCCGCCATCCCCTGCAATCCCGCGAACGGGAAGCGATTCCTCATCCTGCCGGTCCTCACGCAGTCCTCGAACTACTCCGAGGTCGTGGAGGCCCGCCTGCGCATGCGCTACGCCGTGATCTCGGCGCTCGGCCGGGCGCAATACATCCCCATGGACGGGGAACACCTTCACCTCATCACCGTCGGCAACCTGCCGGTCCCCTTTGAGGAATTCAAACTCCGGGAGATCCGGGACACGGACGTTCAAATCGGCGACGAGGGAAAGGACAGGATCCCCTCCACGCAGGTGCGCGAGGATGGAAAAGACAAAATCCATTTCACGCACTGCTACGAGGAGGTCGTCGTCCTCTGGCTGGACGAGGATTCGGTAGACCAGGAAGCGGCTGCTGACGCAAGGGACGGAAACTCCTACTGCACGAAATTTTTTGAGAAGATAGAGGACGCCGTCCTGGCACTGACCGGAAATACCTTTCGAGACGAAAGCGACCTCAAGGTGATCGGGCCGACGACATCCGCCATCCTGGAGACGATGTTCGAGGACGACGCGAAATTCCCCCACACGAGGACGCCGCGGCCAGGGACCCTGCTCGTGGCCCGTGCGACCGCCTCCAACGATCTCATTGGCTTCAAGCCGACATTGGCGGGCTGGTGCGTCAAGCGGACGATCGCCCCTGACGACGCCCTCCTTTCGTCAATCCTTGACGAATTGGACCTGAGACTTGCCAAGCCGGCAGCCAAGAAGCACATGGTCCTCATCAGCGAATGGGACAGCGTCTACAGCCGCGACATCGTGCACACGATGGCGACGATGGTCGACCAATCGGGTGATCCGCGCGACAGTGACCCTCGGCCGGCCCAAGAGAAGTACGTGCACCAATTCTCGTACCTGAAGGGCATTGACGGCCGGGCACTGAAGACGGTCTCGAATGACGACGAAACGCCCGACAAAAAAACCGAAACAAGCAAGGCGTCGCCCGAGTCCGCAGGCGGCCTTGTCTCCGTCCTCGGACCTTCCTCAAGCAAGAAGGCGTCCAGCCAGCCCGAGCGCGCCGAGGGCCAGGCGCAGATCGACTACCTGCGCCGGCTGAAGATCGATCTGGACGACCTCCAGTCGCTCCTCGCCAAGGACCGCGCGGAGATCGCCTCGATCGGCGTCCTCGGGAGCGACATCTATGACAAGATCCTCGTCCTGAAGGCGCTCAAGAAGAGCTTCCCCAGGGCCGTTTTCTTCACCACCGACCTCGACGCGATGTACCTGAGCTCCGCCGAGTACGACTACACGCGAAACCTGGTGGTCTGCAGCGGACAGGGCCTCACGGCCATGCCGGAAATCCTCCAGGGCAACATCCCGCCGTTTCGCGACAGCTACCAGACCGCTCTCTTTGTGACGTGCCTCGGCGCCCTGAATCTCGAATCGGTGTCCGGCAACACCTTTTCCGAGGTTCCCGACAAGGCCGAGCGATTCGAAATCGGGCGCACGTCGGTGCACAGGCTGGGGCACCGGGATGAGAAGCCCGAGTCCGCCCAAAGGGCATTCGGGCTGAAAGCCCATTCTTTCCCCAATGCGCTCTTCTGGTCGGTTTCGGTCGCCGAGGTCCTGATCGTGGGCGCCATCGGCATCCTCACGGCCTGGGTCGTGATCGCGCCGGGAAGGCAGACAGCGGGTCGGTATTGGGAGGCCATATGGCGGTTCCTGCTGAAGACGTTCGCGGGGGAGATGGATTTCGGAAGCCGAAGCAAGATCGGGGACCTCATTTTCTTCGGCTTCTGCGCCTTCGGATTGGTGGGGCTGATGAGCCTGCTGACCTGGGCCCTCATAGGGGCAGCCGACTACTGGGTGCCCCTGTGCGTCTTTTTCCTCACCACCCTGGGCGGAGCGTACGTTTATTTTCGCTGCACCAGGAGCTGGCCCATACTCAGCCGCTTTGAGCGCATGTCACTGGGCATCCTCCTGCTGTTAGGATGGGGCGCGCTTTTCGTTCACGTCTGCAAGCTGAGCGATAACCCGGTCCAGGAACCCTGGTCGCTCTTCGACGGAATCAGCATCTGGCCGTCGGAGCTGATGCGGGCCGCGACGATAATGGTGGGTGGATATTTCCTGGTTCTCATGAATTTCCAGATGTCCAGTTTGAAGAGGGAGCTCGCCAAGAATTACGGCCTTGGCGACGTCGTGGTTCCACCCCTTCCCCCGCGCCTGCTGCGGAGCTGGCGATTCCTCCCCAACGTGCTGTGGCTGCCGAGCCTGAGGCCCGTCCAGCCGGCGGGAGGGGAGGATTCGAAATCACCGTGGCAGGTAAAGGGGGGATTCACGGCCGTGATGGCCAGCCTGCTGCGCTTGAAAGAGGGGGACGGGCCTTCCAAGAAGGCGACCAAGCCGCCCGTCTCCGCGAATCCAAAGTTCAATTTTCACGGCGAAACGCATCTCTGGAGGAGGTACATGTGCGTAACGCATTTCTCAAGGCGCGGCTGGCGGGTGATTGCCGAGCTGATCCTCGGCATGCTCGTCCTCGCAGTGGCGTCCCTTGCTGCCAAGCTTCCGATCACACCGGCACGGGGGCCGGAATCCATTGCGATCGACCATGCCATGCAGTTCATGGTTGTGATCGTTTACCTGGTGGTCCTCATCTGCGTGATCGACATCGTGGTGCTCGCGAGCTCCTTCGTGAATAGCCTGACCTATTTCATTCCGGAGAAGAGCAACCTCAACGACCACCAGGCCATCGGACTTGTGGACGACCTGACGAGCGGCGTCGCGCGGCTCGTCTACTATCCCTTCACGCTCCTGTTCATGATTGCCGCCGGGCGAAACGGCATCTTCGACGCGTGGGACTGGCCTGTGATCGTGGTGATCTTGCTGACCGGCGGCCTCGTGGCGCTTTTCGTGGCGATGACGCTGCTCCAGTATTATGCCCGAAGGGCAAAGCGGCAGGCGCTTTGGCATCTCGACAACCAGATTGAACAGAAGCTCGGCGGAAGGCCGACGACCTTCTGTCCGTGGAGTCTCGAGCTCCTCCGCGAAAGGCGCACGCGCGTCGAGGCGATCGACAGCCTCGCATTCCGCCCGTGGTATCACAATCCGGTCCTGAGCGCCGTGCTGATCCCAATCGGAGGCGTCGGGTCCCTACAGCTGTTCGAAAAGCTGCTCCCTTATTTCTATTGAAGCGGCTGGCGCCGGCGCGAGTTCGGGCTGCCTCTCTGGCTGGGGATGTCATCCAGGTGGTCGACGCACGGTTCGCTGCCCGCGACGGCCTTTGCCTTCATTCGGACGCGGCGCGGACCGAGGCCAATACCTGCAATTCCCTTTCAGGAACGGTTTATGCTAGTGCCTGTCTTGTCACTGTCTGGCAATTGGTCAAATTTTGGTGAAAGTCGGGTGTTGGGGCGAAAATGGACGATGTTCCTCACATGCATAAGTCTTCAAACCAACAACTAGGGAACTTTTGTCAGGGGAATAGGGTAATTCCTCTATTGTGTGTGCTGCCGCTTGCGCCCTTCGGGCAGATCGCCAAGAATAGCCGAACATGAAGAACGCCGTTATCGCAGCCTTCTATGCGCTGGGACTCTCGGTCATCTTCCCGCTGCTCATCGTCAACCACAGGAGCAGCGCGGCATTGCCCCTTTTCTTCGCGCCGATCATCTCGGCCGTCTTTGCGGAGGTCCTCGCCCGCACGGTGACGCTCACCAAGGAAATGGCGGAGAACCGGGTGATCTGGCTCATCGCCGCATTCCTCGTCCTCTCCCAGGTCGCGAAGTACGCCCTTGGATTCAAGCTGACGGACGGCTACATCGAATACCTCGCGCTGAACGCCCTCTACCAGATCGTGCTCGTCCTGATTTTTGCCGCGTCGGAGCGGCGGCGCACCCCCAAGGCGGGACAGACGGTGGCCAACGGCGCCTAGCTGGCTCGCCTTCGCGATCGTCAGGGCGCGGCCGGTAAATTTTTGGCGACGGCAGTTCTCTGCGTTATGAATCTTCCGGCGGGCCGTCCCGCCGCTGCGCCGTCAGGGCGGCGACCGGGGAGCGAGCAGAAGGATCAGGATGACGAGGATCAGCAGTCCGCCGCTTGGATAATATCCCCAGCCTTGGCTGTAAGGCCATGTGGGCAGGGCGCCGAGAAGGAACAGGATGAGCAATATGAGAAGGATGGTGCGCATGGGGGTTTTTCAGGAATGGACCGGGCTTCCCGGAGTCGGTTCACCTGAAAAATCCCCTCCCGCTTTCAACTCGAGCGCGCGCCCGGCGACCGCGGTTATGCTTCGGGCGGGGACGCCGGCAGCACCCGGTGGTGGCGGGTCACCCAGAAGTAACCGTAGCCGAGGGCCACGATGACGACAAAGATCCCGCTGATCACCAGGTTGTAGTACACCATGGCGAGGACCGAGATCAGCACGGTCGCGAGGGCGATGCCTGGTGAGAGCGGATAAAGCGGGGCCCTGTACGGCCTCGGCATATCCGGCTCCCTGCGGCGCAGCCGGAAGAGCGCCAGGAGGCTTATCAGGTACAGCATCAGTGCGCCGAGGACGGAGAGCGTCATGATGTTCTCGGTCAGGGAATGCCCCTCAACCTGCAGCGCCGGCAGGTCATCGCTGTAGATGGCCGCGATGCCGATCACCCCGCCGAGGAGGATGGCCCGGTGGGGAGTCTGGAACCGTGGGTGGACCCCGGAGAGCCACCTCGGAATGTAACGCTCCCGTCCGAGGGCGAAGATCTGCCGCGAATAGCTGATGATGTTGGCGTGGAAGGAGGCGATGAGGCCGAAGAGGCCGAGCCACACGAGCATGTGGACCCAGCCGCTGTGGTTGCCGACGATGGCGATCATGGCGCGCGGCAGCGGGTCGTTGACGTCGGCGAGCTTCCTCCAGTCACCGACGCCGCCCGCGAAGATCATGACGCCGAACGCGAGGAAGACGAGGGCCGCAATCCCCCCGATGTAGGCGATCGGGATGGAGCGCCGGGGGTTCGCCGCCTCTTCCGCGGCCATCGCCACGCCCTC
>Ga0181537_10004453_pt1 | contig 11640 bp, 5 predicted proteins | sample PEATcosm2014_Bin_39_FD_119765 | JGI IMG/M metagenome (GOLD analysis project Ga0181537, IMG submission 119765) | Peatland microbial communities from MTU Mesocosm Facility, Houghton, MI, USA - PEATcosm2014_Bin23_10_metaG | ecosystem: Environmental > Terrestrial > Soil > Wetlands > Peat | place... | reverse complement strand
TAGACCACGATGAAGCCGTAGGTGCCCAGCGATCCCATCCAGTCGTAGATCGTGGCGCCGCTGACGTGCGCCGCCGCGAGCGGCGCCGAGAGCAGGAGCGTCGCCGCGCCGGTCGCGAGGATGGCGCGGTGCGGCGTCTGGTTGCGCGCATGCACGTCCGCAAGCCGCGCGGGGGCCAGTCCGTTGTGGGCCATCAGCATCAGGACGCGGGCCGCGGCCGTGATGCAGGCGAGCGTGCACGCGACCATGGTGACCATGACGCACACGTCGATCAGCGGTCCCAGGAAGCTCACGCCGGCGACGGTCGCGAGCACGCTGACCGGCGCCTCGTTGTCGGCGAGCGACCCCGCGGACGCGGGGAAGCCGAGCACCTCCGTGTAGGAGGCGACGATGAAGAACATGCCGCAGAAGAGGGCGCTCTGGATCACGGCCCTGGGGATGGTCTTCAGGGGCTCCTTCACCTCGTTCCCGAGCGTTGTCGCGCTCTCGAATCCCACGAAGCTGAACATCGCGAGGACGAGGCCGAGGCGGACCCCGGAGGGGGACACCCCCTTGAGCGACAGCTGCTCGGTGTCGATGTGGAGGCCGTGCTGCCAAAGGATGAGCACGAACACCACGCTGATCATGAGGCAGGAGATGACCTCGATGTAGAGCATCAGCTGGGCCGACACCTTGACGTCTCGGCACGCGACCCAGACAGGGGCGACGACACAGATGATGGAGAGGAGGAGGGCGGGAACGGAGGCCCCGAGGAAATGCGCGAGGACGACGTTGGCGTACTGGACGAACCCGCCCACGACGGAAGCGGCGCACCCGACATAGGCGAGGAGGAGCGCCCATGCGGCCACGCTCCTGAACACCGGCGGAAGCGAGGTCGTCGTGTAGGTGTAGAGCGATCCCGGGGACGCGGAATCCCGGGCAAAGCGGGCGATGCACAGGCCGATGAAGAGCGTGCAGAGCGTCGCGAGCAGGTAGGCCACCCAGGTTCCCCGGCCGGCAGATGCGAACACCAGCGGGACCGTGAGCGCCGCGGAGGCGGTCGGCGCCATGGTCGACACCGACTGGGCGACCGCATCGAAGAGGCCCAGCACATGCCTCCGGAGCCCGAAGTCATGCGGGGTCACCTCGCCTCCGGCTTTTGCCTCCGCGTTGGGAACTGGTGCCGTTGGTTGGGACAATGGGGTGGGGGATTGGGCCGGGATCGGAATTAGCGGCGAGCCGCGGGCCCCGCCAGACTTATCGGTCGGGCGCGCGCGCGGAAGGGCTGGTAACCACCGCAGAAAGCAGGCGGCGTGCCCGCGGCCCGGGCGGACGCTATTCGGCCCTCAGCGCGACCGTGGGGCTGATCCTCGTCGTCCGACGGGCGGGCAGCCAGCAGGCGACGACCGCGACGGCGACGAGCGCGCAGGTCGCCCCGAGGACGACCCAGGGGTCCTTGCCGGGCAGCGCGGGAAGGATGCGCCCGAGGGTCGTGACCAGGATGAACGCGGCCACGAGGCCCAGCGCCGCACCGATCCCCGCCAGCAGGAGGCCGTTCCTGACGAAGAGCCAGACCACGCTGCGGGGCTGCGCCCCGAGCGCCATGCGGATGCCGATCTCCTTCGTGCGCTCCGCGGCGAGGTTCGCCACGACGCCGTATATCCCCACGGCCGAGAGCAGCAGGCCAAGCGCCGCGATCTGCACGAGGATGCGGCGCAGGAACGAGAAGTAGGAAAACGTGGTCGCCGTGTCCTCGTCGATCGTCGCGAGGTAGTTGATGGCCAGGTCGGGAAGCAGGAGGCCCATCGCCTTGCGCAGGGGCTCCTTCAGGGCCGAAGGGGGTCCGGCGGTCCGGACGCTCGCCACCAGCACGCGGTTGTTGTTGAAGTCCTGGGTCCAGGGATAGATGAAGCGCAGGCCGTTCATGCTCGGGTTGTAGAATTCCCCGCCTCCCTTGAAATCGCTCATGACCCCGACCACCGTCGCCCATTTGGGGGCCGCCTTGGGATAACCCACGTCAATGCGGGCCATCCGCTTTCCGATGGGGGATTCGCCGGGCCAGTACTTGCGGGCCATCGATTCGTCCACGATGACGACCGGGGTCGTGTCGGCACGGTCCGCGTCGTTGAACTCGCGGCCCTGGAGGAGGTGCATGCCATAGACCTCAAACCACCCGGGACTCGCGCTCAGGTACCCGGCCCAGGGCTCCTTCCCGGGCTCAGGGGCCGGCTGGCCCTCGATCCAGATGGGCTCGATGTCGTTGCCCCAAGAGGGAGAACCGCTCGAGATGGCGGCCGCTTGGGCCCCCGGCATCGCCCTCAGCGTCTCGAGAGCATGGTCTCCGAGGGCCAGGAGGCGCGGTAGGTTCTTGTCGCCCCAGTAGTGGTCCTGGTCGAGCGCGATGACGCCGAGGACCTCGTGCGAGGCGTCCCAGCCGAGGCTGCGGTGGGTCAGGCGGTAGATGCCGCTGACAAAGAATCCCGCCCCCGACAGCAGCGTGAGGGCAAGGGCGAGCCCGATGACCACGAGTCCCTGCCGCAGCCAGTGCCGCGAGCGGTCGGAGGTCGAGCCCCGGCCACCCGACTTGAGCGCGCCGCCCACGTCCGCCCTTGAGGCCACCCATGCCGGCACGGTCCCGAACAGGGCGCCCGTGCCGAGCGAGACCAGGAAGGTGAACGCGACCACCCTCAGGTTGACGGGCATGTCCATGTCGAAGTAGTGCGCGACAAAGGCGTTGCTCCAGACGGCGAAGGCGATGCCGAGCGCGCCCCCCGCCGTGGAAATGATCACGCTTTCCAGGAGGAGCATCCCGATCAGGCGCCAGCGCGGGCAGCCGAGCGACAGGCGGATCGCGATCTCCTGGCCCCGCCGCGTGGTCCGGACCAGCTGCAGGTTCGCGAGGTTGATGCACGCGATGAGGAGCACGAGCCCCGTCAGCGCGAGCGTCATCCACGTGAGCTGGGCCCCGTCATCCCCGAGCTGGTTCGTCGGGTACGGCAGCACCTTCACGCCGCGGTCCTTGTTGGTTTCGGGATAGTCGTGGGCGAGCCGCTTGGCCACGACCTCCATCTCCGTCTGGGCCTTCTGGATCGTGACCCCTGGCTTCAGGCGGGCCACCACCAGGTCCCAGCCGACCGTCCGGACCCCGCGGCTGTGGGTCACCGGATCCAGGTAGAAAATCGAGGGGCGGCTGTTGAAGAGCGCCGGGTCCTCCAGCGACGGGGGCATGACCCCGATGATCGTGCTGTCCCGGCTGTTCAGGCGGATCGGGTGGCCGAGCACGTTCGGGTCCGCGTTGTAGTGCTGCCGCCAGAACGAGTCGGAGATGAGCGTCACGAAGGCCATCTTCTTCGTCTCCTCTTCCGTGGGGGTGCGCCCCAGTTCCGGCTGCACGCCCAGGACGGGGAAGAAGTTGGCGGTCATGTAGACGGCGCCGACAAGGATCGGCGCCTTGCCGGGCTCGGAGAAGCTGGTCGAGTTCCAGGGTGCGTAGGCGGCCATGTCCGTGAACACGGTGTTCTGGTCCTTCTCGTCGAAATAGTCCGCGGGCGGGACGAGGACGTTGCCGTCGCGGGCCGTGGTTGAAAAGACCTGCACGAGCGTGGACGGATCGTGGAAGGGGAGCGACTGGAGCATCATCCGGTTCAGCACCGTGAAGGCCGTCGTGTTGACTCCGATCCCAAGCGCGAGCGTCACGAGCGCGACGATGGTAAACCCCGGGTTCTTGGCCAACTGGCGCAGGGCGTACTTCATCGGAGCACCGAGCTTATGGGTGTCTCAGGAAAAAGGTAAAGCGCACGGGAGAGGACCCGTGGCGTCTAAGGGAAGGTCAGTCCTAGCCGCACAGTATCTCCCGCAATCCTATCTACGGGGTGCCAACGCGCCGAAGCTCCACCGTCACGATGCCGAGGCGGTTGTCCGCCGGTGGCGCGCCGGGGCGATTCTTTCGCAATTCAGTGAGCCGCAGAACATCTCCATCAATTTCATAATTTTGCCACGTATTGGTTTGTCCGCCGGGTCCGCGGTAAGAACGAAGCGCCATTTCTCGCGGCTTTATTCCCAGGTCCAGCGATATGCCGTATTCCTTGGGTTCATCCCCCCCTTCGGTCACCTTCAAGGCAAGATAGGAAAATTCATAAACAGTCGGTGGGTTTTCCAATTCGACGCCGTCCCTTTTTGTGGACACGACTCTCCACCGTCCTTCCAGTCGGGCCATGTCGTCACTGATGTCATAGCCCCTCTTTTGAAGGAGCTCGATAACCCTGGTTCGCCATGTGTAAAGATCGCTGCTCCGGTCGATTCTTGCGCGACCAATCTCATTCATAAGCGTTCGACCGTACTTGTTCTTGGCCAGAGGATCCGCGCCGGCTTCGAGAAGCACATAGATGATGTCGTAACGAATCAGCCAAGCCGCCGCGATCATTGGGGGATTCCCATATTGATCCAGTGCCTGAAGGTCTGCACCTGCAGCAACCAGCTTCTTGATTTGTTCAATTTGAGCCTGGGCCTGCTCGGGATGTCGCCGATCGCTTAAGGTTATACACGCTGCGATCGATGCGGGGGTCGACTCGACCTGTGGTTTGACGTGATAGTAGTCAAACACCTGTTTCTTGGCATCCTGCCACGCCTCCTCCCATTTTTCTTCGGGTAGCGCTTTGATTGTCTCGTTTTCCCCAATGGCGCTGACCATGAGTTCAAGGCCGTATGCCGAGGGCCAATGCTTGTCGTAACTTGCGGTGGATCGAGCCTTCTCGGCCAACAAGAGGCCCTGGCTCACAAGTTCCAAGACATGCTTTTGATCACGTGCGAGCAATTCCTTGAGTTTCGAATGCCCTTGCGGGCCACCGAGAAGATAGGCGCGCAGGAATAGACGCTCATTGTCTATCAATTCAGCCCTTCCCGACTTGGAGCCAAATCGCAGTGCATCGTACCAACCGAGCACCGAGTTCATGACGATGATTGGAATGCACGCCTCGACGCCGTCCCTGGGGACATAATACTGCCCAATAAGGTCCAAGCACTCCAACGGAGTCCGAGCACCGGGGTTTTTCTCATACTCGGTCAAAAGTTCATCCATCTCCAATTGCGCCTTGGCCGAAACAGGTTTCACCTGCCACACAGCGATCACTCTCTGCGTTTCCTGCCGGCGCTGCTGCCAGGGTTGGGAAGGCACCGAAACCTTCACTTCATTCCCAATGAGAGGGCACGCATCTACCAGGCTGAGAACGGCGCACGCCCAAATTGATATTCCCCTAATTGTCATAGCTCAGGGTTCCCAGCAGCAATCTGATGCAGCATCGGCTGACGCCGGCAAGTGGACTGAACGGTCTGAGTTCGTGATTGCCGAGGCCGCGGTATTTGGAGTGAAACCGCAATCACTTAAACCTGGGTTTTCTGCGTAATAGAGACGGTCACTTCGGGATCGCGCCGAGCACCACCGAGGGCGTCAGGAGTTCCGGAAGGATCACGGGATCCGCCTGTCCCGGCACCCAGACCACATTGAAGGGGACCGCGGCGCGGTGGTACTTGGCGAGCTCGGCAGTGATCATGGGATCCTTGTTGGTCCAGTCCCCGCGCAGCGTCGCGATATGCCTGTCGCGGAACGCCTGCAGCACCTCGTCGTTGTGGAACACCAGCCTCTTGTTCGCCTGGCAGGTCGCGCACCAGCGCGCCGTGAAGTCTACGTAGATGATCCGGTTCTCCGAGCGAAGCTTCTCGACCGCCGCCGGGCTCCACTTATCCCAGGCGATCGCGTCGGGGGCGGCGGCCCTCGGCCAACCCGCCCATGCGCCGAGGACGAGCAGCACGATGCAGCTGATGAGGCCGAAGCGCGCCCGGCCCGCGGAGGCCCCGGGGGCGTTCCACCGGCCGTAGACCCACACGCCCATCGCGACTAGGACGAGGCCGAAGAGCGCGTCGAGGAGCCCCGTCTCCTGGAGCTGCCCGGCAAGGACCCACACCAGGTAGGCGACCGTGGCGTAGAGCGGGAAGGCCATCGCCTGCTTGAAGGTTTCCATCCACGCGCCCGGCCGCGGCAGCACCTTAACGGCGGCCGGGAACGCCGAAAGCAGCAGGTAGGGGGCGGAAAGGCCGACCGCGATCGCGGTGAAGATCATGAACGACTGGGCGACGGAAAGCGCGAGGGCCGCGCCGAGGGCGGGCGCGAGGAACGGCGCGGCGCAGGGCGTGGCGGCGACGGTGGCGAGGGCGCCCGTGAGGAAGGAGCCGATGAGGCCGGATTTGGACTGGAGGCCGGAGCCGATTCCGGTCGCCGTGAGGCCGAACTCAAACACGCCGCTCATGTTGAGGGCGAACGCGAGCATCGCCGCCGCAAGGCCAAAGACGAAGGAGGGGGACTGCAGCTGGAATCCCCAGCCGAGCTGGCTTCCTCCCGCGCGGAGCACCGCGAGGATCCCCGCGAGGACCCAGAAGGACAGCAGGACGCCCGAGGCGAAGACGAGGCCGTGGAGCGTGACCTTCCTGCGGTCGGCCCCGGCCTGGTTCACGAACCCGAGTATCTTGATCCCGAGGACAGGAAAGACGCAGGGCATCAGGTTGAGGATCAGACCGCCGACGAAGGCGAGCGCGAGCGTCCCGATGAAGCCGCCTGCCACGGGGGCGGGAGGGGCGGAGGCCGCCGGGGCCGTCCCGGTGACGGCCGCGGCGCCGTAGGCGACGCTTATGGAGAGGCCGGGGAGCGAGCCGTCCGCGTGCCATCCCTGCTTGGACGTGAGGACACCCACCAGCTGCTTCGGGTCGTTGGGCCCGTCCGCGGCGATGGGCAGCGTCAGCGCGAAGCCCCCCTTGCCATCGGACGCGACGGTTTCCGGGAGGTCGGAGGCGATCGTACCGTCCTGCGAGAAGAAGTGGAGGCCGTCCGCGGAGGGGCTGGAGCCGCCCGGGACGCCGCTCGGGCGAAGGGTGAGCACCGCGTTTTTCGCGTCGCGCGTTGCCGAGGCGGACCAGGAGGGGTCCGCCGCGGGCAGCTGCGCCACGACCGCGCGGATCCGCGCGCCAAACTCTGGATCAGCCTTCGGGTCCTCCGCCGCGACGGGGAGCGTGAGCGAAAGCTTCGCGCTTCCGGGGACGCACTCGTCCTGGCACATGAGCCAGTCCGCGTCGGCCTTTATGTCGACGGACGTGCCGGCCTTCAGGTCGGCGGGCGGCGTGAGGACCACGGGCAGCAGCAGGTCGCCGTCATAGCCGTTGCCGATCACGTTGCCGCGGGTGTCGGTGAGGACCATCGGGGCGGGCCAGAGGATGTCGCCCGCGGTCCATCCCGCGGGTAGGGTCCATTTGATCGATGTGGGGAGACCCGTTCCGGGGTTCACCCAGTACGAATGCCAGTGCGGCTTGTGGACCAGGCGGAGCGCGACAGTGACCGGCGTGCCGGACTTCACCGACGCATCGGCGGAAACGAGCGAAGCGGCTACCTGGGCGCGGGCCGCCGTCGGAAGGGCGGCGGCGATCGCGAGGACCGCAAGGGCGGCGTAGGGGAGGAATCGCCTCATGGCGTCGGTTTCAAGGGGAGGGCAGTGTGGTCCGGAAGCCGGCCCTCCGCAAGCGCCCAACCCTGTTCGTAACGGGTCGGTTACGCAGTTGCCCGGCCCTCACCGAGGCCCCGGCGCACCCGCCGCGATCCAGCGCTCGATCATCGCGATCTCCTCGGGAGCGAGGGGCTTGTCGCCGTCGCTCGGCATGGAGTCGTCGTCGCTCGCCGGAAGCCGGACGCGCCGCAGGAGCTCGCTCCCCTTGGGGTTTCCCGGGAGGACGGCCGGCCCGTCCTCCCCCCCGCGCATGAGCTGAGCAAGCGTGTCGAGCCGGAGGCCCCCCTTGTGCTTCTCGGCCTTGTGGCAGGAGACGCAGCTGCGCGCGAGGAGGGGGGCGACGTGGATGCCGTAGTAGGCCGGGTTTGCCGGGTCGGCGCTCCCGGGCCCCGCGTGGGCCGGGGCCGCGGCGGGACCGGGCGCCGGCTCCGTCTCGGCGGCCGGCGCCGGGGCGGCGATCCCGAGCCACGCCCTCAAACGCGCGGGCATCTTCGCCGTCAGGAATCCGTCCCCGTGGGAGATCGCTCCGCCGCCGTCCGCCGTCCAGACCATGACCGCTACGGTGATCCCCAGCAGGAAGGGGTAGGTGAAGTGCGCCGCGCCGCCGCGTCCGACGCGGGACCACACGGCGACGCCGCACACCGCGGCGAGCGTGACGCCGCCCCAGAGGTGGCGGGTGACGTCCCGCCCCCGGTAGCCCCCGCTCCAGGCGAGGAGCCACCCGTCGAACGCCGCCGCGAGCGCGGCGATCGCCGCGACGGCGAGGATCCAGCCCGCGGCCGAGCGCAGGTGCGCGCGGCTCGGCTTGCGGCCGGCGAGCTCCATCAGCGGCACGAGGAGGAGGAGCGCCACGGGCCCGTGGACGAGCAAGGGGTGAAGGCGCCCCACGAACTGGGGGAGGTTCCCGTGGTCGTGTCCGTCCGGCGGATACTTAAGGACGAGGACGAGGAGCGCGGACCAGAGGAGCGCCCCGAGGCCGGCCGCGGCTGCCCGCGGCGGTGCGGGGCGCGTGTCATGGGGGGAGAGGGCCATGGGGCTGGGGCCACGATGGGATACGGTCGCCGCGGGAGGCAAACCAACAAGTGGCGCGGAGCGCGCTTGCCCGGCGCCCGGCATCCCTCTAGGTTTCGGCCTCCCCCCAACCCGTCCCCGTGACCCCGGCGGCATCCAGCACCCCAGTGAGACTCCTGCGCGCGGCCGGATGGTCGGCCGTCGCGCTGGCCGGCGCCGGCAGCGTCGGCGTGCTGGCGTGGTCCCGCGGCGAGCCGGTGAGCGCCCTCTGGATGGTCATAGCGGCCGCGTGCGTGTTCGCGATCGCCTACCGCTTCCATGCGGCGTGGCTCGTGGCGGAGGTGCTGACGGTCGACGAGCTGAGGGCCACCCCGTCGGTGACCCACTCCGACGGCAAGGACTTCGTGAGGACGAACCGCTGGGTGGTCTTCGGGCACCATTTCGCGGCGATCGCCGGGCCGGGGCCCCTCGTGGGCCCGGTGCTCGCGGCCCAGTTCGGCTATCTCCCGGGATTCCTATGGATCCTCGCGGGCGCCGTGTTCGGGGGCGCCGTCCACGACAGCATCATCCTCTTCTGCTCGGTCCGGCGCCGCGGAAAGTCCCTGGGCCAGATGGTCCGGGACGAGGTCGGCCCCTTCGCGGGCCTGGCCGCCCTCGTCAGCATCACCGCGATCTCGGTCGTCCTCCTCGCCGTCCTCGCGCTCGTCGTCGTGAACGCGCTGGCCGAGTCGCCCTGGGGCGTCTTCACGATCGCCGCGACGATGCCGATCGCGCTCGTCATGGGCGTCGCGCTGCACTCGGGCGGCCACGACCGGAGGGTCCTCGGCTGGGTCACCGCGGGCGGTGTCGTGGCCCTGATGGCGGCCGTCTGGGGCGGCCAGTTCATCCGCGGCACGCCGATCGAGGCGCTCCTCACCCTCAAGGGGCCGACGCTCGCCTGGTGGATCATGGGATACGGTTTCATCGCCTCGACCATACCGATCTGGCTCCTCCTCGCGCCGCGCGACTACCTGAGCACCTTCATGAAGATCGGCACGATCGCGGCGCTGGGGGCGGCGATCGTCATCCTCGGCCCGCACCTGCGGATGCCGGCCGTGACGAAGTTCATCGACGGCACGGGGCCGGTCTTCGCGGGCCCGGTCTTCCCGTTCTGCTTCATCACCATAGCCTGCGCCGCCGTCTCGGGGTTCCACGCGATCGTCTCCTCCGGCACGACGCCCAAGCTCGTGGCCCGCGAGGGCGACATCCGGGTGATCGCCTACGGCGCGATGATGGTCGAGATGTGCGTCGGGGTCATGGCGGTCATCGCGGCCTGCGCGATGGCGCCGGGCGAGTACTTTGCTATAAACGTGAAGGGCGACGCCGTCGCCGTGACGCAGCATATCAGCGCGCTCGGCTACGCGGTCACGCCGGCGGACATGTCCGCCCTCGCCGCCAGCGTGGGCGAGAAGACGATGGTGGGCCGCGCCGGGGGGGCGCCGACCTTCGCGCTCGGCATGGCGCAGATGCTCGCGGGCGTGCTCCGCAGCAAGGCCGCGCTCGCCGTGTGGTACCATTTCGCGATCATGTTCGAGGCGCTGTTCATCCTGACGACCATCGACGCCGGCACCCGGATCGGGCGCTTCATGGTGCAGGACCTGATGGGCCTCCTCTGGAGGCCGCTCGGCGACACCCGCTCGCTCGCGGGCAACGTAGGCGCGACCGCGCTCTTCGTGGGCGCATGGGGATGGTTCCTCTACCAGGGCGTCGTCGATCCCCTGGGCGGGATCAATTCGCTCTGGCCGATATTCGGGGTGGCGAACCAGCTGCTCGCCGTGCTCGCCCTCTCGCTCGGCACGACGGTGCTCATCAAGATGGGCAGGGCCCGGCACATGTGGGTGACGCTCCTGCCGCTCGCGTGGCTCCTCGCCGTCACGGGCACGGCCGGCTGGATGAAGATCTTCAGCGCGGACCCGAGGCTCGGCTTCCTGAGCGCCGCGGCCGCGGCCCAGACCCCCCGCCTCGCCTTCAACGCCCACGTGGACGCCGCGGTCACGGCGGTCTTCCTCGTGCTGACCGTGGTCGTGGTGCTCGCGAACGCGCGGGTGTGGGGGCTGCTCCTCGCGGGAAGGCAATTGCCCGACCTCCGAGAAGAGCCATTCGTTGCGACCCCGGCACCTGACGAGGCGTCTTAGGCGGCGCGGCGCATGATGAGGACATGAAAACGCCGCCGCGGGTGGCGGCGGCGTTGGGATCCTGGGCGCTTCGCGAAGGGATCAGACCTCGTAGGCGGGCAGGACCTTGTCCACCCGGACCTTGTCGAGCTTGGCGTAGGTCGGCACGCCGGTGTCGTACGGCAGCACAACCTCGCCCTGGATCAGGGGCTGGGCGTAGCGCAGGAGTTGGAAGTTCATGCTGACCAGGTCCTCGTTGATCCACTCGCGCGGAAGCTTCTTCGTGCCGTTCGCGATCTCGCTCAGGGGAGCGAGGCCGGTCTCGACCGTGTAGTGCTCGGTCTCGCCGCGGACGAGCGTGACCATCTTGTCGGTCTCGCCGGCGATCGCGGCGCGGACCGCGGCCTGGCCGGCGAGGAAGGCCTCGTCGACGTCCGTCTTGGAGGCGGCGTGCGCGGCGGCGCGCTGGATGAGCCCCGGCCGCGCGACGCGGACCTTGGCGTTGGGAATCCCGGACTCGATGATCTCGGAGAGGGCCTCGCCGGCGCCGCCCAGCTTGGCGTGGCCGAAGGCGTCCGTTGCGGAATCCGCCGCAAGGTAGTTGCCGTCCGCGTCGACGAGACCCTCGGCGACGACGATCAGGCAGTAGCGCTCGCGCTTGAGGACCCGCTTCACGTCCTCGAGGACCTTCTCCTGGTTGAAGGGGACCTCGGGGAGGAGGATCAGGTGGGGGGCGTCGTGGGGGTGGTCCCGGCGCTTAGCGAGCGCGGTTCCCGCGGCGATCCAGCCGGCGCTCCGGCCCATGACCTCGACGATCGAGACCAGGTCGCCCTGGCCCATCGCCTCGTTGTCGCAGGCGATTTCCTTGATGGTGGTGGCAAGGTATTTAACGACGCTGCCATAGCCTGGACAGTGGTCCGTGCCGGCCAAATCGTTGTCGATCGTCTTCG
>Ga0181537_10004452_pt1 | contig 11642 bp, 11 predicted proteins | sample PEATcosm2014_Bin_39_FD_119765 | JGI IMG/M metagenome (GOLD analysis project Ga0181537, IMG submission 119765) | Peatland microbial communities from MTU Mesocosm Facility, Houghton, MI, USA - PEATcosm2014_Bin23_10_metaG | ecosystem: Environmental > Terrestrial > Soil > Wetlands > Peat | place... | reverse complement strand
GAGGATCGCGTAGTCGTCTGCGACCTCGGCGGTCCCGTCTGCTCGTGCTCGCGCCACTGCGCGAGCTAATTCGATTGAGGTGATCGCGCTCGTTGCGATCTCGCCAAGGTCTGGAAGCGCATGTTCGAGCGCGTCGCTCTCAGCTTCGCGAACGACGAGCTTGACGAGCGCTGAGGTGTCGATGTAGACGACGCCCGGCGGGGCGTCAGGCACGCTCGCCGCGCTGCTGCTGAACCGCGCGGGTGCCGGCGTCGGTGACGGCTCCGCGCAGCGGCCCGCGGTCGGCAAGGACGTCTGCGAGCCGCCGCGACGGAAGCTTCACCCCACGCGTCGCCGCGAGTCGGCGAAGCGTCGGCGAGGGGGTTGGTGATGCGTGTTCAATTCCTCTTGCCATGCGCAAAATGATACCGGGCGCTTTAGGACGGAGGGCTAGCTCACCGAGCCGCCAGACCGAGAGGCGCGCCCTCCGTATGACGGGGCGCCCGAACAGAAACCGCCCTCTGCCTCGCCTTACGGGACAGACCCAAAGCGGCTGCGGCGTGTGGGATCGTGAGGAGTTGGGGGTCCTCCAAATCGGAGGGCGTGGGGGAGGTCTGGGCATCGCTCATGCGAGCAAACTTCCACCTACCACAGACGGCCCCTGCTGGGGGATACCCCAAGCGGAGCTGGCGATGGCTGTCGTAGGCTGTGGTGTGTGTTTGAGGGTGATGATCTGACCGATTTGGACGTGACCGACGACGAGCTGGTCGACGCGTACGCCTTGGCGACTGGCAGGGCCGTCGAGTCGGTGCGTGCCGACGCTGACCGACCTCGTAGCTTGACCGAGCTGCGCTCCCTCTTCCCAGTGATCACGGGCTTCGAGGATCTCGGCTTCAAGACGCTTGATGAGCTGATCTCATCGATGCCGCCCGGCCCCTGCTAGGCCGCTGGCGGCGGGTGGCTCGCTTGCGCGTTTTCGGGTCGCAACGGCAGCCCAAACTCCGGGTCTGTGGGTACGTCCGTCGCCCTAATCTGCGATTCGCGCCCGCCTTGCGGTGAGACGCACTCCGCCAGCGAGCCAGCCGAAAAGTTAGAGAGCGCGTCGAGCTTTCGAAGTTTTCAGCGGCCTCGGCCGACGTGGCCGGCGGCTTCCAGCTCCGGCTGGTCGTCGGCCTCGCGATCGCAGAGCTGGCGGCGGTCGCTCATGGCTACCGCTCGATGCCGGGGTCTTGGCCCTGGTCGTTGGTGTGGGTGCGGGCGCGGGGCGGCTCGTGGGATGGCTGTTTCGCGAGCTCGTCGTGGTGTTGCGTGATTCGGTGGTGCAGCTCGTCGGTGAGGATCTCTGTGCTTGGGGCGTCAGGGTCGGTGATCCCGGCGTTGATCCTCGCGGCGGCAAGCTCCTTGCGCAGCGCGTCGGCCCTCTTGCCGGTCCCGGCCACGTCGCGGTGTGCCCACGCGGGGCGGGTGAGTACCTCGACGCGGGCGGCCTCGGCCAAGTTCTCGGCGGTCGGCTCCTGGCGGTATCCCTCGATCGCCAGCCCCCGGGAAGCCTCGACCCACTCCCCCCAGGCCCGCGCCACGGCCTGCTGCGCGGTCTTGCGGGCCTGGGTGAGCTGCTCTATCCGGCGGCGCGCACTCCTGGCCCGGGCTGTCGCAGCCTGCGCCAGCTTCTGGCGTTCGGCGGCCGCGGCCGCGGCTGCGTTTGCCATTTCGATCACCTGTGAGGGGTCTTGGGCACCGTAGATCGGGGAGTTCGGCCGCCACTCCTTGCTGCCCGCGAAGGACCGTTCAGCGCGATAGTGCTGCTGGCGGCGGGCCTCAAGCTGCTCGGTGGCCTGCTCTACCTCGCGCTTGTACTCACGTCGACCAAGTCCCTCGGGACGCTTCGCGGTCAGTTGCGCCACCTGCCACTCGAGGCGAACGAGCTGCTCGCGGCGTTCGATCAGCTCACGGGCCTGCTGCACGCGGGCCTGGTCGACCATCGTTGCTTCGCTGCGGGCGGCTGTCCACTCGTCCCCGACCTCGCGTGCGGTGTTTTGCAGCTCGTAGGCTTGGTCTTCGGCGTCGTCGAGCTGCTCCTCGAGCTGGGCAACGGCCGACTTCGCCTGCTTGTAGGCGTCGGCCGCCGCAGCATTGACCGCCCGCGACTCCCTGATCCGTGCCAGGTCCGGCGCCGCCGGCTGCTGCGAAACGCCGCTGGCGGCCGCCGGCGACACGTCGCGGACCTCGAGTTTCTGCTGCTCAAGATCCTCAGCGACTTTTTCTGCGGTGACCTCTCGGCGGCGCTCGATCACAGCGGCCCGCAACACCTCCGGGGTCCAGCGGGCCTGCTTGCCGGTCAGCCACACATCCGCGCGGTCGACTTCCGCGAACGCGAACCCACCTCGATCACCATGGCTCACCGCCCGCGCCATGATCCCGCGTGCGGTCAGCTGCACCTGGAAGCCGGCCGTCGTGCCGTCCGAGTGCTCAACCGCCTCGTTGATCTTCAAGTGAATGCGCTCTACCCGGCCACTCAGCTCACGCGGCTCTAGGTCGGTCCGCTGCAGGCTCTTGGGCAGGAAGTGCTGCTGCTCAGCCAGCTCGGTCAGGCCTAGCTCTCGCGCTGTCAGCTCCGCTGCGGCGTTCACGCGTCTGTAGTCGTAGGCAACGCTCGCGAGCTTCCCGGTGTCGGTGTGCGTCCGCTGGATCACCAGGTGCGCATGATCGAGCCCGTCACGGTTCGCGCCATGCTTCACCAGCGCCCAGCGGTAGCCCTCGTCGACGCCTAACTTCTCGACCATCGAGAACGCAGCCAGCCGCCACTCATCGAGCGTCGGCTGCTCTCCTGGCGGGCAGCTGACTGGTATATGCCAGACGTTCATCGTCGCGTCTTTCCCGTATCGCTTCGCGGGCGAGTTCAACGCTCTGGCAAGCCCGATCCGCACCTTCTCACTCGTCAGGTCGCGCCCAACGTCGCTCATCAGCAACTCAACGTCGAAGCTTCCGACAACTAGCCCGGGGTTCTCATGCTCGTTCGCTTTTCCCGGCCCGGCCAAGTACGCGACCAGCCCACCGGCTGAGCTTCCTTTGACCGACTTCGCGATCATCGCCGGCGCTGCATCCCGTCGATGAAGTCCTCAATCGAACGCATCGCATCAGTGATCGCTCGACGCGCGTCGCTCACGTCGCCCAACTCCCGCTCAGTATGCGCGTAGCGCGCGAGCTGGTTCACGTTCGCGCCGACTCTCGCCACATCCCGCTGCAACGCGGAGAGCTCATGCACGGTCACGTCAACCGGCACGTTCTCCCGCTCCCAAGCCGAGCCCTTCAACGCTCCCTCAAGCAGGAACCTCTGGATGCTCAGACCACGCTGATCGGCCAACACTCGCAGACGCTCAAGCTCACTTTCGCTGAGCTTCAACTGCATCGCACGGCTGCGTCTCGTCCCGTCGCTGGGGCGGCGTGCGCGGCTGGCTTTTCCCCGAAGGGGCGAGGCCTCAGGATTGTGCATTCACGCAGTGAAGCATACTTCTGAGGATACCTCGCTCCAGATTGCCAACGCGGGCCTGTGCACCGAGACGCATGGACCCGGACGATGCTATCCGGCGCATGTCTGATCAGCCCGCACTGGACCCCGGCAGCCCCGAAGCGGTCGCCCTCGGCTGCCTGTGCTGTCAGGATTGGGCGGACACCAAGTTCGGGCGAGAGTTCCTGTTCACGATCGACCGCGCCTGCGCCCTGCACGACTGCGGCGCGGCATGGTGGCAGTGTCACTATGAGGAATCCGCGCGGTACGGGCACCTACGCCGCGAGGTCGACTCCGCCGCCGATATCGAGCAACTCCCAGCGCCGTAGGCCGCGCGCTGTACGCGCTCTCAGACGTTAGCTCGACGCCTGGAGCGGCTAGACACTCACCCGCCGCGCGCCGCTCGACGTTGCGCGGTGCGCCTCGGGGCCTGCCAGGTCGGCTACGAGTCCCGCCCGGCGCCGGCGTTTGACGGCGAGGGCGCTGGTGTTCTACAAGCCCGCCCGCACGAGCTCACAGCTCGAGCGGGCGGGTCAGCTACATGAGACGGCAGATCGTCGCCATGCACCGGCTCGACAGCCACGCATCAGCCCCAGGTCACGGCGCTGAGCGCAATGGTCGACTCGAGGCGCAGGCAGCACTTCGCAGCGCTGAGAGAGGCGCGCAGATCGTCGCCGACGACGTCGACCACGGGCAGGGCCGCTAACTGACTACTACTGAACTCTCACCGGTGTCAGCCCTGTGTCAGCGTCTGGTTCGAGGCGGCTTTGACGGTTTCGTGCACATCGAGGGCAACGGCCGCGGCTCCGGTACCGACCAGGAGCACGAGGTACGCCATCCCGATCAGCAGCCGTGTGCGGACGGGGACCCGATGGTAGTCCTGGCTCGCAGCGCTTCGACGTGCGTTGCGGCGGCGGAACAGCTCTTTGCCGCCGAGCAGTGCGATTAGGTAGAGGATGAAGGCCTGTCTAAAGCCTGCGTTCACGGTAACGAGTGCGGCCGCTGCGATCAATGCCAGCCAGCCGAGTAGCCAAAGCCTGGTCGATAGGGCCGCCATCGCGCGTCCGCCATCCAGCGGCAGGATCGGCGCGAGGTTGAACAGCTGCAGGAGGAACCCTACGTAGGCCACAGCTCGCCAGAACTCGGCCCCTGTCAGCCCGTAGATCACCAGCGCTACCAGTGAAGCTGCGGTCCCGGCTGCGGGCCCGGCCAGCCCGACCTTCGCCTCGGCAACGGCGTTTTCAGGCATCTCGCGCAGGCCAATGACAGCGCCCAGAAACGGGATGAACAGCGGTGCCGTGGCCCGTACCCCCTCGCGACGGAGCTGTATTACATGTCCGCACTCATGGATCAGCAGGATCACCACAAACCCAATGGCGAACCCAGAGCCCCAAAACAGGGTGTAGGCCACGATGGAGGCGAACATCGACAAAAAAACCGCAGCGAACTTCACCTTGGACAGGAGGAGTGCTCCCCACTTGGCCGCGACGAGGAGCGTCACACCGACCCTGCGGAGCGCGCGCCGCGCGCGGCCCCGTTGCTCCTGCATCGGCGGTTGAGAAGCAACCGAAGCCCTCCTGTGTCCTGCGACCATACGGGCCGGGGCCGTCAGGGGCTCGAACTCCTCGAAAGTAATTGGTTCTGCCATGAATCTAGGGAGCCAGGGACTGGCCAGCAAACCCGCTAACGCAAGACCTGAGGGTCGCAACCACAGATTCCAACTCTCTGGTGCGATCCCGAGGGCTGGCGCCGTCTTCGTCTGCGACGACGTACCGTATTCGTCCGGACCGGATGAGCACACCCAGGTTTTCTTGGTCGGTAAGCATCAGGTAGAGGTCCTCGGTTGTGCCGGTGAGAACAGCCTCGACATCGCCGTCACCCTGAGTGATGGTTTCGCTCTCAGGGTCGATGACCCATCGCAGGGCCAGATGGTCTTCGGCGACGAGTGCGAATGGCCCCAGGTCCAGGACTTCGGTGGGATTGCGGGCAGTCGCCATGACATCGTGAAGTCGTTGGCTCCAAATATTGTCGGTTGCGACGCCAATCGGTCGTTCTGCAGCGTTCCACGAGCGGTCGAGTGGCGGGTACCCGAGGATCTCAAGCTTCTCGTTGATCGCAGTCAGCAGGGGCGGTGGGAGCATGCCGACCGGTACACGTTTGCCGTGACCGACGGAGCCCGCGTGCACCGCACTCGTGTGTACGACCTTGTAGTCCCCGGGACCGCGAGCTGGTTCACGATCAAACGCGCGGCGCAGAACTGACAGATCTTCACGAACCCCGAGAAACTGCTGAACGGCTTTGACGCTGGCTTCCGGATTTGCGACGAGGTCTTCGTATCTGACGCGGAGGCACGTCTCGGGCAGTTGCTGCTCCCACGCCAGCGCTTCGCTTACGTGGTCAAGCCAATATCGCGCCAACGCCGCGACAGTGTTCCCCGGGCTTGTCTGCACGTAGGGGCCGTATCCGTATGCCTGAAAGCCCCAAGGGGACGCCTCGATCCCGGACGCGATCGTGTCCATTACGTGCCGAAACGCGAGCAAACAGCGAACATCCGGGAAGAGTTGCCGAACCAATCCGAGGTGGTGGACTGAGTCGAGCGATTTGTCGACGTACAACCGCTTACCGGCACGGTCGCAGTACCTGCTCATTGCCACCAAGGATGCGGAGCGAATCCATTCACGAGCCGGACCTGGAATTTCAGGCAGGCGTTCGCTGCCTGCCTTTTGTTCCTCGTCGGCCGTCGTGACAAGGCCATCTAGCGCATCTGGCGGCCTCTGGCCGGGGTCGCTCGTCACCCCTTCATCGCTGAGATCAGCGTCGATAGTCGCCCAAACGCCGAGCATATGTGACATGAGGCCAGGCAGGCCAGCCTCTGCGGGGCAGCCAATCTCCGGGTGAGCATCCAAAACGAGACGAAGCAAAGTGGTCCCGGAGCGCGCCGCACCGACGATCAGTGCTAGCTCGATGGCCGGGTCTCCGGACGGCGGGTCTGACAGCGTATCTGGCAAGGAAGCCTCGATGCTTAGTGTTTTGCGTGCCGATTGCTTAGTCTTCCAAAATGATGTCAGAGTTTGCCCGGCTTCTGGAGCTTCTCTATGACGCGCATCGAGGTGTCGATGCCATGTTCCTCGAGGTGGACGACCGGGGCCTCCCGGAGCAGACAGACCACGCGGCCATAGTGTCGGATGCGGCCGGCACGATCCGCATCCAGTGGCCAGCCGGCAGTAGCCTAACTGCCACTCCGTCGTCTCCCACTCGGCGTGTGTGGTTTCATCGGCCTGACCGCCTACGCGTCGAGGTTCTGCGCCGCGGAGCGGTCGTGCGGGCAGCGGTGCGGGACGGCGATACCTGGTGGCGGTGGGACGCAAGCGAGGGCGAAAGTACGGGTGATCGAACCCGTGGCAATCGGCTCCCACAAATCCTAGAACTTCCGCTGCTTCGGCCGGCCGACTTAATACCAGCGATGTGGCTCGAAGTAACCGGCGTAGGAAGCCGGGCCGAGCGGGACGTTCTCATCGCCACCGGCACACCTCGCGACGGCTCCGCGGGAGCGCCGCAACACTTCGAACTCGAGTTCGACCTCGAGCACGGCACCCCACTCTATTCCGTCAGGTTCGAGGGCGATGAGCCCGCCGGCGTCACGGAAGTGACATCGGTGAACTACGCCCCGACGATCCACCCCGATATCTTCAGCTTCGCCGCGCTCGAAAACTACCGGCCAGCATCACCTGACGCTCGGCAAGAGCCAGGCTCGGTCAAGCCCTCGGCGAACCGGCCCGCACTGACGTCGCCGCGCTCACAACTCACCGAGCGAGCAACCGTGTGGCTCACCGGCCTATCGGGGGCAGGGAAGACAACGATCGGACGTGCGACCGAACGGCTCCTGAACCAGTTGGGAATACCGTGCTGTGTGCTGGATGGCGATGAGATCAGACGAGGGCTCAGCGCCGACCTCGGGCTGTCGCGTGAGGACCGGCGTGAGCAAGCCCGCCGCGTCGCCCATGTAGCCGCAACATTGGCCGACGCGGGTGTCATCCCGATCGTCGCGCTCGTCTCCCCTTATGCCGAAGACCGCGAACGAGCAAGACAGATTCATCGGACCGCTGGCGTTCGGCTCGTCGAAGTGTGGGTAGACACGCCGCTTGAAATCTGTGCGGGGCGCGACGCTAAGGGGCTCTATGCAGCTGCGCGGGCCGACGCCTCTGCGGACAACCAACCCCCCGCCGCACACCCCTCAGAGCTGGGCGATCTGCCTCTCTACGCAGACGCGCTGGCTCTAGCCAACCGGACCGCTGGGCCGGCGTTGGACCCGCATCTCGCGTCAGACGGATCCGGACTGACAGGCGTAACCTCGCCGTATGAGGCTCCAACGAGCCCCGACCTGCGGGTCAGCGGACACGGGCAGCATCCACGCATCGTTGCAGCGGAGATCGTTGAGAAGGTCTTCTCCCGCCCGCCCCGTCCTTAAGCGTCCGTCCGCAGCGCGGGATTACGCACTGAGGGCGGCGACCACGAACCCGAGGCGCGCCCTTCGGTTTAGGCGCCCTCGTGCGTGCTCAATCGCGTGTCGCGATCATTCGGTCAACGGCGTTCTGGAATGCTCGCCACTGCTCCACGAACGTGGCCAGTGCTACGCGGCCTTTGGGAGTGAGCGAGTAGTAGCGCGCGGGGCGGGGCAGCCGTAGATTCGACCCACTCAATCTCCACAAGCCCTCGACGCCGTAGCCGCGCTAGCAACGGATAGACGGTCCCGTCGCTCGTCACCAACCCGTCGGCGGCCATCAGTTTGCCGTAGCTCGCGGCTATAGAGCGGACGGTTGCGCAGCAGCGCAAGGATGCAGAGCTCGATCGTTCCGCGACGCAACTGAGGCAATGGGTCACCCGCCATTCGCCGAGTTTCTCACGCCGCTGTGATGCCTCAGCTTTCGTTGCGATCGCACTAGCTGCGTGCGGCCGGTAAGCATTTGACTACCTAGCCGAATAGAGGATGACCTGGACCCGTGAAAGCAGACGCTCGTGAGTGGCAAGGACGGTGGGGCCACTTACATGGTCCGCAGACGCGATCCGCGGCCTCTGCTCGTCCACATGCTCATCATCTTCTGATGGTGTGCGCTGTCGCTCTGCTGCTGGCATGGGTCTGCCCACGCCGGCTACCGCCCGCGGCCGTACGCCCAATCAGCAGGTACGTCAGGCGTGGAGCCGTTTCGCGCGGCGTATGTAGATCGCGCGGCAACGTCCTTGTGCGCGATGCTTCTGCCGGCCGCGCAAACAGAACTTGAAGTGCAGGTGAGCCGGGATCACTGCGCTATCGCGGCGACAAAATGGTTTACGACCGCTGAGTACGACCGGCCTGCCGCCGCTGAGGCACGTCTAGTTTGGGTCCATGTGCAGGGGGCTTACGCCCTGACGTCTGAGTCGGATCCGAACAGTCCCGCCGATCCGTGGGTTCGAACACGCCGGGGCGTTGGAAGCTCGCTTCATTCCTGCGACTCGGCTAGCCGTCCCTGCCGGCGGCGACGCGCTCACCTCGCCTCGAGCGGTGAGGATCCCGGAGTATTGACATCCGGGGCGTATCGGAATAGCGTACATCGGTGAGCGTAGTACGCCTGGCTACGGTCCGACGTGCTGCATAACGACACTAGGAGGCTTCAATGCGTAGGCCGAATCCGGTGCGCGTGACGTTAGGCGTCGCCGGCGCTGCAGTTGTCATTGGCGTGACTGCCGTCGTGAGTGCAAGTGAGGCTAGCGTGCCCGCCAGCAAACTCGTTCACGGTCAGCGCTCACATCCCGCTGCTATCCACTCGGCGAGGATCAGCGCTCACCTGACGCGCGACTTTGCGGTGTTCAGCCGTCAAGCTGACGATGCCGGCGCCGCGCCATTGCCGCCGATCCCATCTGACTCAGTCAGCCTTTACGGCTTGGATACCGCTGACACCCAATTTGTCCAAAACGGCGCGGTCAGCGTGTGGCTTGTTCCTGGCTCCTCGGGAGCCTGCATCGTGCTACGTGATCCGACTGCTGGAGGGCCAGTCGTCACAGTCCGACATTGTGAGAGTTCCGCCGACATAGCTCAGTATGGGCTCCACACTGGGTTCCAAGCGCTTCCGCAGGCCGCTTCGGCTCCTCAATCTAGGCGTCACGCTCGGTCCCATCTGACGCAGCCCGCTTCAACTGAGGTCGTCGCAGCGCTGGTTCCGAACGGAAACACTGCGGTTGGCGTCGCAGGTGCCGCCGGGACTCAAGCAAGTGTCGCGCCCCTGGACAATGTTGCCGTCGCGGTTGTACCCGCTGGGGACGCAACGCTGACATACCAGTCTGCGACGGGGACGCCGGCATCAACCACGATCCAATTCGCCTCTGGCGCCTGACCTGAGGACAGTGAAATGAACAGGAATAGAAACACGCAGGACTGCTCGGACACCTCAGTGCGTTCGGACGCTGTAGCGGTCAAACGCGGGGGTCGAAGCCGGCTCAGCACCCGTCGACTCGCGGCGTTCGTCCCTGTCGTGGCTGTCGGCGTGCAAATGGCAATACCAGCCAATGCTGCCGCGTACAACGACCATGACCGATGGGTGCCGGAGTGGGTTTGCTTCGCGCCGGGTTCGAGGTCCGGGCTTGGCGGTTACCACAAGGGCTACATCGGTGACTACGGCTCGGTCAGTGCAAAAACGCACGGATCTTGCGGTGGGAATACGACGAACCAAGGGTGGATCAGCGCCGACGTAACATACGCTAGTGCAATTTATCCCACCCCAGTGTCGGTTGGGAGCGTGCAGATCGGAGTAGGGGTGGGCAGTAGTGTGTCCTTTGGCTACGGCTGCCGCCACGCAACGCGTAATGCCCATGACCACTGGCTGGAATGTTACGCGACCTGGGCCAACTGAGGCTGGCTATCGCTCGTTGAGTTGAGTTCTTGCCAGCCTTAGCCCGGATCGTGCAGTAGCGGCGGCGGCGCCTGGCGCGCGTGCCCGCGGCCAGCACCGCTCAATGCGAGAGCCCGCCACCTGGCGGGCTCTCAACTGCGACCTCGGGATGGTGGTGGAGGGTCGGCGGGAGAGGTCGCAGACCTGCCCGATGCCGCTATCTCGAGCGGCCGAGATGCGGGCGATTCGGCGCCCGCCGGCTACGGCATACGGAATGGTCTTCCGTCAGCAGCCGCGTGCCATTCCTCGTAGGCCTTCAGGAACTCAGGAGACGGTCCCGTCGGGCGAATCACGGCCCCGCGGCCGGCGGCGCCGCTCGGCAGTGTGGTTCGAGTCCGGCCGTCGCCGACCCCACCGACACTCGTCCTCTCCGTTCCCGCCGTACCTTCAGCGCTCAGCGACGACCAATAGCGCCGATAAAACTGAGAGTAATTTTCTCCCGCATTGTTGCTGGCCCACTCGCCGTAGGCCGTGAGAAAGGCCTCCGATCGCTTCTCGTCGTCCTGCTTCTGCGCCGCAAGCCTCGTGTCGGCCCGTCGCCGGCGATCTATACCGCGCGCCCATCCGTCGACTCGTGGCGCCCACCATGCCAGCGCTCCGAACCGGGGTTTCCCGGCGGCAGCTCGGTCTGCAACCTCTCCCTTGATGTCGTTGACCAGCTGCTCTAGGGGCCGGGCGGCTGGCATTGCGCTGCCGAAAAGTGCGCGGGCCGACGCGGTTTCCGGGGTCGCTTTTGTGCCGATGGCCCCGTGAGGGCCCCATCAGCCGTATCACGGAGCGCGCGTGACTCTGCACGGCGAGGCGGCAAGCCCGTGATTACGAGCGATCCGGCAAATACCCCCAGCGGGACTCGAACCCGCGATCTCCTGCGTGAAAGGCAGGCGTCCTAACCGCTAGACCATGGGGGCTAGAGGCCCGATTCTAGGGGCGTTTGGCGCGGCCGGATCAACGCTGGCCAAAACGGCGCGGAGAACCAGACCGAGTCGGGCCGGTTCAGGCACCGCTCGACTCGGTCTGGGGCCGGCCGACGCACGATGCGACAGCGACACCGCGCCAGCGTGTATTACTTCGGAGGTGAGGTATCTAGGCGGATGACCGGCCTGCGGTTCACGGGCGCGACGCTTGATCGTGCGGCCGAACTGCGCAGCGACCGGGCCGAGATGGATCGGCTGCTGGCCGACCCGCGTGCGCGCTTCGTCGGCGCCAGCGCCGACCACGTGGTGGTCTCATCG
>Ga0181537_10004451_pt1 | contig 11643 bp, 11 predicted proteins | sample PEATcosm2014_Bin_39_FD_119765 | JGI IMG/M metagenome (GOLD analysis project Ga0181537, IMG submission 119765) | Peatland microbial communities from MTU Mesocosm Facility, Houghton, MI, USA - PEATcosm2014_Bin23_10_metaG | ecosystem: Environmental > Terrestrial > Soil > Wetlands > Peat | place... | reverse complement strand
ATTCGCACGGCCGTTCTACTGGGGAACGTGGGTGCTGACCTGGTGCTTGCCCCCAATCGTGCTCGCGCGCGGCATTCGCCTGAAGGATCGCTTTATCATCGCGGTGGGCGCGATCATCGCCGTCCTGACCTTCGTCTGCAATAAGCCTTATCTCGGTTGGCAGCGGCATACCTGGGACCCGATGCTTCTGGGCATATTGTTAACCGGTGTTGTGGTGTTCATCCGACGCTGGTTTGCCCGTGGTGCGGGCGGAACTCGCCACGGTTTTACTGCTGCGCGCCTCTCAGAAAAGGACAAGCAGTTGATGAACGTAGGGTCAGCCGGACTCGGCCTGCTATCACCAACGCCAACCCCGCAGCCAAGCAGCCCCGAATTCCACTTCGGTGGAGGACAATCGGGAGGCGGAGGAGCCAGCAGCGATTTTTGACGGCCAATGGTTCATGCGTTTTCAGTCCGTTCCGGGGAGCGATACCCGACTCGAAGCCTGCCCGCCCGCTGTGCTACATTTTCTTCCTGTAAGGAGCGCCCATGGAAGACTGTCTATTCTGCAAGATCGTTGCCGGGGAAATCCCTTCGAAGAAGGTTTATGAGGACGAGCAGGTGTTCGCCTTCGAGGACATCAAGCCCGCAGCCCCCACACACATTCTGATCATCCCCAAGCGTCACTTCGCGGGGCTGAAAGAGGCCACGCCGGAAGACGCCGCCATCATCGGCTACTGCAACCTGATCGCCGCCAAACTAGGACGCGAGCGCAACATTGAGGATGGATACCGCACGGTGCTCAACGTAGGCCCACGCAGCGGCCAGTCCGTCTTTCACCTGCACCTTCACCTGATCGGCGGACGCGATATGACGTGGCCTCCAGGCTAATAATCCCGGTTTTAGGCAGCGAGTGTGAGGAGCGCCGGAGATCCGGCGCTCTCATCGTTTTGAAAGTTACTGTTCCTGCAGTTCGGCTTCGCTGGTGGCGTGGCGGCGCAGCAATTGGGGCAGGTTCTGCGAGAATGCAGAACGCGGCAGCACCATATCGCAGCCCGCTTCCTGGGCCTTCATCTTCAGCTCACCCTGCAAGTGCGAGAGAAAGCCGATGATGTTGGTTTCCTTCTTGAACTTGGCCTTCAGTTTGGGGATCACCGTCAGCGGCTTCACCGTGTGATGGTTGAGATCGATGATGATCAGCGACGGCTTCTCTTCACTGGCAGCCGTCGATTCCAACACTTCCTTGTCCGTCTTCACGAAGTTCACTTTGACGTTGAGCTTGCGCGCGGTCTCCTGAATCTTCGCCATGAAGAACAGGTCGTCGACGAACACAAAAATTGGCTTGGAAACCGAACCGTCTGCCATTGGCATGGCCTCATAACCGGGCCGTCCGCTATTGCCTTCGTGCTGAATCGTGCGGTAGGAGTGATCCATGGGCGCGCTGTAAATGCCTGCGTCCGGAGTCCTCTGATTGACTACCGAGCGCGAGATTCGGTTGCTGCCGTTCCCTGCTCCGTTGCCATTTCCGTTCGCGTCGCCGAAATTCTTACGCACCTGCGGCTTGGCCTTGAACTGTCTTTTCATTGATTGCTTCCCTTGATGGACTTTCTTTCCCGGAGAAGCCTGGGCGGGATTCTGATTGGGTTGTGCCGCTGCGGCCTGGGGCTGGGTTGCCGATTGCGTTCCCGGTTGCATTCCCGGTTGAACTCCTGCCGCCTGTGCTCCGGCTTGAGCAGGTGCACCCTGACCACCACGACGCCCGCGGCGCCGCTTACGTCCTCTCCCGCCGTTGCTGGCAGGATGGTTCGATCCACTATTCATATTGTCAGGCTTCTCTAGTGTTAAGCTTCCTGCGACCGAACCCGCGCGGCACGGGTAGAAGTGGTCGAGCCACGCATGGACTGGTCGTCAGTTTTTCCATTGTTGCGGCCGTGCTTTGCTTCAGCGCCGCTACCCAGGTGATCTTCTGTACTTAAAGATACCCGATAGTACGCAACGCTCCTTGCACGGGCAAGCCGAATCTTTCGTCCGGCTGTTGATAATCGGCTCACTGCGTTGGTATGCAGCCGACCATGTTACAGATGCTAAAACTCCGGCTCGGGTCGCTCAGGTTTCGCAATAACCCCTGAAATCAAGTACTTCCCTGCCAGACTGTTGGGCAACCGTGACCACTCTACCGGGGTTGGGAGTGGTGGGCGCTGTAGGATTCGAACCTACGACTTCCACCGTGTGAAGGTGACACTCTACCGCTGAGTTAAGCGCCCGTTCTCTCTGCTCACCTCGGATTGTAGCAAACCCCGCCGATTTGGCAAACCGGGCAGCCTGTGACTTTCCCAGACAATCCTCACCGGCATCGGGCATAATAGCCGGGAGAGTCGAATCGCTGTTCTCGTATGCATTCCCCAATGGCATGAGCTGGCTGCGCAGAAAATCCAACAACCCGGAGCCCGAAAATAGCGGAGCTGAATCCGCCGAAACCCCGCAACTTTCCGAGCCGGAGGGGGTTCCAAACGACATGAGCAGCATGGTCATTGGCGGCGCGTACCCTGCTACCGGCAACAGCCGGGAGGGCCAGCAACTCCGCTTCAATGATCCCGCAACGCTGGCCAGCATGGACGACGCCCAGGTGATGCTTCGGGTACGCGATGGCGATGACGCAGCCTTCAACTACCTGGTGGAGCGATACCGACGCGCCATGATCAGCTTCATGTTCCGCATGGTTCACAACGCGGCCATCGCCGAGGATCTCTCGCAGGAAGTCTTCCTCCGTGTCTACCGCTCGCGTGCCAGCTATTCGGCAGACGCCAAGTTCACCACATGGCTCTATCGCATTGCCACCAATCTTGCGGTAAACCACGCACGGGACAACAAGAACGAGCGCCCGGAAGTGAAGACCAGCATCGACGCGGTGGACGATGAAACCGGACTGTCGATCGATGTGCCAGACAGCAGGTTGAACGTGGAGCAGGAAATTCTGCGCCGCGAACGTCTGCAGGCAATCCGCAAGCACGTGGAGGCCTTGCCCGAACGTCAGAGGATGGCCGTGATGATGCACAAGTATCAGGAAATGGATTACCGGCAGATTGCCGAGGTATTGCACCTTAGCGAATCCGCCACCAAGAGCCTGCTCTTCCGCGCCTATGAAACGCTGCGTGAGAGCTTGAAGGATTTCGTATAGAGGCCGTTATGAATTGCAGGACGATTCGCGAACAGTTGCCGGACGTAGCCTTGGGGGTCACCCCGGCTTCGCCTGAAGTAGAAAACCATCTCGCCGGATGCCACGAGTGCTCCGGCACGGTGGACGCACTCCGCGCGACCATGAATTTGCTGGATGAGTGGAAGGCTCCCGAGCCCTCGCCCTACTGGGATGTGCGTATGCAGGCCCGCCTGCGCGAGGAGCAGCAGAAGGCGCCTGCAGGAGCATTGCAGTGGTTCCGTCGCCCCATGCTCAGCATGGCGGCCGCTCTCTGCCTGGTAATGGGAGTCGGCGTTTACCAACTTGAACGCTTCATGAAGGTGGAGAATCCACCTGTAGTTCACTTTGCCGCTCCGGCCCCGACCGGAACCGCCGTAGCTGACTTGCAGTACCTGGATAAGAACTCGGATATGCTGCAAAACTTTGACGCCCTCGACGCTCTGGACGGCGATGACGACGCAGAGAGTGGTAACTAGATTTGGTTGTAGTGTTTTGGTTTTGGTAACCCTGTACGATTTTGGATTTCGTAGGAAGTGAAGCAATGCGCAGGAACTGTATTCCGGCTCTCTTGATCTCCCTTGCTCTGACCGCTCCATTGTGGGCTGGCCAGCAGCATGGGAGCGCCCATGGGACACCGGAAGCTGCGCAGCATCGCGGACCCGCGCCACTCTATGTGCCGCGCTCCGCTGGGCCTCAAAATCATCCCGCGCGTAATGCCGCTCCCGGTGCCCGCAGTGCGTCACCTGCACAGGGAGCGCACGCCGCACAGGCACAGCCATTTGTGGCTCAACGTACCGCACCGGCGGCGAGCCAGCCTCCGCGGCAGATCATTCGCGGCCAGGGTCCTCACAACGGCGACTGGCTGCGTGACACCATGCGGCTTCCGCCCAACGAGCAGCAGAAACGCCTTGAGCAGGATCAGCACTTCCGCCAGCTTCCGCCACAACGGCAGGAGCAGTTGCGCAATCGACTTCAAACCTTCAACTCGCTGCCGCCACAACAGCGCCAGAAGGTGCTGAACCGCATGGAAATGATGGAACACCTGGGACCTGAGCAGCAGCACCAGGCTTTGACGTTGTTCAGCCAGTTCCGGGAGATGCCTCCGGAGCGCAAGCAGATGATGCGACAAACCTTGCGCCAGATGCGCGCCATGCCACCCGACGCCCGCGAGCGCCTGCTCGCCTCACCTGAAGCACGCGCGCGTTACTCTCCCCTGGAGATTCAGATGCTGCGCGGCTTCAACAACATCGGCTTTGTCGGTCCCGAATAGGCTGACATCGCAAATCACGCAATTAGCCGGATAAGAAAAGCGCGCCGGGAAGGCGCGCTTTTCGTTGCTGCTGCACAGATTGGAAGTCGTTATTCAACCGCAAGAATCACATTGTTCGCCTTGAATGCGGCGCATGCTTCTCCGCCTTCCTTGAATCCGAGCGTCTGGCTGCTTCCGCGGGTGATGATGGCCGTAATTTCGTTGCCGCCGCTCAGTGTCAGCGTCACTTCGTCATTGACCGCGCCCTGGTGAATCCGGGCCACTTTCCCGCGCAGCACATTGCGTGCGCTGATCTTCTTGGGGTCGAGGTCTGTCCCAAGAATCACCCAGCTTGCTTTCAGGATTGCGGAAGCCTTGCTTCCCTCTTTGATCGCCAGGTGCTCCACACTTTCATTGGTGATGACGGCAACCAGCTTGTCTCCACCTTTCAGCGTGAGATCGACCTCCGAGTTCACAGCACCCTTGATCACTTTTGTCACCGTGCCAGCCAGAGTGTTACGCGCACTGATCTTCATCTCTGCACCTCTTCCTGTCCCAATAACACCACAAAATGCCCGCGTATGGCTAGCCCTTGAAATAGTTCTTTGCCAGGAATAGGACGTTTGCGGGACGCTCGGCAAGGCGGCGCATGAAGTACGGATACCACTCCGTTCCGAATGGAATGTAGCAGCGTACTCCCCATCCATCGCGGGCCAGAGACTCTTGCAAATCGCGCCTCACGCCATGCAGCATCTGGAACTCGAACGCACTCTTGGACACGCCTTCCCGGGTGGCCCAGGCCTTGATGGCGTTGATGATGTTCTCGTCATGCGTTGCCAAGCCATGGAAAACTCCGCTCTTGAGGATCTGCTTGGCCACCTTCAGATAGTTGGCATCCACATCGCTCTTGCTGGGGAACGCGATGGAGGCAGGCTCCTTGTAGGCGCCCTTGCATAGGCGTATGCGGATTCCCTCGGCGCAAAGCTGCTTTGCGTCCTCTTCCGTGCGGTAGAAGTAGGATTGCAGAACCGTTCCAATGTGCCCTGCGGCGTTGGGCTTGCGGTGCAGTTCGCGAACAAAATCAATCGTCTTCTGGGTGTAGGGCGAGCCCTCCATATCCACGCGAATGAAGCTCTTGATGGCGACAGCGTGTTCGAGAAGTTCGGTCACCGTGCAGCGCGCCAGAGCCTCGTCCACATCGAGTCCCATGTGGGTCAGCTTCAAGCTGACGTTGGCGTCGAGTTTGCGTTTGTCAATTTCGTCCAGCAACTCGTGATACAGAGCCTTGCTGTGCAGTGCCTCTTCGCGGTTGGTTACATTTTCGCCAAGATTATCCACGGTGACACGTACGCCAATGCGATTCATGGCCTCCGTGGCAACAATCAGGTCGTCCACGGTCATGCCTGCTACAAAGCGTTTGGAAACCTTTTGTCCGACCGATGAATTTTCCGCGATGGAACGAATGCTCTTACTTTCTGAGAGCGCGATGAAAAAAGAACGCAGCATTGCTGATCCTTCAACCAGGGCCAGGGCTCCGGCTATTTCTATAAATGATGATTGGTCATCGCGGCAGGCAAACACGCGCCCAAAACAAGCTGGCACGGAGGCTTTCACTGGGACGGTGACCTATGTTTGTATCATACCGTCCCGCAACTCTGAAAACAGGAACGACACTCACAGGAGCGAGTGACACACGTTACTACCCTTCCGCCCGTTTGGCGGAAGGGTAGCGGCCCCTGCTGTTGCTCTTAACCTTGAAACCTCTGAAACTTTGAAACCTGTTCTCAGTGCCCTGTCTCTTCCAGGTACTTCTCCACTTCAATGGCCGCCATGCATCCTGTTCCGGAAGCGGTAATCGCCTGACGATAACGCCGGTCAGCCACATCGCCGCACGCATACACACCGGGAATGCCCGTATGCACGTAATCGCGCACCTTGAGATAGCCATCCTCATCGGTCTCCAGCGCGCCGTGGAACATCGATGCGTTCGGCGTGTGCCCAATGCCCAGGAACATCGCGCTGACCGGGAAATCCCATACCTTGCCGCTGATCACGTTGCGCAGTTTGAGCGCCGTCACTTCCTTTGCGTCCACGTCCATCACTTCTTCCACGACCGTGTCAGGCATGAAGTGTATCTTCTCGTGGGCTCTCGCGCGGTCCAGCATAATTTTGCTGGCCCTGAAGGCGTCGCGACGATGAATCAGCGTCACGCGACTGGCGAAGCGCGTCAGGAACAATGCCTCTTCCATCGCCGAGTCGCCGCCGCCGATCACCGCAATGTCCTTGCCGCTAAAGAAGAATCCATCGCAGGTCGCGCACGACGAAACGCCGTGACCAATCAGCAACTTCTCGCTCGGCAGCCCCAGCCACCGCGCACTGGCACCGCTCGCGATGATCAGCGCTCGCGTCTTGATCTGCTCCTTGCCCACCGTGAGCACAAAAGGCCGCTGCGTGAGATCGGCTCCTGACACGTGTCCAATGCGGAACTCCGCGCCAAAGCGCTCCGCCTGCTTGCGCATATTCTCAATCAGATCTGGCCCCATGATTCCCTCAGGCCAGCCCGGAAAATTCTCCACCAGCGTGGTCATCGAGAGCTGCCCGCCCGGCTCATGCCCCTCCAGCACCAGCGGTTTCAGGTTGGCGCGGCCCGTGTAAATTGCCGCAGTCAAGCCGGAGCAGCCCGACCCCATGATCACTACGTCACGAATTTCGTCTGTCATATTCTCTCTTGTCTATTCCGCTCCGGCTCATGCGCCCGAGCAGTTCATCTCTGCACTTAATGATTCCCATTTGTGGATTTGGATTCTTTGGCCTTGGGCAACCGCGCCAGCTCGCCCGGAACCACGCTCGCCACAGCCATTGCCACCCGGTACTTTTCAAGAATCTCACGCGCCGTGGCAAAGATGGACTCATAGCCGGACTGATCGGCCGCAGCACATCGCGCCAGCACAATCGAACTTTTCCCAAAACGCTCAACCCGTATCCTGTCCGGAGGCGTGTCCAGCTTCAACACTTGCGCCGGAGTTCCCGTCACCGAGTCGGAGATCAATATTTGCAGCACCTCGCGACTGTCCCGCAGATGCATGGCAAGAACTTCACTGGTGGCATCCCCATCTACACTGAGCGAATACTGCACGTCCGTCAGCACAGCTTTGTCAGGAAACTCCCGGCGAATCCTAACCCAGGATGACGGGGTAGTTCCCGTTCCAGCCGGTGCTCCAGCCGCCCGCGCCTCCGCCTCCGTCAAGGTGGTGATTCCGCGCGAGACCTCAAAATCTGATGAAAACGAAGGGCTACTCTTGACCCCAGCCAATGCGAGCACCATCTCAGCGAGATCGCCTTCCGGGGGATTACAGGTATTCAGGAAGCTCACCTGAATCTTCGGTTGCGCGGCCTGGGCAGGCGCGCGGTTCGGCGCAGCTTGTGGAGCGGCTTTGGCCGAGGGCGATTGCTGCGCCTGCACAGACAGAATCCCACCCAGCACCACGAAAATGGCCAGTACGCTGTGAACCATAAATTTCATCGCAAACTTCCGCTGCATATTCCGCACCGCAGGATTGTAAATGACAGAAGCCGCAGATGGCCCCAGCTTCCGGCTATAATTCGGCTGTCCGGGCCGCATGACGAATCCCACTCTTCAATCCGTGCAGAGCACTCTCCGCCGCAAGGGCCTCATCCCCCGCAGCAGGCTTATTCGCTTTTGTATTCTGGCTGGCATCATCGTTGCCATATGGACGCTGATTTCTCCCCACGGTTTCAGCCTGGGCTACTCACTAGCGGTTCTGGTGCTGAATGTGGCGCTGCTCACCCTCGCCTACCAGACCTTCAAAAAACATTTCATGTGGAGGCTGCGCAACCGTCTCGTTGTCACATATGTCTTCATCGCAGTCATCCCGCTCGTCCTACTGGCGACCATAGGCATTGTGGCCGGATACCTTTTCGCCGGACAGTTCTCCACCTTCGTAGTGACCACCGACGTACGCAACGAACTACGCCGCCTTGAGACAGCGAATCGCACCATTACTCACGAGGTGGCCCGCAGCCTGCGCACTGGCGGTGCTCTCGACGGGCAGCAGCTTGCCATCAGCAATGAGGCCTTCCCCGGCCGTCAGGTCACAGCCTTCTACCATGGAGGGGCCATGCAGCTACCTGGCAGTGAGGGCCTGTTCCCAGTCGCGCCGCCTCCAAGCCAGGTCCCGGTCGCGTCCATCATTCTTGACGACGGCGAGCTGTACTTCCGGGCCATCAATCACTCGCACATCTCGGACTCTCCCGACGACGAACTGATTGTGGTCTCCAGCGTTCCGCTCGATAAGAGCCACCTCGAATCCATTGTCGCCAATATGGGGCGAATCGACGTTTACAGCGAGCGCTCGCCGGACTCTTCAGCAGATTCCTCCACCACCTCAGCCGCGCGGCGGCGAAACAGTCTGGACGTAGGTGGCACAGACATTGACGTAAGCTCGACGCCAAAAATCACCTGTGGAGAGATGCCTCCGCCAGCCTGGCGCTTTGACGTGGAGCTCTCATCCTTCACGCCAATTCCCAACGTGATTCACTGGCAGAGCGGCGCGGCCAAGCACCTGCTGATGATCGTGCGCACCCGCCCCTCGCTGCTCTACAACCGGCTCTTTCGCACCCTTGGAGAGTGGACCAGCGCAATCTGGATCGGCCTCGCGGCGCTTGCCGTGGTCTTCGCCCTCATCGAGATCGGCGCCTTCGTCATAGGAGTGCGCCTCACCCGAACCATGACCTCCTCCGTCGCCAAGCTCTATGACGCTACCCAGCACGTGAACAAGGGAGACTTCACTCATCGCATCATGGTTGACACGCAAGATCAGCTTGCCTCGCTCGAGTCCTCGTTCAACTCCATGACCGAGTCCATCGAGAAGCTGATTGGTGATCAGAAAGAAAAGCAGCGCATTGAGAGCGAGTTGTACATCGCCAAAGAGGTGCAGGATCTCCTCTTCCCTCGCGATGCCGCTGACCTCGATGGCCTCGAACTGCACGGCGTCTGCCGCCCCGCGCGCACCGTCAGCGGAGACTACTACGACTTCCTTCCCGTGGGTCCAAGCTCGGTAGGCCTCGCCGTGGGAGACATTAGCGGCAAAGGAATTTCCGCAGCGCTGATGATGGCGACCGTTCACGCCTTCGTGCGGGCACACACGCTGACTGAAAAAATTCCCGCACTGGCCGCGCGCGACGGCAACACCATGTCGGGTGCCGAAGCCGAGTGCTGCCCGTCTCCCGGCATCGTGCTCGCGCAGCTCAACCAGCAGCTTTTCCGCAGCACGCCGGCGCAGAAATACGCCACCATGTTCCTCGGCTTTTACGACCAGCAAAGCCGACAGCTCACCTACAGCAACGCAGGACACCTTCCGCCCATCGTCATCTGCGCCGACGGCACCACTCACCTGCTGGAAATCGGTGGAACCGTAGTGGGACTCTTCGGTGACATGGTCTATCCCGAAGGACGAGTAACACTGAATCCCGGCGACATTGTAGTCGCCTACAGCGACGGCATCACCGAGCCCGAAAATGACTTTGGCGACTTCGGCGAAGAACGCCTTGCCCAGATCGTGCAGGAGAACCGCAACCTCCCGCTCCCCCGTATCTCAGAGGCAATCCTGAGTGCGGTGACCGACTGGATCGGCGGCGAAGAGCAGCCCGACGACATGACAGTAGTGCTCGCCCGCGCGCGATAATTCCCGGTGGGTGACCCATAAGGCTCAGGTGGCCCATCAATTCAAGCCACAGGGTGGCCCATTCAAGCCGTCTTTTGGCTTGAGTGGGGGATCACTGCTCTGCCTCTTGAAGTGCTCTGCCTTTGCTTTTAGGCCACCGGTTCTCTGTCTTCTGACCAGTGCTCTGCCTTTGCCTGAGCAAACATCCGGCCCTTTCCGCCTTCGCACTCCAGCTTTCCTCCCAACCTGCCGATAACCCATTTAGGAAGGCATCCGCCAAACAAGTCAGGCTCTCTGCTTAAGAGTCGTCGGCGGACCTCCACAGGAATCGCGCAATGAATCAGACATCCTCGAAGGCGGCTCAGCGCCCTCCCGAATCCGAGTCCGTCACTCTCGATTGCGACCATATCCTGACCTACGCAGGCGGCGACTACGGACAGCTCGTTCTGCTCTGCGCCAACTTTCTTTACGAACTCCCCATCTACCGGCTCCGGCTGAGCAACGCCTTGGCGCGGCGCGAAACCATGGCGGCCGAGTGCGCCGTCCAGCACCTCAGCAATTGCCTGATCGTCTTCGGCTCCAACCCAATGGTTACCACCATGGAAACCCTAACCGCCGCGCTCCGCCTTGGCCGCCGCAAGCAAGCGCGCGCCGAATGGCTTCGCCTGCAGACCCAACTCGATGTACTCGTCCCCCAGGTGCAGCGCCTCATGCTCGAAGTCGCTTCCCCGCAAGGCACCGTGCAGTAGCGCGGGCTCGCGAATCATCTCACGACTACATCACACATGATTACCGTCGTGAACCTACTGATGCAATCAGAATCCGGACGGCAAAGCTGCCTCAAGATTGATTTGTTCTCCGGTGATAGGGTGCTGAAATTTCAGAAACTGGGCATGTAGAAAATATCCGCCATCGCCGGGGAGGCCGGGGAGATTTTCAAGAGGCTGGCCGGTGAAGCCGTACAGGGGGTCGCCTACAAGGGGATGGCCGATGGATGCCAGATGGATTCTGATTTGATGAGGGCGGCCCGAATATAGGCTTACCTCAAAGGTTGTGGTGCTTGTGGTGCGTGAGATCACCTTTGCCAACGACTTTGACGGTTTGCCACTTGGGTTGGCGGCCCACACGGAACCGAGGCGCGGGTGCGGTACAAGGCCGATGGGTGTGAGGATTTCGTAGGTGTCGTGCTGTGCAATGTTTTGAGCCAGCGCCCGGTAGATTTTTTGGATTCTGGGTGTGTTCCAGTTTGCGAATAGAGTAGCGGCCGCCTGCGGTGTTTTGGCAAAGAGGACGATGCCGGTTGTGGCTCGGCCCAACCGGTGGACAGGGTTTGCGTTGGGGGTTTGCTTTTGCACCAGGCGCAGGAGGGTGTTTTCCAGGAAGCCGCCGCCGGGGAGGGTGGGCAGCCCGCTGGGTTTGTTGACGGCCAACAGATGGGGGTCATCAAACAGGACTTCGAAGTGCTGAGGAGCTTCTGGTTCGATCCAGGGTGGACGGTTCCAGACAAGGGTTTGGCCTGAAGTGATACCTTCGTT
>Ga0181537_10004450_pt1 | contig 11644 bp, 8 predicted proteins | sample PEATcosm2014_Bin_39_FD_119765 | JGI IMG/M metagenome (GOLD analysis project Ga0181537, IMG submission 119765) | Peatland microbial communities from MTU Mesocosm Facility, Houghton, MI, USA - PEATcosm2014_Bin23_10_metaG | ecosystem: Environmental > Terrestrial > Soil > Wetlands > Peat | place... | reverse complement strand
TTTGATTTCGAACCATTCTTCCGTGTGCAGCACCTCCACCGGATCGGACCGTTGCGCTGCCGCAAAAAAATCCTTGAGCTGCCCGACTCCCTGCTTTTCGTAGAGTTCGTGCTGGTATTGATCCTGAATGCCGGCGCTGGCCAGATCGTTGCGGAAGTCGTCAATCAGCTGCTGTTCGCTAAGAGGACGGCCGGCGCGGAGCGCATCGTAATAATTGCGCAGCACGCGGTGCATGGCAGCGCCGTATTGCATTGCCGCCGCCGGCTTTGAGGCAAGCCTCCAGTCACGCTCGAACTTGAACCGCAACGGGCAGCGCTCATAAGTGTCAACAGCCGACGCGCTCAATTGCAGTTGCAATCCTTCCGTGGCCGGCAGATCGAGCCAATTCGCCAGCCGCGACGGTTCCGCATAACCCAGCGAACCCTCCGCAAACAACTCCGCGGGAGCTCCAACCGCAGTCCGCGGCACCAGCACGCCCCGCAACGAGTTTTCGAGCAGCAACTCGCGGATGGGTCCCGGGGGCGTCGGATCTTTCTTGCCGGTTCCCTGCTTCCCATAAATGTGCAGCGTGTCCCGCGCGCGCGTCATGGCCACATAGAACAGGCGACGCTCATCCTCATTGTGGAGCGTCTTCGGTTCGCCTTCGCCGGCGGAATCAGGATCCCGCAGATCGTTGGGAAACTCAACCAACGTCTCGCGATAAGAAAGTGGGAACGAACTGCTGGTAGCGCGCAGAATAAAAACGTGCGGAAACTCCAGCCCCTTCGCCAGATGAGCGGTCATCAGGCGAACCGCGTCTTCGTGTGCGCTGGACTCGAGCGGAATCACCCCACCGGCCTCGGGAAAAAGATCCATGTAATCGAGGAACTCCGCGAGTTCGGTCGTCTGGTTGATTTTCTTGTCCTGCCAGGCCTCCGCGAATTTCAACACGGCGAGAAGGATAGGTGAGTCCACATCGAGCTGAAATTTGCGGGCGACAATCTCAAGTGCCCGGCGTCCTTTAGCCTGGGTGCGGCCAATCTGTTCCCGGGCCGCGGCGATGACGGCAAGAATTTCGGGGCCGCCTTCCATATCTGCAAGCACCGAGGCCAGCGAGACGATCCTGCCTTCGCGAGACTTCCTGGCCAACGCTCGCGTGGTCGCGCGAAGATCTTCCGGATCGACTTTGAACTGCGGGAGCGCCGCTACGCGAAACAGGCTGACATCGTCACCTTCCGTGACTACGACGTTCAGGCATGCGAACAGGTCGCGCACCTCCGGCGTGTTGCTCACGTCCATATTCTCGATGATGAAAGGAACTCTGGCATCCATCAGCTCGCGCACCAAATCGTCGCGATGCGGATGCTGGCGGTACAGCACACCGAAATCTCTCCAGCGACAACGCAGCCGCCGGTGTAGATTCTTGATAGTTTCGACCACGTCGGCCGCTTCCGATTCCCTGCGCACGAACGAAATCGCTTCAACCGGCGCCGCCGGCGAAAGCGTTCCGACCCCGGCGCCCTGATCCCGCGCAGACAACAGCGGCGTGCGCTGGTACGAAGCAGCCGCACCATGTTTCCCGGCAAATGCGGGAGGGTTCTTCTGAATCAGCGCAAACGCGCACCGCAGGATGGGTGTACGCGAGCGGCGGTTGACACCGAGAACCACCCGCCGCGCCGCCGGAAACTGGCGATAGAAAAGATCGAAGGCCGCACTCGACGCTCCCCGGAAGCGATAGATCGCCTGGTCAGGATCGCCGACAGCAAAGATATTTCCCTCCACGCCGGCAAGAGCCGAGAGCACTTTCACCTGGGCAAAGTTCACGTCCTGGAATTCATCGACCAGGATGAACCTGGCGTGGGCCCGGGCATTCGCAAGCGCCGACGGATCAGTCTCCAGCAGTGTCAGCGCGCGCGTGATCATGTGGCTGAAGGTGCCCAGCTTCTCCTCTTGCAGCCAGCGCTCGGTGTTAGCAAAAACGTGTTCAATTTCGTGGCATCGGCCCAGCACTTCTGCGTCGGTGATTTCGTGGCTTGACTTGCTGACCCGCGGAATCGCAACTTGGCCACTCTCAAGCTTGGCGACATATTGTTCGTACTTTTCGGGAGTGACGAGCTCGTCGTGGCAGCGGCTCAGAAAAGTCAGCAGGTCGCGTAAAAACTCCCCGACATTCGCGGCACGGACAAAATATTCGAGGTGCAGCTCGCGCAGGCGCCGGCGCAGGTAGATCCACAGGTCAGTCTCATCGAGCACGCCAAAACCTTTATCAGCGCCGTTGAGCAAACCAAAACAGTAGTCATGAAACGTGGCAGTGTGGACGCCGGAGCCCCCGACCAGCGACCGCACCCGGTCGCCCAGTTCGGCGGCAGAATTCCTGGTGTAGGTAAGCGCGAGTATTTCTTCCGGCTTAGCGTGCCCGTCCTTAACCAGACGGGCGATGCGGTGGACGAGAACAGAAGTCTTGCCCGTGCCCGCGCCCGCGACCACCAGCATCGGCCCGTTGACGTGCTCGATGGCCTCGCGCTGGCGGTCGTCCGGAGTGAACTCTGCGTGGCGGGCGTTAGATTTCAAAGACGGCATTGCGGCCCAGCATATCACCTGTCGGAGCTGTGCATGTTGCAAGCCCTCGCAGGGCCTCCGTGTCCTCCGTGGTTCAGAGCTTCCTCTGCCAGTGAATCAGAATCTCCCTCAGGCTAGTTCTGAAACCGTAATAGCCGTGGCCGCGATCGCGGCCGTTTCCGCGCGCAAAATCGTCGAGCCTAGCGACGCCGACATCCATCCCGACGTCTGGAAGAGACGCACCTCGTCCTCGGCCCATCCACCCTCAGGCCCGACGGCCAGGATAATCTCTCCTCCCGCACGCCCGGCGAGAACCTCGCGCAAAGAGTTCTGCTGCTCCGTCTCGGCGAGGACAATGCGCAAGCCACTGCTTGACTGGGTCGCATCTTGCAGCTTGATCGGTGCCGTAATCTCAGGCGGGAAAGCACGGCGCGACTGCTCGGCGGCTTGCAGTGCGACTCGACGCCAGCGTTCAACGCGCTTATCCGCAGCCGCGGCCAGGTGGGCATCTGTGCGGCGGGCAATTGCCGGCACGATTCGCGCGACTCCGAGTTCAGTGCATTTCTCGATCGCCCACTCCATGCGGTCAAATTTGAAGATGGCCAGCAGCAGAGTAAGGTTGAGCACCGCTGCGGCCGGCACCTCTTCCCCCAACTCAAAGTCGACTCGCCCGTCGCGGATGGTGACAATCCGCCCCCGCCGCACCACCGCACCGGTCGCGATATCAAATTCCTGTCCCACGCGGGCCCGCAGAACACGCACGAGATGGTCGGCATGGCCGCCAGTGAGGGCAGCACGATTGCCCGAAAATTCTTCAGCGATCCATCGCCGTCGTGTCATGGGAGGAAGAACTGAATGTAATTGGCCGGGCCCTGTCTTGAAAGGGCGCGGCTTCTCGCCGCGCCGTCAGCCGCTCCAAAGAAATCCGGCTTCGGCCAACTATCCGAAGATATCTTTCATCTTGCCCAACAGCGACCGCAGCAGCGGCTGGTTGTCGACTTTCGCCAGGGCGTCCAACTCCTGCAGCAATTCCTTCTGGCGCTTGCTCAGCTTGGTTGGAATCTGCACCAGAACCTGTACGTACAAATCTCCCTTACCGTGTCCGTTCAACACCGGAACGCCCTTATTGCGGACGCGGAACGTGGCCCCCGGCTGGGTGCCATCGGGAATCTTCAGCGCGTGCTCGCCTTCCATGGTGGGCACGCGAATCTCCGCGCCCATCGCGGCTTGCGCCACCGATATCGGCACCACGCAGTGCAGGTCGTTGCCTTCCCGCGCAAAGAAAGCGTGCTCCTTCACGTGCAGCACTACATATAAATCTCCGGCAGGGCCGCCGAACTGCCCAACCTCGCCCGCGCCTGAAAAACGAATTCGCGTTCCGTCCTCGACGCCCGCCGGAACTTTCACGTCTACGCTGCGCTGTCGCAGGATGCGCCCCTCGCCCTTGCACTTCGCGCACGGATCAGTAATCACGCTGCCTGATCCCTGGCACGCCGGACACGTCCGCGCGATGCTGAAGAATCCCTGCTGGTAGCGTACCTGCCCGCGGCCGCCGCAGGAACGGCAAGTCGTGGGGCCCTTGCCCGGAGCCGATCCCGCACCACGACACTCCTCGCAGGCCTCGTGGCGCCGCACGGTCACCCGCGACTCGACTCCGAAGTACGCCTCTTCGAATTCCAGGGTCAGGTCCTCACGCAGGTCTGCGCCGCGCTGCACCCGGCTGCGCCGGCGTCCGCCGCCCCCGCCCCCAAACATGTCGCCGAACCCAAAAACTTCGCCGAGAATGTCGCTGAAGTCATGAAATACGCTGGGGTCGAACCCGGCCGGCTGCCCCGATCCGCCGCCGAGTCCAGCATGGCCGTAGCGGTCGTAAACGGCGCGTTTGTCGCCATCGGCAAGCACGGCGTACGCTTCGCTGACCTCCTTGAATTTTTCCTCCGCATCCGGATTGTTCGGATTGCGGTCGGGATGAAACTGCAGCGCCAGCTTGCGGTACGCGCTCTTCAGTTCGACCTCAGTGACCGTGCGGCTCACGCCCAGCACTTCGTAGTAATCGCGTTTTGCGTTCGTCGTCAGAATAAAACCCTTTCGTCAGTAAAGACTTAAGTCAGTAAAACATTAAGCCGGCGGTCATCAAATCCGCCTGTCATCCCGAGCAAAGCGAGGGACATGGGTTCTTGCTTCAGCTGGCAGCACGGTTGGCCCAGGCAAAAACCCAGGTCCCTCTCTTCGCTCGGGATGACAATCTTTATGTGATGACGATTTGCTGGTCGTCGTCAACCAATCTGGGCATCGCAATCCTGCTATTTCAGGGATTCTTCGCGACCTTCACCATCGCCGGACGCAGCAGGCGGTCCTTGAGTTTGTAACCGCGCTGCAGTTCCTCAACCACCTCGTGGTCGGGCACATCCGAGGTTTCCACCATCTCGATCGCCTCATGCACATGCGGATCGAATAGCTCGCCCTTGGCCGGAATGGCGCGCACTCCCAGTTTAGCCAGCACATCCTGCAACTGCTTATAGATGAGCTCCACGCCGTTCCGAAAGTCACCCGGCTCGGACCGCACCTGCAGCGCGCGATCGAAGCTGTCGAGGATGGGCATTAGCGGCTTGATGGCATCGACGGCGGCGTACTCGCGAAAATCCTGTTGTTCTTTGATCGCGCGTTTTCGAGCGTTGTCGAATTCAGCTTGTGCGCGGGCCAGGCGATCGAGCAAGGAATCGCGCTCTGCCTTCAGCTTCTGAAATTCCGCGCCCAATCCTGCACTGTCTCCGGACGCAACCCCGCCCGCAGCCGTTTCCGGCGAACTCTCATCGTCCTCCGCCGGAGGAAGTTCATGTTCCACATCAAGCCCCGCCATTTTCGTCTCCGATTTTCCATTCTTCTTCATAACGTCCGCCCTACTCTGACTCATTCAATATCTTGTCAAACAGCCGCGCAATGTATGACACCGCCGTGATGGTGTGCTGATAATCCATTCGCGTCGGCCCAATCACGGCCAGCGAACCCATCACTTCATTCCCCGCGTGGGCGGGAGCGCCAATCAAAACGAAATTCTGCATCGACGGCAATGCCTCGTCCAGCCCAATCACGACCCGCACTGCCTCCTGCTTCACATCAAGATAAGCGCCCAGCAACTGCACCACTTTTTCCTTTTCCTCCAGCGTCTTCAGCATCTCCTGCAGCCGCTGCCGGTCGTGGTCAGCCGTGATCAAATTCGACGCGCCTTCGATGAATACCACCTGCGACCCTTGCTCAGCCGCCAGCGCACCCTGCTTATAAAGTTGCTCAATGGAGTTCATCAGCCGGTCGTACTCGCTGCGCTCCTGCTCCAAACGGCGCGCGAGTTCAGCACGCATCGATTCCATGGTCCAGCCGCGAAAATTCTCGTTGATGTAGCGCGCCGCCAGATCCAATTCCGACTGCGACAAATCCAGGCGCAGCACGCGATCGCGCACCAGCCCGGAACGCGTCACGAGCACGGCCAAAACCTTCTGTTCCCCCAGCCGCGAAAAATACACATGCTCCAGCGCATTCTTCGGACCGCTGGTCGCCACCGTGACGCCCACGTTGCGCGAAATCAGCGACAACACCCGCGACGTCCGCTCCATGAACTCCTGCACGTCGGTAATGCCAGCCAGCGACTCCGAGATCATCGTCTCTTCCTGCGGCGCCAACCGCGCCGTCCCGGAAATCTGCTCGACGTAATACCGATACCCCTCCGTCGTTGGCACGCGCCCCGCCGAAGCATGCGGCTGCTCCAGAAATCCAGCGTCCGACAAGTCCGCCATCACATTCCTGATCGACGCCGGACTCAGCCCTTCGCGATTCGACCGCGCCAACGTCCGCGACCCAACCGGCTCGCCCGTCGAAATAAAAGTCTCGACCAGCGCAGTCAGAATTTCGCGTTCGCGATTCCCGATATTTGGGTCAGCAGGCATCTACGGTTTGCGTTGTCAAATTCCGAGCGGCACCGAGTCGGAGAAGAAACCGCTTCCTAATCTATTTTACCTAACTATCTTAGATGCCGGACCTCGGCTTTTGAACCAAAGATGGCGGAAACAGGTAGTGGTGCAGCTTGGGTCGTGATTGGCAACGTCATCGCGGCGTCATCCCGAGCGGAGCCGTTCTTCAGGCGAAGAGAGGGATCTCCCGCGCATCGACTCTCGCGTCATACCACACCGATACGCTACCGGGAAACGGTTATCGCATGAAGTCCATCATCCCTGCCCAATGCTTGCTGTCGTCGCAGTGGATCTTGTGATAGTCGCGTCCCTCGAGCAGTACGCTTAACCCGTAAAGTGCAAAGTACGCAATCGCCGATAGTGCAAAGATCACGTAAAAACTGACCGCGAGCACGATGAGTATGTCCACAAGGTCACCGCCCAGTCGAACGGCCATAACTATCGCCGTCAATGCCAGGCAGGCAACAAATGCCAGCCAAAGCATGCTGATCCATCGCGGCACACGATGCTCTCCGCGCTTGATCTCACGCAGTGGCTCGTCATTCACAATTGCCAGTTTCGCACAACTGTTGTTAACAGGGCTGCTAATATCCTGTATCTCCCATGAAATCCCGACCCCACATCGCCGTCATCGGCGCCGGAGCCTTCGGCGGCTGGACCGCCCTCCATCTCCTCGAACGCGGCGCCCGCGTCACCCTGCTCGACGCCTGGGGACCAGGCAATTCCCGCGCATCCTCCGGCGGCGAAACCCGCGTCATGCGCGGCACCTACGGCCCCGATCAGCCCTACACCGAAATGGCCGCCAGAGCTTTGAAGCTTTGGAATAAGTACGAACGCCGTTGGCACCGCCAATTCCTGCACCGCACCGGCGTCCTCTGGATGGCTCCAGCCAACGACGACGCCTTCGAACGCGGTTCAATCAAATCGCTGCGTCAATCAAAAATAAAATTCCACGAACTCTCCGCCGCACAACTAAAAAAGCGCTGGCCGCAAATCAACTTCGAAGGCATCGAATCGGCAATCTTCGAACCCCACTGCGGATACCTCGATGCCCGCACCAGTTGCCAGGCAGTCGTAGAAGCCTTCCAAGCCGCCGGCGGCAAATACCGCCAAGCCGCCGTGCTACCCGACGGCCTGGAAACGGATCTCCGCAGTGCCGGGCCTCTCTGTACCGAGTTCCTCGGTGCCGAGAGTGCCCGTGCCGAGCTCCGTGGAAGAGCGGCCCTTCAGGGCCGCGTAAAGCGCGTGAAACCCAATCGGGCTTTAGCCCCCGTGGCCGCAGCCCACGCGCAACTCCAAGCCGACATCTACGTCTTCGCCTGCGGCCCCTGGCTCGCCAAACTCTTCCCCCAAACCATCGGAGACCTAATCCAACCCACCAAGCAAGATATTTTCTTCTTCGGCCCACCCCCCGGCGACGAGCGCTTCTCCGACGCACATCTCCCCGTCTGGGGCGACCACCGCAACCACTTTTTCTACGGCATCCCCGGCAGCGACTCCCGCGGATTCAAAATCGCCGACGACACTCGCGGCCCGCTATTCGATCCCACCACCGGCGAGCGCACCATCAATCCCGACACGCTGAAAGACGTCCGCGAATACATCGCCTTCCGCTTCCCCGCCCTGAAAAACGCTCCACTCCTCGAAACCCGCGTTTGCCAGTACGAGCAGACTCCCGACGGTCACTTCATCCTCGACCGCCATCCAAAGATAGAGAATGTATGGATCGCCGGCGGAGGCTCCGGCCACGGCTTCAAACACGGCCCGGCGATCGGCGAAATGATGTCAGATTTGATTTTGAAAGAAAAAGAGGCAGAACCAATCTTCCGCCTGTCAAGATTCAAGCGTTAAAGCCCTTGTCATCCTGAACCGCGGCGAAGCCGGGGTGAAGGACCCAAGGACGAGCCGGCAGTGGCAAGTACAGTAAGTCCAGAGAAAAACGTCAAGCACCAGACAAAATCTCATCCGCAACATCGCAATGCCCAGCTCACGTAAGATCCCTCGCGCTGGCTCCCGCCAGCCCTCAGGATGACAAGCAATTGCGCGATGCTTTTACTGAATCTGAATCACGCTAGCCGGCGCGTTGGCCTTAATCTCATCCACCCGCGCGACCACTTTCCGCGCAAACTCATAAATCGACTTGGCATGCGGCGAATTCTCCCCCTCCAGCACCACCGGAGTCCCACCATCCCCCGACTTCCGCACTTCCGGATCCAGCGCAATCGCCCCCAGAAACGGCGTGCTAAACCGCTCCGCCATTTTTTCGGCTCCGCCTCTGGAGAAGATATCCACCTCATGCGCACAATGCGGACAAACGAAATAACTCATGTTCTCCACCACGCCGACGACATCCACTTTCATCTGGCGAAACATTTCAATCGCCTTGCGCGCGTCCTGCAACGAAACGTCCGACGGCGTCGACACCACCACCGCGCCCGTCAGCGGCACCGTCTGCACCAGCGACAGCGCAATGTCGCCCGTCCCCGGCGGCAGATCGACAATCAGATAATCGAGTTCTCCCCACTCCACCAGCCCCAGAAACTGCCGGATAATCTGGTGGAGCATGGGCCCGCGCCAGATGATCGGCTTGTCGCCGGGATTCAGCAATCCCACCGAAATCACTTTCAACCCAAACGCCTGCAGCGGCTCAATCCGATTCTCCCCCACCATGCGCGGCTGCGAGTTCACCCCCAACATCAGCGGCACGTTCGGCCCATATACATCCGCATCGAGCAGCCCGACTTTGTGTCCCATCTTGACCAGCGCGACCGCCAGATTCACCGCCAGCGTAGTCTTGCCCACCCCGCCCTTGCCCGACCCCACGGCAACAATGGCGTCCACCCCCGGCAACGGCTGCGGCCCCTGCGGCGCCGGCCCTCCATGCTGATGCGGCATATGCGAGCTCAAAGATTCACACTCCAGAGGTAAGATTAGAAGATTAAAGAAACAACGAAGACTTAGACTCTTGATTATACAAGTCTATAGAGATATCCGACCTCATCCCGGCCGAACAAAAACCATGCAACCACTGTAGACACCGAAGTCCCCATCCCGAAATAGTTCAGTGCGGGCCCTTGAATTGTTACTTTCTCCACAATCACAACACAAAGCTGCCCCACACTTCGCGCCTTTCGAAGTGTGGGCACCCCAGGCGATTCGGGCCGGGGGCGGTTCGCACGCCCGAATCGAAGCCTGTTGAATTCTTAGAACTGGAAGCCACACCCGATGCCATAATGAAGGAATGGCGAAGAAAACCGCATCGCTTCGGCAAGCGCGGAAAGCCATCACCGAACGCGAGGCTGCCCGCAGGCTGGCCGCCCTCGGCGGCACGATGCCGGGATTGAAGAACATTCCTCGCCGGAGAACTCGACGCGCTCCGCTTTGACAGGGCGCGGCTTCCAGCCGCGCCGTAGATCGCCACAAACGAATTGCGGCTTTAGCCGCTGGGGGATTGCTGCCTGGGGGCCTGAAGACCACGTATTTTCGGATACTTTCGGCGCGGCTTAAGCCTCGCCCTTTCAAACCAACAGGAAGCCCTCAATACCCACCGCCCTCCAGCCCCACCTTGCCCTTGAACATCCGAAACAGCAGGGTGAAATACCCGAGCGCCAGAATCATCCCTAGAATCCACCAGGTCAAGCCGACGGTCAGTCCGTGCTCACTCGCGGCAGTATTGGAAATCGTCAGGTCAAGCGCCGGATTGCTGCTCGACGGCAGCACCACCGGATACAGCGCAAACGCCGCGCCCACCAGCATGCACACGATGTACAGTGCCGAGCCACAGAACGCGAGCTTTTCCGCCGCCGCGTCCGCTCCCTTGCGGATGAAGTACCACATGAATGCCAGGCTGCTGAACACGCCGAGCGGAATCAGAAATCCGCCAGGATGCTTTCCATAGTTCTCGAGCACGCTAGGCCGAACGTAGATGGTCGCGACCAGCCCGACGACCGTCAGCAGTACCTGCGCTGGCCAGGCCCAAAGCGCCACGGTCCGCGCGCGCCGGTTCAGGTCGCCTTCGGTCTTCACGGCGATGTACAACGACCCATGCACAGTCAGCGTCACCAGCGCGATCACGCCGGTCAGAACCGTATACCAGTCGAGGATGCCAGGATTCGCACCGGCTTGGCCGGTGTTAGTCCGAAAGTTGGTCCACAGCGGCTCGAAGAAATATCCGTCAGCTCCGAGAGGAACCCCGCGAACGACATTGCCCAGCGCCGCTCCGAAGAAAATCGTCAGCAGCAGGCTGGAGACGCAGAAGATCACGTCAAAGAATCCGGCCCACACCGGATTCTGCATGTGCGCCCGCAGCTCAATGCCGATCCCGCGCAGCATCAGCAGCCACAGCACAATCATCAGCGGCAGATAAAATCCGCTGAAACTCGAAGCATAGAGCAGCGGAAAAGCGAAGTAGAGCGTACCCCCGGCGGCCAGCAGCCAGACTTCGTTCCCGTCCCACACTGGGCCGATGGCACGCATGATGCTGCGTCGCTCCTCGGCCGTCTTCGCCGCGCCGAGATAAATTACTCCTGCGCCGAGGTCGAAGCCGTCAAGCACCGCGTACGCTGCCACCATGAGCGCGACAATCATGAACCAAAGCGTTGCCATTTCGTTTCCTTCCCCGTAGCGCCGGCATCTTGCCGGCTGTCGCGAGAGCCTGTCCTGAGCCTGTCGAAGGGTCGTGTCGCCTCGCGGTGTGGCGGCGAGACCCCGCCGCAACAGCCGCCGGGACGGCAGCGCTACTAGTGTCCCGAAGCGGCTTCCGCTTCCGGCCCCTGCTCAATTTCACGCCGCACCAGAAATAGAAACAAAATTCCGAGCACCATATACATCCCCATAAAACCGAGCAGTGTAAACATCCCATTCCCAGCCGAAACCGTCTTCGAATATCCATCCGCCGTCCGCATCAACGAATAAACCAGCCAGGGCTGCCGGCCGAGCTCCGCCGTCATCCACCCGGCAGTGTTCGCAATGTAGGGAAACGGCAGGGCCAGCAACAAAATCCAGAGCATCCAGTGGCTGGAAAACAATTTCCCGCGCCACAACAGAAACGCGGCGACCACCGCAATTGCGATGAAGAGCGTTCCCAGCCCCACCATGATGTGATAGCTGAAATACAGCAGCGCGATGTTCGACGGCCACTG
>Ga0181537_10004449_pt1 | contig 11648 bp, 11 predicted proteins | sample PEATcosm2014_Bin_39_FD_119765 | JGI IMG/M metagenome (GOLD analysis project Ga0181537, IMG submission 119765) | Peatland microbial communities from MTU Mesocosm Facility, Houghton, MI, USA - PEATcosm2014_Bin23_10_metaG | ecosystem: Environmental > Terrestrial > Soil > Wetlands > Peat | place... | reverse complement strand
TTGTAAGGTCTCAGGACTTCGGTAACACCCTGGCTGAGGTTTTCCTTGCCAGCAGCCGCTCGTAGGGCGTTTGCCCATCGAGGGCGCCGTGGGGCCGGTGGTAATTATAATAGTCTTCCCATTCGCGCAGCTTGTCGTTAAAGAGATGGATATCGTCTCCGATGCCGTCTTTGTCGAGCAGCTGGTAGAACTCCTGCTCATCGACTCGATGTGAGCGTTCGACCTTGCCGTTCAGGCGGGGCGTTCTTGGTCGAATATAGACGTGGCGGACGTCTTGTTGCTCCAGGTGCCAGTGGAAGTTGGACTGGAACTCTGCGCCGTTGTCCGTCTGGATTACGAGCACTCTGAAGGGAAGCCGTCGGATGACCTCGTCCACGAAGCTGATGGCCGACTTCTGGTTGCAGACGTCGTAGATTTTCAGCACACGGATGCGCGTGCAGTCATCGATGGCCGTGAACTGATAGAGACGTTTCCTGGAGCCCGCAATCCGCTCAAGGAATTTGACGTCGATTTGCAGTCGGTGCCCGGGCTGTGGCTTCTCGTATCGATGCCAGGGGCGGCCAGTCGGCTGGCGCTTTTGATTGGCTGGCAGCCGGTTCATCCCATAACGGATCAAGATGCGGTGCACAGTGGACGGGGCTACGTCTATGCTATGAAAGCGATGTAGATAGGCGGTGATACGGCCCGGCCCAAATCGGTAACGCTCCCGCAAATACAGGATCTTGGAGACTACATTGCGCGGTGTTGCGCGAGGAAACCGAAGAGGCGCTCGAGACCGATCGCATAAGCCGGCGTCACCGTGGCTTTTGTACCTAGCTCGCCATTTATAGAAGGTTTTGCGAGAGAGACCGAAATGCCGGCAGGTCTGAGCCACGCCCCTAGGTAGCTCGCTGGCCTGCCGAATGATTTTTAAGCGCCAGGCAACCACTCGGTTCTGTTCATTTTTTGTCATGATGCTCTCTCCAGGTAGGATGAGAGCCAGAATGTCACCTTAGATCTGGGACTTCACATCATCGCGATCAGTCATTTAGCATCTCGCTCACTACCCGATCCTGCGACGAAGCCATGTGGTTGCGGGGCTTTTGCGGGACTCTGTCGAGCAAACTCTATCCGCCGCATCGATCAGGCTCGTCAGTTCCGCCTGCGAGTAGTGCGTCGTGATGCGACCGCTCTTGTGTCCGAGCAAATCCTGACGATCCTCGAAGCTCACGCCGGCGGCTCGTAGTCTTCTACCGAACGTGTGCTTTAGATCATGCACGCGGACTCGCCTGAACCCTTCCGGTGCTGATTCGCCGTGCCGCTGCTGCCAGGCATCTGCCGCGCGCTCGCGTGCTGCTTTCCACGCCGTGTTGTTGATCTTCGTCACCGGCCGCGGATCACCGTCCTTGGTGCGTGCATGCACGAATACATGCAGCGGATGTAGACCTCGCATGCGCTCGATCACCGACTTCGCCACCCTATTGAGCACGACGAGACGTTCCTCGCCGTTCTTGACGCGCTCCCCCGGAATGACGAACACCGATGTCTCAAACTCGGGCACTTTCACTTCCCAGTCCCAGCGGAGTCTGCACACCTCCTGCTCGCGCAGTCCAGTGTTCACCTTGAACAGCGCCATGCGCGCCAGGTGATCCGGCAATTCCTGAAACAGCAGCGACTGCTCCTCGTCCGTGAGCGGATAGGGAGAGCGGGCATCGGTGACGGGAAACAGCTTGATCTTCGGCGCTGTCGCCAGCCACGTCATGCCCTGCTCGTCCATCCACTCTGAGGCTGCGAGATTCAGGACTCGGCGCACGACACCGAGCGCCGCGTTCACAGTTTTGGTCTTCACGCCATCCTGCCGCCGCTTCGCGATGAAGCCCTGCAGGCTTCCCATATGCACCTGCTTCAGCTCCAGCCTTCCAATGAATGGATCGAGCTGCTTCAAGTGCATTGCATCGTCCTTGATGCGCTTCTTGTGAGCATAGTCCTGCAGGTACTTGGTCGCTGCTGCCCGGAACGTGCGCGCGTCCCGCAGACCGTAGAGCTTCGCCTCGCGCAGTTCGGTCAGCCGCTTGGCGAGATACTCTTCTGCCTGCCGGACATCGCCTGTTCCAGTGCTCTCGCAAAGGCGCACTCCTCGGACACATTTGTCGACGTGCCAGAGCCCACCACGTTTGGTGAGGCCTGACGTTCTTTGATTTCCCATGCTGGCTTTCTCCTATCGGATTGAGCCACCGGGATACCGTTGCGGCTCTTATATTCCTCGGCGGCGGCTTCCATTTCAAGGCGATCGAAAGCACGCCCCTGCGTGCCGATCCGGACCTCGGTCAGGCATGGGCGGACCTCGCGATTGAAGCGATTCTTGTCCATGCCGAAGAAACGGGGCGCGTCGCGCAAACGGATGAAGCGCGGCGCCACAGGCACATGGACCTCAACAAACATCGACGACCTTCCCGCGCTCTGCGGTTCCGGTCGTTTGGGGCCGAGCTGTCACGTAATGTAGATTATCCGCGGCTGATGCAAGAAAACCAGTCTGAGTTTCTCGGCATTTTCAGCGAAAAGCACGAAGACTCGAACTCACAGCCCCAGCATTCGTTACTGTGAGCAGCTCTAACTACTTATTCGTCGGCCGCGTATACTCGCCAATTGGCCGTGGCTCGGCTTCGTCGAGCTATGCCAGAATGGCAACTGACGCGGAGGAAGATTTGGCAAAAATCGATCTCGATACCCTGCGCCGCACGCCAGCCTACCCATTTGGGGAAGCAGCCCATTACCTCGGTCTGCCCACGAGCACCCTTCGCGCCTGGTGCGTTGGGCAGAGCTATAGGAACAGGAAGGGCGAGCCGAAGCGCTTCCGCAACGTGATCGAGCTGGACGGGGAACCCAGCGAAGGGCTGTCGTTCCTGAATTTGGTCGAGGCGCATGTGCTGACCGCAATTCGGCGAGTACACGGCGTTGCCCTCGGCAAGATTCGTGACGGCCTCGACTACGTCGCTGACAGGTTGAAAATCGACCGCCCGTTGTCCGCCGCTCAATTCCAAACGAACGGCGTTGACCTATTCGTCGAGGAGTTCGGGAAGCTCTTGAACGTTGCCAGGGACGGGCAGATGGAAATGGCTGAGCTAATGAGGGCGCATCTGAAGAGGATCAAGCGCGACGACCACGGAGTGCCCATCAAGCTCTACCCCTTCACGCGCAAGAACGTCAGCCCGATCGATGACGCGCCCGCGCCTGTGGAGATGGATCCTCAGATCGCATTTGGGCGCCCCGTACTTGTAGGACGTTCGGTCCCGACCGCTGTTCTGGCTGACAGATTCAAGGCGGGCGATTCGCTCAGCGAGCTGGCCTCAGACTATGACACCTCGAGGGAAAAGATCGAGGAAGCAATCCGGTGCGAGCTCGATCGACGCAAGGCGGCTTAGTCAGGCCGTCTTTTACCTCGACGAGTCCATCTTCTCGCGCGTGCTTCTCGACGCGATGCACACGGCCGGCGCTTCGGTTCGCCGAGTTGGCGTCGATGTCCCGTACGGATCTCCGGATCAGGTCTGGCTTTCTGCTGCCGGCGCCCAGGGATGGATCGTCCTGACGCGCGATCAGCGAATCCGCCGCCGCCCGCTGGAGCTGGCGGCGCTCAGGGCGGCAGGCGTAGCTGCGTTTGCGTTCACCGTTGGCGAAGCGACGGCGCAAGACACCGCGGCCGCGATTGTTCCGCAGTTGGTCAAGTTCGCAAATATGGCGACCAGCGAGCCGCGGCCGTTTCTATACACCTTCGGACGCAGCGGCCGGCTCTCGCGAGCGAACCTGAAGCGTCCTTAGCCGCCCATGTTGCCAGTGAGCGCAGGGCGTACCCCGATTGAAACGATCGAGCATCGCCTGATAGCGCAGCGGCAAGCAATATCACCGCGTCGGCGGCGCCCGATCCAGGTTTCGTGATCTGCGAGCCGCCTGCAGGAGTGCGTTCGCAAGTTGTTCTTTCTCGGTCATGGATGGGGGCATCCGTTCGACGAAACGTCGCACATCGGCGGCGAGCTCAGAACGTCCTTGCGTCTGAAGGATCTGGATGGTCGCTCCCCAGCCACGCTCGACTGCGTAATTCACGCGATGTCGGTCCACGGTTTCACGGCAAGCCGGTCCAGGATTTCACGGGATGTCGGCCAAGGGTTTCACGGCATGTCGGTCCAGCATTTCAGGGCATGTCGGTGGCTCGCGGCAATTACTCCGTGCACTACAGCCTGATCGGCCAGCGGGTCGATGCGCGGCTGAGTCCCCATACGGTAGAGATCTTCCGCCGCGGACAGTTGATCGCCACCCATGCACGGGCGGTGCGCCGCTACCAGCGCCGCACGATCGAGGCGCATCGACCGCCCGCGCACCGAGCGTATCTGGCGCTCGGCATCGACAGCTTACTCACCCGTGCCGAGCGCGTAGGTCCTGCCACGCGCGAGATCCTGGAGCGGCACTTCGCTCGCAAGGCACTGACGACGCAGGTCCCGCAGCGGGTGCTGCTTGTCTTCGGGGGCGCGATCAATGGCCTTACTCAGCGCGTCGGCACCTTCTTCATTTCGCTTCAACTTCATTAGCGCGCCCCCAATAAGCGTATAGCCCTCCCAGCGGTCGGCATCGATTTTGACTGCCGACTGCCCCACGCTCAGCGCTTGATCGGCATTGCCGGCCTTGAGTTGTGTATTGCCCTGCTGAATGAGCGCGTCGTAACTCGATATTGTCTGGGCGCGGGAATATGAGGTGAAGGCTATCAGTGCTAGCATCAGGTAATTGGGAATTGTACGGCGTATGTTCATTTGTTCAGCCGCTCCTTCACCACTATCAGCAAACTGATTGTGCACTCGTCCTCCCGACGAATCGGTGCAGGCGTGTACTGAATCGATCGGTATGTCACTTGCTCTGGGCAAGACGAAATCCGAGGTCAACACCGTTTAGCCGGCCGCTAGATCGATGTCTAATGGCCGTCGGTACGGCCCGTGCTGTACTGAGTCACGCTCGGTGCTACTTACCGCAATTGGCTGAGTCTCCCAGGCTGCACGCCCGAGCATAGTATTGCCTTGCGAGTGTTTCATCGTGGTCTACTCCCGCGCCATTCTCGTACAACATCGCCGCAAATCTGCAGCCAAATGAATAACCTCCATCACAACTCTTTTTAAAGAGCTGTGCAGCCTGAACAGTATCTTGCTTTACCCCTTTTCCATCTCGGTACTTCGTTCCAAGGCCCGCGCATCCCATCGGCTCGCCGTCATCGCAGCCCTCTTTGTAATATTCAACGGCGCGAGTGTAGTCCATCCCCACACCTCGCCCCTTGTCATACATGAATGCGAGGTTGGCGCAGCTTGTTCCTTCCCTCATATCGCAGCCCTTTTTATAGAGTCCCGCGGCACGACCATCGTCCTGTCCAACACCTTGGCCATTTAAAAACAGCGTTCCGAGATAGCGGCAACCCCGTGGCTCACCGCCATCACACGCATGCTGATAGTGGCTCGCCGCAGCCGAATAGTTGCTTGCTCTCTCCTCGTCCCAACCGAGCGCCCAGTCATTCGTAGCATCACTCTTTAAAAGACTATTCATTCGGCTTTTCGCCGCTCTTGCAAACGTTCCCTCCGGATACTGTGCCAAGTACCTTTGGTAGTCTGCTGCATTACTGCTGCTCTCGATCGACATCCATAAGACCAGTTCTGCTTGCATGACCTGTGAAGAGGAAGAAGTAGTACTCGGCGGTACGGTTCCTGCCTTGGAGGTTTCTCCCGACTCTGCTCTAGCACATGCTCTGCGGAGGTCCTCAAGCGCCGGCCTCTTATTCTCTGGAGCGCTACCGATGGCTTTCGTTAGCGCGTCTATTGCCTCCTCATATCGCCCTAAATTCATCAGCGCCCCGCCGGCCAGTGCGTAGCCTTCCCAGCGTTCTGCTTCAATTTTCTCTGCCGACTGACCCACCCTCAGGGCCTGGTCGGCGTTTCCTGCTTTAAGTTCTAACTTTCCCTGTTGAATGAGCGTGTCATAACTCGATGCGGTCTGCGCGAAAGAGGTAGAGTCGCCGAGCACACATGCAAGAAAGAACAGAAGGGATCTTGCTGCTAAAGTATTCATGTTAAACCGCTCTACATCTACCCAGCGCGAGTCGAAGGATGTTCCTTCAGTTTGTTACGAAGGAATTACTGTCCCCCTGGCACCTAACGGTCATCGTATGCAACCCGGAGTTTCCGTTTGTCTCCCAAACACTAAAATGCACAAGTTTATAGCCCGACGCCGGATGAGGGATGTCCCAATTAAATCCTTCTCCGAGCTCAGCGGCTATAGAGCCTGGTTTACCGGCATCGTCCCATTCAATATATTGCCTAATACCGCCGGCGAATACTTTATCGAGCTTCCTGGCATAGTAGTACGCCTTAGCAGTACCCTGAGCCTGAATCGGGGGCGCGCCTAACGCTATTTCCAAACCAGGCTGAGCGACATACCAACCTGATATTCTCCAACTGTCTGAGGAAACCGGAAGATACATGAGCGCAATCTCGATAGTTTTGTCGCATTGGTTCAAAAGCTCAAACCTACTCGCTGCCGACTTCAACGCTAACTGCTGACGAGCTTGCGTCGCAAAAACCCCCTGGGGATACTGGTCAAGGTACGATTGGAAGTCCGTTGGATTGGTGCTCTTCTCGATGCTTTTCCACAGCACGATTTCGGCCTGCGTCGTCTGCATAGCAGGTTGTTTGCCTTCTACCGGCTCAGCATCAGATGGCATTATCAGGCATTTCCGCCGTAGGTCGCGGAGAGCCGGCTGCTTGTCTTCGGGGGCTCTTTCGATTGCCTTGCTCAGCGCATCAGCCGCATCGTCATAGCGCTTCAGATTCATTAGGGCGCCACCCGCAAGTGCGTATCCTTCCCATCGATCTGCATCGATCTTTTCAGCTGACTGCCCGACGCTCAGCGCCTGGTCGGCATTTCCGGCCTTTAGTTGCGTGTTGCCCTGCTGGATCAGCGCATCGTAGCTCGATGCGCTCTGAGCAGAAACGAACCCTCTAGCGCTCCACGCTAGCGCCAGCAGAAACAGGAGACTCCATCCGCGGGCTTTCATCTGACGCGTATTGATCAAGAGCGGCTCAGCATCGCCACTTGCACCAGCTCATGGCGACTACAGGAGAGGACTACTTTGCCGCGGCAGCGGCTGGTTGACTTGGAGCGGGCACGGGTGGCGGAGGCCGCGCAGTTGAACACCCATCCTGATCCGGAAACATCTCGCAAATTTGCTGTCTAGAACCAGTGTTCCAGGAAGCCGTGGGGTTCTGAGTTCCCTTATAGATTTGCACGACTCCCGGAGCTACGGTCGGGTCCAGAAGACCGGTGCCGATCGACAAGCCAACGCCGCCCGTTTCGGTAAGAGCTTCCGAGGCGCCCACTTCGACTTCCTTGCCAAGGGCGATGACGTAGTTGGATGTGACGCTAGGGATTCCTATTCCAACGGTCTTTTCAACTGTGATGCCGCTTGGAATCTCCGTCACGATTGGCTGCCCCACTTTAATGTCAGAGACCGCACCGGCTACCGGCATTGCGCTCGCATCGACCTCGCTCAGAGCGGTATTGGTCAAAGTGACCTTCTGGTCTGTATCGAGTAAGGGCTCTTTGGTTTCGGACTGTGGCGGTGTCGGTGACGAAAGCAGCGGGCCTGGCGGCGTTGTGCTTGCGGAAGTCTGTATTCCAGGGGAGGCCGCTATAGAGGCGAGGGCGCCCGCCGAGGACTGGTTAGGTAATCCGGCCGACGTGGTAGAAGTCACAGCACTGTAGGCGTCTGCACCCCCATCAGGAGGTGCTGTTAGCGTTTGGCTGGGCGGCAAGATGCTCGCGTTGTCTTGCACAACAGATCCGTCATTTGTACCGTTCGAGGCTGGAAGCAGTCCACCCTTTGTCAGAACTGTCGAAACGTCTGGAGAACCGCTGCCCGAGACAGCTGGGCCGCCTCCACTAGAGCTAGCCGCCGCCAGTGTGCCAGTTTGGCCTGGCACACTTGTTGACCCTGATACATTCGAGTCGGGGGGGACCTGATCGGTTTGGGCCTGAGCCACAGATCCGGCCGGCGCAGGCGCGAAAGCAGGCGCAATCGCAGACGAACTGACATCTCCCCCAATGGGCTGGGCCGACGCAATTGCATTGGAGTCAGCGCCACTGGGGAAGCTACTGGAAGTTTGCTCCTGGGTACCGGGCGAGGCGCTCGATATGGAGGCAGGTGAGGACCCTACCGGAGCGTTATCCAGGAGGTCGCTAACCGTAGACCCTGGATTCGTGGTCGGTTGACTATTGATTGCGACCGATGGCGAGCTCGCGGGATTCTCAAGCAACGCGCTGACCGTGGCCGTTGAGCCACCTCCGGACTGCTGAGGATCGGCAATTATGGTTGGTGCCGACGCGTTCCCGGTACCGTCGAGTAACGCACTTACCGTTACTGTACTCTCTGAGGAGGTTGGACTTGAATCGAGCAACGCACTGATTGCCAATGTCGCGTCAGGCCCCGCACCCGCCGGCGCCGATCCATTCATTGAAGATGCGATACTATTTGCCGATGCGAGCAAAGTCGCCGCGTCTGCGTTGATCTGCGCCTGTTGTTGCTGGGCAGCGGCAGCTGCAGCTGCTGCATCGGCCGCAGCCTGCGCAGCTGGGTCAATCTCAACCCGCGGTTGTGCATTGCTGGCTGCACTCCTTGCAGCGAGTATGCTAATGATCGATGCGGCGGCGCTGCCCATTCCCTGAATCGCCTGTACTTTTGGCGGAAGCGCCGGATTGCTGGGAAACGCGCCGTAGACAGATCCTCCCCCGCTGCCAGAAGTGCAAGCAGTCGAGCACGTGGGCTGAGATCCGCAGGACCCTTGGCTCGCCAAGCAGCTGTAGTACTGCGCATTCTGTCGCATACACGCGGCGCCGGCGGGATTCTGACATTGGGCGGCAGCGTTGCTGTAGGAGTTCGCGGCAGATTGGTAAGTTGCCGAAATCTGGCAAAAACCGGGAGCGGACGCCCACAACAATGAGAGCGCTGCGCTGAAGACAATATAACGAGCCATCGGTGTGGCCTCTTCTGTCAAGCGTCCCTTAGGCGAATCTAGCACATGCGGGATTCCAAGTCCCGACACCGTCAAATTTAGCAGGCCAAGGGAGCCCCACTCCGCTGTTGGTCCCCGTATGAGGCGCCCTTAACAGGAATGATACCAAGGAACGGATTCAATGGCCGCTCATAGCTTTACGCCGTTACAGAACGTCGGCCGGATTCCTAGATTCGAGGGCCTCGGTCGCGAGGCGCTCGAGTCCCCATCAGGTGACGTTGCGGAGGATCGCCAGGCAGCTCAATCGAGCCGTCTCTACGGTCAGCCAAGAAGTGGCTCGACATGGGGGACGAAGGCGGTATCGAGCTGCTCACGCAGATTCAGAGGCTTGGGAGTCGGCCCGTCGGCCCAAGCGTTGTCTGCTCAGCCAGAAGCGCCCGTTGCAGCAGATCGTTGCAGTTAAACTGCAGCAGGACTGGTCTCCGCACCAAATTGCAGGCTGGCTCAGAGACCACTATCCCGGGGATCCGGAGATGTGGGTGTCACAGGAGACGATTTATCGAAGCCTATTCGTCCAGGCGCGCGGTGCTCTAAAAAAGGAGCTTATCGGCCACCTGCGTACGAAGCGGCGCTTTCGTCGTTCCCGCCACGCAACCTATAAAGGCCAGGGTCGCGGGGCGATCATTGACGCCGTCTCCATACGCGATAGACCGGCAGAGGTGGAGGATCGTGCGAGTCCGGGGCACTGGGAAGGCGATTTGGTGGAGGGCTCCCGTGGCACCTATATTGCCAAGCTAGTGGAGCGGCAGTCGCGGTTGGTCGTGCTCTTTAAACTCCGGGAAAAGGGCACCGAGGCCGTCGTGAATGCCCTGATCAAGGCAGTGCGCAAGCTTCCAACTGCATTGCGTAAATCGCTGACTTGGGACCGCGGCGACTCCTGGCAAAGAAAACCTCGGCCAGCGTGTTATGCCCTTCCTGATGGATAGGGGGCATTTTATTCCGAAGGCCGCTCGTACGGGGTTTGTCCGTCGAGGGCACCGTGGGGCCGGTGGTTTGTAATAGTCTTCCCATTCGCGCAGCTTGTCGTTAAACAGATGGATGTCGTCCCCGATGCCGTCCTTGTCGAGCAGCTGGTAAAACTTCTGCTCATCGACTCGATGTGAGCGTTCGACCTTGCCGTTCAGGCGAGGCGTTCTTGGCCGGATGTAGACATGCCTGATGTCTCGCTCCTCCAGGTGTCAGTGGAAGTTGGACTGGAACTCTGCGCCGTTATCCGTCTGGATTACGAGCACTCTGAACGGAAGACGTCGAATGACCTCGTCCACAAAGCTGATGGCTGACTTCTGGTTGCACACGTCATAGATTTTCAGCACTCGGATGCGAGTACAGTCATCGATGGCGGTGAACTGATAGAGGCGTTTCCTGGAGCCCGCAATTTAGGCATGTATCCTCTTGACCACATTTGTGTCGTGGCCGTTGCCCCAGATATTGCCGGTGCCATCGCAGCAGACAATGAGACATCGCGGCTGGGTGTCGCTCGCATTCAGATCCGACCCACTTTCTGACTGACGCAGATGCGCTCATCTTCTGGGTTCTCACGTCACCGGAGTGAGCGCGGTCACCACGCCTGTTTTCATCTAAGTCCGCTTAGCCGTAAGCGAAGCTCGGCTTGCTTTGCCCGACTTCAATAATATAACCATCAGGATCGCGAATGTAGCAGCGCGCCTCTGCGTACTTGTCGCGACGTTGACAATGATGCAGGTGGTCCGGAAACGCCGGTTAGCCTGCGCCCGCGCTAGCACTATTGCTGTATGGAAGAATCAACGACCACTGCCAGGACGTTGCCGAAACCCTGACCTCCCGACTTTTCAAATATGATCGGCTGATGCGGAAGGTCCGAGGCTGCTGCCCTGAGGTTCATTAGTGACCACCACTCTGTCGGAACTCACTCCCGCCCGGCGTGAATATTTGGCATGGGCCGCTTGGGCAATGTCGCTTGGCCTCGTTTTATTGCTGTGCTCGATTTCCTCGCCGATCTTCGACACCAATGACGACGTGCACTTGTCGATGATCGCCCACGGGTATGGAATCGCTACCGGCGGATCGCCCCGATTGGTCTATTCGAACGTCCTGTGGGGCAATCTCATCCGACTAATTCCGGAGATCCGGGGTGCGCCGGGTTACTCGCTGATCACTCTGGGAATCCTTGTCGTGGTCGGCGCCGTGGTCATCCGGAGCGTGCTCGAGACGGGAATCGGGATTGCAGGCGCGGTCGCCGTCCTGACGCTCGTCTTCGCACGCGCAGTGCTGATCCCACAATATACGATCAATGCCGGCTTGCTGATGGTGGCTGCTGTCGTGTGCTGGCAGCGATTCGACAAACAGGTATCCGGCGGGCGTTTGGCTCTGTGCGCAGGCTGCCTGCTGGCCTACTGCAGCTTCCTGGTCCGTACGCAGGCGTTCCTGTTGGTGCTGGGCGTCGCGCTGCCCCTGCTGCCCTGGCGGTCTCTTTATCTGCGACGTGACACGAAAATTGCACTCATCCTGCTGGTGGCGGCAATCGCCGCGTCGTCCATCCTCAATCATTTATCATACCGGGGCGCAGAGTGGACAGAATTCAACAGATTGAACGCG
>Ga0181537_10004448_pt1 | contig 11649 bp, 12 predicted proteins | sample PEATcosm2014_Bin_39_FD_119765 | JGI IMG/M metagenome (GOLD analysis project Ga0181537, IMG submission 119765) | Peatland microbial communities from MTU Mesocosm Facility, Houghton, MI, USA - PEATcosm2014_Bin23_10_metaG | ecosystem: Environmental > Terrestrial > Soil > Wetlands > Peat | place... | reverse complement strand
GCAGCTCAAGGGCGCGTTCGCCGCCTCGTTCACGCCGGTTGACCGATCGAGCGATGTGTTTTCGTGGGACCCGGTGTGATGGCCATCCTTCGATGACGATCAACTATGACAGGCTGATGGCGCTGGAGGTCCCGCCGCGGGAGCAAACCTACGACGCCAAGGACTGCATGCTTTATGCGCTCGGCATCGGGCTCGGCCAGGATCCGATGAACGAGGACGAACTGCCCTTCGTCTATGAGAAGGACCTCAAAGTATTGCCGACGATGGGGACTGTGCTTGGCGGGGTCGGCTTTTGGGCGCGCGAACGCGACACCGGCATCGACTGGGTGCGGCTCGTGAACGGCGAACAAGGGATCACGCTGCACCGGCCGCTCGCCGGCCAAGGCGCTCTCGTGGGGCACCTGCGCATCATCGAGGTGATCGACAAAGGTCCCGGCAAAGGTGCGCTCGTCCTCTCCGAACGCAAAGTGACGGACAAGGCGACGGGCGAACCGGTTGCGACGGTGACGCAGACGACATTCTGCCGCGGCGACGGCGGCTTCGGCGGACCGCCGCGCGAAGCGCCAATTCCGCACCCGATCCCGGAGCGCGCGCCGGACGCCGTCTGCGATCTGGCAACGCGTCCCGAAGCGGCCCTCATCTACCGGCTGAGCGGCGACCTCAACCCGCTCCACGCCGATCCCGCGGTGGCGAAGGCGGCCGGCTTTGCGCGGCCGATCTTGCATGGCCTTGGCAGTTTCGGCGTTGCCGGCCATGCGGTGCTGAAAACCATGTGCGGTTACGATCCGCAAAAGCTAGGTTCATTCGCGTGCCGCTTTTCCGCTCCGGTATTTCCCGGCGAGACGCTGCGCACCGAGATGTGGCGTGACGGCGCGGCGGTGAGTTTTCGTACCCGCGTCGTCGAGCGCGACGTCATCGCCGTCAACAACGGCCGCGCCGAGCTGCGGCCGTGACGGAAAGCGCCGACATCGCGCCGATCCGCGCCGCGGTGCGGGCGCTCTGCGCCGATTTTCCCGGCGCCTATTGGCGCGAACTCGATCGCGAGCGCGGCTATCCGGAAAAATTCGTCGCGGCGCTGACCAAGGCCGGCTTTCTCGCCGCGCTGATCCCCGAGGAATACGGCGGCAGCGGGCTCACGATGACCGCGGCCGCCGCAATCATGGAGGAAATCCATGCTTCCGGCTGCAACGGCGCCGCCTGCCACGCCCAGATGTACACGATGGGGACGGTGCTGCGGCACGGCAGCGCCGAGCAGAAAGCGCGCTACCTGCCGGCGATCGCGCGCGGCGAATTGCGGCTGCAAGCGTTCGGCGTCACCGAACCGACCTCGGGCAGCGATACGCTCGGTCTGCGCACCACGGCGGTGCGCGACGGCGACACCTATGTCATCAACGGCCAGAAAATCTGGACGTCGCGCGCCGAGCATTCCGATCTCATGCTGCTGTTGGCCCGCACCACGCCGCGCGAACAGGCGACATCGCGCACTGCGGGGCTCACCGTCTTTCTCGTCGACATGCGCGCGGTCGAGGGCCTCACGGTGCGGCCGATCCGCACCATGATGAACCACGCCACCACCGAAGTGTTTTTCGAAAACATGCGGGTGCCGGCCGATACCGTGGTCGGTGTGGCGGGGGAAGGGTTCCGCTACATCCTGTCCGGCATGAATGCCGAGCGCATTCTTATCGGCGCCGAATGCATCGGCGACGCCAAGTGGTTCATTGAAAAAGCAGCGCATTATGCCGGCGAACGCGTCGTGTTCGGACGGCCGATCGGCCAGAACCAGGGCGTCCAGTTTCCCATCGCGCGCGCCTATATCGGCATGCGCGCCGCCGAGCTGATGGTGCGCGAGGCGGCGGCGCTCTTCGAAGCAGGCCTGGACTGCGGCGCCGAAGCCAATATGGCGAAGCACCTGGCCGCCGAAGCCTCGTGGGCCGCCGCCGACATGTGCGTGCAAACTCACGGCGGCTTCGGTTTCGCCGAAGAGTTCGACATCGAGCGAAAATTTCGCGAGACCAGGCTTTATACCGTGGCGCCGGTTTCGACCAATTTGATCCTGTCTTACATCGCCGAGCACGTGCTCGGCTTGCCGCGGTCGTATTGAGGCGCGGTGAAGGCATGACTCTCCCGCTTTCCGGCCTCCTTGTCGTCGCGCTCGAACAGGCGGTGGCGGCGCCGATGTGCACGTGCCGGCTGGCCGATGCCGGGGCGCGGGTCATCAAGATCGAACGGCCGGAAGGCGATTTTGCGCGCGGCTACGACGACGTGGCGCACGGCCAGTCGAGCTATTTCGTCTGGCTCAACCGCGGCAAGCAATCCGTCGTGCTCGATCTCACCAAGGCCGAAGATAAGGCGGTTTTGGCCGCGATGATCGCGCACGCCGACATCTTTGTTCAGAACCTGAAACCGGGCGCGGTCGAGAAACTCGGCTTTCCGATCGCAGAATTGCGCCGGCAATATCCGCGGCTGATCTGTTGTTCGATCTCAGGCTTCGGCGAGACCGGACCGCTGGCGATGCGCAAATCCTACGATATGCTGATCCAGGCCGAATCCGGTCTCGCTTCGATCACCGGCACCACGGAGCCGTCGCGCGTCGGCGTTTCGGTGGTCGATATCGCCGCCGGCATGAATGCGTATGAGTCGATCCTAGAGTGCTTGATCGCGCGCGCGCGCTCCGGCGAGGGCGCCGAACTCTCGATTTCCATGTTCGACGCCATGGCCGATTGGATGACGGTGCCACTGTTGCAGCAGGAAGGCGGCACCCCGCCGCGGCGCATCGGGCTCGCCCATACCTCGATCTCGCCCTACGGCGCGTTCCAGAGCCGCGACGGCGTGGAAATTCTGATTTCGATCCAGAGCGACCGCGAATGGCGCGTGCTGGCGGCGAAAGTCCTGGACGATGCGGCGCTCGCGGCCGATCCGGAATTCGCCACCAATGTCGCTCGCGTCAAGCGACGCGCCGAGACCGACGGCAAAGTCGCGGCTGTATTTGCCAAACTCGACGCCGATGCGCTGGAGCAAAAACTCGCTACAGCCGATATCGCATTCGCCCGGGTCAACGGTCCGGCCGAACTCGCACGCCATCCGCATCTGCGCCGCATCAGCGTCGGCACGCCGCGCGGCGCGGTGTCGTATCCGGCGCCGGCCGAGCGGCACACCACGGCGACGCGACACTATGGCCCGGTGCCGGCGCTAGGCGAGCATACCGACAAGGTGCGGGCGGAATTTGCGGTCCGCGCAAAATAATCGGGGAGGACAGCCATGGACATCGGATTTATCGGTCTCGGCAATATGGGCGGCCACATGGCGCGGCGGCTGGTCGAGGCCGGGCACAAGGTTTTTGTCTACGACACGCGCCAGGAAGCGATCGGCAATCTCGCGGCGCTCGGCGCGGTCGCGGCGCGATCGCCGAAAGAGATCGCCGATCTGGCCGAGACCGTGATGGTGAGCCTGCCGGTGCCCGATATCGTGCTTAAGGTGGCGACCGGCGCGGATGGTGTGATTGAAGGCAAGCGGGTGCGCCGCTTTGTCGATCTCTCGACCACCGGCGCTGTGATGGCGCAGCGTATTTTCAAACTGCTGGGCGAGAAAAATATCGTGCAGATCGACGCGCCGGTGAGCGGCGGCGTCAGCGGCGCGGAGAAAGGCACCGTCGCCGTGATGGCGTCGGGGCCGCGTGCCGACATCGAAGCGGTAACGCCGGCGCTCAAAGTCATCGGCAAACTTTTTATCATCGGCGAACAGCCGGGCGCCGGTCAGACCATGAAGCTTTGCAACAATGTGCTGTCCGCCGCCGCCATGGCGGCCACCGCCGAATCGATGGTGATGGGCGTCAAAGCGGGGCTCGATCCGCGCATCATGCTCGACGTCATCAACGCCAGTTCCGGCCGCAGCACGGCCACCGAGCAAAAATTCCCGAAAATGGTGGTGCCGCGCACCTTCGATCTCGGCTTTACCGCGGGCCTGATGATGAAGGACGTCAATTTGTGTCTGTCCGAAGCGAAGACGCTCGGCGTGCCGATGCACGTCATCGAGTCCGTCGCCGCTCTCCTCAAGCTCACCTGCGACGAGCTTGGGGCGGATCAGGATCTCACAACGATCGTGAAGCCACTCGAGCGCCGCGCTGGCGTCGAAGTGCGCGCCCCGAAAGCATGACGGGGCACCGGCCTGGCGGCATTGGCGCTCGCGGAACCGAAAATAATATATTTATATCAATTAGTTAAAGGAAAGCCACTTTGTGTGATGGCGGTCACTTCCGAGCCGCGGCAAATCGTTATTTTGATATTCAAGAAATTCACAGGAGAGTTTCATGCCAAAGATCATCCAGACAACGCAGACGGGTCTGAGTCGCCTCTTCGCCCAATTCGGACGCGGCATCGAACGGAGAGATGTTTGGAGTACTCGCGATTACTACGCCAATCGTTGGTCCACCGGCGGCGTGAATAAGCACGGCTTTTAGTTCGAGCTTTCATACTGGACGTCGCCGGATCGATCTCGGTCCCCCGACCCCCCAATGATCCGGCTACGGCGTCCAAGGGGTGATAGACAGAAAGATACACCCCGACGGCCCTCTCCGGGTCCCCCTGGCCCGCGCGGACAAAACGGTCCGGGCGGGCTTTTCCTTTGCGCCATTCTGCCCCATGCTGAGGCCGCCGCCCGGGAGCGGGTCCCGTGCGTACAATTGGCGACGGACCTGGCGACGGGCTTTCATGCCACCTCCCCGGACCAATCAAAGCCTGCTGTCGGAGTTGCCCGAGCATTTGGCGGCAAACCTGTTCAGCGCCGCGACACCGGCGCGGCTCGGCGCCGACGAAGTGTTGTTCCTGGCCGGCGATGCCGGCAACGGCTGTTATCGCGTCGAGGACGGGCTGCTCAAGGTCACCATGGTTTCGCGCGCCGGCGCCGAGCGCATTCTCGCCTTCCTCGGGCCCGGCGCGATCGTCGGCGAACTGTCGATTATCGACGGACTGCCGCGTTCGGCGTCGGTGGTGGCGGTGCGCGATGCCACGTTGAGTTTTCTCAGCCGCGCGGCGTTCGAGGACTTCGCCAAAAAGCATCCCGAAGTCTACAAATCCCTGGTGTCCCTGTTGGCGAAGCGGATGCGCGAAACCGATGCGGTGGTCGCGGCTGGGAGCTTTCTGCCGCTGCGCGGCCGCGTCGCCTGTACGTTGCTCGAATTGGCACAGGATTTCGGCCAGGACGTCGGCTCAGGCCGTATCGTCATCCGCCAGAAGATCGGCCAGAGCGATCTCGCCGCCATGGCCGGCATTGCGCGCGAGAACGTCAGCCGCATCCTCAACGATTGGAAGCGTCGCAAGCTGGTCAGCCGGCTGTCCGGCTATTACTGCCTGGAGAACAAGGCCAAGCTGGAAAACGAAGCCGAGCTTTAGGGCTATCGGTGTCCGGTTTACCGCTCCGCCCAAAGCCCTATAAAACCGCTGCCATGAACACGCCTCGGCTCGCCGATTTTCGCCGCATCGTCGTCAAGGTCGGCTCTTCGCTGCTGGTCGATGCGCAAGCCGGCGGGCTCAAAGAGGCATGGCTCGCCTCGCTGGCCGCCGACCTCGCGGCGCTGCATGGCGACCGGCGCGACGTCTTGGTGGTGTCGTCCGGCGCCATTGCGCTCGGTCGCGTGGTGCTCAGGCTCCCCGCGGGGCGGCTGGCGCTCGAGGACAGCCAAGCGGCCGCGGCCGTGGGCCAGATCGCGCTGGCGCGGACCTGGACCGAGGCGCTGTCGCGACAGGGCATTACCGCCGGGCAGGTGCTGGTGACGCTTGGCGACACCGAAGAGCGGCGCCGCTATCTGAACGCCCGCTCGACCATCAGCAAGCTGTTGGAATGGCGCGCGGTACCGGTCATCAACGAGAACGATACCGTCGCCACCACCGAAATCCGCTACGGCGACAATGATCGGCTCGCCGCGCGCGTCGCCACCATGGTGAGCGCCGATCTCGTGGTGCTGCTCTCCGATGTCGATGGCCTCTACGACGCGCCGCCCGGCACCGCAGCCGCGGCCCGGCAGCCGCCGTCGCACGTGCCGCGGGTCGAGCGTATCACGCCGGAGATCGAGGCGATGGCGGGCGCGGCCGGCTCGGGGCTGTCGCGCGGCGGCATGGCGACCAAGATCGAGGCGGCCAAGATCGCGACCGGCTCCGGCACCCATCTGGTCATCGCCTCCGGGCGCGTCGAGCATCCGCTTGACGCCATCGCCAAGGGAGCGCGCTGCACGTGGTTCGTCACTCCCGGCAATCCGGTGACGGCGCGTAAAAAATGGATCGTCGGCTCGCTTGAGCCTAAGGGCACGCTCACCATCGATGCCGGTGCGGTCGCGGCGCTGCGGCGGGGCAATAGCCTGCTGCCGGTCGGCGTCGCCCGCGTCGAAGGCGACTTCTCGCGCGGCGACGCGGTTATCATCCGCGGTCCCGACGGCACCGAGGTAGGCCGTGGCCTCTCGGCCTATGACGCCGGCGAGGCGCAAAAGATCAGGGGCAGGCCATCGTCGGAGATCGAATCCATGCTCGGCTTTTCCGGCCGGGCGGAGATGATCCATCGCGACGATCTGGTGGTGCCCGGTTGAAAAGCGGCGGTGAAACCGCCCCCGACAAAAAGTGAACCCCGGCCGCTAGGCGGCCGGGGTTCGATACCGGGTGATTGGGGGTGAGGGGCTGGGGGGCTTCGCCCGGTATCCAATGGGTTAATGCCGGCCCCGCGGTGTGGTTCCGGCTCGCGGTAAAGTTTTTTTGGCCCGCGCCGAGCGCGGCTTGGCGGTGCTGCCACCGGTGCGGCGCGCGGGCCGCGCCCGCGGCGACGCCGGACCGCCGAAATCGTCGGCGACGTAGATACGCCGGCCGCCGGGAAACACCACGTAGCGCGAAACCACCCGCAGCTGGCCTTCGTCACCGCCGCGTCCCTCGACCACATAGGTCGTTCCGACGGGAAAGCGCTTCGGCAGGCGGTTCGGCTTCCGGCTTGCTGACAATCCCATGACACCCTCCCGTTTACGGTAACCAGATGCGCAACGCGGCTCGCTCAGGATAGGTTCCTGGAATTCCGTGACGGCCCTGCGAAGGCTGTGGATAAGTGTGGATGGCGGGCCTCCGTCAGCGCCCGGCGAGCCGCCTCGCCGGGTGTCGCCGAACATGGTAGGAAGTTCCCCGAGGCAAAACCGATAGGGCAAGACGGATCAAGGTCATGAATGCTCCGCTGAAAGCGGTCGGAGGTCGCGCCAGACTCGAAGCCGATCTCGCCGCCACCATGCGCGAGATCGGCCGCGACGCACGCAACGCGGCGCGCGTATTGGCGCTGGCGCCGGCAGCGCAAAAGAAACGCGCGCTTGCCGCCATGGCCAAGGCCATCCGCGGCTCCCGCGCAACGATCCTTGCCGCCAACGCCGATGACCAGGCCGAGGCCAAAGCTGGCGGTGCAACCCCCGCCTTCCTCGACCGGCTCGCGCTCGATGCAGAGCGGATCGAGGCGATGGCGGCCGGGCTCGCGGTGATCGCCAAGCTCAAAGATCCGGTCGGTACCATTCTAGCGTCATGGCGCCGGCCCAATGGCATGCGGATCGAGCGGGTCCGGGTGCCGCTGGGCGTTGTCGGTGTGATCTACGAGAGCCGCCCCAATGTCACCGCCGATGCCGGCGCGCTCTGTCTCAAGGCCGGCAATGCGGCGATTCTCCGCGGCGGTTCCGAGAGCTTCCGTTCCTGCCGTGCCATCCATGCCGCCCTCGTCGCCGGTTTGGTCGAAGCCGGACTGCCGCCATCGTCCATCGCGCTGGTGCCGACCCGCGATCGCGGGGCCGTGGACATGATGCTGGCCGGGCTCGACGGCGCCATCGACGTGATCGTGCCGCGCGGCGGCAAGGGCCTGGTCGAGCGAGTGCAGACGGAGGCGCGGGTGCCGGTGTTCGCGCATCTCGAAGGCGTCTGTCACGTCTATGTCGACGGCGCCGCCAAACTCGCGATGGCCAAGTCCATTGTGCTCAATGCCAAGATGCGGCGCACAGGCGTATGCGGAGCGGCCGAAACCTTGCTGGTCGATCGCGCCGGTGCGGCCAAGTTCTTGAAGCCGCTCGTCACCATGTTGCTTGACGCCGGCTGCGAAATTCGCGGCGACGCCGCGGTTTTGGCCGTCGACGGCCGGGTCAAGCCAGCGAACAAAACCGACTGGAGCACGGAATATCTCGATGCCATTCTGACCGCCGGCGTGGTCGACGGTGTCGACGGTGCCATCGCGCATATCGAGCGCTACGGTTCGCATCATACCGACGCGATCGTCACGGAAAACAAAGCGGCGGCGGAAAAATTTTTGCGCGAGGTGGATTCGGCCATCGTCCTGCACAACGCATCGACGCAGTTTGCCGATGGCGGCGAATTCGGCTTTGGCGCCGAGATCGGTATCGCCACCGGCAGGCTGCATGCGCGAGGGCCCGTCGGCGTCGAGCAGCTCACCAGTTTCAACTACCGCATCCGCGGCAGCGGTCAGACGCGGCCGTAATTCCCTAGCCGGCCCTGAACCGGTAACCTGGGAGGGCAGGGTGGAGACCGCTGTGAGGCCGCTGGACGAGCGTGCGGAGGGGGGTTCTTTCTCAAGGCCATGAAGTTCGAGTTCCCTCCTGTCCGCGGGGGTAAAGGCCGCATTGCGCTGCCTCCCCATGCCCGCGGCATGCGCATCGGATTGTTCGGCGGCACCTTCGATCCGCCGCACGCCGCGCATCGTGCGGCCTGTCTGTTGGCGATGCACCGCATCGGTCTCGATCGGGTGTGGTGGCTTGTCACGCCCGGCAATCCGCTCAAGGACACCGGCGGACTCGCTCCGCTCGCCGCGCGCATGGTCGCCGCCCGCGCGCTGGCGCACCATCCGCGCATCGACGTCAGCGACCTCGAAGCCGATCTAGGCACCAATTACACTTATGGGACAATAAAATACCTGGTCCGGCGTTGCCCGGGAGTACACTTCGTCTGGATCATGGGCGCCGATAATCTGCGCAGTTTTCATCGCTGGCAGCGCTGGCGCGACATCGCCGAACTAGTGCCGATCGCGGTCGTCGACCGGCTCGGGCCGAGCCTTTACTCCATGGCGGGCGTTGCCGGGCAGGCGCTGGCGTGGGCCCGAATTCCGGAGACGGCGGCCCGGACACTGCCGGAACGGACGCCGCCGGCCTGGATTTACCTGCACGGCCTCAAATCGCCGCTGTCGTCGACGGCGTTACGCGCGGCACGTGCGCAGCAAAGTGGTTGAAACTATTAACGCCGCGTGCCTATCTTAGGAGCGGCCTTGGATTCGTGGCCGGGGCCGGCACAGTGCGATAAGGAACTATGCGATAAGCAACACTCGGAGTGAAAGGATAAGCAACCCTGTCAACAGTTGTAATCTCCCGGGCCGATCGTCGCGCGCCCGAAGCGGTCTCCAGAATGCGTCTTGACGCCCAGGAGATCCTCCACTTGGTCCTCGCCCGCCTCGACGATATGAAGGCGGAGGACATCCTCACCATCGATCTTCGGGAAAAATCTTCGATCGGCGACTATATGGTCGTGTCTTCCGGCCGGTCGCAGCGCCATGTCGGATCCGTCGCCGACAGGGTCGTAGAAGATTTGCACAAAGTCGGCGTGCGCGCCCGCGTCGAAGGCGCGCCGCATTGCGATTGGGTGCTGATCGACGCGGGCGATGTCATCGTCCACGTCTTCCGTCCCGAAGTGCGAGAGTTCTACAATCTCGAAAAGATGTGGATGACCGGCGGGCCGACGCGGCGCGCGAGTTAGTTCGCTCGCGTAATCTTTCGGGTGGACCGGTACGAAGTCGGCGACTTCGTTCCGCGGACGCGGTGCCGCACCGCCGCGCGCTGCCACGCGCCCGGGACACCGGGGTTGCATCTGGGCTCGGCTTTTCATGCGCGTCCTGATCGCCGCCATCGGCCGTCTGAAGCAAGGCCCGGAACGCGAGCTTGCGACGGCCTATCGCAAGCGCGCCGAAGCGGTCGGGCGCGGCTTCGGCTTGAAGGAAATCGAAATCGTCGAAATTCGCGAGAGCCGCGCGCAGGATGTCGAGCGGCGGCGCACCGAGGAATCGATCGCCATCGCCAACGTCATTCCGGAACGCGCGATCGTAGCCGTCCTCGATCAGCGCGGCGACAACCTCGACAGCGCCGCCCTGGCGGCGGCGTTACGGCAATGGCGCGCGGACGATCTCCCGGCGGTCTGTTTTGTCATCGGCGGCGCCGACGGTCTCGCGCCGAGTCTGCGCGAGCGGGCCAAACTCAAACTTGCGTTCGGCACCGCCACTTGGCCGCATCAGCTGGTGCGCGTCATGCTGTTGGAGCAGCTTTATCGCGCTGGGACCATCTTGGCCGGCCACCCCTATCATCGGGCCTGATCTCCATTACCGCTTGCTCATGTGGCATCACCGATTTGTGACGAAATGGGGCGAAATGCGTCTTATTCCGGTCAATCCGTGGTGCTTTCTCTTGCGTTCCTGAGGCCTGCGCGTACCTTGAACCGGATGATTCTCCGACGGTCGAGCCAAACCGATCCGCGCTTTGTGCTCGGCTCAGCGTTGGCATTTGTATTGCCGTTCGGTGCCGATCTTGCAGCGATATCGACGGCGCTTGCCCAAACGCCGGCTACGCAAGTTCCCGCTCCGCCTGCGGTACCACCGGCCACTGCCGCCGACGCTCTCAAACAGCGCGACCAGGAACTTGAGGCCGCGCGCGCCCGCCAGCGCGAGGCGGCGCAAAACCAGTCCAAACTGCGCGGTGAGATCGCGGCGCTGAGCGAGGACCGCGGTAAATTCAATCAGCAGCTCATCGACACCGCGGCGCGCGTCCGCGACGTCGAAGCCAATATCGATGCCACGCAAGCGCGTCTGGCGCCGCTCGACGAACAAGAAGCGGTGATTCAGAAATCGCTCGACGAACGCCGCGGCGCGATCGTCGAGATTCTTGCCGCTTTGCAGCGCATCGGGCGACAGCCGCCGCCGGCGCTCATGGTCCGGCCGGAAGATGCGTTACAAGCGGTGCGGACCGCGATTACGCTCGGCGCCGTACTCCCCGAAATGCGCGCTCAGGCCGACGCCTTGGCCGGCGATCTCGCCGATCTCTTGCGCGTGCGCGCGGCCGTGGTCGACGAACGCGACCGGCTGTCTCGCGATCTCGATCTGCTGGCCCGCGAGCAATTGCGCATGAGCCTATTGATCGACGCGCGGCAGAAGAAACAGGCCGTGGCCGAGCAGGCGCTCGATGCCGAACGGCAACGCGCCGCGGATCTGGCGCACCAGGTCGATACCATCAAAGATCTCATCACCACGCTGGAAGCCAGTCTCGATCCCGCCACCCGCGCGGCGCGCGCCGCGGGTCACGCGATCGAAAACGATGCCACGCAGCCCAACCTCGCGGCGCTGAGCGATCCCGGCCGGCTGGCCCCGGCGGTTGCCTTCGCGCAGGCCCGTGGACATTTGCGTCTGCCGGTAAACGGCGCGAGAATCCGCGAATTCGGCGGCGCCGACGGCGCCGGGGGTACCCAAAAGGGCCTCTCTATCGCGGCCCGGCCGGGCGCGCAGATCACGGCGCCGTGCGACGGTTGGGTGGTTTACGCGGGGCCATTTCGCAGCTATGGGCAACTCTTGATCCTGAACGCCGGCGGCGGGTATCATGTCTTG
>Ga0181537_10004447_pt1 | contig 11649 bp, 11 predicted proteins | sample PEATcosm2014_Bin_39_FD_119765 | JGI IMG/M metagenome (GOLD analysis project Ga0181537, IMG submission 119765) | Peatland microbial communities from MTU Mesocosm Facility, Houghton, MI, USA - PEATcosm2014_Bin23_10_metaG | ecosystem: Environmental > Terrestrial > Soil > Wetlands > Peat | place... | reverse complement strand
GCCGCCCTCACGCTTGCCCTGACGAAGGAAGGGGCCGCTCCCGAACTAAAATCCCCGGAAGCCCTCAACGACTTCCTCTCCCGCCTCTTGCTGCTCCTCGCGCAAAATAAAATCTCCCCACGCCGCGCCGCCGTCCTCGGCTACATCACCAACCAACTCCTCCGCACTATCCACGCCATCGACCAAAAAGCCCAACAAGCAAAACGCGACGAAGAAAACGCCGAGGTACAAGTCAACGTCGACATAGGTCGCCCCACGTGGAACCCCTTCCACGACCTACCCGAAGACGATCCCAATGCGCGATCGGTTCGTAGCGGCGGGTCTTCAGACCCGTGCCTTTCTCCGAACGCTTCTCCGCGTGTCGAGCATCCCGAAGCTCAAACCGGCGCAGGACCTGCTTCGCGACTGGTGGTAAGGTGTAATGTCGCGCGGCAGCGCCACGCGTCAACGAACAGCGATGACCAACTCGCACACCAACAAATCAACGGCCGCACTCGATGTCGCGCAGTGGGCCGAACTCGTTCGCAGTGGCGATGCCCGCGCCATCTCGCGCGCCATCACCGCGGTCGAGAATCAGGCCGCCGCCGCGGAAGAACTTCTGCGCATCTTGTTTCCCCACACCGGCGCCGCCTATCTCAATGGCATCACCGGAGCCCCTGGAACCGGCAAGAGCACCTTGGTCGATCGACTCGCTGCGGTCTACCGCAAGCGTGGCGAAAATGTCGGCATAATCGCCGTGGATCCCACGTCGCCTTACACCGGCGGCGCCATCTTAGGTGACCGCATCCGCATGCAGGGACATTCCGCGGATGCCGGCGTCTTCGTCCGCTCCATGGCCACGCGCGGATTTTTGGGCGGCTTGGCGCGCGCCACCGCGGAAGTGGCCTTGATTCTTGACGCCGCCGGCAAGCAGCAGGTGATGATCGAAACCGTCGGCGTGGGCCAGGACGAAATCGACATCGTGCGGCTGGCGGATTGCGTCATGGTCGTGCTGGTCCCCGGCATGGGCGACGACATCCAGAACATGAAGGCTGGCTTGATGGAGATCGCGGACATTTTCGTGCTGAACAAGGCGGAGCGCGAAGGCGCCGACCGCTTGCACGCGCAACTCGACGCCATGCTTTCGCTGGTGATGCCGCGCGACGGCTGGCATCCTCCAGTCGTGCGCACCGTCGCGTCGGAAGGCCGCGGCGTCGAGGAACTCGTTGAGGTGATCGCAAAATTTCGTGCACATTTTGCCTCCAGCACGGAGCGGGAAGCGAAGCACGTCGCGTATTGGAAGAAGCGGCTCGTCGAGATGGTCTCCGCGCGCGCCGTGGAACGCGTGCTCGGCGGACAGCGCGGAGAAGCTTTGCTGACGCGCCTCGCGGCGGAAGTCGCCGGCCGCAGGATGGATCCCTTCGCGGCCGTGGGAGAGATTTTGGAGCAGGAGGGAACCGCGCCTCGGTAAACTCGCAGGCGCCTGCTGCGAAATTGCGCACCACGAATTAGGTGCTGCGAAATTAACTGCCGCGAAATTAAGTGTGGCGAATTACGGGACGCGAATTACGTGAGGAAAGATGCGATGATCTGTTGGCCTGCGCAAGCTGGGGCGCAGTCCCGCCAAGGCGGGGCACCCCTACAAAGGCCGCGGGAGAGAGGGATGCATGGCGGAGAAGGTGAAGCAAGCGAAGGCCGGGAAGAAGGATGACGGCAAGCCGTCCATCGGAATTATCGGCGGCAGCGGATTGTACGGCATGAGCGGCCTGACGGACACGAAAGAAGTGCGCGTCAAGACGCCGTTTGGAGATCCTTCGGAAGTATTTGTGGTGGGCACGCTGGAAGGGAAGCGTGTGGCGTTTTTGGCGCGCCATGGACGCGGACACCGCTTTCTACCCGGAGAAATAAATTATCGCGCGAACATTTACGCGCTAAAGACGCTCGGCGTGGAGCGCATCATCTCCGTGAGCGCCGTAGGCTCCTTGCAGGAAGATTTGCGGCCGGGGGAGTTCCTGGTCGCGGACCAGTTTGTGGACCGCACGCGCAACCGCATATCGACATTTTTTGGCGAAGGACTCGTGGCGCATGTATCGTTCGCCCACCCGACCTGCGCGGAATTGTCCGCCGTGCTGGCGGATGCCAGCGTGCATTGCGGCGTGCCGGTGCATCGCAAGGGCACGTACATTTGCATGGAGGGGCCGCAATTTTCCACCTACGCCGAAGCCACCATGCACCGGCAACTGCACTTTGAAGTGGTTGGCATGACCAACGTGACAGAGGCCAAGCTGGCGCGCGAGGCGGAGCTTTGTTACGGAACGATTGCCATGATCACGGACTACGATTGCTGGCATCCCGAGCACGAATCGGTAACCGGCGCGCAGATTCTGGCCACCCTGCAGCAGAATGCCGGGAATGCGCAGAACGTGTTGCGCGAGGCGGTGCACACGTTGCCGGAAGAGCGGGGTTGCCAGTGCGGCTCGGCGCTGGCGCACGCGTTGATCACGGATTTGAAAATTGTGCCCAAGGCCACGAAAAAGAAGCTGGCGCCCATCATCGGGAAATACGACAACGAAAATTAAAAATATCAGGAGAACACTTTGTCCTTACTTGTAGTCGGTTCGGTGGCCTTTGATGCACTCGAAAGTCCGTACGGAAAAGTGGATCGCGCGGTGGGCGGCGCGGCCACCTATTTTGCCGTGGCCGCCAGCTTTTTTACGCCGGTGAATCTGGTCGGTATTGTGGGCGATGACTTTAGCTCGCGCGACGCGGCGATATTCAAGGGACGCAAAATTGATATCGAAGGGCTGGAGCGCGCCGAAGGAAAAACGTTTTTCTGGGCCGGAAAATACTCGGAAAATCTGAATGAGCGCGTAACGCTGGCCACGGAATTAAACGTGTTTGCGGGATTCAAGCCCAAGCTGCCGGAAAAATATAAAACGTCGAAGTTCGTGTTCCTGGCGAATATTGCGCCGGACTTGCAGCGCGACGTTTTACACCAGGTGAAGAAGCGGCCCAAAGTCGCGGCGCTGGACACCATGAATTACTGGATTTCCGGCCACAACAGCGAATTACGCGAAACATTGAAACACGTCGATATTTTGATGATCAATGATTCGGAAACGCGCGAACTATCGAATGAACATAATTTGCTCCGTGCCGCCAAGCACATCTTCAAGATGGGCCCGTCCACGCTGATCGTAAAGCGCGGCGAGTACGGCGCGATGATGGTCGATAAGCGCGGAGTGTTCTGCGTGCCGGCATTTCCGCTCGAAGAACCGCACGACCCGACCGGCGCGGGCGACAGTTTCGCCGGCGGCTTCATGGGCTATCTGGCGGGCGTGGGCAAGAAAGACGATGCCTCGCTGCGGCGCGCCATGGTGTATGGCTCCGTGCTGGGCAGCTTCACCGTCGAGAAGTTTGGGCTGGACCGCCTACGCACGTTGAAACGCAGCGAGATACACGGCAGGGCACGGCACTTCGCGAAACTCACGCAATTCCAACTGTAGTGTGTAAAATCCTGCAAAGATGAGTAAGCCGCGCGAGGGAATATGCCGCCACTGATGCCGTTGGCGCTGGGCACCATTGTGAGCCGCCTGTTGTGGGCCGGGCTGCTCGGCGCCATCGTTGGCGTGGAGCGCAGCTACCGCCGCAGGCCAGCCGGGATGCGCACGGGCTTTTGTGTGTGCATGGCGTCGGCGCTGTTTACGATCGCGTCGGTGGAAATCGCGCGCCGCACGGGAGATCCATCGACTACGCGAATCGCTTCGAATATCGTGCAGGGCATTGGATTTCTGGGCGCGGGGGCCATCCTGCGGGAACGCGGGAATGTGGTGGGGCTGACGACGGCGGCGACGATTTTTGCGCTGGCGGCGATTGGCATGACGGCGGGCGGGGGAATGTTCGCGGCATCCGGTCTCGGCTGCGCGATGACGGTGGGGGCGCTGATTGCGTTTTTTTACGTGGAGCAGTGGTTCAACCTGAAGCCGCGTTACATGTTGTTCCGCATTTCTTGCGATATGGCGACAGACATGGTGGCGGACGTGCATCGGATTTTTTCTGAGTTTGAGATAGCGATTGATAACTTTCAGGTTTCGATGGCCGGAGCGCCGACGGCGGGAGCGGCCGCAGGAAAGAACATGGTGCAATTTGATGCGGAAGTGACACAGCGGCAGCAGGACAAGTTATTGACGGCGCTGTCGCGGCCGGGTGTGACCGTGGAAATGTTTCCCGTGGAGAGGCAAAACGGGTGATGCCGGGCGGCAATAATGGCGGACGTTGATGGCTAACGCGGAGACGACGGTTACGACGAGTGCGTCGCGGGTGGTGCGAAAGCCGCGTGCCATGCCGATGCATGGCGCGGTGTTGCCGATTGCGCCGGCGTCGCCTGGGGCCGCGCCCCGCGTGGAGTTGGGGCTTGCCGAGTTGCGGAGGCTGGGACTGCGCACATTGGAGTACGCGGCGCGCGCTGGACAAGGCTTTGTGGCGGGGACCACAGAAGAGCGAAGAGGAGATTTCCTGGCTGGGCTGGCGCGCGAGGATGCGCACGCGCTGGTGGGGATTCGCGGCGGTTACGGGTCCAACTATCTGCTCGATGGGCTCGAGATTCCGTGCGCGGAGGAGCCGAAGATTCTTCTGGGCTATAGCGATCTGACCTCGCTGCAGATTTTTTTGTGGCAGCGGCATGGTTGGGTGACTTTTTACGGACCGATGATCGCGGCGGGATTTGATGGTGGCGCGGGCAAAGAGTGTGGCTACGACGTAGCGTCGTTGCTGGAAGCGTATCTGACGCGAGAAGGCGGCTGGGTGATGCGGTTGCGCGGCGAGGAGTTGGCCGGCGGAGAAGCCGAGGGGACTGTTCTAGGTGGGTGCATGACGTTGGTGGAGACGACCTTGGGCACGCCGTGGGAACTGGATACCGCGGGTTCGATTTTGTTGCTGGAGGATCGCGGGATGAAGCCGTGGCAGGTGGATCGCGCGCTGATGCATTTGCTGCAGGCGGGGAAATTCAAGGGCGTGCGCGGGATTGTGCTGGGAGATTTTCCGGAGTGCGAGCCGCCGGTGGCGGGGACGCAAACGGTGCGCGAGGTTTGCGAACGGATCCTGAAGCCGCTGGGTGTGCCGGTGGCGTATGGGGCGCCGATTGGGCATACGACGCGGCCGATGCTGACCGTGCCGCTGGGGGTGCGCGGGAGATTGTTGGCGCAGGGAGAAGGTAGCTTGGAGATATTGGAGCCGGCGGTGCGCGGTTGAGCGATGCAAAGTTGAACGGTGTGAGGGCAATGGCGACGAAGCGCGTGCACGTGATCGGGATTGGCGGATCGGCGATGGCGCCGCTGGCGGGCATGCTGCGCGAGAGTGGGTACGCGGTGACAGGCTCGGACTCGGGCGTGGATCCGCCGGCGTCGACGCTGCTGGGAAAATTGGGGATTCCGTATTTCGATGCGTTTGATGCCGCGCATCTGGCGAACCCGCCGGATTTGGTGGTGGTGGGAAACGTGATTGCGCGGGGAAACCCGGAGCTCGAGGAAGTGCTGGATCGCAAGATTCCTTACCGTTCGTTGCCGGAGATACTGGAGGAAGTGTTTCTGCCGGGGCGGCACTCGATTGTGGTGAGCGGGACGCACGGGAAGACCACGACGACGGCGATGCTGGCGTGGATTTTTGAGACCGCGGACCGGAAGCCGAACTTTCTGGTGGGCGGGGTGGCGGAGAATTTTGGCCAGAGTTACGGGTTGGGAGGCGGAGCGGAATTTATTCTGGAAGGCGATGAATACGAGACGGCGTTTTGGGATCGCGGGCCGAAGTTTTTTCACTATCATCCGGACGATCTGATTGTGACGTCGCTGGAATACGATCACGCGGACATTTATCCGGATTTTGCCACGTATGAGCTGGCGTTTCAGCGGCTGGTGAATCTGGTGCCGCGGCGCGGACGGGTGGTGGTGTGGGGCGATACGGAAGCGTCTGGCCCGGCGCTGCGGAGGGCGGCGGGGAAGGCGCTCTGTGCCGTGGAGACGTATGGATTTAGCGCGGAGAACGATTGGGTGGCGACGGAAGTGGCGTCGCACGGCGATGGGATGCAGTTTGTGGTGACGCACGGCGGGGCGAGCTTTGGAGAATTTATTTTGGCGGCGACCGGGCGGCACAACGTGCTAAATGCGATGGCGGCGATTGCGGTGGCGCATGGACGTGGGATTGCGCCGGACGCGATCGCGTCGGCATTAAAAACGTTTCGCAGCGTGAAGCGTCGGATGGATGTGAAGGGCGAGATTGGCGGCGTGCTGGTGGTGGACGATTTTGCGCATCATCCTACGGCGGTGCAAGCCACGATTGAGGCGGCGCGCGGGCGCTGGCCGGGGCGACGCTTGTGGGCGGTGCTCGAACCGCGATCCAATTCGATGCGGCGAAAGATTTTTGAGGAGACGCTGCCGAAGGCGTTGGCCTTGGCGGATCGCGTGGTGCTGGGCGGAGTGTTTCGCGCGCAGCAGCTCGGGGATGAAAATCGCATGAAGCCGGAAGCGGTGGCGGAGAGCGTGCGTGCGTTGGGCAAAGATGCGCGGGTGCTGGGCAGTGCGGCGGAGATTGCGGAATTTATTGCGAGCGAGGCGGTGAGCGGGGATGTGGTGCTGGTGATGTCCAACGGAAGCTTTGACGGGTTGTGCGAGAAGCTGATGAAGAGTTTGGACAGCAAGGCGGCGGTGCCTTTCGAGGCCAGCGGAAGGTGACGACGGCCACCGGACGTTTCACGATTGGTATTTTGTTTGGCGCGATTCTGGCCTGCGGAATTTTGAGCGCCGCGCCCAGCGCCCGTGCGGCGATTCGCTATGACGTTTCGCTGGCCAATCCTGGACAACATTTATTTCACGTTACGATGACCATTCCGGAGGTAAGCGGCAGCGTCGTGGTGCAGATGCCGGCGTGGAACGCGTTGTACCAGATACGCGATTTCGCCTCGCACGTCAGCCAGGTGGAAGCGTTTACCTCCGCCGGCAAAGCGCCGATTGAAAAGCTGGACAAACAAACTTGGCGAATTACCGGATCTGGGACGGTGACGGTGCGCTATGCGACTTATTGGGATGATGCGGGGCCATTTGCTGCGCAATTGAATGGCGAGCATGCGTTCATCAATGCGGCGATGATTTTGTTTTATGTGCCGGAGTGGCGTGGGGATGCGACGCGGCTTTGCCTGGCGGATGTGCCCGCGGAGTGGCGGACGACGTTGGTTACGTCGAGTGCGGGAGAAGGAAATCAGGCAGCGGGGCAGGTGTGCAGCGATGCGGCGAATTACGACGCGCTGGCGGATATGCCGGTGGAGGCGGGGAAGTTTGAGGGATTTTTTTTGCGGGAGGTGCAGCCAGAGATTCGCGTGGTGATTGATGGAGACAACTGGAAGAAGAAGCGCGTGGAAGAGGCGCTGACGAAGATTTGCAAGTATGAATCGAAATTGATGGATGGGGCGCCGTTTGCGAGCTACACGTTTATTTTGCATATCGGGAAAGGCGCGGCGGGAGCGGGGGGCGGAATGGAGCATGCCAACTCGACGGCGATCGCGATTCCGTCGGACGAATACCTCGAGGGCGTGGCGGCGCATGAATTTTTTCATTTGTGGAATGTGAAGCGGATACGACCGGCTTCGCTGGAGCCAGTGGACTACACGAAGGAGCAGTACACGCGCGCACTGTGGTTTGCCGAGGGCGTGACGAGCACGTATGGGTCGTACACCCTATTGCGGAGCGGTTTGTGGAATAAGCAGCAGTTTTACGAGGATTTGGGAGAGCAGGTTTCGGAGTTGGAGGTGCGGCCGGCGGAGGCTTGGCAGAGCGCGGAACAGTCGAGCCTGGATGCGTGGCTCGAGAAATATGCTTTGTACAACAGGCCGGAGGAGAGCGTTTCGTACTATACGAAGGGACAGCTGCTGGGGGTGCTGCTGGACGTTTTGATTCGCGACAGAACGGGGAATCAGAAAAGTTTGGATGACGTGATGCGGCGGATGAATACGGAGTTTGCCAAAGCGGGGAAGACCTATCGCGATAGTTTGGACGTGCGGCTGAGCGCGGAGGCGGTGGCGGGCGGGTCGTTTGAGGATTTTTTCGCGCGTTATGTGGCGGGCACGGAAGCGTTGCCCTATGAACAGGTGCTGGGCTTGGCGGGGCTGGAGCTGCGCAAGGTGGAGCACAAACGCGCGACGCTGGGATTTTTTGCGGAGCGGGATGCGAGCGGCGTTTTTACGGTGCGCAGCGTGGAAGAGGGTAGTGGGGCGTCGCTGGCCGGGCTGCGCGCGGGGGACGTGATTGTGTCGTGGAACGACGGCGATGTGCCGCGGCGACTGGAGCGCTGGGCAGCCGGCCAGAAACCTGGGAGTACGCTGCGGCTGCGGATACGGCGGGACGCGAAAGAGAGCAGCATCGAGCTGGCGCTCGGCGAAGTGAAGGAAATGCATTACGAAGTGGGCGAAAGTTTGCAGGCTGGCGATGGGGCGAAGCGCATTCGTGAAGGATTGCTGCACGGAACGACTTCGCGCGCCGCGGGGCGATAAGCTGTAAGCCCTTAGGGGTTACAATGTGTACGGTTTTCGAAGCCAGGAGAGAAAATCTCGAGTCAGAAGAAGGGGGTAAGCATGCAGCGGCGCGAATTCCTGAAGCTGGGAGCCGTAACGGGCGGAACGTTTTTGCTCGGCGGCACGGGGCGCTTCGGAAGTTTCCTCGATGCTCCCAAGGAAATCCCCACCACTGACCGCCTCGTTTGCACCAACCTGGTGGACAACATTTACGACGTCTTCGCCAAGGGCGGGAAAATCGGCAACCTCACGATCAGTCGGAATACTTTGCCCCATCCATATGGCTCAGAAGTCTCGTTGTTGTCGGAACATGGGCTGGCTTTTCACTTGGAGTCCTTCCGGGGAACAGAGGAAAAACAGATCCTGCTGGACTTCGCGCTCACGCCCGGAACGCTGACAAACAACTGCAAAGGGCTGAAAGTAGATCCCGCCACGGCCGACGCCCTGATTATCAGCCACGGGCACGAGGATCATTACGGTGGCCTGCCCGGCTTGGCACAGACCCTGCAGGGAAACGGCAAGCCAGGGCTCACTCTCTATGCCGGCGGACGCGACACGTTCTGCCATCGCTGGGTGGTGCAACCCGACGGCAATAAACTCGACTACGGTGAACTCAGGCGGGAGGAGCTCGAAGCGCGAGGGTTGAAGGTGGTAATCGCGGAGGAACCCACCGTAGTAGCGGGTCACGCCTTCACCTCCGGCCACATCGCGCGAATCATGGATTTCGAGATGTCTCCTCCCGCAGCTCGCCTCGAAGCCGGAGCGCCCGGCTCCGCCTGCGACGCTACCTTTCACTTCCCACCCGGGACAGTCAAGATGGAAGCCAAGCCGGGGGAGTTGGTGAAAGACATCTTCTGGGGCGAACACGCCACCGCTTACAATGTGAAAGGCCGGGGACTCGTGGTGATCTCATCATGCGGCCACGCCGGCATCATCAACTCGGTGCGACAGATTCAGAAATCCACCGGGATCGATAAGGTGCACGCCGTGGTTGGCGGGTGGCACCTGGCTCCGTATCCTGATGAACTTATCGCCAAGACAGTAGAAGCGATGAAGGAGATCAACCCGGACTACTTGATTCCCATGCACTGCACCGGACTCCGCACCATAATGGCCATCCAGCGCGAGATGCCGGAGAAGCTCATCATGCCTTCCACTGGCACGCGCGTGGTGTTCGGCGCATAGCCTCCATCCCGCATACGAAGAAACGATGCTCCGGACACTGCTCATCTCGTTTTTCTTTTCCATTTACGTGCTGATGGTTGGTCCGCCGCTGATTTTGTACACGCTGCTTACCAATAATCCGAATCCGATTTATTCGGCGGGCATTAATGGGTTGATGTTTTTCGTGCGCCTCGGGGGCGTGCAGGTGCGGGTGGCGGGGACGGAGCGCATTCCGCCGGGGACGTGCTTGTTTGTGGCGAACCACACGAGTTCCGCGGATGCGCCGGCAGTGGTGGGGGCGATTCCGCGGAGGATCGCGATTTTGCTGAAGGCGTCGCTGTTTCGCTGGCCGGTGGTGGGGCGGGCGTTTCTGGTGGCGGGGTTTATTCCGGTGGATCGGAAGTCGGCGGAATCGGCGATTGCGAGCTTGGAAAAGGCGACGATGGCGCTGCGGAATGGGCAATCGTTTCTGATTTATCCGGAGGGGACGCGGAGCCCGGATGGGCGGTTGCAGGCGTTTAAGAAGGGCGCGGTGGTGATGGCGATCAAGGCGGGAGTGTACATCGTGCCGGTGGCGTGCTCGGGGGCGCACCGGGTGATGGAGAAGGGGTCGCTGGATTTGCATCCGGGGGAGATTTTAGTGGAGTTTTTGGAGGCGATTGATGCGGGGAAGTATGAGTTGGCGCAACGGGAGGCGCTGAATCAGTTGGTGCATGATCGGTTGGCGGCGGGGTTGCCGGAGGAGCAGCGGCCGGTGGGATTTGTGGTGGGGGCGGGTTAGAGATTCTACGCCGTGATTGGGGAGCGTCGGCGTCTCCTCGCGAGGCAGTCTCCCGAAGGGCGGCGAGATTGTGTCGCCCCTACGGGGCTCGTGCGACGAATGTCGTCTGGAACCCAGCGCTTGCGCGCTGGGCTAACTTGTGACGCGCCTACGGCGCTGGGATCTTGGGGCCGGGCGCAAAGCTGCTAGGAACCTAAGAGAGAATCCGCCAGCAGGGAGAAGGCGGACGCTACAAAGGCAAAGGCGACCGCCTCAGAAGGCGGCCGCTACAAAGGCTTTAGGCTGATGGCGATGTCGGCTTGGGCGTTTTTTGGGTCCATGGCGCGCTGATCGAAGAATTCGTAGTCGGATTTGTAGGCGCGGGTGCCGCCTAGCTGATTTTGGGCTTCGAGGTCCCAGACGCGCTTCCAGGCGGCGATGATTACGTTGGCGACCGGGCCTTTTTCGGTGGTGATTACGGCGTAGTCGCCGGCGGGGACGGTTTTGACGACCAGGCCGGGCGGGAGTTGCTGCGGGGGTTCGGCTACTCGGGAGCCTATGGTGAAGGAGTATGCGCCGTTGCGATCGGTGGCGTAGTCGCTGTAGACGTTGTAAATGTTGTAGTCGAGCTTATTGGGGATTTGCTGCTGGACGCCTTCCTGGAAGAATTTCTGCCATTGTTTGCCGATGATGCCGGTTTGGGGATTGGCCTCGGCGGCGTTGGTGGTGCGGGCGGTGATGCCGACGATGTAGAACTGCTGTTGGTGGATGACCTTTGGCGGGGCGGATTGGGCGGCTAGGAGGATGGCGGAGAGTGAGACTAGGAGGATGAGGGATAGGGCTAGGCGCATTTGAGTGGTCTCCTTTGCGTCAGTTAGTACGCGGGGATGGGGGGAGATATTTCACGGCGAATTTCATTAAAAAAATCGGCGCGCGGCGTTAGGGCGGCGTCCGGGCAAGCTGGGGCGCAGCATGCTGCGCCCCTACAAAGCTGGAGGCGTTGGCGTTCCATGGGAGATGCATTACTCGTCGGAAGATAGCACTCGTCGAGTGCCTGTTTTCAGGAGGTCTAGTTCGCGTTCTAGTTGGTTGACGCGCTTTTGCAACTCGGGGAGACGGTTTAGGGCGGCGGTTACTTTTAGCCAGAGGCGATTGTCGATGGCGGGGGAGCCGGAGCGGATGGAGTTGG
>Ga0181537_10004446_pt1 | contig 11651 bp, 7 predicted proteins | sample PEATcosm2014_Bin_39_FD_119765 | JGI IMG/M metagenome (GOLD analysis project Ga0181537, IMG submission 119765) | Peatland microbial communities from MTU Mesocosm Facility, Houghton, MI, USA - PEATcosm2014_Bin23_10_metaG | ecosystem: Environmental > Terrestrial > Soil > Wetlands > Peat | place... | reverse complement strand
GACGACCAGGAAGGCGAGCAGCAGCACCATAGCGACCGCGATGGCTGCGCGCTGCAGTGTTCGACCCATGTCGTCAGATGGCAAGGGTATCTCCTCCGGAGGACGTCGCGTGCGGTATCGACAGCTTCACCCGCCCGCGCAACAACGGATACACGGTTGGCACGAACAGCAGCGTCGCAAAGGTGGCAAATAGCAATCCGCCGATGACCGCGCGGGCAAGCGGGGCATTCTGCTCACCACCCTCGCCAATACCCAACGCCATCGGAATCATGCCGAGAATCATCGCCCCGGCGGTCATGAGCACTGGACGGATTCGGGTGTAGCCCGCGGTTGCCGCTGCCAGCATCGCGCTATCGCCAGCGGCCATGCGCTGATTGGCGAAAGTCACCACCAGGATGCTATTGGCGGTAGTCAATCCGATACACATCAAGGTTCCCATCAAGGCCGGCACGCTCATGTGCGTTTCGGTCAGGTACAGCATCCACATGACACCGCCCAGAGCAAAGGGCACGGCCAGCAGGACGATGAGCGGATCAACCCAGCTCTGGAAGTTGATGACCAGAAACAGATAGACCAGTCCCACCGCCAATGCCATGCCTGAGAACAGACCGTCGTAACTCTCCCGCATGGTATCGACCTGCCCGCTCAACAACACCGAAATGGCACTGGCGGCATCCGGGCGATCCGCGGCGATCACCTTATCGATATCCGCAGCCGCCGAATTCAGATCCCGTCCCTGTACGTCGGCATCGATATCGAACACAGGCCGGATATTGAGTTGTGATAACACCAGCGGCGCAGTTCCGCGCCGAAAACTGGCGACATTCATCAGCATCTGAGTTGCAACGCCGTGCATCCCGGCGGTCAGCGGCATCGTCCACAAATCATGCGACGAATCAATGTGGTAGGTAGGCAACTGCACGACCAGCGGGTAGCTGACATGGTTATGTGGATCCACCCAGAAATTGGGTGCGCTCTGGGCACTGCTGTTGGTGGTGATCAGGACATCATTGGCGGTGGAGCGCTGCTGCAAACCCAGCTGCGTCGCCAAGGCTCGGTCGACGTCAACATTGAGCGTCGGTGCATCGGGCACTTGAAACACATGCGAATCGACCACTCCGGGAACGCCCTTCAGGTCGCGCGCCAGCTTGCTCGCCAGCGCATAGCTCTCCGCACTATCAGGACCCGATACGCGAATGTCGATCGGCGCCGGCTGTCCGAAGTTCAGCACCTGATCGACGATATCCGCCGGCTGGAAGAAGAACTGCAGTTGCGGAAAGCGTTGCGGCAGCTCGCGCCGCAGCCGCGCGACCAGATCGGCGGTCGGTGAGTGCTTAGGCTTGAGCGATACCAGGATCTCGCCATCCATCGGTCCAACGGTAGCCGAGTCGCTCAGCGCGATATTCATACCGCTGTAGGGCAACCCGATATTGTCCAGGATAGTATCGATCTGATCGCTGCCGGCTATGCCCCGGATCGTGGTCTCGACCCGCGCGAAGTCGCTCTGCGTTTGCTCAAGCCGAGTGCCGGGGGGAGCTCGTACGTGCAGGCGCATCTGCCCGGCATCGACCTGAGGAAAGAAATCCCGACCCAGCGCCGGGAAAAGCAGCAGCGAGCAGACGATCAGTGCGCCAAAGAAAACTATAGTTCGCAACGGCTCCGACAATGTCCAGTGGAGCACGGCCCGATAGCCATCGCGGAAGCGCTCAAATCCATGATTGAAGCCGACGTGAATGGCCATGAACGGATTGCGCCGCCAGCCCGAAACCGTAGCATCGACCGCCTCCGCATCGTGCGGCTCCGAGGCATGCGAGCGCATCAGGTACTCAAACATCACCGGTACCATCGTAAAGGAGAGGGCAAGACTCGCGAGCAGGGCCACGCATACCGACAATGACAGCGGCGAGAACAGGTACTTCGCCGTGCCGTGCAACAGAAACACCGGTACAAACACGATGCATATGCATAAGGTCGCCAGCACCGTCGGCACGGCGACCTCGCTGGCCCCGTTGATAATCGCCTCGGACAAGGGCTCTCCCAGACCGACGTGGCGCTCGATGTTCTCGATCACCACGGTGCCGTTGTCTACCAATATACCCACCGCCAATGCAAACCCACCGAGGGTCATGGTGTTCAGCGTCTGGCCACCGACGTACATGGCCAGGACTGCGGTAATGATCGAGAGCGGAATGGCGGCAAGTATGATGATGGTCAGTCGCCAATTTCCAAGAAATAGCAGGATCATCAGCGCGGTCAATCCGGCAGCCATCAGGCCGCCCATTTTTACGCTCGAAAGCGCCGCATTGACGAAGATCGACTGATCGAACAGCGGTTTGATGCTGACGCCGCTGGGCATGACTTTGCGTATGTCGGTCAGCGCTGCACGCACGCCATCAATCACCGCCAGCGTTGAGACACCGCCAGTTTTGCGGATGGTGATCAAGGCTCCGGGCGTGCCGTCCACCGACACGGAGTTGGTTTGCACCTGGAAGCCATCGTGTACGTGGGCTATATCTCGCATGAAAACGGTCTTTCCGGCCACTTGCGCGACTGGAAAGCTATTGATGCTGTCGATGACATCCGGACTATTGTTCATCGACAGTTGGTAGTCCTTGCTGCCGATCTTCACATCTCCAGACGGCAGAATGACGTTCTGGCGCTGCAGCGCCTCACTGACATCCGACGGCGACAGTTCGCGCGCGGCCAGGGCCTGCGCGTCCAGATCGGCCATGATTACCCGCGGTTTGCCTCCATACGGTTGTGGCACCTCTGCCCCATGCACTACGGCAAGATCAGGTCGGATGATGTTCTGCCCCAGATCGTTGAGCCTGGTATCCGGCAGCGTTTTACTTGAGAGACTGAGCTGAATGATCGGCACATCGGTGGCCCCGTAGCGCAGCACCAGCGGCGGGGTAATATTGGGCGGCATGTATTTGAGCACCACGAGAGCGCTACTGGCTAACTGCGAGACCGCACGGCTCACGTCGGCGCCCTCGTGCAGGTACACCTTCTCGACGCCCACCCCTTCGTAGCTGGTCGCTTCGATCCGCGAGATATCGTCCACCAGGGAGGCCATTTGCCGCTCATGCAGCGACAGAATCCGATTCTGGATATCGGTAGCGCTCATGCCGTTGTAGGTCCACACCACGCTGACTACCGGAATATTGATTTCCGGAAAGATATCGATCGGCATGCGTAGCGCGGCACCGATTCCAAGCAGACAGATCAGGATCAGCATTGCCGCGACGGTGTACGGATGCTTAAGGACGAAGCGAACCAGTGCCATCAGATCAATTCTTCAGAGCCATGTCAGGTGCAGCGATCGATTCGGGCTCACGCACGCAATAGCCAACCCCGCGGACGGTGTGGATCAGCTTGACTGGAAAGTTATCGTCAACCTTGCGTCTCAGATGACGCACATAGACATCGACAATGTTGGTCACCCCCTCGAAGCTTTGGTCCCAGACGTGCTCGAGAATCATTGTGCGCGAGAACACGCGGCAGGGAGCGGACAGCAGGTACTCCAGCAGCGCATATTCCTTGCCGGTCAGCTCGATGCGCTGGTCGCCGCGACGCACCTCGCGGGTCAGTCGATTCAACTCAAGGTTGGAGAAAAGCAGTACATCGGTCCGCTCGATCGGCGTACGGCGCAGCAATGCCTTGACGCGAACCACCAGCTCCGCAAAATCGAAAGGCTTGGTGAGATAATCATCGGCGCCGGCCTCGAAGTGTCTTACCTTCTCTTCTATTGCATCGCGTGCGGTAAGGACCAGAACGGGTAGCGAAGGATGGGACTGGCGCACCCGTCGCAGCAACTCACTGCCGCTAATAAACGGCAACATCAGATCGAGAATCAGCAAATCGTATTCATACGAATTGATGTAGTTCTGACCTTCGCGGCCGTCGGCCGCAAGATCGACGGCGTAGCGCTCGGCTCGCAAGCCGCGGGCGACAAACTCGGCTAATTTCGGGTCATCTTCAACAATGAGCAGTCGCATAGGTTCAACCCTCAGCCGACATTTGACACGGTCCACATTAGAATCGCGTTAGACCAGCATTAAAAGTCTTTCATCTCGAGCCAAAAAGCTGGGCAATCAGTGAGCTTGCAGTCCGGCGTCAGTATCGTTCTGCACGTGGTAGTCCGACGGTCCGAACGGCAGGGTTTGCCGTTCATTGGGTAAACTCTGGACGTTCCAGCCGCCACCCAGCGCGCGAATAAGCAGGACTGCCGCCTGCATCTGCCGAATCTGCACCTGGACTTCGCTGGTGCGCGCGGTCAACGCCTGTACCTGTGCCACCGCCACGCTCAGGTAGTTATCCAGCCCGGCGTCGTACAGTGTGGTGGAAATCGACAGCGCTTGTGCCGCCTGGTCACTCGCTTCATGCTCCTGTGCGACCTCGCTCTTGAGACGCTGCGTAAGACTCAATCCATCTTCCACTTCCTGGAACGCCGCAAGCACGGTGGCCCGATAGTTGTCGCGCGTCTGGGCATATTGCGACCATGACTGCTGCAGTTCGGCTCGGCGCAACCCCCCCTCGAACAGTGGCAGCATGGCATCTGCCCCGATCGACCAGAGGCTGTTGGGCAAATTGAATATATTGAACCCGTTAGCCTGGAACCCTGCTGTGCCAGGTAATGTCACGTGTGGATAGAAGGCGGCACGGGAGACGCCGATCGATGCATTGGCCGCAGCCATCTGTCGTTCTGCACTTGCAATGTCGGGCCGACGCTGCAGCAACTCCGAGGGTAAGCCCACGGGCAACGCGGGCGGAACCGGATGGAACGCCTCGACAACCGGCAGCGAGAAGCTGCTCGGTATTGCACCCACCAGCACCGCGATCGCATCCTGTAAAAGATCACGCTGCAGGCCGATGTCGCTCATCAGCGCCTGCGCGGCGCCAAGCTGGCTTGCGGCCCGTGCAAGATCGAGCCCGGATGCTATTCCGCCGTGATAACGAAGGGATGTCACCTCGACCGCCTTCTGATACGCGACGATGGCCTGACGCAGCACCTGGAGTTCCTTGTCGAGGCCGCGTACCGCCAGATAGTCGGTAGCCAATTCTGCCTGCAGGGTCAACCGTGCCATCACCAGATCGGCGGCACTGGCCTGCGCCAGACGCTTCTTTTCATGGGCGAGGTTTCGTACCCGGCCCCAGAAATCAGGTTCCCACGATGCTGACGCCAGGACTTCGTTCGAGGCCTCGACGTTGGCCGTGGTCGTACTACCGCGGAACAGCCGCTCGACCGATTGCCTGTTGTCGGATAGCTGACCGCCCGCCGCAAGCTGAGGGTAGAATTGCGACTGGGCTTCGGCTGCCAGGTCGCGCGCCTGTGTGTACTGCTCCATTGCCGCCTGTAGAGTGGGGTTGGCCTTGGTCAGTTCGTCCTCGAATTTGTCCAGCTCCGGATCCTTGAACAGCTTCCACCAATCCCCGCCGGGCGAAAATACCGCGTCCGGTTGGGCGACCTGGAACGGGTCGCTGCCTTGATACGTTTCCGGGAGCATGAAATGCGGCTGTTGGTACGCAGGCGCCAGATTGCAACCCGAGAGTGGCAGCCCCGCCAGCAACGCGAGCAGGACGGTAGTCGAGGGCTTCATGGCGCGCCCGCGTTGGCGTCCTTTCGATCGTGTCCTGTCTCAGTAATCGGCGGCACGGAAGCATATCCAGGCATCGGCGTAACCGGCTGCACCATCTGCCCTTCCAGCAGTCCGGCGGGCGGGTTATTCACCAGCCTGTCGCCAACCGTCGCTCCGCTCGTGACCTGCACGGTCTCTCCCAGATTTTGCCCGAGCGTCACGCTGCGCAGATGAGCGTGATTCCCGGCATCGATTAACGCAACCTGTGCTCCCGCCGCGCGAAAAATCAGCGCCTGTTCAGGGATAGTCGGAATCGCCGGGTCGCTCGGAATTTGAAACACGACGTCAACATAGGTGCCCGGCCACAGGGCGTGACCGGGATTCTCCACGGTCAGTTCGGTAACTGCCGTGCGGGTGTTCGAGTTGAATGCCCGGGCGGTCGTCAGAAATGTTGCCTGGATCAGCTTCCCGGGCTGCGATGGCAGGTGGATCGTTGCCGACGGACCTGATCCCAGGCCATCGGCATAATCCTGTGGAACCGCGACGAAGATTCTGAGCTTGTGCACGTCCGCGACGCTGAACAGCTCGGTTGATTTGGCATTCGCGCCGACTTCGCCGCCGGCGGCACTGACATAGGCCCCGACGTCGGTGAGACGCGCGGTCACCACGCCGTCGAACGGCGCCACCACGCGTTTGAACGCTTCGAGTGCCGCATAGCGCGCCAGGTCCTGTTTCGAGGCATCGACTTCTGCATTTCCGGCCTCTGCGCTGGCGTTCTGCACATCGACCTCTTGTTTCGATACCGCGGGTGTTCCGGCGAGCGCCTGCCAGCGCGCGGCCGTGGTCTCGGCCAGCTTGTACCTGGTCTGTGCCACACGTAGTCTCGCCTTTGCCGCCGCGTATTCGGCGTCCAGCCCTGGTGCGTCGATCGTTGCCAGCAGCTGCCCTCCCTTTACGGTTGCGCCGTAATCCTCAAACCAGTTGCTGACGTAGCCGGACACCTGGGCGAAAATCGGTGCCTCGTACCACGCCCGCACCGTCCCTGGCAGCGACAACGAGCGTGTCGCGGCACCTGGCTTCGGACTGATGATCTCGACCGGTACCACCGCCTGTTCGTGCGCGAGGCTCTCCAGGGCAGTGAGCCGGCGATGCCGGGCGGCGAAGCCGTAGGCCAGCGCAGCTAGTATCGCTATCGCCACGACGATGATAAGGATCCTACCTCGCGTCATCTTGCTTCTCCGGATTCGAGCGCTTATGTAGCAAAGCGAAAACGCACGGTACGAACATCAGAGTTGCAAATGTCGCTATCAACAACCCGCCGATCACGGCACGCCCCAATGGCGCATTCTGGGAATTGGACATGGACATTGGCAGCATGCCGATCATCATGGCGAGCGCCGTCATCAGCACGGGGCGCAGACGCGTGAACCCGGCGGCTATCGCGGCGCGGATCGGATCGCCATGTTCAGCCAATTCGTCACGCGCAAATGACACCACCAATATCGAGTTGGCCGTGGCGGTGCCCACGCCCATGATGGCACCGGTCAGCGCCGGCACCGACAGCGACGTGTCCGTCAGGAACAATGACCAGACCACGCCGGTAAGCGCCCCCGGCAGCGCTGTGATGATGACGAAAGGATCCAGCCAGGACTGAAAGTTGACGACGATGACCAGGTAGACCAGGACAATCGCCAACCCCAGGCCAAATAAAAGCTGCGAATAGGCATCCTTCATCGTCATCGTCTGTCCGCGCACGTGCACCGACGCGCCCTTTGGAATTCCCGCTTGCATCCGCTGGAGAACGCGCTCGACCGCGCTGCTTACCGCGCCCAGGTCGCGGCCCTGGTTACTTGCGTATATATCGACCACCGGCAGGATATCGCGATGCGATACCACCAGCGGCCGCCCGGTTTGAGTGATCTGGCTCAGGCCGCCGAGAATCTGCGCTTCCGTTCCACTGGGGTCGCCGTTACCGTTGTCGATCGGGATCGTTTCAAGATCGTTCATTGACGTCAGTCGTGTCTGCGGTGTCTGCAGATTCACCAGATGTGACACTCCGGTCGCCTGGTCGAGCCAGTACGTGGGGGCCGTCTGCCCGGAGCCCGACAACGTCGCCAGGGTGTCGTTTGCGATATCGGCCTCCGTCAAACCGGCGCCCAGGGCATAGGCGCGGTGCGCAGAGATCAGCAATGTCGGCTGATTGAGCGTCTGCTGAATGCTCGCATCGGCGATGCCAGGAATGGCGCGTAACTCGGCTATTACCCTCTTCGCATACGCCATGTTGTCGTCTATGTTGCGGCCGACGATCTGCACGTCGATCGGCGCCGGCAGGCCGAAATTGAGTATTTTTGCCGTGATATCGCCCGGGAGAAACGTAAAGCTTGTACCTGGGAACAGCTTCGGGAGCACATCTCGCAGTTGTGCGCGATATGCATCAACAGGCGACGCTTGATCGCGCAGGCTGATGGTCATATCGCAGTCTTGCGGTCCGATGGTGCCGCTCGCGCTATAGGCTTCGTTAATTCCGCTGCTGGGCAAGCCACAGTTGACGATGATATTGCTCACATGACCCGCCAGGGTCTTGCGCACGGCACCATCAACCAGCGCCGCGACCTTGCTCGCCTCCTCGAGTCGCAGCCCGAGAGGCGCGCGCAAATGCATGTCGATTTCTCCGGATTTGATCCCCGGAAAAAAGTCGCGGCCGAGCGCAGGCACCATCAGGATGGAGAGCACCGGAACGGCAAGAAAGCACGGGATGAACACACGACGGTGCTCGACGGCTCTGGTGACCCACCCACGATAGTCTTCCCGAAACTTTTCGAAGCGTTGCTCGAAGCCCCGCTGGAAACGGCCGAAGACGCCGATCGGCTGCCTTCCCGCCTTTCGCCCTTCCACCTGCGCACGCAGCATATAGGCTGCCATCGTGGGCACCAGCGTGAGCGACAAGATGAACGAGGCGATGATGGCGAAGATGATCGCCTCCGCCAGTGGCAGGAACAGATACCCCGCGATACCAGACAGCTGAAACAGCGGAAGCCATACGATGCAGATGCACAGCGTGGACACGAAGGTCGGGACCATGATCTGGTTCGCGGCACCAATGATGGCTGGCTGTAGTTCGAGCCCACCTTTCAGGTGCGCATCGATGTTTTCGATCATCACTGTGGCATTGTCGACCAGGATGCCGACCGCAAGCGCAAGGCCGCCCAGCGTCATGACATTGATGGTCTGTCCCACCCACGACAGCGCCAGGATCGAGCACAGAATCGCCAGCGGGATCGAGGTCGCTACGATAAGCGTTGATCTGCCTGAGCCCAGGAATAGCAGAACCACCAGGCCAGTCAGCACTGCGGCGATCGCGATTTCCTGCACCACATCCTGAACCGATTGTCGGACAAAAATGGACGCATCGCCCAGCAACGTGATCTTTACGCCGTCAGGCAGGGTTTTTTCAATCTCAGGTATTTTCGCCTTCACACCGGCGACAACGTCGAGGGTCGATGCATCGCCAGCCTTGAGTATTTCCAGAAGTACCGCTTGATGGCCACCCACCAGCACCGCATTGGTCTGAGGTGGGCCGCCGAGGTACACGTTTGCCACGTCACGCATGCTGACAACCACGCCATCCGCCTGCTTGATTGGCAGGTCATTGAAACTCGCAACGCGTGCGGGGGACGAATTCGTTTCAACCAGGTAATCGATCGCCCCTATCTTCTGGTCGCCCGCGGGCAAAACGATGTTCTGCATCGCCAGCGCGCGCGAGACATCCTGCGCCGACAGGCCATGAGCCAGAAGCTTGTGCTGATCAAGGTCCACTTCGACGAAACTCTGTGTACCACCGTAGGGGGCGGGAATCGCCACGCCGGGCACCGACACCAGGCCAGGTCGGATCAGGTTCGACGCCAGGTCGTACAACTGCGATCCGGTGAGGTGCTGCGCGGATACCTGCAACGCCAGAACCGGGACGGACGAAGCGTTGTATGAGAGCACCTGCGGCGGCGTGATACCTGCTGGCATCTGTTTAAGAACTGTCTGCGATACCGCGACCACCTGCGCCTGCGCCGCAGCCACATCGGTTCCCGGCTGGAAGAAGATCTTCACGATTCCCCTGCCATAGAGCGATTGGCTTTCTATATGTTCGATGTTGCCGACCGTTCCGGTCAGCTGACGCTCGTAGTAGTAGATGACGCGACCTGACATGTCCTCGGGGGTCAACCCATTGTAGGTCCAGACAACGGCGACGACCGGGATCCGGATATTGGGAAAGATGTCGGTTGGCGTACGAAGTGCGGCGAGCACGCCGAATATGACGATCAGTATGGCGAGGACAACGAAGGTGTACGGCCGCTTCAAGGCCATAATGACGATCGCGTTCATCGAAAGTGATGCCTGGCCTCAATAGATAGCAGTCTGGATTCGCTCGCCCATACGCGGTCCATGGCGTCGAGTCTGAAGGTCGGTTGTTCAACCTATACGTCCGAGGGCTCCGGCTCTGTACGCTGCCGCACTATGGCCGCGCCTGCGACATCGACAGATGGCTTCAGACAGATTTTACAAAGCGATAGCCGTCAACGAGTTAACGGCCAGTGCGCTCGGAGAGGACCTACCCAGGGGCCCATCGGTGTGCGACTGCCAGATGTACGCGGATCCTATGTGGAATCGGGTCCCATGCGGGCCGGGGGACATGGGTCCTGGGCTGCCAACTGAGGCGGGGTAATGCCCCGCATTCGTCGTCGCGGTGGCAGGCTCCATGCAAGGGCACATGCAGGGCTGCTGCACATGTGCGTCAACGAACAGACCAGACCACGCTGTTGCTGCAGCATCTTGACCTGTTATCCACATCGAAGGATCATCGCTATGAACTTTGCAATAAGCGGCGTCGTTTGCGCCATGTTACTCGGATCCACTGCTGCCGTTGCGGACCAGAACGCGACGTCTGACAGTGCGCATGCAATGACATTCGTAAAGGACTCTGCAATCACCACCGAGGTCAAGAGCAAGCTGGCTGCGGAGCACATAACAAGCTTGGAGCGTATTCATGTCGACACCGACAAGAACGGCGTCGTATGGCTGTCCGGCAGCGCCACTACACGCGAAGCGGCAGATAAAGCGGTCTCGATCGCGCGCGACACTGAGCATGTCACGAGTGTTCATAGCGATATCACGGTCAAGAGCGCCGGCTAATCGTTCGACATCGGCCGCATCGATCGATAGAACCCAATGCACAATCGGTGCCTGCGTGTGCATGCTCGTCCTGGCTATCTCGCTTTCTGGATGTGCGCTGTACAGCACATATGAGAAATGCGGCCTTCGCGGATGCCCCGCTGACGCGAACATCACTGCAGGCGTCGTGTTGCAGCTCAGTGAATGTTCCTCTTTGGAGCCGAATGTAATCAATGTGCAGACGCTGGATCATGTCGTATATCTCTACGGTGTAGTGAGTTCGGGTCTGGAGATCGGCACGGCTGAGTCGATCGCACTCCAGGCCCCAGGCGTGGCGCGAGTCGTCAATTCGATCGTCGTTTCCAACGCCCGGTGACTGGAAGCGTGGTCGGGGGTCCGCTTATTTCACTGTAGCGGCGACCCGTTGGTCGTGAACATACGCTGGATGAACCAATTCGCCATGCCGCCGACAATCACCAGGTAAGCGAACAGCATGCCGCCGAGCACCAACGAGTCACGGCCCGCGAGCCGCAGCTTCCGGATGGTCGTATCAAGCCCGAGCGCAGCCATGGCGGCGGCAAGCATCCCCAGATCCAGCGTACGCAGAAGAGTCATGAGCCACGCTGGCAACCCCAGGTAGGGATTGACCATCGCAATGACTATGAAGGCTATTGCAAACCCCGGAAACCGCACTGCGGGTGCTGTTGCAGACGAACGGGATACGAAGCAGCCGAGTACGATCAGGCATGGCGCCAGCATCATCACGCGGATCATCTTCACAATGACGGCAGTTTCCGCGGTAGCGCCGCCGATCGCTTTGCCGATCGCCACCACCTGAGCAACCTCATGCACGGTTGAACCGACATAGATGCCAAACGGCATCCGTGCGGCGCCCAAGACGCCAAACAG